>BNJV01001704.1_pt1 | contig 91624 bp, 169 predicted proteins | sample 8540591 | NCBI WGS metagenome assembly BNJV01 (sample SAMD00202457, study PRJDB9452) | human saliva metagenome | host: Homo sapiens | reverse complement strand
CGGTTGCGTGTCAACACGAGAGGAGAGATCCGCATGAGCAAGCTGCACAACAAAGTCGCCCTGATCACCGCCGCCAGTTTGGCAAAGGCATAGCCGAGGTTTACGCTCGGTACGGCGCAAAAGTGCCTTGTGGACCTGTCACACAGGTCGAGGCCACTGCGCAGTACTGGTGACACCCATGGCAGTGAGGTCGACCTGCGCGCGCCCAGTCGGGCTGAAATGCAGGCAGGTTGAGCAGACGGTGGCAAGGTTCGGTCGCTGACATTGCCTGTGTAATGCGGGTATCGCCCGTCTGGCGCCTTGAAAGCATGCCAGAGGAGATGCTGAACCGGCATATCGACGTCAGCATTCGGGGCGTGGAATACCTGTCAGGCTGCCATCGTGCCGATGCTGGCGCAGGGCGGGCAGCATTTATAGCTCTCCGTCACAGGCGATATCGTGGCGGATGCAGGGAGGCGGCCTACGCGTTGTCGAGGGCTGCGCCGGGGGCTGACCAGGGCGTTGGCGGCTGAGTATGCCGGCCGGAACATTCGTCAGCTGCACACAGCTGGCTATGCCCGCACCGATGGTGAAAGGATGGCGCTCGAGTCCAATCCGGCTGACCCGGAGCGCGCCATTCAGACATTGCCCGCGGCGTGCGATGAGGCGTCTGGCCGACCCACGCGAACTAGGAGCTGTTTGCGTTCCTGGGCAGTGATGAGTCGTCCTATCTGACTGTCACAGATCGTCGTCGACGGCGGCAGTACGCTGCCCGAGACGATGAGTATGGAACGGAATCAATGATGCCGTTCGTCTTTTCTGACCGGTCCGGATAATCCATTCCGGATGCTCACGCCTCCCTGATCACCTCATCCACCGCCCTGCGCTCCGAACACGGCCGGGCTTTGGCATACCCCGCTCGCATCAATATTTGCGGATACCGGTTATGCAGAAAATCCGACGCCAAACTGCTCCCGCAGGAAGGGGCACTTCGCACGGCTGGTTCGGATAGGGCATGGGCAGCTGCGTGCTGCGCGAGCAGCAGCAGGGTGCAGCCGCAGGACGCCGCCGGCTCGATCCAGTCGGGCAGCGTGTCGCCGCCGGTGTCTGGCAGCACTCAGGTGGGAGGAGGCAGGCGCAATCTTTGCGTTCGGCCGTGCTCAGAATCTCGCCGTGCAGCGAACCGGACGATGGGGCGGGTGATCCACCCGGCAGGCTGCGCCCATCACGGCGTAACCTGCAGCCCGGTCCCGGCGCGCGCTGTGGCTGCGGCTGTAGCGGGATCCACGAAAGCAGCTCCTGCTCGAAGCGTCCTTCATCTGGGCGGTGTCGCCGGCCAGGACGCGCCTCGGTCAGACGGGCATGCCTCGAGCCGTGCGTCGCGTCCTGGCCGTGTACGCGGGCTGGTCTGTGTGCTGCGATGATGCTGGCGAGCAGCGTCTGGGGACGGCGGCCACCGCAGGTGGCGCGCTGGTCTGGCGATGCGGAATCTGTTCGAACAGGGACTGGCGTCACGCCGTCCCGCCGGGTCAGGGAAATGACGATCCCGCCCGCGTCGCTGACCCGCGCTGCAGGTGTGTAGCCCTGGTGGCTGGCGGCAATGCGCAGGTTTTCGGCGGCACAGCCCCAGGCTGGCTGATGAAAGCCCGCGACCAGTCCGGACTCGACCAGCGGCGCAGCCGCCGTGGCCGATCGGGGCTGATGGTGATGTGATCGCCGCCAAACGGTAACAACCACGGCTGGGTGCAGTGCCCTCGAGGGAGCCCGGACCGCATGGGCGATCAACTGACGGAAATCGTTCAGGCTCATGGAACATCTACCTCCTCGTGGTTCCGTCGGGTTCATTCTGCCATTCGGTGGGAGTTTCGTAGTCCTGCGGCACTTTGCTTTGCTCGGGCGATCCAGTGTTGCCATCTGTCGGCAAGCTCTGCTATTGCCGACAGGGCGCCTTCCGGCCTCATCCCGATCCTGGGTCCAAAGCGCTCGCAGACTTTTGCAGAGGCCCCCGGCGCGAGTTGACTCACCATGGCACGCCATGATGATTCAGCAGGGAAATTTACTACGAAGCCGATGGCTTTACAGGACGGTTTGTTCTGCGTGATTTGTTCCAAAACACGCCAATCATCGACATGTTGTTCGGTTTCCTGTGACGGCGGCATGAATATGATATTCGCCCGCTTTCTGATCAGCGAGAAGAAGAGGACAGGATCATGCCAAGAAAACTTGAGCCGACACGAGTTATTAGCAACCTCGGGCGTCTGGAGGGGGCCATCGAGGTTCTGGACGATCTCGGGATACTTTGGGAGTCCCATTCAGCAGATGCTCAAGGCAATCGAGGACATGGATGCCAAACGGTCTGGCACGCGGTGGCGGGCACGGCGGTCATCCCGACCGACCGGTACTTCATGTCCCTGGTCTGTGAGAGAGATTTCTATCTGACGTGCCGCCTGGTGCCGGAGTGGCGCCGTGTGGTCGAAGACGAAGTGGGCGAGCAGCGTTTGGCCGGTGGTTCATCACCCACGACGGGCACGAGCTGGCGCAGAGTCCCCTGCGCGATACAGTGCGACGACGCGCTGCATGGTCACCTCGTTACGGTAGGCTGCTGAAGGATGACGTGGCGACGAGGAGGGCTTCGGAGCTGCGTTTGGCTGCCGCGGACGAGGAGACTGGGCAGATGGATGAGGAGCCCGAACCAGTGGCGCATGTTCATGGTTTCCGAAAGAACGTGGCCTCGAGCACGATCGCGGCGCGTGACGATACGGTGTGCTGGTGGCGGATCGTCGACCAGCCTCGATGGCTGGCTGCCGCTGGCGGGAGGAGCGTATGCTTCAGTAGCGGGGCACGGCACGCGGCAGGGGCGCGCGTTTGCCACCTGGCCAGCCACGACCGCCAGCTACCGGCCACTGGCCACCGCCTGCCGGCGGCTGCTGCTGTACACACCGGCGCGCGCCGCCTTTCATATAACGGCCTCGTCCAAACTTTTCGGCGATCTGATACTCTGCGCTGGGCGTGTGGTGATGCACGGTCTGCGCAGGCGTTGCTGCGCCTGCAATCATGTAGCCATCTGCGCTAAAGTCGATGTTGGTGGTCGTGCTGGCTGCGTCCGGCAGGCGGGAGGCGGCCATTCATCAGCAAAGCCGTGAGGGTGGCTGGATGACCTATCAGGCGCTGCCGAGCCGGTCAGTCGGCCGATCTGCGGCGGCAGGGGCACGGGCCAGGCGCTGGAGCGAGGCGCAGGCGCTGGCACGACGAGCTGTGGACGGGGCTGGCGGCGGGGATGCCCATGGCGGCGGTGCGTGGCGCTACGCCGGAGTCTTCGACGCAGTGCGCGTGTCGCGTGATGCGGCGTTTCGAGTCGCCATTGCGCTGCTGGAAAAGAAGGTGGTGGCGGTGAGAGATTTTCATGGCGCAGTACCTGTTCCCTGAATGGCGGTTTTCATCAGGTGTGGCTGTCCCAGCTACTTCGCCGCAGCCGGATGCGGCATCAGCAGGCATTCGGCAAGGTGGGCCTGGCTGCTGGCGCGCGTCTGTGGGGGCGATGCGCATGCAGCGAGAATTCTGGTGCAGGTGACGCCTGGCGAGGGAAGGCTTGCTCAGCGCGCGGTTCTGGGTGATGCCGGAGGCCACGCGCAGGGCCGTGCCGCTGAAGGCCGCGCCACAGCAGGAGTGGTCATCACAGCTGACTCTTGGCTACTGGCCAGGGCGCGCAGCATGCCGAACAGCCCAGGGCCAGCGGGCGTGAGGTGGGGCAGCTGGTGGTGGGCAATGAATGACGGCAGGCAGCGCGCGCTATTGCGCCACCGGCTGTGTGATGGCTGGCGGAGCGATGGTCGCTGCGCGAGTGCGTTGGTCGCAGACGATTGAGCGGGGCTTGCTGGCCCGGTCATTCCTCCCGCTCCGCCTTCCCGGGCAGAGCTGCTGGAAGAGCTGGACGGGGTTTCCTGAGGCGGATGGCGGTGGAGGCTGCCGCCCCAGACGCAGCCGTGCGTCCAGCGATGAGGTCAGGCTGCAGCTTCAGGCCCAGCGAGGACCCGCGGCCGAAGATGACTGGCCGGCCGCGGAGCGGCGGTTGCCAGGAACCACGCTGGATCAGCCTGGTCAGCGTTTTCCGGTGACCCGGTGCATTTGAACTCCATGCGGCCGTCGGTGTGCAGGTAACGCACGCGGGCGTCAGGCGTTGACGATGCAGCGCAGGCGGTCGTCACCGCGCAGCGTCGTCGCTCCAGCGGTCGCGTGCTGCCGCACATGACGAAGCCAAAGTCCTGCCAGCGCCGCCACGCACCTTTTTCCACTTGGCGGGCGAGGTCGCGGGCCTCGTCGTATTCATTCGCAGCAGGCCGGCGTGCACCATCAGAAGTCGCTGGCGCAGGGCCAGCCGGGTGCGCAGCCAGTCGATGAGTTCGGCGCCGTCGCCTTGAGGATGGGCCTCGGAGGGTGTCGCCGCGCGCTGCGGATGCCGGTGCAACCAAGCCAGCAGGCGTGCGTCGTGGTTGCCCAGCACGGTGCACGCGCGCAGGCCCAGTCGCGGATCTCGCGCAGGGTGCCGAGGGGTCGCCGCGGGCTGACGAGGTCGCTGCAGAACCAGAGGTTTCGGTGGGGCAGGCCGATTTTCCTGAGCAGCTGTTCGAGGGGCTGCAGCCCTGCAGGTCTCCGAAGGCCAGTGTCAGGGGGTTCCTGTTGCTGGGGGAGGGGAGATCAGTGCCTGCGTTTGCGCCACGGCGGCCCTGGAGGCTCGCGTGGCGCCGGGCGGCAGCGGTGGTGGTGCTGCCGTTGCAGCCTTCGTCGCTGGCTCCGTTCGCCGCTCGTGCAGTCGTCGCGGTGCCGCTACAGTCTTCGTGGTCGTCTGACCGCCTCGGTGCAGGGAGGCTTCTTCTGCAGGGTCGTCGGCGCAGGGATTTCGGGCAGGGATCCGCACCGTGCTGGCGTCGAAGCGGCTGCAGTGGCATCCGTCAGGCCGAGGAGATCTCTGCCGGCGGTGGTGGTGTCGTTGCTGACGTCTTGCCGGGTTCTCCGGCGGTGATTTCGCGGGGGCAGCTGTTTGCCGTGGAGTTTGCCGGGGCTGTGGCCCGTGCCGCAGGCGTCCGTGAGGTTGTCGCCGTGCCGTGGGGGGCCACCTGGGCCAGGCGTTTGTGGCGGCCAGCAGGTCGTCGTTGTCGGGCAGCAGGGGCGGCCAGTCTCTTCCTGCGACTGTACTTCGTCATCCTGACGGCTGGCCAGGAGGCCGCGCTTCGTGAAGCTGGCGGCTGCCGGTGACAGGGCGGGCGGGCAGGTGGTTTAGGCTGCATCCGGCAGTGGGACTGGCTGGGATGTGTTGGTCGGTGTTGTTGGCTGCTGCCGGTCGGGGTGATGCCGGTCGTACTGCTGGGCCGTTGCCGGTGGATGCAGGGCTGGTCGTTGCCGGGTGGCACGTCGTTGCCGGCCATGCTGCCGGCCTGGGCGGCGGTGCTGCAGCGCGGTCATGCTTTTGGCAGGCGCGCCGCCGGCCATGTGGCTGGTGGGGGCGTTCGAGAGGTTTGCCCGGCATTTCCGCCAGGAATCGGTCGAAGTTGACAGTCATGGTCTCCGGGCGCTGGCCGAGGTGGATGGCCCCGGGCCTGGGCAATGGCCGGATGTTTGCCGGTGTCCCGGAGGTTCCCGGAAGCGGGTCAACGGGAGCGTCGGCCGGAGCCCGCGGTCGTCGATGCCAGGGCGGCTGTACCTGGGGCTGGCCGACGGCTGGAACGGTTGTGCCGGTGCCGGCGACGCCGGGGCGCTGCGCCTGTCTGGCCGTCACGGGGGCCGTTTGGCGTGACCGGCGGCCCGCAGTTGTCGCAATGGCTGCACTGTCTTCTGCCGCGTTCGCCGCAGCGGCAGCACTGGCTGGCATGGCTGCACCGGGGATGATGACCGGCTGTCTGTCGCCTGCTGGCCGTGAGGACGCAGCAGTGATTCCTGCAGGTACCGGCGCGGGCGGGGGGATGCTCGCGCCCGGTGCATCGGCGGCGGGGCTGGGAAACGCCTGCGGCTCGCTGTCATCCGGGGTCGGGTTGTGCAGCGGCGCCGGCGGTACTGGCACCACAGGCCCAGATCTGGCGCACGCGCCAGCGGTGCACCGAGATGTCCCAGCTGGTGCCGGCGCGGGTCGATGGGCGGAGACGCGCAGTTTGGGGGTGGGGGGTTCTTTTCGTTGTCGGCCAGCAGCTCCTCGAAGAGTTTCTCGCCCGGGCGCAGGCCGGTGAAGGCGATGGGATCTCGGCCTCGGTGAAGGACAGGCGACCATGGTGCGCAGGTCCACGATGCGGATGGCTGGGCCATGTCGAGCATGAAGGTCTCGCCACCGCGTCCCATCAGGCCGGCCTCAGCACGAGCTGGGTGGCCCTGGGATGGACACGAACAGCGGGTGATGTCGGGGTGACGGTGACGGGGCTGCTGGCGATCTGTTCGCGGAACAGGGATGACGCTGCCGCTGGAGCCCAGCACGTTGCCGAAGCGCACGAGCACCATGGGCAGGGTGGCCATGCTGTGCTGGTACTGCATCATCTCGGCCGCCGTTTGTGGCGCCCATGACGTTGGTGGGTTCACCGCCTTGTCGCTGGAGATGTAGACGAAGCGTTCGATGTAATGAGGCGCCACGTCGGCCAGCATGCGGGTGCCGAGGGCGTTGTTGCGCACGGCCTGCCAGGCGTTGTTTTCCAGGATGAACGTGCAGGCGGCGGCGGCAGACGATGGCCGGCCGGTGGTGCCGAAGATTTCTTCGAGGCGGCGCGGTCCTGATGTCGCCGACGACGGGGACGACCTTCTGCTGCGGGAAGGTGCGTTTCAGGTCTTCGGTGATGCGGTGGAGGGCGAATTCGCTCAGTCGAAGATGATCAGCCGCCGGTTGAAGCGGGCGATCTGGCGGCAGAGTTGAGCCGATGGAGCCGCCGCCGCCGGTGACCAGCACGGACTTGCCTTTCGATCATGTGGCGCAGGCCGCCGGTGTCGAGTGCTGACGGGGTCGCGGCCCGCAGGTCGTCCACGTCCACATAGCGGATCTGAGACCTGACCCGTCTGCTCATCGCTCCTGCACGTCGGGGATGACGAGCAGCTTGATGCGTTCGCACATCTCGGAACACGCGGCGGCGGGTGGCGTGGTTGGTGGCGCCCACGGCCGTGTGCCGTTGCTGTCGCGGGCGATCTGTTCGAGCTGCCCCAGTTGCCCAGGATGCGCACACCGCCCAGCTGGCGGCCGACCTGGGGTTGTCGTCCAGCACGCCGATGAGCGTACCAGTACGGGTTGCGGTTGAGGTCGTCGATGAGCGAGAGGGCGTTGCCTGCGCCCAGCAGGATGACGGGCTGGGGCTCGACGCCCTTGGTGCCATGGCCTTTTCCTTCCACCAGCGGTAGAGCAGGTGCCCGGCTATGAAGAGGATGACAGCAGCGGGTCGAGGAAGTAGATGGAGGGCACGCCCAGACCGTTGCGCAGCAGCAGCAGCAGGATGGGGATGATGATGTCGACACCCCACCGACAGGGCGATGAGCCGCATGTCGTGGATGGAGGCGTAGCGCCAGATGCCCCAGGAGCCCGGTAGACGAACACCCACCTGCACGGCCAGCGCGACCGGCAGGGTCTGGAACAGGATGATCTGCGGCGTGGTCCGTGTCGAAGTTCCAGCAGCGAAGGTGAATGCCCAGATTAGTGCCGCCACGACGATGTCGGGCCGATGGCAGAATGTCCGGGGATTGACGTTGAACAGTCCATGTCGTGGTGGGCTTATGCGCTGGCGCGGAACAGGGCCGCCGGGTGGGGCGGTACGCATGGCGGGGCCGGTCGGGACGGGAATCAGGTCCCGCTGACACGGCGGCCTGCACCCAGCAGCCAGGCAGCAGGACGAGTGGCACATAGGCCAGCAGGACCATGCTCATGCCGGCACTGGCAGCAGGCGCGCCAGGGCGGCCAGCGGCAGAAGCCAGAAACATTGATGAGGCAGTATACAAGCGTGACCCGGGCGTGACTGCCGAAACGCCGGCAAGCTGCTGGTAAAGGTGGCTGCGGTGATCGGGGCGCTGGCCCGACAGGATGCGTCGCATGAGGGTTGCATATCGGTGATGAACAGGGCGCCCAGAATGAACCAGCTGGCGGCGGGACGCCATGGATAATGGGCCACGCCGTCGGGGTGGAGGGGCGGGTGAGCGCGGCCCGCTCCAGCTGGACCACGCTCGATGACGGCCAGATGAGGATGATGATGTTGAGAAACAGGCTGCCGGCGTCGCCCATGAAGATGCGGGCGGGGCGCCCAGTTCCACTGTGCCGGTTACCGCCGCCGCCACGATCAGGCTGGCGGTGGAGAATGGTCGGTCATCAGGCTCGAGATGCAGGCAGGCCAGCAGGCCGTCTGCTGCGAAGGCTGGCCGGCGGGGCCGTTGGGGAGCAGCGCGGCGGTGTCGGGGACGGTGCCGAGCCGACACGAAGCTCAGACCGCAGCAGACGGCACCCAGCAGCATGAAGAGGGCCTGGCTGAGGGCGATGCCGTCGTGCTGTCCATGGTTGTAGAGGTGATCCACCAGACGCCGGCCAGCAGCAGCGCCGTGAAGCTAGTCCTGGTCAGAGCAGGGAAGGAAACCTGGCCACTGGCGAGGGTTTGGCCGAGCGGCAGGCTGCCGGGCATACCCGCCGCCCCAGCACCTGCCAGAGCTGCCCACGAGGAACCACAGATTACCCATGCCGCCAATGAGACAAAGGCGCTGCCCAGCAGCCAGGCCACCGAAAAAGCAAGCCCAGCCGCAGTTTGATGGAGAGGTTGCGGCGGTCGTCCTGCAGGCCCAGCAGGGAGGACGAAGGCCGGGGTAGTCAGGATGGACCGCCAGCCGCCCAGCCCGGAAATGCCCTGCAGCCAGCCCATGTCCTGGTGCAGCATCAGGCCCACCAGAGGGGCCGCCCGACGTCGGCGCGGCCGGCGCCAGCGCGTCAAGCGGGATCCGGCGCGTTCAGCAGCCGGGGCAGGGCGAAGGCGGCCAGTGCCAGCAGCGCGCGCCGGGCCAGGCTGGCCGCCACGATGGCCGCGCCGCCCCCGTGGCGTGATGCGGGTGGCGGGAGGAGCGGGCGTTGGGCACGTCCTCCAGGCCCCAGCGCACGGCATGGCGGATGATCAGGCCGGTCCCGGCCAGGAGAGCGCCAGGGTCGCTGCGAGAACTGCAAAAGCGTGATGGAGGTCACCTACTTCCTGCGGATGGGGGTGGAACATATCGGGGCAAGCGGGCAGACCGCTATATCCCCCAGATTATGCGCCCGCTGACGGCGCCCCTGTTCATATTGCAAGGATACTGAATACATGATTCTCGTGACAGGCGGTGCCGGTTTCATCGGCTCGAACCGTGCTGGACTGGCTGGCTGGCAGTGACGAGCCGGTAGTCAACGTCGACTGAGCTCACTCCATGCCGGCAACCGGCGAGAACCTCGCCCCGCTGGACGGCAATCCGACCATCACTCTGAACAGGGTCGACATCTCGCAGACCGCGAGGCCATCGACGCGCAGCTGGCAGTACAAACGCGCGCCATGGTGCACTTTTGCGGTTGCTGAAAGCCACGTCGACCGCTCCATCCACGGCCCGGCCGCCTCGTGCAGCCACAGCACGTGGGCACCTTCACGCCGTGCTGCGCCGCCGCGCCTGCGCAGCACTGGAACGCTCGCCCGCGGGCGAGAAGCGACGTGCCTTCCGCTTCCTGCACGTGTCCACCGACGAGGTGACGGCCTCGCTGGACGCCTCCGATCCGGCCTTCACCGAAACCACGCCCCTACCGCAGCCTACGTCAGCCCATGCTGTATTTCGGCCAGCGCGCTCGGTTTCGGACCATCTGCTGCGTGCCTACTCATCACGTACGGCAAGCCGCGACCACAACCGCTCGATGCAACTACGGGCCGCATCACTTCTCGAGAAGCCTTCGGCCCGCCGGTCACCGCCAACGCGCTGGCCGAAGAACCCGCCCATCTACGGCGATGGCAAGAATGTGCGTGACTGGCTGTTCGTGGCGGATCACTGCAGCGCCATCCGCCGTGCCTCGAGGTCGGCAAGCCGCGTGAGACCCACTTTAACGCGGTGGCCACAACGAAAAAGACCAACATCGACATCGTCCGCGGATCTGCAGGCTGCTCGGACGAAATGAAACCCGATGCGGCCGGCTCACGTACGAGCGGCTGATCACCTTCGTGAAGCGACCGTCCCGGTCACGACCGCCGCTACGCCATCGACGCCGCCAAGATCGGCCGCGAGCTGGGCTGGACGCGCGCGTCGAAACCTTCGAGAGACCGGCATCCGCAAGACGGTGCAGCTGGCACCGACAACCAGGACTGCGTGGCCAACGTGCAGTCGAGCGCCCACGTGACTGGATCGAGCACAACCACCAGGGATCGCAGCGGCCGAGGAGAACCATCATGCAGCAGGCATCATTCGGCCGGAGGTTCCTGGCACCCGGCTGTATCCGGTGACGCAGGCTGTGTCAGCCAGTTGCCGCCTCATCTGGGCACGACAAGCCGATGATATTCACTATCTGCTGTCGAGCCTGATGCTCGGCGTCCGCGACATTCTGACTCATCTCCACGCCGCAGGATCGCGCCGCGGCCTCCAGCATGCTGGGCGATGGCAGCAGAGCATCCGCTGTCGTATGCCGTGCAGCCTCGCCGGACGGGCTGGCGCAGGCGTTCATCATCGGCGAGATCGTTCATCGGCAGCGACAGCTGCGCGCTGCGTGCTGCTGACACATCTTCTCACGGCCACGCGCTGGGCGAGTGACCTCGCCCAGCGTCGGCCGCAACGAGAGAGCGGTGCCGTGGTGTTTGCCTGGCCGCGCGTCGACCCTGAGCGGCCATGGCGTGGTCGAGTTCGGCCGGAGGCCGGCCGGCCGCGGTCAGCCCTCGAAAGAGAAACCGGCCAAACCCAAGAGCTGCTATGCGGTCACCGGCCCAGTACTTCCACGATGCCAACCAGGTGGTGGACATCGCCCGCAACCTGAAGCCCTCGGCCCGCGAGCTGGGATCACCGACGTGAACCAGCAGCCACCTGACAGGCTGGCCAGCTCAAGGTCAGACGATGGGCCGTGGCTATGCCTGGCTGGATACGGGCACGCAGGAGTCGCTGATCGAGGCGTCGATGTTTCGTACGCACCATCGAGAAGCGCCAGGGCCTCAGAGATCTGCTGTCCTGAGGAAGTGGCCTTCCGCAAGGGGCTGCATTTCGGCCGAAGAACTGGCCAGACTGGCAGAAGCCGCTGAAGAAGAGCGGTTGGCGGCGGTACCCGCAAACCATCCTGACCGAACGGGATTTTCTGAGAACGGGTTACCAGATGAAGCGAATCGATACCGCCCTGCCTGATGTCTTCCTCGATCGAGCTCGGAGGTGTCTGGCGACAGCCGTGCTACTTCACGAGAGCTACAACCAGAAGGTCTTCGACGAAATGGCCGGCTCCCATGTCGAGTTCGTGCAGACAACCAGTCCCGTCGTCTGGCAAAGGGCGTGCTGCGTGCTCATTACACAGATCCAGCAGGCGCAGGGCAAGCTGGTCCGTGTGCTGGAAGGCGCTATCCCTCGATGTGGCGGTGGATATCCGTCGTGGCTCGCCCACCTTCGGCGAAGTCGGCCGGGCTTCATCCTGTCGGCCGAGAACGAGCGCATGGCCTGGATTCCGCCCGGCTTTGCCCACGGTTTCCTGTCGCTGGAAGACGGTGATGCGACGGGTGGGCTCTACAAGGCCAGTGATTTCTACTGCACCGGCGCACAGAACGCTCGCCGCTGTGGTCCGATCCGGTGCTGGGCATCGACTGGCCGCTGGAGCAGGTAGGCGGCGCCAGTGTCGTTCTGGTGTCCGACAGCGAGCAGGTAGGCAAACCATTGGCTGAGGCCGAGGTATACGAATGAAGTTTGTAGTCACAGGCACCACCGGGCAGGTCGGCTGGAGCTGATCCGCGCCCTGCAAACCGCTGGGCGAGGTGGTGCCGGTCTCCGTCGATGAGCTGGATCTGACCGATGCCGAGGCCACCCGCGCGCTGCTGGATCGCGTGCGTCCCCATGTTGTGATCAACCCCGCGGCCCACACGGCCGTGGACAAGGCTGAAACCGAACAGCGCAGCTGGCTAAGGTGCTCAACGCCGACGTGCCGGGCTACGCTGGCTCAGTGGTGCAAGTCCAGTGGCGCACTGCTGGTGCATTACTCCACCGACTACGTGTCTCAACGGTGAGGGTACCGCCCTGGAAGGAAGACGACACGCCCGCGCCGCTCAACGTCTACGGCGAAACCAAGCTGGCCGGTGAGCAGGCCATTCAGCAGAGTGGCTGCGCGCACATCATCTTCCGCACCTGCTGGGTGCATTCGCTGCATGGCGGCAACTTCCTCGAAGACGATGGTGAAGCTGGCGGCCGAGCGCGACCATCTGAAGGTGGTGGTCGACCAGATCGGCGTACCCACGCCGGCCTCGTTCATTGCCGACGTGACGGCCGAGGTCATCCGCCGCCGCAGCTGCGATCCGAAGCTGGCCGGCTGGTCGGGTATCCTGAACCTGGCACCGTCGGGCGAGACCTCCGGTATGGCTACACCCAGGCGGGTCTGAAGCGCGCTGCATCGAGGCCACGCTGGCCGCCGGCAGCAACACGGCGGCCCGGCCGCGGCCCGAATGGCAGTGCATCGCCCTGCCCACCATCGAGCCGGTGCCGGCTTCGGAGTTTCGATGCCGAGCAAACGGCCCAGCAACTCGCGGCCTCGACCTGTCGCGCATCGAGCAGGTGGGGCTGCACATGCCAGCCTCGGGATGTGCTGTTGCAAACGGTACTGCGCGATGCCCGAGCATCCGGAAGCAGGCTGATGCGACAAGCGGGGCGCCTGATTTTTGGGCGCCCTGTTTTTGGGAGGCTCTGCAAAAAGTCCTGCAGCACTTGACGCTCCTGCCCGCGCGATCCAGGTGTTGTCGTTTGGCGGCAATGGCACGCCTGTTGCCGGCAAACGATGCCTCTGGCTCATCCCGATCCAGGGGCCAAAGTACGCCGACTTATGCAGAGCTTTCCTGTATGGCGCGTAATGTTTCTATATGATCAAAAACGTATCTCGGATCAGAAAACAATGTGAAAGTGTGTTGTCTTTTGAAAAGGTGCAACGCTTTCCTTGCGCTTCATGCGGACCGGATCCGATAGTTGTGGCAAAGTGCGTGACGCCCAGCGTCCTCGTCACGGCGTCGCCTGCGTTTTTCAGTGGCTTTCGTGAGGCGTACTCGCAGCGCGGGGCCCTCATTACGCCAGCACGTGGAGCCTCTCGAAGGTTCGCCGACTGGGTCCTTTTCATCTCCTTCCACTTCGGCTGGCGCTGATCTATGTGCGGAATAGCAGGATACTTTGGAACCCGGGAAACGGGCCTCCCGAACAGTTGTTACAATGGCGAGTGCCATCGTCAACCGGGGGCCGGACGATGCAGGGCCTGGGTGATCCGGACACGGGGCTGGGGCTTGCGCACCGGCGGCTGGCCAATCATCGACCTGTCGCCGGCTGGCATCAGCCGATGCAGTCGGCCTCGGGTCGTCTGGTCATCGTTTTCAACGGCGAGATCTACAACCATCGCGCTGCGCGAGGAACTGGAGAAGCAGCAGGGGCACCGACCTGGCAGGGGCCATTCCGATACCGAGACCCTGCTGGCGGCCTCGACGCCTGGGGCGTGGAGCAGACGCTCAAGCGCACCATCGGCATGTCTGCACCGGCCCTGTGGAACCGGCACGACCGCTCGCTCCACGCTGGCACGTGACCGTCTGGGCGAGAGCCGCTGTATTACGGCTGGCAGGGCAGGGGCGGGCGCGCTGCGTTTGCTGTTCGCGTCCGAGCTGAAGGCCATGCGCGAGCATCCGTCCTTCGCGGGCGAGATCGACCGGGGGCGGTGTCGCTGCTGCTGCGCCACAACTGCATACCGGCGCCCTATTCCATTCTGCATGGTGTGCCAAGCTTCTGCCGGGCATTATCTGACTCTGTCCCCGCAGGATCTGCAGCACCAGAAGCTGCGGCTTCCGTGCCGTACTGGTCGCCGGGCCGCGTGGCGCGCGCCGGTGTGGCGGCGCCGTGGAAGGGCACGGACATCGAGGCCATCGCTCCAGCTCGACGGGCTGCTGGGCAGCGCCGTGCGCCAGCAGATGATGGCCGATGTGCTGCTGGGGCCTTCCTGTCGGCGGGATCGATTCGTCGACCATCGTGGGGGCTGATGCGAGGCGCAGTCATCGCGGCCGGTGAAGACCTTCACCATCGGCTTTCACGAGGCGGGCTTCAACGAGGCCGAGCACGCCAAGGCGGTGGCAGCGCATCTGGGCACCGAGCATACCGAGCTGTATGTACAGCTCGAGCAGGCGCTGGCGGTCATCCCCGGCCTGCCGCACATGTACGACGAGCCGCTTTGCCGACTCATCGCAGATTCCCCACCTTCCCAGGTCAGCTGGCCCGCCAGCACGTGACGGTGTCGCTGTCGGGCGATGCGGGCGACGAGCTGTTCTGCGCGCTACAACCGCTACCAGATGACGCAGCAGCTGTGGGGGCGGATCAGTTCGCTGCCGCTGCCGGTGCGCCGCCCGATGGCCAGCATGATGACCACGCTGTCGCCCGACCAGTGGGATCGCGATGGCCAGCCGTCTGCCGGTGATGTCGGGGTATGTGAACCTGGGCGAGAAGCTGCACAAGAGCGCCGGCGTGATGGACGCCCGCTCGGTGGAAGACCTGTATCTGGGCTTTTCGTCAGCCACTGGCGCGACCCGGCCTCGATCGTGATCGGCGGGCAGGAGCCGCCCACGCTGGTGACGGGCAACCGTCCGGAGCCGCCGGGGGCTGGACGGCGTGCAGCAGATGATGGCGCTGGATGCGCTGACCCTATCTGCCCGACGACATTCTGGTGAAGGTGGACCGCGCCTCGATGGCGGTATCGCTGGAGAGCCGGGTGCCGATGCTCGACCACCGGGTGGTGGAGTTTGCCTGGCGGCTGCCACGGAACCTGAAGCTGCGCGATGGCCAGAGCGAAGTGGCTGCTGCGGCAGGTGCTGTACAAGTACGTGCCGCGTGAACTCATCGAGCGGCCCAAGCAGGGTTTTGCGGTGCCCATTGCCGCCTGGCTGCGTGGCTGCTGCGCGACTGGGCCGAGAAACCTGCTGGACGAGTCCCGCCTGCGCCGGGAGGGCATTTTCGAGACCGGCGCCGGTACGCCAGAAGTGGCTGGGCACCTGTCCGGCAAGCGCAACTGGCAGCACTGGCTGTGGGACGTGCTGATGTTCCAGGCCTGGTCGGAGCTGCAGGACAGGCACTGAGGGGCGTTGCTCTCGCAGGCGGTGCGGGACATGCCAGGCAGGCGGCAGCCCTGCCTGTGCATGGTGTCTGCTGGCAGGCGTTCGACCAGCGCCAGAACGCGTGAGCCCATGACATGACACCCCAATCCCGGTGTGGGGCGTTTGTGCCAGTCCGGCGCGTCTGCCGGTTCCAGTCGGCTGCCGTTCTGCATCCGCCGCAGCCTTCTTCGAGGGTGACGGGCGGCGTCCAGCCGAACTGCCGGCAGAAGCGCTGGTTGTCGACCGCCAGGGTGCCGGGCCAGGCGCTGCCAGATGCCGGGCTTCGCCGATGAGGCGGGTCAGGCCGGCCATCAGGCCCGGGGCACGGCGAGCAGCCGCACGGAGCTTGCCGGCAGCATCGGCCATGGCGCGAATCAGCGCTGTGTGGACACGGCCGGGCCATCCTGAGGTGGTAGAGACCGCCGGCCCGCTCCGGCGCGCCAGAATCTGCAGGATGGCATCGCACAGGTTGTCGATGCCCAGGAAACTGCGGGCGTTGTTCACCCGGCCCAGGGGCAGCGGCAGGCCGCTGGCCGCCAGTTTCTGCAGGGCGGCAAATTGGCCTTCACGCCCGGGCCGTAGACCAGCGGCGGGCGGATGGTGGTGATGCGCAGGCGCTCGCGTCCGCTGGCCGTGTTTCTGTCCGGGGGGCCGCAAAGGGGCCACGGTGAAGGCGGGCAGGGGTCCGGCAGGGCCAGCAGGCGTCCGCCGTGGTTGATGCTCAGGCGCTGCAGGTGGCGCTCGGCGGCGAGCTTGGCGTAACCGCACAGTCTCGGGGCGGGGGATCGTCCTGCGCAGCGGGTGGCCCGGAGTGGACCATTCACCGGCAGCCTTGATCGAGCTGAGAAAGATCATCCGCTTCACGCCGGCCCGGGCGGCGGCCAGGGGCCAGCTGGCGCGGGCCGCGCACGCTGACGCGCCAGAGCTGGCGCTGGCTGCTGCGGTTGGCGTCGAGCGGCACGTGAGCAATGCCGGCCCTCATGCACGACGGCCACGGCACCGGCCAGCAGCGGCTGCCAGTCGGCCCCGGCATCCACGCCCGGGTGACGCACGAGCTGCAGGGCAGGGGCCGTGGATTCTGCCGGCCATCCGTCAGGCCAGTTCCGGCGCAGCTGGTCGGGATCGCGGGTGACGGCATCGACGGCATGGCCAGCGTCGAGCAGCTGGCGCACGAGGTGTCGACCGATGAAACCGGCAGCGCCGGTCACGACCACACATCCGTGGGAGGGCGGGGGCTTGCTGATCGGGTCTTCCATGGTGGAAGATTGTATATTCTGTGACTGGCGGAGGCGCTCCAAACACGGAGGGCCGGAAGGCCGTTTCACCCGTCTGGCGCAGAATATGTCAGGCTGTGCACGCTTTCGTCTGCCGGTGTGGCAGAGGCAGGGGCTTTACCGGATTTACCGGTTTTTGGCCCTTTGCAGCGCTTTTGGCGCATCTTGCAGCTGCTGGGCTCCACCTTTTTCTGCACGTCCGTTTTCCAGCATTGCCTGGCTTTTGCGCTCGCCCGGCTGTTTCTCTTCCTGTTCGTTGCCTCTTCTCTCGCCGTCCACCGCCTTTCATTCCTGCCTCGAGGATCCTCCCATGACCCGCGTTTCCTCCCTCCCTGCCCACGCGCCTGCCGTGTCGCCGGCCATCTTCAAGGCGTGCTGACATCCGCGGCATCGTGGCCACCGCGCTCACCGAAGAGGCGGTATCGGCCATCGGGCTGGCGCTGGGGGCGCAGGGCCCGGGCGGCCGGCATTCGCGAAGTGGTGGTGGGACGCGACGGGCGCTCTGTCAGGGGCCGGCCTGGCCTCGGCGCTGGCGGCCGGGCTGTGGCGGCGGGGGTCGATGTGATCGACATCGGCATGGTGCCCACACCGGTGGTCTACTTTGCCACGGTGCTGACGGGCTGCGGTACCGGGGTGGCGGTGACGGGCAGTCACAACCCGCCCGAATACAACGGGCTGAAGATGATGCTGGGCGGCAGCACGCTGCACGGCGACGACATCCGCGACCCTGGCCGCCAGCATTGCCGATCCGGCCCGCATGCGGCGCTGTTTGCGCCCACACCCGGCCAGCTGCGCACGCGGGACGTGGTGCCCGACTACATCCAGCGCATTGCCGCGAGGTGAAGCTGGCCCGCCCGCCTGAAGGTTGTGGTGGATGCCGGCAACGGCGTGGCCGGGGCGGTGGCTCCGCAGCTGCTGCGTGCGCTGGCGTGACGGATCTGCTCGAGCTGTACTGCGAGGTGGACGGGCACTTTCCCAACCATCACCCGGATCCGGCTCACCCCGAAAACCTGCAGGACCTGATCCGCGCCGTGCAGGCCCATGGGGCCGACGTGGGCCTGGCCTTCGACGGTGACGGCGACCGGCTGGGTGTGGTGACCCCCAGTGGGCAGATGATCTTCCCCGACCGGCAGCTGATGCCTATGCCGCCGATGTGCTGGAACAGCATCCGGGGGCGACCATCATCTACGACGTGAAGTGCACCCGCAATCTGGCGCCCTGGATTCGCGAGCGTGGTGGCGAGCCACTGATGTGGCGCACCGGCCATTCGCTGGTCAAGGCCAAAAATGAAGGAAACCGGTGCCAGACTGGCCGGCGAGATGAGCGGGCACATCTTCTTCAACGATCGCTGGTATGGCTTCGACGATGGCCTCTATACGGCCGCGCGGCTGCTGGAGATTCTGGCGCGCGTGGACGACCCGGGGGTCGTGCTGGAGGCGTCGCCCGATGCCGCCAGCACGCCCGAGCTGAACATCGCCCTGGGTGAGGGCGAGAACGCCGGCGTCATCGAGGCGCTGCGCCAGCACGGCACGTTTGACGGCGCAACGGATATCATCACGATTGACGGTTTGCGGGTCGAATATCCGGACGGATTCGGTCTGGTCCGGCGTCCAACACCACCCCGGTGCTGGTGCTGCGCTTCGAGGCCGATACGCCGGCGGCGCTGGCACGCATCCAGCAGAGCATCAGGGCCGCACTGCTGGCCGTGCGCCCCTGGCGCTGGTGGTGCCGTTCTGAGTCCCTGTCCGTCCTCCTCCCGGCTTCTCCTCCCTGCACGTCTCCGCCCCCGTGTCTCGCCATGCCTCCTCCCGATGCCGTTCCGGACCGTCGCGCCCTCTGGCTGTACAGCTGGGGCTGGCGGCTGGCCACGCCGCTGCTGGGGTGCTATCTGCTCTACCGCAGTCTGGCGCAGCCCGAGTACCGCCAGCACCGGGGCGAGCGCTGGGGCTTCTGGCCGGCCGAGCGCAGTACGGCCGACATCGACATCCTGGCACACCGGCCGGGTGCGGGCTGTTGGGTGCACGCGTGTCGGTGGGCGAAACGGTGGCTGGCGTTGCCGCTGCTGCGCCAGTGCGCGGCGGCGTGGCCGGATGTGCCCATCCTGCTCACCCATGCCACGCCCACGGGGCGGGCCACCGGACAGGAGCGCCTGAAGGATCTGACCGGGCGGCTGGCGCAGAGCTATCGCCCTACGACACACCGGGGCGGTCGAGCGTTTCCTGACGCACTGGAACCCGGCCATCGGTCTGATCATGGAAACCGAGGTCTGGCCCAATCTGGTGAGCGGCCAACCGGCACGATGTGCCGCTGGTAGTCGGTCAATGCACGGCTGTCACCGCGCTCGCTGGCCCGCGGACAGCGCTTCGAGTCGCTGATCCGGCCGGCCGTGGCGGGGTTCTCGATGATCATCGCCCAGACGCAGGACGATGCCGAACGCATTGCCCTGCTGGGCAAGCGTCCTGAGGCCGTGACCGGCAACCTCAAGTTCGACCAGCTGGCGGATTTCGTGCTGCAGGCACGGGGGCAGGGCTGGCGCAAGCGGCTGGGCAACCGGCCGGTCGTGCTGGCGGCCAGCACCCGGGAGGGCGAAGAGGCGCTCATTCTGGAGAGCTGGCGCGAGGTGCTGCTGCACCGCCATCCCCGTCTGGGCGGGGAGGACGATCTGCTTCACTCGCTGATTGTCGTCCCGCGGCATCCCAACCGCTTCGAGGCCGTGGCGCGGCTGATCGAGCGCCATACCGGCGGGGCGCCGCTGACCCGTCGCGCATTCGACGATCCGCAGACCGATTTCAGCGCCAGTGGTGTCCTGCTGGGCGATCTCGATGGGTGAGATGCAGGCCTGGCATGCCGCCGCCGATGTGGCGGTGATGGGCGGTTCGCTGCCGCCTTCGGTTCACAGAACCCTGATCGAGGCCAATGCCGCCGGCTGTCCGGTGGTGCTGGGGCCGTCGGTGTACAACTTCCAGCAGGCTGCCGAGGCGTCCATCCTGTTCAGCGCCTCCATCCAGGTGGAAAACCCGCGCGAGGCCATTCCCGTCGCCCTCGATCTGGCGGCTGACAGTCAGCGGCGCGGTGCGCATGTCCGAGGCCGGGGTGGCGTTTGCGCAGGCGCACCAGGGGCGCCCTCGAACGACCTTGAGGCGCTGGCCCCTGCTGGAACGCACGCTGGGCAAGCCGGGCCGTGCCGCTGGTGAATACCACGCCGCCGCCTGCCCGGCTGGATGCGGCTGATCCGCGACCGGCATGCGGTCTGCACCATAGCGTGCCAGTTGGCCTTGACGGCTGTCATCCGCGCCATCGACGGTTACGTCCGGGGCTGCGTTCAGCGCAGCGTCCTGTCGTCGCACGTCCTGTCGTGATCTGCCCGCAGGTTCAGGGTCGCGATTCTGGTGAAGAAGATGCTGGTGACGGTGCTGCGCCCGGCCCTCCGCCCGCACCTGCAGCTGACGGTCCACGGCCTCGATGTCGGCGGTCGCTCAGGCCGCCGATGGCCGCCTTGAGCCGCAGTTGGTTGAGCAGCACCGCGTAGCGGGTGGCCGCCAGATTCTGCCGTGCCTGAAACAGCTGCTGCTGGGCATTCAGCACGTCAACATTGATCCGTACCCCCGGCCTGATAACCGGTGTTGTTCGATTCCAGCGCCAGCTGGCTGGAGCGCACGGCGGCCCTGCAGGGCTTCGGCCTGCTGCAGGCTGCTCTGCAGGGCGAGGTAGGTGTCGCGCGCCTGCTGGGCAGCGCCCGGCGGGCCGCTTCGAGCTGGCTCGCGCTGTCCCAGGGTGGCCGCCTGTGCGCGCTCCAGGGCCTGCAGGCTGCCACCGGCATACAGCGGCACCTGGACCCGCAGCATGGCCGAGACATCGCGGCTGCGCTGGATGGGCGTATCTACGGTGAGATTGGTCTGGCCGTGCTGGGTGGCGGCCTGCGAGACGATTCCCACGGAGGGGTAGTGGGCGGCTTTGGCGGCATCCAGGCCGCGCCGGGCGGCTTCCATCCCCAGTTCGGCCTGCTGGACCAGAAAGCTGCGGGTGCGGGCCTGGGCCTCCCACCACGCCTGCGGCTCCCGGTGGCACCGGACGCAGGGGGCATTGCCGGGCAGGGGTTCAGATGGGTGCCGGGCAGCCCGGTGAGCTGGGCGAAGCTGGCCTGACGGCTGATCAGGGTGTTGCGCGCCGCCGCCAGCTGGGCGCGGTTCAGGTCGAGCCGTGCCTGGGCCTCCTGCTGGTCGGTGATGGTGGCGTTGCCGGCCGCATAGCTCTCGCGGGCGGCCTCGAACTGTTCCTGGATGGCGGCGCCCTGCGCCCTCGGCCACGGCCACGGCATCCCTGCGCCTGCAGCACCGCAAAATAACTGAGGCCACCTGGGTGGCCAGCTGCTGCAGTGACTGCGCCAGCTGGCTGAAGGCCAGCCGTTCGCCCACCTCGGCCTGGCTCACGCGGGCGCGTTCCTGGGGCAGGTACAGCGGAATGCTCAGCACCAGGCCCGCCAGCTGGCTGTGTAGCTGCCCGGCGCCTTCATGCTGGTGTGCAGCCGGCCTTGCCGGCCGTCGCCACGGCAGCCACCGAGGGCGCAGCACGCCGCGCGCCGCCCGGGCGCAGCTCGCGGGACGTGTCGACCTGTTGCCGGGCCGCCTGCAGCGATGGATCGTTGTGCTGTGCAGCCTCGAAGGCCTCCCGCAGCCCGGTGGCATGGGCAGGCGCCAGGGCGGCGGACAGCAGGCCGAGCGTCAGGCCAGGCGCAGGGGACCCTTGCGGGAGCGCGGGGCGGGCAGGGAGGTGCGTTTCATGGCTCAGTACCGTGTCATGCCCGGTTCCTGCTGGAGCGCCCACGCGTCGATGCCGCCGATCAGGTCGTACACCTGTTCGAAACCGTGGTGCATGAGAAAACGCATGGCCTGCAGGCTGCGCATGCCATGATGGCAGATGCAGACCACCGGCTGGCTCGGGTCCGCCCGGCCGATCAGGGCCGGCAGCTCGCCAGCGGCACATTGTGCGCGTCCGGCAGAGACGTGCTCGTATTTCCACTCTTCACGCACGTCCAGCAGCAGGGGTGGCTGGCGTTGCGGATCGGCCAGCCATGCGGCCAGCTGGGCGGGCGTGAGGCGGTTCACCGGGTCAGAAATGGAAGTGGTTGACGGTGGGGAAGCCCTTCAGGGCGGGGCCATCGTCTCGAAGATGTTGAGCGGCGCAATGCCTTCGGCCGTGCGGGTGTAGACGCGGGCCTCTATCACCGGCGCCTCGCCGATGAAGCAGAACAGCCGCCCGCCCGGGCTGAGCGCGCGCGAGGAAGTCGCCCGGTTCCACCACCACCGCTCCCGACAGGATGATCACATCCCAGCGGGCATCGGTCGCCTTCAGGGCCTCGTGGCCGTCACCGGCATGCAGATCGAGGCCATCGTCCAGGCCGGTGCGGGCTAGATTGAGCGGCGGCAAAGGCCGCCAGTTCGGGATCGATCTCCCAGCTCTGGATCAGCCGGTTACAGTGCGACACCAGCGCGGTGCCGTAGCCCTGAGCCGGTGCCCACTCGAGCACGGTCTCGTGGGGCTGGATCTGCAGGGCCTGCAGCATGCGGGCATCCACCCGCGGAGGCAGGATGACCTGGCCCGAGGGCCGGGGGCCGACGTTGAGCGGCACCTCGGTGTCGGCATAGGGCCATGCCGCGCCAGGACTGCGGCACGAATTCTTCCCGCAGTACTCGTTTGCCCAGGATGTCGAGCACCCGGCGTCGTTGACGCCAGGGGCGGATCTGCCGTCTCGATCATGCTTGAAGCGGGCTTGCTCGAGGTCCATGGCGCTGCGCCCAGGTTGGTTGGGTCGGGGTTGGGTTGGGGCTGGCCGGGAATGCCCGGTCGGGCCGCTGATGCCTGGGGCGGTCGACTGGAAAGCCCCGCGATGCAGGGGCATGTTCCCGCGATGGGTGGGCATGTTCTGCGGTGCAGGGGCATGTTCCCTCGATGCAGGAGTATGTTCTCTCGATGCAGGGTATGTTCCCGCGATGCAGGCATGTGCCCCCTGCAGGCAGGGCGGGATGCAGTGTGCCCCGAGGCCAGAGAATCGTACCGGCCGTCGCGGCGGCAGATGCACTGCCTCGCAGGGCTGGCAGCCCCGTCATCACCGGCTGTTCTGGGGTATGGCCGGGCCTGCACCATTGCAGGGGAGCTGCCGGGCCGCCAGCGGGGCCAGGCAGGCCGTATCACCGGCCGATGCGGATGCCCCGGGCAGGCTGGTGCCGGGCATGCGCAGCAGCGACAGGATCAGTGCAACGTGATGATGGATGAACTCGGCACCGCACGGCACGAGCTGGGGCACGCCGCATTGCGTCAGCGGAGTGCGCCCAGATCAGCCTATGACCAGGGGGACATCACCAGATGGGCGGCCACGTCCATCTCGCAGGGCTGGAGGAACTCCTGGCGTTCCACGCCGCGCTGGATCAGCTGGCGAATGACGCCATGGCCGATGCTGGCCACTTCTTCGTGGAAGAAGCGGGCGATTTCGGGAAAGTTGCTGGCTTCTGCGATGATCAGCTTGATGATGCCGCCGATATGCGGCTGGCTGAAGCAGTGCCACCAGTCGGTGAGCACGTTGGTGAGCAGCTCTTCGCTGCTGCCGGTGGCCTGTTCGATGCGCTGCCGGAACTGCTCGATGACCGGCACGATGTTGACCCGCACCACGGCCTTGAAGAGATCTTCCTTGCCGGCGTAATAGAGATAGAGGGTACCCTTGATACACCGGGCGCGCCGCCACGTCGTCGAGGCGGGCAGCCGCGTAACCCGGGCCACGAAAACTTCCAGCGCGGCATCCAGCAGCTCGCCGGGCCGGTGCTCCTTGCGGCGCTCCCAGGCACGGGTGCGTTTGCATTTTTCTGCGGTCTGGGGGACTGTTCACCATATGTACTAATGACTAAATGGTCATTAATAATATCGCCTTCCGATATGTCCGTCAATTATGCACCCGTCAAAAGTGCCGAAATTTGCGAGCAAATCAGGAAGTGGCAACTGACGCTCTGGCGCATCCCGATCCTGGGCTCAAAGTGCTCGCAGACTTTTGCAGAGGGGGCCCTGGCGTGACTGCGATGCAGCTGGCCTGCGATCCGGCCGGGGCGCAACCCGGCGCGACACCGGCCTCTGCCTCCGGTTCGGTACGCGGGCAGGGTCAGGCAGGGAGGGACAGCGCTTTCTTCAGGGCTTCCCATGCCCTTTCCGTGCTCCAAGGCGCTCCTGCCGCAGCGTCCACCAGGCGTCGAGCCGGCGGAACAGCCAGCCACGCGGCCGCTGGATGCCGGTGCGCACATAGTCCACCGCCAGAGGGTCTTCGAGGAAGTTCAGCTGCAGGCGCTGGGCGCTTTCCAGCCCCATGAAGAGCAGCCGGTCACCTGGCTTCAGCTCGGTGGACGGCGCGGGCAGCAGCACCCGCTCGCCGCGGCGCACCAGCATCACCGCCAGGGCCGGCAGCCGGGTTTCGTAGTGGCGCGGATCGCGCAGGATCTGCTCGATGGTCAGCGCACTGCCGCCGCGGTTGCGAAAGAATGCGTTGAACAGCCCCGGCTGGGTCGGGTCGCAGTGAAAGGCCCAGTTGCGGGGCGAGGCGTTGCCCACGGTAGGCGATGTGCTCGATCACCTGGCTGGCGGCCGTATTGCCGCGCTGGCGCACCAGCGTGATGAAATCGCCCAGCATCGGCGTTTTGAGCGTCTGCAGGGATCTCGCGCACCACCAGCCGCGACTGTACCACCCGCAGGTTGGCGCGGGCCGCATCGATCAGCAGCCGGTCGGCCGACTGGTTCTGGCGGATGATCACGAAGATGTCCGGATTCAGTCGCCGCGCGAAATGGTGGTGACGCTCAGGTTGATGGTGTCGTTGTCGGTGCCGGCCACCAGCACACCGCCCGTGCCACACCGGCTGCCTTGAGCGATCCTTCGAGTTGTCGCCACGCAACAATCGTGCCTCGCCGGCCAGCGCCCGGTCGGGGTCGATGGCCTTCCACCCCACCCGCGATTCGTCCAGCGTGGCCGAGATGGTCTGGCTCAAAGCGCCCGTAGCCCACCAGCACCCATTTGCCCTTGGGCAGGTTGATCCGCGTGGGAATGGGCGTGCCGGGGGCGGCCGTCACCAGTCCTCCAGTCGCAGCACCTCGGGTGCGGCAATGTCCAGCGACAGGTTGGTGGCCAGCACCTGGAAGGGCGTTGATGGCGTGCACATCCCCAAACGCATGCAGGTTGGTGGCGCCCTCGGCGTCCGATACCCGGGCGATGACGGTGATGTCGTCGCGCAGCAGCTTGGCGCCGATGGCAATGGTCTGGTTGGCCCGCTCGTCGCTGGTCAGGGCGATCACGCCACGGCAGATGCGGCGGTGGATGCCGGCATCCTTCAGCGAGCCGGGGTGCACCGCATCGGCCTCCAGAATCAGTGGCGGGCTCAGGAACTCGTTCAGTGCAAAGCGGGTGGCGCGTTCGTCACCGATCTCCACCACCACCAGCCGGTGCCCCAGCTGGTCCAGCGCCTGGGCCAGGGCCAGTGCACTGCGGCCGGCCCCGCAGATCACGAAGAAGGGTTCGGACAGCCGCTTGACCTGCCAGCGGAACACATTGCGCGCCACCGTGCGGCGGAAGGTGCGGTCGGTGGTCATGGCAAACACCGAACCCACCGCGTAGGTCCAGGCCATCACCGACATGTAGATGGTGATGATCAGCCACGCCCGCTGCTGGTCGGAAAACGGGAAGGGCAGCTCGCCAAAACCGATGGTCGTGGCGGTGTAGCTCATCACGTAGGTGGCGTGGAAAAACCCCATCCGCCACGGATTGCCGTCCGGATCGACGCCGGGGGCGATGGCCAGCCCGAAGATCGAGATGGCATAGACCGCGATCAGGATGATCAGCGGCACCCGCAGGCGCCGCAGGATCATGTAGATGACGTCGATCATGGCGGGTCGATTCGTGAAGCAGGGGCAGCGGGCTCAGCGTGTCTCGCCGCAGTGTCTCGCCGATCAGCAGGCACACCGACACCAGATTGGCGATCAGCGCCCCGCCCGACAGCGACACGATGATGCTGACGGTGTGCCCGTCCAGCGGCGCGCCGGCGAACTGCTCCACCCACATCCAGACCAGCGAGGCGAACAGCAGTTGCGTGGTGGCCACCAGACTGGTGGCCAGGTGCGTGGCGCCCATCTGCGTACGGTCGCCGAACTTGATGATCAGCGTGATCAGGTTGATGACCACGGCGATGAACAGCTCGGCCGGATGGTGGAAATCTGCCCGGTCGATCTCACCCAGAAAGAAACCGAAGTTCAGGGTGCAGGCCAGGATCGTGAAGAACGCAAAAGACGACCTTTTCCAGATTCATACCGGGACAGGCGATGAAAAGTCAGACAGGGGGACGGACAGGTCCATCAGGCGCTCCCGGGGCTTCTCCGGGAGCGCGTCTTCTTGCATGTTACGTCAGTGTGCCGCGAAGGTGAACCCGAAGGCTGGGCATTCATGCGTTCTGGTGATGCATGGGATGTGCTGTCCCCACGTGTGCGCCGTTCAATACCCCTGCTGCCGGTGCTGCCTGTCCGGGCGAGGTGGCTTCGGCTTCTGATAATGAATCCTTCAACCTTGGACGGGTAGTTCGCCATGCACGGCCGGGGTCAGCACCGGCGCAAACGCCCCCAGATCCAGCCGGCGTCCCGAAAAGCTGCTTGACCGGCTGCTGGTGGCTGATGCCCACCACCAGCGTGTCGGGCAGCTCGCGGCGCAGCATCTGCATCAGCCCCTCGGCCGAGATGTCGTCGAGCTGGTTGGTGGCTTCGTCGAGGAACAGCACCGCCGGCCGGCGCAGCAGCACCCGGCACAGGCTCAGCCGCTGCTGCTCGCCCCCCGACAGGATGCGGTTCCACTCCCGCTCCTCATCTGGTGGTACACCCCAGCCGCTCCAGACCGGTCAGCGCCAGCAGCCGCTGCAGCGTGGCATCGTCGGGCAGCGTGCCGTCGGGGTAGGCCACGGTCTCGCGCAGACTGCCCAGCGGCAGGTAAGGGCGCTGCGGCAGGAAAAGGCTGCCCGGAGCCACCCGGAAATGCCCTGCATGCCAGGGCCACAGCCCAGCCAGCGTGCGCAGCAGCGTGGACTTGCCCACCCTGCTGCGGCTATCGACCAGCAGCCATTCCGATGGCTGCACGCTGAGCTGCACGCCCCGTGCCAGCAGCCTGCCTTCCGCGGAGTGCAGCGCCAGCCCCGCCACGTCGATCAGGGGCATCTGCGCCCCATCATCTGCCCCTGCCGGTTTCTGAGCCATCGACCGCCGCCATTGCTTCCTGAAAACGTCCCAGACGTTCCACCACGGCCGCCCATTCCATGATGCGCTTGTAATAGTCCATGAACCAGCCAAAGCCGTCCTGCACGCTGGAAAACGCCGTACCCGCTGCATCATGCTGCCGAAGCTCATGGTTTTTGCCAGATACATCGGCAGCGTGGCCACCACCGGGATGAAGAAGCTCACCCGCAGATAGGCCGTGGAAAACACCTCCAGCTTGAACTCGCGCGTGATCAGCTCGCGCCAGTTGTCGCGGATGCGGCCCGAAGCGTTCGTGCAGCCGCGTCTTCTCGGCCTGCTCGCCGCGGTACAGCGCAATCTGCTCGGCATGGTCGCGGATGCTCAGCAGCGTGGCACGATAATCGGCCTCGCGGTGCTGGCGCTCCACGTTCAGTGGCTGCAGCCAGCGGCCGATGATGTGCGTCACCAGCGTGCAGGCCAGCGACCAGATCAGCGCAATCCACACCAGATAGCCGTGAATGGTCCAGCTCCTGCCGTACAGCTCGAAGGTCTGCACGCCCGAGAGCTGCCACAGCATCCACGATGAACGCGCCCAGCTTGGTGGCGTTCTGGATGAAGGCCTTGAACAGGTCGATGCTCTTTTCCGAGAGCATCAGGATGTCCTCCGCAATCCGCTGGTCCGGGTTGTCCGGCTCGGCCGTGATCTGCAGGCGATAGTGGCGACCGTCGTCCAGCCAGCGCGCTTCGAAATCGCCCGTCAGGTGCGCGCGCCAGCGAAACAGCAGCGTCTTGCGCAGCCAGCTGCCCACCGCGGCCAGAAAGGTGATCATCGCAATGAACACCAGAAACTCGCCGATCAGCCCCGGCGGTGCCGGACTGTCGAACGCGGCCAGCGCATCGTAGAAGCCCTTGTTCCAGGCATTGATCAGCACGAACACCCGCACCAGTCCCAGCGTGCAGCCGATCATCGCGGCCAGCAGCACCCATTCGCGCCATTGCCCGCACGGAACCAGAACGGACCGGCCAGCGCCAGAAAACGTCGTATCGTCAGCATGGAAGGCCAAGCCTTTGTTCAGCCCCAGAAGTGATGCAGCGGGCCACTGCCATGCTCCCACCTGCAGGGCATCGGCATTGACCAGGGCGCCGGTCAGATAGGCCCTGGCCTGTCGTACGGCCATTTCCAGATGCAGGGCATCGGTATTCATCGTTGCGGTGCGGGCAGCCCCGTCGCCCGTGCTTGCCCCGCCACTGGCCGTTGCGTCATCCGCGGGGTGGATTCTGCCGCCTGTGCAGCGCCGCGCCCACAGCGCCGCAATGGCCGACGACAGCGTGCAGCCGGTGCCGTGCCCATGCCGGGTTTCGATGCGGGGCGAGGCCAGCCGCACCACACCGGCCGGTGTACCGAGCAGGTCCACGGCCTCGCGGCCGTCCAGATGGCCACCCTTGAGCAGCACGTACTTCACGCCCAGCGCATGCAGCGCCGGCAGGCAGGCCCGCATCCCGGCCTCGTCCACGGGGGCGGGCTGGCCCAGCAGACGGCCAGCCTCGCGCAGGTTGGGGTGAGCAGCGTCACCGGGGCAGCAGCAGCTGGCGAGATGTCGTCCAGCTGGCTTTCATTCATCAGCGCCCCTTTCGTGCTGGCGGCCATCACTGGGTCGAATACCACGAAGGGAGGCCGGTATCGTGCCAGCCGTTCGGCGATCACCGCCGCGATCTCTGCATCCGCCACCATGCCGATCTTCACTGCGTCCACGCGGACATCGTCGAACACCGCGTCCATCTGGGCCGCCACCAGCGCCGGCGGCTGGGCGGCCACCTGCGTCACCGCCGGGTGTTCTGTGCCACGATGGCCGTGACCACCGCCATGCCGTAGGTGCCCAGCGCCCCGAAGGTCTTCAGGTCGGCCTGGATGCCGGCGCCCCCGTGGGATCGGTACCGGCAATGCTCAGGATGTTCGGGATGCGGGCGGACATGGGAGGCAGGGCAGGGGCGCCCGGAAGGAGAGGATGGACTGCGGATGCACGATGCGCACAATCCGCCATGATCGCAGAAGTCATTGCGCAGGCATAGCCAGGCATCACGGATTCCGTATGGCCATGGGGACACAATGCAACGCACGGTGTCACCAGATGATGAGATGATGCCTCGTGGCTTTCCGGCCAGAACGGCCGCTTCCGGAGTATCTGCCATGACGCTCATCGCACCGGGCCCCACCCCTGGGCCGCCCCGGCCCTGCTCCCCGAACCACCTGCCCACATCATCCCCAACGTGCTCACCGTGGCGGTGTGGACCCCAGCGGGGGCGCCGGCGTGCTGGCCGATGTCAAGACCTTCTCCGCTCTCGGCGCCTACGGCTGCGCCGTCATCTGCGCGCTTACTGCGCAGAACACCGTCATGTCACCGGCATCGAGGGGTATCGTCCGACTTCATCCGCCTTCAGATCGACACCCTGTTCGACGACGTGCGCATCGATGCCGCCAAGCTGGGCATGCTCGGCACCGCCACCATCGCCCGCACCGTGGCCGACGCGCTCGGTCTGCGGCTGGCCGCGGGCACGCTGCCCACGCTGGTGGTCGATCCTGTCATGGTCTCCAAGGGCGGCGACGTGCTGCTCACCTCCGACGCCATCCACATGCTGCGCGACGCCGTGCTGCCGCTGGCCACCGTCATCACGCCCAACCTGCCCGAGGCCGCACTGCTGCTGGGCCAGAGCGCGCCCACCAGTGTGCCCGACATGTACCGGGCGGCCGAACGCCTGCGCCGGCTGATGTCCGACAGCGGCATGCGCTGGGTGCTGCTCAAGGGCGGCCACATGCCGGGCGACCCGTGGACCTGCTGTTCGACGGCGAGCGGATGATCGAACTCAGCAGCCCGCGCATCGACACCCCCAACGTGCATGGCACCGGCTGCACCCTGTCGGCCGCACTGGCCGCCCTCATTCCGCAGCTGCACGACGTGCCGGCCGCCACCCGCGCCGCCCGCGACTATCTGGCGGGCGCGCTGTCGGCCTCCGGCCAGCTGCAGGTGGGGCGCCGGGTCGATGGTCGGGGCCATGGGCCGGTGCATCACTTCCACGCCCTGTGGGGGCAGCGGCACGGCGGGGCATGAAACCACCCTGCCCCGGCCTGTTGCAATCTGTAGAAGCTGCAACCGATGACATCGGCAGCGGGAGGATTTTGCGTTTTCTTTTCTTCAGCCGCGTTAATATCCAGCCCGCATGGAATTTCTCTACACACTCCCGCTCATGGTCAAGGCCATCATCCTCGGCATCGTCGAGGGCCTGACCAATTTCTCCCCATCTCCAGCACCGGCCACCTCATCCTGGCCGGCTCCCTGCTGGGCTGGAACGACGACAAGGCGCAGGTCTTCGACATCGCCATCCAGACCGGAGCCATCCTCGCCGTCATCTGGTACTACCGCGTGCGCATCGGCAAGGTGCTGGCCGGCCTGTTCACCGACCGCGTCCAGCAGCGCTTCGCGCTCAACGTCATCATCGGCTTCCTGCCGGCAGCCGTCTTCGGCGTGCTGTTCAGCAAGGCCATCAAGGCGCACCTGTTTGGCCCCGTGCCGGTGGCCATCGCCCTGGTGGTTGGCGGCTTCATCATCTTCTGGGTCGAAAAGCGGCAGGAGTCCATCAAGTCGCGCGTCACCGACATCGACAGCCTCACCGCGCTGGATGCCCTCAAGCTCGGCCTGGCCCAGTGCTGCGCCCTCATTCCCGGCACCAGCCGCTCCGGCTCCACCATCATCGGCGGCATGCTGTTCGGCCTGTCGCGGCAGGTGGCCACCGAGTTCTCGTTCTACCTGGCCATCCCCACACTCATCGGCGCCAGCGTGTACGACACCTGGAAGCACCGCGACCCGCTGGGTGCCGACGACATCCGCTGTTCCTCGTAGGCTCCGTCGTCGCCTTCTTCTCGGCACTGGCCTGCGTGCACTGGCTGATCCGCTTCGTGGCCAGCAACAGCTTCCGCCTGTTCGCCTGGTACCGTGTGGTGTTTGGCCTGGTCATCCTGGCCACCGCCTACACCGGCGTCATCAACTGGCACAACGCGGGCTGATGATGGCACGCTGGGGATGCGGGCCGGAACAGGCATCCCCATCCCCAGGGTGTACGTACCGCGGGCCAGGTGGCGCGCGAGCGCATGAGCCAGGCATTCCATCCTCCGGGGAACACGCACCGTGACTGAACCCGTGACCGCCAGCCGGCGAGGCTGGCTGATTCTGGCCGCAGACCTCGTCCTGTTCTTCCTGCTGGTGCGCGGGCTGCCCTTTGCGCCGGTGGAAAACCGCGGTCTGGCCCTGCTGGCGTTCGTGGCCGTGCTGTGGCTGACCGAGGCGTTCCAGCATCACCGTCACCTCGCTGATGATCCCGCTGTTTGCCATCGGCCTGGGCGTGCTCGATACCCGATCTGCCTTCCAGTCCTTTGCCGAACCCTGCCATCTTCCTGTTCCTCGGTGGCTTTGCCATGGCGGCCGTGCTGCACATCCAGAAGCTCGACCTCTGGATGGCCGGTCGCGCCATTCGCCTGGGCAGGGCAGCCTGAAACTCACCGTCTGCTGCCTGTTTGCCATCACGGCCTTCATCTCGCTGTTTGCCAACAACACGGCCGTGGCCGCCATGATGCTGCCGCTTGCGCAGGGCATGCTCGGCCAGGCCGACGTAAAGACCCACCGCAAACTCCATGCCTTCGTGCTGCTGGGCGTGGCCTTCAGCGCCAGCATCGGCGGTATCGGCACCCTGGTGGGCAGCACCCCCAATGCGCTGCTGGGCCATACTCACCGACCTGCGCTTTGCCGACTGGCTGACGTTCGGTATGCCCGTGGTCCTCCTGCTGATGCCGGCCTGGGTGCTGTCGCTCTGGGTCGTGCTGCGCCCCGACTTTCAACGTCCCTTCCGGGTGGATATCGAACCCGTCCCGCTGACCGGACGGCGGGTCTTCACCCTCATCGTCTTCGTGCTTGCCGCCTTGCTGCTGGTGCTCGGCAGGGCAGGTGGCGGTACCCCCGCAGCAGCTGCTGGGCCTGCCCGACCCCATCCGGAACCTCGATGCCGTCCCTGGCCGTGCTGGCGGTGGTCGTGCTGTGTGTGGCGGTGCCGCCAGCTGGAAACAGATCCAGCAGCACACCGAGTGGGGCGTGCTGCTGCTCTTTGGCGGGGCGCTCGTGCTGGCCATCGTCGTGGATAAGACCGGTGCCGGCAAAATCCTGGCCGATATCCTCGTGCAGGCCATGGGCCAGCAGCACCTGGTGAGCACCCTGCTCCTGCTGGCGGCAGGCGTGCTGCTGCTCACCGAATTCACCTCCAACACCGCCACGGCCGCGCTGCTGATGCCCATTTTCATACCGGTCGCGCATGCCCTGCAGCTGCCCGGGGTGGCACTGGCTGCCATCATCGCCTGTGGCGCCTCCTGCGCCTTCCTGCTGCCCATCGCCACCCCGCCCAACGCCATCGCCTATGCCTCCCGGCCGCATCCGCCTGGGTGAAATGTTCCGCGCCGGGCTGCTGCTGATCTATCGCCGCCACCTTCATCATTGGCCCTGCTGGCGTACTTCTGGTGGATTCACGGGTAAGCCGGGGGCCGAGGTGAGTCGGGTTCGCGGGGTGCTCAGGGATTCATGGGCAAGCCGTGAGTCGTGGCAGACGGGACGGAGGGCATGGTACGTGCTGAGGGACGCGCCAGCTGCGGCGTCTGCTGCAATCACTGGTACGATTGCAGCCGAAGGGCACCCCCGGACATGGGATTCATTGCGCGGCACACCGGCCGTACGGGCTCCGGGTGCAGTTGCACTCATGTCATTCAGCACATATCCCTGATATGGGTATATTGGTGCTCGCCCATCCTTCCTGCAGCCGGCGAGCTTCTTCGCCGGCTGGCAGTCCGCTCCTCCACACATCCTCATGAGGTTTCACACACATGCAGTTTCCCAATCACGAAGGCAAGAAGGTCCCCTCCGTCGTTTTCCACACCCGCCAGGGCGATGCCTGGGTGGACGTTTCCACCGATGAACTCTTTGCCGGCAAGAAGGTCGTCGTCTTCTCGCTGCCGGGCGCCTTCACGCCCACCTGCTCGTCCACCCACCTGCCGCGCTACAACGAGCTGTATCCGGTGTTCAAAAAGCCTGGGCATCGACAGCATCCTCTGCGTGTCCGTCAACGACACCTTCGTCATGAACGCCTGGAAGGACGACCAGGACGCCGAAAAACATCCGCTTCATCCCCGACGGCAACGGCGCAGTTCACCGCCGGCATGGGCCTGCTGGTCGACAAGGACGACCTGGGCTTCGGCAAACGCTCGTGGCGCTACTCGATGTACGTCGAAGACGGCACCGTCAAGAAGATGTTCATCGGCCCAACCGCCGGGTGATCCGTTCGAGTGTCCGACGCCGACACCATGCTCAAATACCTGAAGCCCAACTACCAGAATCCGCCTTCGGTGGCCATCTTCTCCAAGCCCGGCTGCCCGTTCTGCGCCAAGGCCAAGGCCCTGCTGAAAGAGAAGGGCTGTCGTATGAAGAAATCGTGCTGGGCCGCGACGCCAGCACCGTGGCCGTGCGTGCCATCACCGGCCGTGCCACCGCACCGCAGGTCTTCATCGGCGGCAAGCACATCGGGGGCAGCGACGATCTGGAAGCCTGGTTCAAGTCCCAGGGCTGACGGCCGGCACTGCAGGGGGCAGTTGTTCCGGCCCATGGGGGCATGACGCATCCTCGCGTTCTGCGCGGACGTTCCCCGCCCGGATGCGTCGATCCATGGGGACGTGACCCCTGAGCATGCGGCTTCTGCGGACGGTTCCGTTCTGCAGAAGCCGTTTCCGTTGGAGCAGGGTGCTCTTCCCCGCTGCGCTCCCCGGCAGATCGGTGCCTCAGAAATCAGTTTCAGATCTCCGGGCCGGATCCACCCCAGCCGGCGCAGCCAGTGCGCCCAGAAAAGCGTCAGCAGTGCCGTGAGGTAGCCTGACTCCGTAGACACCCGCATGAGGAGAATGGCCATGGAGGGTCAACGGATGAAACAGAATCAGAGTTACACGGCCGAGTTCAGGACGGAGGCCGTCAGGATGGTCCTTGAACAGGGACTCTTCTGCAAGCCGAGGTCGCCGCCAGGCTGGGGTTCCGAAGGGGTCACTGGCCAACTGGGTGGTCAAGGCCAAGGGGCCGAGCAAGCCATTCTCGCGGTGGCCGGAGGCCAGCCGCCGAGGAGCTTCAGGCCGAGTGGTGCGACTGCGCCGGGGAGCTGGCCCGTGCCGAGATGGAGCGAGATCGTAAAAGGCCGCCGCGTACTTTGCGAAGGAGTCCCTGCAAGGTACGCGTTCCTGAAGGACAGGGTTCACAGCAGGGTACCCGTTGACCGTGGCCTGTCGGGCACTGGAGGTTTCTCGCAGCGGCTATCCGGCCTGGCTCAAGCGCCAGCCAGCCAACAGGCCGGGGACGACGAGCGCCCTGCGTGTTCACATCAGGGCGGCTCAGCCCGCCCCGAGCAGACTACTGCATCATTCCGATCGGGAAGCCAGTACTGCGCAAGTCGCTACCGTGAAAGACTTGATGCCCTGGGCATGCAGGTGTCGATGCATGGCGGGGAAACTGCTACGACAACGCACCGATGGAGAGTTTCGGGGATCACTCAAGAACGAGTTGCTGTACCAGCGGCGTTTCGCCACGCGTGCGCAGGCACGAGCGGCGATCACCGAGTGGATCGAGGGTGTTCTACAACCGTCAGCGACTGCACGGTGCGCTCGGCTACCAGTCGCCAGTGGCCTTCAGGCAAGGTCTTCTTTGAACGGACTTCACATTAAAGCAACTGTCTACGGTTGACAGTACACCTCACATCCTGATCGGGTTGCAAAGGGAGGCAACTGGCGCAACGCAAGCCAGGTGAACAGAATGTTCATAATGGATCGTTACGTTTGATTGTGAGAACGTGACAAGCAGTCTCTACAAGCTCTGGAGCCGGCTGGCTTTCACCGCTTTGGACGAGTTACATGCCGCCAGCGGTTAGGCGGGATGTCCTTCGGCTTACGTGATATAAGAGAATATCCTGAGATGCATATTGAAGATTGAGTGTAGGATTGCTGAAATGTGCAAGACACGAGGTTTGATAATGATCAATGAATACAAGAATCCAGTATTTTTGATGATTCGGTGACACATGATTTCATGGTTGCTGGATGGACGGGGCAGGAATGAAAGCGATGTTTTGTCTCATATCAATGAGCTGAGAAATATTGGTGTCAGAGCCGCCTGAAGCGACCCGACTTTCTACGGCTTTTCGCCCCGGTTGTTGACGAAATCCGATGAGATTGCTGTTGTTGGGCCTGAAACAAGCGGAGAGGTTGAGTTTTGTATCATTAATCATGATGATGAAATTTATATTTTCCGTCGCTCTGATCACACGGACAGAAAAATCGAGACGATAGATATACAAAAATCAAAACAGCTGTGATAAGCCAGTCAGGAGGATGTGCTGGAGATTTGATGATGATCATTGGGATGAGTTATTTCTTAAAGTTATGTGGAGGGTGTTGATGGAGTCAGGCTCTATCAAGAAGGGAGTGTGAGAAACATCAAATTGCCAGAAGTTCTGGTCGAGGATTTTGGTGTCTTTCGAGGGGCTGTTATGTTCTGTGAACTATACCTGTTATAGGGATGGTTATGGGTGGTTTTCGGTTTTTCTAGCGGAAATCGTTGATCCTGTGCTCAATAGAAGGTTGGAGCTTTCTTACAAGATAAAGAGATTTAGTATGGAAGGTCAAATAAAAAGAGCATCTTGAGTTTTTCAAGATTGACATGAATTCAGGTGGTCAACTCCGGAAGGATATCCGGAAGGATACAGGAAAAAGATCCTTAGTGGAAAGTTTGTCGCTGAAAAGAGATTCGGGTGCAGGACGAGGCTTCTCAGGTTTGCGCCAGGAGTTTTGATAACATCGCCGTTTGTTCACGATTACTGGGAAGAGGTTTATTTAATGCAGGGTGATCTCATTGTTGGAAAATGATGCACGGGGAAGGGGTGTTAAGTTCTATGAGAATGCCGCCTGCCGTCCTCCGGGGGTTTTCATCGGGACCTTTCAAGTCTGAAAACGGATGTGTTTTTGTTGGAAATTCGTTATTACGCGGGCTGCTCAGGATGGTTGCGTTGTTTTGAGATTTGAGTATCTTGCTGGTTTGAATAGATAGAAAGCCATCTGAGGTTGTGATGAGTTTGCCAGAGAGTAGCTTCGATTTCTGGTCGCTGCAGCGTGCTCCCCATCATCTGGGGGTCTACCTATTTTGTGACCAGTCAGTTCATGCCGTCAAATATTCCCTTGACCATTGCGGCCATGCGGGTCTTACCGGCTGGCGTGTTGCTTTACTTTGGCAGAGAAATATACCGCGTGGTGAGACGTACTCAGGGGTTGCGTTGCTGGGCGTTCTGAATATTGGTTTTCCGGGCAATGCTGTTCGTCTCTGCCACCGGCTTCCAGGGTGGTCTGGCCTCCGATTTTGAACGCTACTCAGCCGCTCATGGTTCTTCTTCTGAGCAGTTGTATGAATCACCGCCCCATTCGACGCCTGGCCCAGCAGTCTGCCGTACTGCGTATTGTGGGTATTATTCTGCTGCTCTGGTCTCCCCATGCCAAGGTTGACGCGTCGGGCATGGCGGCAGCCCTAGCCGGAGCAGCATCGATGGCTACAGGGACCATTTTGGCAAAGCGCTGGCAGATCAAACTTCCTGTGTTGGCGTTTACTGGCTGGCAGCTTCTGTTGAGCGGTTTTATGCCTTTTGCCTGCAGCATTGTGGCTGGAAACGCTGCCGGCTGCGCTCACAACAACCAATATTCTGGCGCACCTGTATTTGACCCTGTTTGGTGCGGTAATTGCCTATGTGCTGTTTTTTACCGGCGTTGCCCGCCTGCCGGCGGCATTGGTTTCGTCGTTGGGTCTTCTTGGCCCTATTTCGGCTGTTTTGCTGGGATGGGGTTTTCTTGATCAAACGCTTCAAGGGCGACAGTTAGCTTAGCTTTTGCCTTGGTACTTCTGTCCCTGATGGGCAGTACGAAGGCGATGCTGAATAGTTCGTCATGATCAACCGGAAGTGCCGCTTCGAAAGTGTCTGTGCAGAACTGGCGGCCGTTTCGTCTGATATCTCCTGTATCACGATACCCCGGGCATCAGCCTCTAATCACCCGATACCGAATCAAATCCGTAATCCCATGCCCCAGCGGCGCTCCCCGCGCCGCTCGAAGCGCGTCGAGGGCCGCGGGCAGGGCAGGGAGGTGGTTTCAAACGGCCGCACCGGCTCCGGCCAGCGCCGGAATCTCCGCCAGCACCTCTGCCATCTGGTCCGCATAATCCCGCCAGTCGGCTGGCCAGATGGATGTAACCTCCCGGCCGCAGTGCCGCCACCAGCTCGCGCACGAAGGGCGTCTCGATCAGCCGGCGCTTGTGGTGTCGCGCCTTCGGCCATGGGTCCGAAGAACACATGCAATGCCGGTCAGTGACCCGGCGCAACTCATCATCGCCGCAGCACCTGCTGCGCATCATGTTCGATCACCCGCAGGTTGGTCAGCCCCCGCTGCTCCACCAGCTTCAGCAGCGCGCCCACGCCCGGCGTGAAAATGCATCGATGGCGATGAAATCCACGTCCGGTGCCGCCGCGGCAATTTTCGGCCGTCGTATCCCCCATGCCAAAGCCGATCTCCGGCACCACGGGGGCACTGCGGCCGAACATCTGCGGATAGTCCAGCGTCCGCGCTGCAAAGGGCAGACCGAACACCGGCATCAGCCGCTCCCGGGCACATCACGCTGCGCGCGGCAGAGGAAGTGCGAACGCCGCAGCACATAGGTGCGGATGCCGCGCCGGGGCGGCTCGCTGCCGGTGTCTTTGCTGCGGGGCTGATGGAGGGAGCGCGATGGTTGCCGCCTGCCGGGCCGCGTCTTCGACGGATCCGGTGGGTTTGGCAGCCCCTGAGCATCCGCTCCGGCAGACTGTGGCACTGCATCCGTGGCAGCCAGCGGGGCAGCATCCGTTCTGGATGGATCGGCAGAAAAGGGCAGGGAAGAAGAATCGGCGGGCATTGAAGTCATGGGGCTTCAGTGTCGGGAAGGTGATCAGGCAGAACCGTCAGGCGGCCCGGAAAGCGTAGCAGAACAGGGCTGAGACTGGCAGCGTGGGGCTGGTTTCAGCCAGACGCAGTACCCACACCGGGCGCTCACCCTTCATGCCGGCCACTCAGTTTTCTCACGCTCGGCAGTAGCCCTTCGGTGGGCGACGACGGCGTAGCCGCATAATCACTTGCGTGGCATCCGCCCGGCCAGATACGCCATGCGGCCGCCTCCACGCCCGCCTTCGCGGCGCGGGCCATCAGCACCGGGTCCTGCGCCTTGGCAATGGCGGTGTTCATCCAGCACGGCCGAGCAGCCCAGCTCCATCGCCACCGTCGCGTCCGATGCCGTGCCCACGCCCGCATCCACGATCACCGGCACCTTCGCCTGTTCCAGAATCAGCTTCAGGTTCCAGGGGTTCAGAATGCCCATGCCCGAGCCGATCAGCGAGGGCCAGCGCGCATGATCGCCACGCAGCCGATGTCTTCCAGCATCTGCGCTCTGGATCGGATCGTCACTGCAGTACACCATCACCTCGAACCCTTCCTTCACCAGCGTGCAGGGCGGCCGCCAGCGTCTCCGGCATGTTCGGGGAAGAGGTTGTTCGCAGTGCCCAGCACTTCCAGCTTCACCAGCGTGTGGCCGTCCAGCAGCTCGCGGGCCAGCCGCAGCGTGCGCACGGCATCTTCGGCCGTGTAGCAGCCCGCCGTGTTGGGCAGGATGGTGAAGCGGCTGGGGGGCACCGCGTCCAGCAGGTTCGAGTTCGCCCGGGTTCTGCCGCCGATATTCGTGCGCCGAATGGCCACCGTCACGATTTCGGTGCCGCTCGCATCGATGGCCCGGCGGGTCTCGTCGAAATCCGCATACTTGCCGGTTCCCACCAGCAGCCGCGAAGAAAAGGTGCGCGTACCAATGACCAGCGGATCAGGGGCAACCGTGTCGTTCATGCCAGATTCTCCAAAGCGTGTTTGAGGAGGATGGTGAACCGGACGCCCGTGGTGCATCATGGGTTTTCCGCGGTCCGGGCTCTCCATGGTCCAGGGGCTTCCGCGGGTCAGGGACTTCCATGGTCCAGGGGCCATGACGGCGTGCGGCATCGGCCGATCCATCCAGATCATGAGATGGTACCCGCCCGGCGCCCGTGCATGTCCCGGACCATGCACGACATGCGCCCGGCATGCCCTCATGCCGGCGGGATGCTGCTGCCCGGCGCCTCGCCAGCACACGGCAGGGGCCGACACAGGGGACGCGTAATGTCATGGACGCGCCCCGTACCGGCGAATAATACCGTCCGACTGCGTCAGCCGCCCCCACCGCTACCACGATCTCCAGCCGGTCGCCGGCCGCCAGCGCCGTGGCGCCGTGCTGTGACTTCGGCACGATCTCGCCGTTGCGCTCGATGGCAATGCGTTTGCCCGCATAGCCCAGTTCCGTCACCAGCTCGGCCAGCGTGGCTGCCGCCGTCCGGTGCTGCACGCATTCAGGATGATGTCCATCTCGATCTTTCCTCATGCCAGCGCCACCGCTGGCCCGTCGTCAGACGGTATGCAACAAGCCCGGCCAGCACACCAACCAGGGCCACGCAGCCGACACCGTCCACAGCAGCCGCGTGCCCAGCACGTCACGCATCATCAGCAGCGACGGCAGGCTCACCGAGGGGCAGCGTCAGCAGCAGCGCGAGCCGGTGCCACAGCCCCAGTGCCAGCATCCTGCACGATGGGAATCTCGGCCGCCGTCGGAATCACGAACAGCGTTTCACCACGGCAAAGAAGACGATCCACAGACACACCATCGCCCAGCGCCCCGTCCACATGCGGGAACAAGCTACGCGGGCCAGACTCGGGTGCCAGCACCGTGATCACATACACCGGTACCGTGGATATGGGGAACAGCTGCCACAGCGCCGGCAGCCAGCGTTTGCAGGAAGGGCTTGCGCGCCTCGGTATCTGCCGCCGCCTGTGCCGCTGCCAGCGTCGTGTTCACCGACACGCCGCCCTGTGTTTGCCGCCCGGGGCAGAGCGGTAGCGCCGGGCCCGATCCAGCGCAGCGCTCCGATTCAATCACCGGACCCGCGGCCAGGCGCGCGGCTCGTTTCGCGCTGCCCCGAACCGTCGTATCGCCCGGCAGGGGCCGTGTCCCAGCCTCCGGAAATCTCGTTCCGGCCTCCGGAAACCTCACGACGCTCCGCCAGCCGTCCCACCAGCCAGGCCGCGCCGAACACCAGCACCACCCGAACACAACCCGCAGCAGCTGAACCCGCCACCCAGCACGAAGTACATGAGACCTCAGCGTGGCCGGATTCAGCACCGGGTTTAGCCACCCAGTACGTCACGCTGGCGCTGGCCGACGCCCGTGCGGTACAGTCCCACGGCGACGGGGGCCGCACAACAGGTGCACATCATGCCCGGCAGCGCTGCCAGCGTGGCCACCAGATGGCTGCCCAGGCGCGAGCGCCCCAGAAACGCACGATCCAGTCCGGCGGCAGCAGATCTGCACCAGCGAACCCAGCATCGATGCCCAGCACCGCCGCCTTCCAGATCGCCAGAAAATACACCTGCGCGTACTGCCACATCGCCTGCCACGGGCTGTCGTAGCTGTCGGCCAGAATCGACTTGCCAATGTCGTGCTTCTCGATAGCCACGAAGGCCTTGTGGTAGTACGGGTCCCAGCCTCACCAGTACAGGCCCGCACAGAATGGCCAGAGCAGGGGCTCAGGCGGGAAAACGTTTGGCCGCCGGTACGGCAACTGATTCAACAGGGGTTGGATGACATGATGAAAAATCGAAGAGAGAGTGGATCCTGAGTGCGTGTCATGGACTCCAGGCATCCCCGGCGTGCAAGACGATGAGTCCATGACATGCTCTGTTCCGGTCCGGTCGCCCGGTTCGTGCCGGGTGTCCGTAAAACAGTCGGGACGTGGAAGGCCGCCCGGGAGCCTGCCGTCCATCGGCAGCGTGCCCCCTGGGCGACCAGGGAAGGAAAGAGACGGGACGCGAATGACCCCGAAGGAGATTCAGTGATGCCCGTACGCTGCTTGTACGCCGACGACATCAGCTTGTCGGTATAGGCAATGGCCATGGCCGGGGCCAGGAAAGCCAGGTGGATAACCGTCTGTGCGATCAGCGTCCGGTCCAGAATAGTTGTCGGCGTTGATGAACGTCTTCTAGCAGGTGGATCGAGCTGATGCCGATGATCGACATTGCCAAACCTCCCGCTTTCAGCACTGACGCATTCACATGGCTCAGCCGCTCCGGCTGGTCGCGGTGCCCTTCCAGATCCATCCGGCTCACGAAGGTCTCGTAGCCGCCCACGACAGCCATGATCAGCTGGGTTCGAGATGGCCACCCACGTCGATCAGCGCCAGCACCACCAGCATGATCACCGTCTCGTTGATCTTCGTCACCGGCATCCGACCGGTAGCCGATGCTGGTCACCAGCGCATCCAGCGCATGCTGGTCCCGAAGGCAGCCATGACCAGATACAGCTCCATCAGGAAGTGCTCCATAGACGGCCTGCGCCACGATCAGCCCCAGATACAGCGGCGGCTGCAGCCATCGGCTGGCAAAGATCCAGCGCCGGCAGCGGGCGCAGCGGCACGGGCGGCAATCACCGATCGCGCCCGCGAGCGCCTCGTCGGGCGCAGGATGGGGACGCATCCTGTGCGCCCGGCGGTGTCGGGGAATGCTGGTTCATATGACTGACGAGAGGAGGGGTGGGCCACTTCGTGCCCTGCGGACGGTAGAACCGCCGCAGGACGCAGGCTGCCCCGGAAGGCGCGTGACGCCACCGGAGGAGCGGCTATCAGGCCGGTGCATCGATCAGGCTGATGCACCGGGGACTGGCGCGCAATTATAAAGGAAGCTCTTCCCGCCACGTTCTGCTTTGCGCCTGTCGGTTCCACCGCAGCACGGTCCCCGCCGCGCGACCTTCATCTGGTGCTGGCACAATCCGGTCCGGCCGGAGGTACCGTCACCGCGTCAAGGCCGTTCCGCAGGCCGGCAGCATGCCACGCCGGTGTGCTTTCCGCAGCCTGGGTCCATGCCTTCAATCCAGCACCACATGCTCCGGCGGGAACCCGTCGCTCTGGTGGGCCCCACAGCCGCTTGCCTTACAGCCCGTTGCGTGCCAGCAGCTCGGCGTGCGAGCCTTTCTACTGCAGCCGACGCTCTGTGTCGAGCACCACCAGCCGGTCCATGGTCGCGATGGTGCAGGAGAGCCGGCGCGCAATGGCAATCACCGTCTCTGCTCCTTCATATCGGCTCGGGCAGGCAGTCCTGAATGGCCACCTCCACCTCGAGCATAGCGCGGCTCGTCGCCTCGTCCGGCAGCAGGATCGGCGCGTTCTTCAGCATCACCCGCGCAATGGCGCGCTGGCGCTGCTCGCCCGACAGCTTCACGCCACGCTCGCCCACCCGCACGTCGTGGCTGCAAGTGGCGCCTCCGGGTCATCGGGCCGGCGGATGAGTCGTCCGCCTGCGCCTGCCCGCAAAGGTGCTGCCTCGATCATATTGTCGGCCTCCGCAAGCATCCGACGGCCGTACAGGGATGTTGCCGCGCACCGTCCGGTGCAGCGGCGACGTATCCTGCGTCGCCATCCCGATCTGCGCGCGCAGCGGCGAGATTCCTGCGTGACATCCGCAATGTTTTGCCTGTCGATGGTGATGGCCCCGCGCTGCACATCGCAGAAAACGCAGCAGCAGGTTCTCACGTCGACTTGCCGCGCCCGAACGCCCCACCAGACCGATCTTCTCGCCCGGTTTGATGTTCAGGCGAAATCCTCCAGCACCGGCCGGTGCGCACGTTCGCTGCCCTCGTCATACGAGAAGCTCCACGCCGATCGAAGCAGATGTCGCCCTTCGTCACCTCAGTGCCGGCGCGGCGTCCCAGCACCGTGTGCGGCCGGGTCAGCGTGTTCATCCCGTCGCGGATCGTGCCGATGTTCTCGAACAGCTGCGCCGACTGCCATACATGATCCACCGCGACAGTCCGTTGATGCGCAGCGCCATCGCCGTGGCCGCTGCCACCGCGCACTGGCCTGGCCTGGTGCCACAGCCACCAGCCCCACCGCCGCCGTGCCGCCGGTCGCAGCATGTTACCGTCTGCGACATCACCTCCAGCCGCGTCACCCAGCGCATCTGCGCATGTACCGTCACCGCGAACTCCTCCATGGCCGACTTCGCATACCCCGACTCCCGTTCGCTGTGCGAGCAACCACCGTCACCATGTTGCTGTGGCATCCGTGATGCGCGTCGTCAGCGCACGCGCATCTGCACGCGCCGCCGCCAGCCAGCCCAGCTTCGGCACCGTGAACCCGTAATGAAAACAGCACGATCCACAGCAGGAACGGCGCCAGCAGCCAGGCATCGAACTGCCACAGCACCACCGAACTCGTCGGAAATACACCGCAACATGAGGTGGCCATGTCCGCAAGGTCATCACCACCTCGCGCACCGCCAGCGCCGTCTGCATCACCTTGGCCGACACCCGGCCCGCAAACTCGTCCTGATGGAAACTCCAGGCTCTGCGCCAGCATCAGCCGGTGGCGCCAACGCAGCCGCATCAGCAGCACCCCTGCAGCGTCTGGAGCGCAGCGACGACGACAGCAGCGTCGGCAACGGACTCAGCACCAGCACCAGCACCATCAGGGTCAGCGCGCGCCCCGCTCGGCAAACGGTGTCTCGGGCGTATAGCGCCCGATCCAGTCCACCAAGCCCATCCACTGAAGAGCAGCGCCTCCACCACCCCGATGCCCGCCACCGTGAGGAACAGCAGCACCAGCCAGCGCCGCACACCCCTGCAGCAGGGCCACCATGAAGCCCCACAGCCCTTGTTCGGGATGCGGTGCGTCCCGTCCAGATACGGATCGATCCGTTTTCAAACCAGTTGAAAGCAGCGATTTCATGCGGAGGAGGAATGATTGGAAGAGAGAGTGTGACCCCGGAGCGCCCGGCGTCTCGTGCGCAGGAGCGCCATGCCCATGGTACGCGCCGGACTGATGGCACCCTTCCCGGGCAGGGACACGGGACGAACGGCGCGGAATCGACGCGAACAACGGCGCCGAGATGGTTGCAGCCTGCCAGTTTACCGCGGCTCAACCCCGCCGCGATACCCGCACGCATCGGGGTCTGGTGCTGCAGCCTCACGGCCGCTGCCGGTCAGCGCACTGCCCGTGGCGCACCACCGTCAGCACGATGGCTCCCCCACTGTGCCCAGGTCAGCGGCGCTCACCCAGCGTCACGAACGCGATCATCGCCGTCAGGGCCGGCTCCAGACTGGTCATCACCCCGTGGGTACCGCCCTGCAGCCCCCGCAGCGCCTTCATCTCCAGAAACATCGGAATCGCGCTGGACAGCACCGCCGCCCCAGTCCCACCAGCAGCACCTGCGGCGCAAACGGGATGTCAGCGTCAGCCCCACCGGCGCCACCACCCAGTCGCGCCGGTCGCCACGCCAGCGCCACGGTCCGGCCCGCATGCGATGCTGGGTCCGCTTGCAAAGATGATGTGCAGCCCGCCCAGCGGGTGGCGGCTGCCAGGGCAAAACAGCACCCCGCCGGGTCCAGGGAGCCCGCTGCTCCCCGGATGGGCAACAGCAGCAACAACCCCGCCACGGCACAGGCAATCACAGATAATCGATCCTGCGGCGGGACGAAAAGGCGCCACCGCCAGCGGCCCGCAGAACTCGATGGCCACCGCCACCCCGAGCGGAATCGTCCGGATGGCCTATGTGGAACATCAGGTTCATCACCCCCAGCGTCATCCCGTAGCGCAGCACCACCCACCAGTCCTGCCGTGGCAGCCGGTGCCGCCAGGTGCGCGTGGCCAGCAGCAGCACCAGCGCCGAAAACCCCAGCCGCAGCGTCGTCGTACCCTGCGCGCTCAATCACGGGAACAGCTGCTTGGCCAGCGACGTGCCCAGTGCCAGTGCGACCATCGAGGTCAGCAGCGCCAGCACCGGCTTCGGGGAAAGCCCTGCGTCCCGCCCGGTCCTCCTGCTCATTCTGCATGTCTTCTCCTGTTCCGCGCTTTCACGGAACCCAAAACCATCGTACAATGCGCCCCGTGCGAGCGTAGCTCAGTTGGTAGAGCGCCGGCTTCCCAAGCCTGAGGTCGCGAGTTCGAGACTCGTCGCCCGCTCCAGTTTCAAACCCATTCAAACAATGGTTCCGCCAGCGTCGGTGCACGTCGCCCGTCTGGCGGTTTACCCTGACGGATTGGCGGGCCATCATGCAATCCGATCCATCCTCGTAGCCCACCGCCCCATCCTGTCCGATACAGAGTCGCCAGCGGCTGTACCATCTGGCGGCACGTCTTCCGTTATGGCGCAGTTTCGCGCCGATACGCGTAACTACGAAGAAAATGGCGGTCGACTTCGTCTTCACCTCCGCCAGAATCGAAGGTAACACCTACGACCGCATCGACACCGACAATCTGTTGCGTCTGCGTGTGTCACTGCCGGTGTGAAGCGCTTCTCGATGCCATCATGCTGGTCAACCTTCGGGATGGCTTTTGCCAGGGGCTCATGGCCATCGAGACCCGACTCCCGCCTGGACCTGGACTACCTCTGCGACCTCCACAAGATCCTCATGAAGGATCTGCTGCCCGTGCACGAACAGGGGCATCGTTCGCTACCACGCACGTCACCATTGGCGGCTCCTCCCACGACCCGCCTGCAGACCCCGCGCGCCTGCGTACCGAAAATCCGTTTCATCCTACGAAGCCAGCCGCTACACCGGCCCCTTCAGGCGGGCCATCTACCTGCACTGCAACCTGGCCTACCTGCGGTAGCTTCCATGACGGCAACAAGCCGGGACCGCCCGCCTGATGCAGACCCGCAGCCCTGGTATTAGGGGTAACGTTCTGCCTTCTTCTGTGCGCCCAGCACGCCGCACACCTAGTGGTGCAGTCCCGCCACAAGCTGGCCACAGTGGGTGAAGCGAAGCCTGCACAAGGGGCGACCGAGTGTGGGAAGGAAGCGTGGAGCGTAATCTGCGGCCGATGTACAAGAACCGGATACAAGGCGTTGCCGAGCAGGGGCGAGCGGGCGCAGAAAACCGCGAAGCTCTTGTGGTCAAGAGGCGAGGTTGCGTGATCCGGCGGTCGTGCAGAAGAAGGTGTGCGTTCTTACGGGGAGATCTCGCCTTATGCTCGAAAAGGGCGACGGTGTCGAGCCGGGCGAGAAGTCAACAGAGGTCGATAGTAGCAGGACCAGCTCACATGATGGGACACAGGTCAGGCGAAGGACCGAACGAGAGGATGTGTTGACAGGATCATGTCGATGTCAAAGGCCATGCATCAAGCCTCCGACGAGTGGGGCGACATGCCGTGGTCGGTGAAGCTCCCGAGGGGGCTATGTCGTGATGAAGCTCTGCGGCCCGCGACATGACACCGAGAACACAGGAGCAGGGCTGCTCGATGCAGTTCTGGAAAGAGCCAACATGCAGCGGGCATGAGGCGGGTGAAAGACCAATCGGGGAGACGGCTGGTGGATGGTCTGGACATCGACCAGTAGCCGGCAGCTCAAGACCGAATAGCCGCGAATCCGCGAAACACTGTTGCAGGGACGTGCGCCCAGCCCGGTACGACGGTCCTTCGAAAGCCGGGAGGTGGACGGCGAGAGCTGGGCATCCCGACGGTAACGGACAGACTGATCCAGCAGGTATCTGCAGGTACTGCAGCCGATGATTGATCCGGGCTTCAGTGAACACAGCTAGGCTTTGAGCCGGGACGGCGTGCGCGCACGACGCGGTGTTGGCCGCGCAGTCGTACATCAGTCCGGCAGGGACGATCGTGGTGGATGCGTCGATCTCGAGGAGTAACTTTCACCGCCAATCACGACATCCTGATGGATCGCGTCAGAAAGGCGCATTGGAGATGATGGCGTATGCCGTCCTGGTCCGGGCGCACCTGCGAACGCGGGAATCGCGAGATGGCGGCGTGGTCGCCAGACGGCACGAGGGAGTACACCGCAAGCGTGGACCGCTGTCGCTGCACAGCGCCAACCTGTACTCAGTGAGGCGCGACGAGCGCTGGAGGCGCGCGCGGGCATTGCTTTCAGAGCCCAGTACGCCGACGACTGCCAACGTATGCTGCGCACGGTCGTCGGGCGGGCCAGGCGCGGGTGAGGCAGCCGTTGCGCCGGCTAGTACGGCAGGCTGCACTTTGCGTGACTTCAACGAGTCCATGAGTGCGTGGTGGCCAGCGTCTCACTGGCCGCAAGTCTCTGGGCTTCAGCTTCTGGATGGCTCCGAAAGTCGTCAAACGGAGGATGGCCGCCCGCCGTGATGGCTCTTCAGGGCAGCGGTAGTGCGCTGGCTGACCCGCCGCGGTGGCGTGACGCGGCGCCCAGCAGGGTCAGCGTCGAGCGGGCTTCGCCCATTGCCGCTGCGATGGAGAGCCGCTGGCACTGCAGCGACAGGCGCGTCTGGCGAGAGCTGGACGAATGGATGCGTCACCGGCTGCGGGCCACATCCAGCTCAGGCAGCGGTGGAAGCAAGGGCAAGACCATGTTCAGGGAGTTGTGCGCCATGGGCGCAACAGCACGGTGAAGTGTGGCCCGGAGCTGGCAGCAAACAGCCACGGCGCTGGTGGCTACAACAGTGCTGATGCTGCTCTAACAGCGCGCGGTGCACGGCATGGTTCGACGGTCTGGCCTCAGCCCCGTCTGGCATTATCCTGAATGTCCTCTCTCGAACCGCCCGGGTGCGGACCCGCATGCCGGGTGGTGCGGCAGATGCAGCCCAGAGGGCCCGCTCTGCCGATTCCACGACTCGCTGATCGACCGTTACCAGCGCGCCACCGTTCACTACTGAAAACCGGTGACTACGCTCCCTCGTCAGCTTCTTCATCGACAACTACGCCCTGGCCATCTCCCGTCTGCTTGGCGACGTCGCTCATGGTTCCGATGCCCTGACATCTGCCGAAGCGAGGCTTGCCGCTGACGAGTGCGAGCGCCGTCTGGCCATGCTGCCCAGCCTCGAACGTGCCGGGGGACCAGCCCATATTTTCTGGGAACAGGCGCAGGAGGCCCTGAACGCCCATGAATCTCCGACCGGGTGAACTGGCCCGACATCGAGCGTCGAACCTTGGTCAAAGCGTTGCGGGGCCATGGCCACGACCCGAAGGCGTTGCTGCCATTCTCTGCAAACTACAGCCCCGCCGCCGTCACGCCTGAGCAGCAGCAGGCCATTCTGGAAGATGTCGGGCCGGCTGGGAGAGCGTTTGCCGACTATCAGCGAGTCACACCTCCCGCGCATCCCCATAGATCCACGCCTGCGCCCCTGACCGGAACGTCGCCATCACCCGCGCGTACTCCTTCACCTCATACCGGTCGGCCTGTGCCAGCTCCTCGTCGGTGATCTCGAAAATCACGCCGGGCACCTCATCGGCCGGGTTCTCCGTCCTGATCAGCATTGGATGGCGCGTCTTGCCGCTCGTGGCCACCACGGCCGGATCACTGATCGCAATCTCGCTCCAGCCGATAGCCCTGGCACATCGGTGATCCCGTCAGCTTCGGCCGAGTGGCCAGCTGACGTTTTCCTGTTGCAGCGTGCCGTAGGAGAACAGTTTTTGCATGGAGAAAGTCCGAGCGTGTAATGGGCCATTTTTGCGCGTGTGTGGGCATGCAGCCCTGCCTGCGCCGCGCCCCTCAGCCCACGGCAGTCAGCGCGGGGCGATGAGTCCACGACACCCTGGCTGGGAAAGTAGCGCGGCAGACCGGGAAGAGTTACCGGGCAGGCAGAGAGGGCATGTACACCCCCACCTTATGCTCCGTTTTCTGGGTGGTCCTCCCACCGGGAAAAACCCTGTTTCTACTGGTTTTTGCTTCCTTCCTGTCATAAATGCTGTGATCTGCCGCTCTACATTTCTGCAGCATGTTGATAATGTGTTTCGCGCTGCTTCTCAAGGTTCCGGGGAAGCGCCGGCGAGCCTCCCGGGCGGGCAGGTGCCGGTTCACCCGCGCATTCCGCAGACAGAACAGGAACCGTCTGCATGAACCAGTCAAACCGTCCTTTCTCCGGGCTTGTGCCCCGCTTCCGCCCGCGCGCTCATTCTGGCCCTGGCCGTTTCCGCACTGTTCCCGTCGGCGGCCTCGGCAGCCGGTAACGAATCGCCCGCGGCAGACAAGGCGGCAGCAGCTCCAGCGAAGCACCACTGGCAGGTGCCGCCTCAGCGATGCCTCACCGGGCCGCATCGGCATCGCAGGCCCAGGCAGGGGTCTGCGACCGCTCTCAGGCCGAGATCCAGGCCGCATTCGTCGCCCAGCTCCCGGGCGCAGCCAGCACGCCGTCCGCGGTCAGCGAACCGTCCGGCTCCCATGTCGCCCGGAAAGAGTTCAAGCTGCCCGGCACTCACTGGGTCAACCAGCACCTGGACTTCGTCCATCCGCGCGACAGCGCCATCGCCACGGGCTCGGCACCGTCGGCGCTGGAAACGGCCAGTGTGGACTCTCCGGCGTCTCCGTCACGGACGGCAATGGCAACGCAGTCACGCTGGCCGACTACCAGAACCGCGGTGACGTCGACAGCCTGCTGGTGCTGCATCGCGGCCAGATCGTCTATGAGCACTACGCCCACGGGATGATCGAGGAGCGGCGCCATGCCCGTGGTCGATGACCCGTCCTTCACCGGCCTGATCGCCACCGACCGATCCAGTCCGGCCAGCTCGACCCCAGTGCGCCCGTCACCCAGTACGTGCCGGAGCTGCAGGGCAGTGCCTGGGACGGTGCCAGCGTGCAGCAGACGCTGGACGTGACCACGGCGGTTGACTACGCCGAGGCGTCCCGATGCCGACCCGGGCGTCGTGCAGTACATGTTTGCCGCCGACCTGCTCAACGTTAGGGCCGCTGTCCCAGGGGCCCAAAGAGATCATCGACTACCGAAGTCCCTGAAGAAAAACGGTGATGCTGGCGCCACATTCGAATACAGACGGTGGATGCCGAGGTCATCGGCCTGATCATCGAGAAGATCACCGGCAAGTCCTTCCCCCACCCTGGTGTCCGAACGCATCTGGGCGCCCATCGGTGCCCAGACGCACTCCCCACTGCAGGACAGCGGCAGCGCCTACCTGGCCGGCGCCGGCATGAGGGCCATCACGCGTGGACCTGGCCCGCTTTGGCGAGCCGTCCGCCTGGAAGGCCAGCTAGCACGGTCAGAGCCTTCCCGCAGCCGGGCACCTGGCCGAACTGCGCAAGGCGGTGACCAGAATACCTTCGGGCCGGTCGTCCCAATGCCCGCGAGTTCCTCCTACCACAGACCAGTGGTGGATCGCCCCGGGCAATGACACAGCTTGACAGCTTTAGGGGCTCGGCGGCCAGCGCATCTACATCGATCCGCAGAACGAACTGGTCATCGTGAAAACGGCCTCCGGGTGAACCTGAACATCGAGCCCAAAGCCACGGACCTCGACCGGCCCATCTTCGACGCCATCACTACGGCCGTCACCCAGGCCCACTGAGCACGGCCTCGCGCAGGTGCACAGCGCGCTGCCCGGCATGGCTGGGGGCGCGCTTCGCCGTTCCCGCTCCTGTCTCGCATGGCCACGTCGGGCCGATCCGGCCCGCATCATGGAAAACCCCGCCCTGGCCGGAGACCGAACCATGGCCCCCGGCCATGCGCCTCCATAACGCCTCTTTCCCCCTCCTCATTCAGGGAGCCTCATGTCCAAACCCGTTCATCTCTTCGTCACCCTGCAGGCGCAAACCCGGGCCAGATGGAAGCCCACGCAGCAGGCCGTGCCGGCCCTCGTCGCTGGCGGCCGTCAGAAGCCGGCTGCGTCTCGTACAACGCCGCCTACGCCGACGACGGCATCACCGCCTACATCGTCCGAACACTGGAAGGATCGGGCCGCCGTCGGCTTCACGACTGAGACACACTTCATCGAGGGCGTCCAGAAGCTGCAGGAGCACAGCAGCAGCCTGCAGATCACAACGATGCACTGGCTGGACTGATTCCGCCTTTACACGCCCCGCCTGGAACACGTGGCCCGTCGCCACCGCGCTTTTAACCTCTCCTGGGGGCGGGACGCGAGGCGGCAGGGGCCCTCTGGGGCAGAAAGTTTTCCTGCCGGCAGGAGACAAGCCAGCATGCCATGCTTCCCGTCTGGACACTTCCCCGCCACCTCGCCACGCGGGGACACTGATCGTGCCCACGTGGCGGCCGACGCATGTTCGGCGACCACCATCCTCAGGGGCGCTCATTCGCTGCACCTACCATCACCGCCGGTCGCGCGGGCTTTGCCGCCGTTTCCCTCCTGGTGCTGGCACTGCAGAAGGCGCGCGCGGTGGTGCGATGCCCTCAGCGATCCCGCCATATTCAGTGTCCTGCTGGCCAGCAAGCCATCTTTCTACTGGCTGTTCACTGGGTCACCTTCTTTCCTGGCCGTGAAGGTGGGCGGCGTGGCGGTTGCCACGCTCGGCTGCGCAGCTTTCCGGCGCTGTCAACGCTCGACTCGATGTGCTGGTGCTCCGCGAGCGCATCGGCGCCGGTGAGACACGCTGCTGCTCACCTGATGCACCTCGGGCTGATCCTGGTCACCCCGTCCTTCGACTTTGGCAGCAGCGGCACCATCGAAAGCGCTGCTCTGGGGGCTGCTGTCAGGGCCTATCCTTCACGTGTCTGGCCGTGCTCAGCGCCGGGGCAGCCGCGGCGGTGTCGGCGCCGCCATTCAGGTGTACGACTGTGGCGGGAACACCATCGATGTTTCACGCTGGGTGCTGCCGCTGGCCGGTGCGATGGGTGGCATGGAGGCCGGCGACGATGTCACGTGCGAGAGCTGCGGTCCATGCCGGCCGGTTCCGCTCAGAAGGAGGCTGCTGGCCATACGGCTGGATTTCACCCAGGTGGCCAGATCCACGCATGCCGTCGATGCTGCCGGTTTCCGTTGTTAACGCCTTCCCATCTTGCCGACTGGTTCTGGCTGGCCGTGCTGGGCATCTTCACTGGCCTGTCGCATACCCTGTTCATTAAAACTCGATGGACTGGATGCCGCAGCGCCGGCATGATCATCGCTGGGCCGTGTACGCCGTGCCTGCCGCCTGGTGGCTCTTCGGTGACCAACCCAGCCTGCGCATGCTGGCCGGGGCCGGGCTGATCATCCTCGCCACCGTACTGTCGGCGTGGGGAATAAGGGCTGAGAGAGAAGGGGTCCAGGCAGGGATATCAGCCGTCCACCAGCACCCTCTCCGTTATCCCCATCAGCCCCAATCAGCATCCCATCAGCGCTCCATCAGCGCGTCAGCGATCAATGTCCGCCATTATGGACAATATGGTATGTTTGTTCATAATGGCGGACTCTAACAAACCCTCCATCGTCTTTCCGCAGGAACAGCGCATTCTCACCGCCATGGGAGAGCGCATCCGCCTTGCCCGTCGCCGGCGCCGTCTCGCTTCCACCACGGTCTCGGGCGGGGCGGGCATTTCCCGCAGCACCCTGCACAAGATCGAAGCCAGCGACGGTGTCACGCTGGGTTCCTGCGTTCAGGTGCTGGCCTGCCTGAGTCTGGTCAATGACTTCGACCACATCGCAGCCGATGACCGGCTGGGCTGACTTTACGGGATCTGGGGCTCGAACCGCCGCCGCGGCCCAAACGCAAAGATACGACCACGGTGCGCAGCTGTCTCCGCCGGTGGCAAGTCTCACAGCAGAAGTTTCTGTTGATGGCAGGGGCCGGGCATGGAGGTCTCGGCGGCTGACTGTCAGGCGTCTGGGTGCCTGACCGACCAGGCGCGTTCGTCGTCGTTGCTCGAAGAGGAGGGCGGGGGCATGATTCAGCACCAGTTCGCTCGAGGTCTGGCTGGATGACGATCTTGGCCCTGCCTGCAGGGTCAGGATGTTGGCCGCAGTCGTGGCCGAACCCGCTTCACCTACGACACGGCATGGCTGAGAGCCCTCGCGCCTTTACTTGACCCTGCGCTGCAGCTGGACTCCATCCGTTCTTTTCAGCGCAGACCAGGAAATTTCGGCATCTTTCCGGTTCGTCACCGGACCGCTGGGGGCAGACGCTGATGAAGCGCCGCGGACTACCAGAGCCAGGATGAACAGCGCTCTCCCCACCCTGTGCGCGTGGGGATTATCTGGTCGGTGTAGGACCTGACCCGTCGAGGGCGCTGCGCTTCTGCCTGCCTGGTTCCGATGTTTTTCTGGATAACGGGAAAATGGCTGCGCCTCCGTCACCAGCCTGCGGAACTGGAAAGCCGTGGCATGCCGCCTGACGCATCGTCGGCTGGATGATCTGGATGAACTGCGTCGCTGGCTGGCTGTGCTGGTCGCGCCGGTGCGTCTTTGGGCGGGAGCTCGTCAATAACTTCACTGAGTTGGACGGTTCTCTCTGGATTGGCAAATTCCCGGCACGGGATGATGACCGTGATATTGGCGCATGGGGTATGCCACGCATCAAATGGCCGAGCAGGCGGGTATCGTGGTTCCACCCGCCCGGCTGGCGCGGTTCAGCAACGACTACCATACTTTCTGCGTTCAACGCTTTTGACCGAAAAGGTGGCAGACGTCGCTACGCCTCGGCCATGACGCTCCTGCAAGAAAAGAACGGGTAGAGGCAGCGGTTATCTGGAGCTGGCCCAGTTCATTCCGGTCATGGTGACCCTGAACATGTCGAATCAGATCTTGTCCAGCTGTTCCGGCGCGTTGCCTTCAATGTGGCGGTCGGGAACCGGGACGATCACCTGCGCAATCACGGCTTTTTGCTGGGGCGTGGCGTCTGGCGCCGGCCTTCGATGTGAACCGAACATCGACAAGGCCAGAACATGTCCTGAATATCGATGACGGCGACAATAGGCCGGAGCTGGCAACGGTACTGAAAACTCGCCTTTTACGGCCTGTCCCGACACGGGCGACGCGCATTCTGCGTGAAGTCATTCGTGCCGTGTCGGACTGGCGGGCCGTGGCCCGTCGGCTCCACATTTCAGCTGCGGACATCCAGACTGACAGCGGGGGCGTTTGGTGCGCTTTCGGATGTGATCGGTGGAAATGTTTGAGATGATCCGGGGCTACTCTAGTCGGTCCTGAACGCGTCACACCCGATCCAGTGTCGGGCCCGGAACCACCCTGCAGAAATTGCGGGATTTTAGCGATCCATAGGGGCTCGTTTTTCTTCAATCCGGGGTCTTCATGGGTCCAAATGTCCACAACCACAGACTGGCGAGCTGTTCGGGTATCCGCTGCGCGATCACCTGAACCTGAAGCATCCGCTGATCCTGCTGGGCGACCGGATCCAGTGGGGCGCATCGATGAACTGGTGGCGGACCGGTTCCAAGTCCCGTAGGGCGGCCCGCCACGTCCCCTCGTCTGATTGCGCTGCTGTATCTGCAGCACGCCTTCGATCTGTCTGAAGAGAAGTGGTGGCAACCTGGGTGGAGAACCCGTACTGGCAGGTCTTCACCGGGGAGATCTACCTGCAGACCAGGCCGCCGATTGATCCGTCAGCCTGACGCGCTGGCGCAAAAGGCTGGGCAGATGACAACGTCGGAAGAGATGCTGTCGCTGACGCTGGTTCTGGCGCAGGAACTTGGCATGCTCAGGAATCCAGCCTGAAGACGGTGATCGTGGATACGACCGTCATGCCCAGACGATTGCGCATCCAGGATTCCCGGCTTCTGGAACTGCCAGACGGCATCTGGTCAAAAGGCTGCCAGGGCGTGTGGCCTGAAACTGCAGCAGGCTACAGTCGTGTGGCCCTCAGCTGGCGAGGCGGGTGGGCCGCCATGCGCATGCGAGACAGTTCAAGCGGATGCGAAATGTGCTCGGCAAGCTGCGCAAACGGGTCGGAGCGTATCTGGCGGGATATCGACCGGCAACGAGCGCAGGTGACCGGCCCATTGCGTCAATGGCTTGATGACCTGATGGCACAGGCCGAACGGATTCTGACGGCAGCCGAAAGACGGAACAAAGCTGTACGCACTGCATGCGCAGGAGGTGGAGTGCATCAGCAAGGGCAAGACCGAAATCCCTACGAGTTCGGTGTCAAGGTCTCGATCACCCGACACAGGGAAGGTTTTCGTTGTGGGCGCAAGATCGATGCCAGGCCGGCCGTACGACAGCCACACCCTGTACAGACGCTGGAGCAGGCGTCGATTGTGGGAAGATTGCCGTATCGACACGCCGTTGTGGACAAAGGGCTATCGCGGTGCTGACGTGCCGGGCGTGAGAAGTCCTGCGATCAGGACAGAGGCGAGGCGTGACGCGCGGGATCAGGGCGATGATCGAACGCCGCAGTGCCATCGAACCGACGATAGGCCACATGAAGACCGATGGCAAACTTGACGAAAACTGGCTCAAGGGGGCATTGGGCTTGTGATTCCCTCACAACTTTCTTCAGGGTCTTCGCACTTGGATCGGTGTGGGTGAGGATGGGGGCGAGGTGGCGTTTGACGCCTGCAAATCGAGACTTTACTGGCACAGATGATGATGTCGTATCGTGCATCGATACTGTGGATCGAGTGCTGTGCATGAAACATGAGTCGCGAGTCTGAGGGAACTTTTGTCCGTTCCGGCTACGTGGCATCGGCGAGGTTGAAGGAAATCTTCAGGGATCCCAAGGCGAGGATCGTACAGCTGGACGCCGACGGCCATTTGCTCGAGTGTGGGCACCGCTGTCGGGGGCGTTACGACCAGCGGAGATGCCGTGTGCAGGATCTCGCACGGGTAACCGCAAGCTGGGTGGTGTACCTGGAGTTCGAGACGTTAGCGGCGGTACGGTGTTCCGTGCGGCGGCGTGCATGTAGAACGGCTTGACTGGCTGGCGCAGAATCCCACGCTATACCGAGGCGCTTTTGCGCTGCATGTCGGCAGGTTGTGCACGAGCATGAGTAACAAGGCCGTAGCAGAGCTGGGCGGCTTCACGGCACGGCATTGAAGGATCTGACTCGAAGCTGTACATGCGGGAACAGGTTCGTCAGTGCCCGATCGGCTCAGGCCCAGAGCGATTGGCATCGATGAGATAGCGTGATCGAAAGCATGACTATCGCGTGGTGATCGGTGATGCAATCTGGACGGCAGACCGATATACGGATGGAGCGGCAGCGGGCGCCGCGCAAGCCGATGTGGAGCAGTTCTTTTGCCCAGCTGGGGATGCAAGGCAAGCGATGGCATCGAAGCATGTGTTGATCGACATGTGGCGCCCGTTTCGCAACGCGAGTGCGCGACAAGGCTCCCAACGCGGCGATCGTGTTTCGACAAGTTCCACATCATGCGGCATCTCTCGAAGGCGCTCGATCGGGTCAGGCGCGACGGTACGGGCGTCTGCAAAGGGACAAGAGGACAGGTCGTGGATCGCGGCGGCTATACGCTGCTGTCCGGCACAAGGAGAACCTGACATTGGAGGGACGGCGGGCACTCAGAAGCTGCTGGCGGCCAATCGGCGGCTGAACACGGCCTGCCTGCTGAAGGTCGTTTGGGCGGCTGTGGAGCTACAGAACCGAGCGCGGTGCCAGGGCATTCTTCGAGCGCTGGAAACAGAGCCTGCGATGGCAGCGTCTTGAACCGTACCGAAAGTTTTGCCGAAATGATACGAGCGGCACTGGGATGGCATTGCCGCCTGCCGCCGACCGAACCAAGGTCAGCCTGGGGGATGGTGGAGGGGCTGAACAACAAGATCCGGGTCATTCAGCGCGGTGCTTACGGATACCGGGATGAGGACTATCTGAGGCTCAGGTCATTGCCAGTTTCCTGCCCCGCTGCGAAAACGCGAGTGCACCACACTGATCCGCGAAGACCCTTTCTTAATGGAAATCCAACACTTGACAAAGGGAGGATCGCCCATAATTTGGAGAGAGAACGAGGCAATGCCGAACCGGAGGGTGCTGCGATGGGCAGGAGCAGATCGGACGAGAGGTTGAGGTGCGGGATCTGGGTACCCGGTGGGTTGACGAAGAAGTCAGATCGCGACGCAGATGCCGGATGCGCGTCTGAAGGCGCCACCTGGGCGAGATCATGCGTCATCTCGGCAAGGATGCGAGCAGCTCGATTCCGTCCTCGTTCGAGAAGTTGGGCTGCGACGAAAGCAGCGTACCGGATGCTGTCAATGCGGGTGGACGATCGAGGCACGATCATTTTCAGGGGCACCTGCACGCCACACGGCGTCGTCGTGCAACGAAAGCGAGGGCGAGATTCTGGTGCTGCACGATACGGCCTCGTTCACGTTTGACCGAGCTGTATCACAGGATGTCGGTTTTCTGCGCAGCTGGCGGGGAGCCGGGCTGCAGACGGATCTGCGGGATGCTGATGCGCACGAGTCTGGCCATCACGCGGGATGCGCTGCCCTGGGGCTGTGTGCGCTGCAGTTCTGGAACCGGCAGGGATTCAGCAAGGATCAGGCGGCAGGCGGGGCCGCGCGCAAGCGTGTCGAGGACAGGGAAAGTCATCGCTGGGTCGAGGGGCTGCAGCAGCGAGCCACGGCGTTGCTGCGAGGCGGAGTCAGGCGATGCGTGCACATCGCGGACCGCGAAAGCGACATCTACGCGCTGTTTTACGCGGCGAGCTGGGCACGCACATTTCACTGTGGTGCGCACCAGCACTGGATCGCCCGACGGGTAACGGCCAGCAGACAGTGGAAGAGAGGAGATGGCCGACGCGCCGGTCAAGGGCCTGCACCGGGTGTTCTTTCGTGATCGTTGGGGCCATGCGCGCGACGGGCGACCATGACGCTGCGTCATCGGCGTCTGCGGATACGGCCGCCGCAGGAGCGCACAGGCGTTGCCCGAGCTGACGCTGACGGTACTGCACGCCACGGGCGAGGCGCGCCCGCTCAATCGCAAAGCTGAGCTGGAAGCTGATCACGAGATCTGCCGGTTCGGAGGTCGCGCGAGCGAGCGTCGAGAAGCTGGACTGGTATGCGATGCGCTGGAACATCGAGACGTTCTTCAGGTGATGAAATCGCAGCAGGCCGAGGACGCGCAACTTCGCACCGCAAATCGGTTGAGCAACCTGGTGGCGGTGTACTGCATTCTGTCATGGCGGCTGATGTGGATGACGATGCTCAATCGCCTTGAGACTCGAGGCCGACCCGAGGGTCGTGTTCACGGAGCAAGGAGATCCGGGCTCAAGAAAGGCGCTGGTGACGTACGCTGGAAGAACAAGGTGCCCGGAAGCGGGCAACGCTGCATGACTGCGTGGTCCTGGTGGCGCGTCTTGGCGGTTATCTGGCCAGAAAGAATGACAGGCCACCGGGAAACGAGGTTATCTGGAAGGGGATGCGCCGACTTGATGACATTGTTCTGGGAATGTCCATGTGATCAAAAGATATGTGGGGAATCACAAAGGGCATTGGGAGATGCACTTCACGCAGTGCTGTGCGGTGCCGGACACAACATCCGGCTGCTGCTGCGTCGGCTGCAGCGCCGGCTGCGGCGTTTTTGTGCCTTTATTTTGCTGTCGATTCTGGCCTGTGTACGGCTGATGCTGCCGGATCGGTCAGAAATAACGTTGCCAGACGGCAGGCGGCACCAACCTGGTCCTGTCCAGTCTCTCGGTCGTTCCGTTCGGCAACAGGCTGACGTGCGGATCTCTGGGTTGTTCGGGACTGACTACTCTATTCTCGGGTCGTACCCGTTTCGGTTTCAATCCAGCGTCTCACGAGGTTTATTTCCCCAGGTGTCGTTAATTCATCTTCTATGTACGTCCCGCCTTTCATGAACCTGTTACGTAATCAGTTTGTCCTAGATAACTCCCAAATCGTTGCAGTGTGTCCTGTGAGTGCTCTCTATGGTCGTCTCAAGACAGAGGTCGATGGTATTGTTTGCTTCTGCGCTCTTACCAGTACAGCTTCAGCTTGGCCGCCTTGGACGTATCCATGAATGAGATGGCTTGAGCCTTCGAGGGATCGGGATCGTTTGCAAAATTGTCTTTTTCGATGAGGGCGATGAGTTCTGGATTTCGAGGCGCGATTGTTTCAGGAAGCCGACGGTGAAGTCGTCAGGAACAAGAGTTCTATCGATCCAGCACGTCGCCGATGTTTTTCGTTCTGGTTGGCGTAGATGGTGGCGAGGCGATATCCGTGAAGTCTTCGAGTTCCCGCTCCGAGTGTTGAGGTATGAATCGCTATTGCGCCGTTTCCCTGACGGTATTGATGGATCGCAGGAAGATCTGTCGATCATCGTTGATCCGTTGCATAGAGTTGGGCGTTGTAGCAGCTTCCGGCCTTGATGGCTGCGGTGTTTTCATCCCTGGTTCCGTCAGGTGGTTAAGCCTGTCGTCTGTTGGGCGAGGATCGCTTCCACGTTCGAAGAGCAGTCCGATCCGTCGATATCCAAATCAGATGATCTTTCCGTTTTCATCCCTGACGTAGCCGTTCTCATCCGCGCCTTGTATGTTCTGTGCTGTTTCATAAATTTCCGGGATGGGAGTCTGAACTAAGCATGGTCGTCAGTGCGTCACCCCGCAGGTATTTTCCAGGTACGAGGACGGGCGCTGTTTGCCAATGGCCTGGTCTGTTGCTGAAAGCTTGGCTGCGGCGAGACGGTTGTGTAACGGGACATTGCCGCTGGCAGTGTTTACCGAGATCGGCGGCGTTGCCCTGTGCGATGTCGTGTTGTTTGTCGAGACGGTTTCTGCCAACCTGCTGCGTTGCGGTGGCCTCTGCATTTCCATTCGATGCGCCGGCTACCTGTCCAGGGGCTGGTGTGGAGGCGGGGAGAACTCTGGTGTGCAAAGGGATTCTGGTTGCTGGATTGGTGCCCGGTGCAGGGGTGGTGGCTGGTGCGGGGGTGGTGACGGTAGAGGGAGGCAGGAGTTTCCAGGGGTGGGCGTGCCTGATTTCCGTCAGCATTCGGGGTGCAGGGCGAGGGTTGCCGGAAGTACTGTTGGGAGCTGGCGTAGCCACCGCTGCCAAGCGCAACCGGACTGGCCGACACTGCCTCCCGCCGTTTGCCGGCGTTGCCGCCGCCCACACACAAGCCGAAAGCTTAGCACCGCGGCCAGCAAGGCTGGCGACATTGGTTCCTAGTGCAGGAGACATCCATGTACACTCCTGAAGGGTGATGATGGGGGCAGACCAGTGCCGACCCCGCGCGAAGGACCAGCGGCCTGGAACTGCCGATGAGCGACGTTTCGAGGCGTCAAATATTCGTTTCTACGGCAGATATGGTGTTGATTGGCACCGTTTGTGTAGCTTCAGAGACATACATTGTCTCCTGTGATGGCTACAACAGGACAACTCCAGCCTGTTCCAGGATCACGCCAATTGCCGTTCTCGTCTCCCGGCAACTGGGGGCCTGGCCACCAGACCCGTCAGGATTGCTGCTCCCAGTCATCCATCATCCGAAATTGATGTCGTCCGGCTCTGGCAGATGACTGGTTATCGCTGGCAGGGGCCGGCTGAACCCGATCATGGCCGTCCGTAACGTGCATGCCGAAACCTGTCGCCTCTCGTCTCCCTTGCCCCCGTCGGTTCGCCCACCTGGCACCCCTGTCCATCCGCCATGCCTGATGTCGTGAAGCCCGTCTGTCCATCCAGCCATGGGCAGGGGCGGGACATATTTGCACAATGACGCGCGCTTGGCATGGTGCTCAGTGTCGTTCTCGCGGTCCAGTTCGCTGACGGGTGACATATGTCCTGCCCACCCTGTGACAAACCCCCTTCATATCCATATGGCCGATCGGCAACGGGGTGATTTTCTGCAGGTAGCGCCTGTCTGAAATCAGGTGCCTGCAGGCAAAGGCTGTGACTCATGAAAATGGGGCGTACGTTCCGTTGGCGCTGTGTCACTGACACTGATGGTTCCAGGGTGGGCTGTTGCGGTCGAACAGAAAATGATGCTGTCCCCGACGGTGAGTCCGGGAATGGCTCACAGGAAAACCTACTACCTGCTCGGGGTTCCAGTACCGGACAAACCGGTAGCACATGACCAGCCGCGCGCAACTGAGCAGAAGCTGAAGATCTGGGGAGCAGACCAGCGTTCTGCCTCAGCGTGTCGGCAAAGTGCCGTCGAGGCCCCCTGCGCAGCCCCTGGGTGTTGCCTCCTCCCTCCACAAAAGCCATCAAACGGCCATTGTGGCAACGTCAACCGCAAACGGGCCAGAAGGTCCAGGTCGATCTGGATGTCGAACCACCGATGGTCCCCTGAGCCTCGAAATCCGCCGCCACTACAATTTCGCGCTCGGCTCCGTCAATGGCGCCTGGGCAAGGCCTGGTCCTTCTCCTATGACACGCGTGTACTTGTCACGAGGAAAACGATCCAGATCATCCAGCCGATGGTTTCGGCGGATTTTTCTGAAAGCCGCAGGCGCAGGCTCCTCCGGTGCCGGGCGTTTCGGCTGACGTGGCCGTGGCTCCGGCGTGCCGCCGGGCATGCACTGCGTCAGTACCTCACCCGAGGACGGTCGGCTCACGGTGTTTGCCGGAGGGGATACCACGGTCTGGCCCGATGGCCGGCAGCGGATTTCAACGCGGCCCGGCTGGCTGGTGCGTGTCAGCGTGGATGGCGACGGCACCGTAGCGGGTTCCTGGTGCCACCCGCGTGTCTGCAGCTGGTCATGCCCAGCGTGGTCGATTCGGTCATGAGCAGGTTTTTGACCATCGACCGTGCAAGGACGGAAAAATCCAGACCGTCCCGATCCCGCCGGCCGGCGCAGCTGACCTTCCGCTACGATCCCCATGGCTACCTGATGGCCATCGACCATCCACAGGGCACGTGGCGCTATCGGGTCTCTGCCGATGAGCCACCTGCAGTCGGTGGAAAGCCCCACGGGTAACCGGCGCTTCTTCCGCTACGAGATACGGGCTTCCCGTCGGCACTGACCGCCATCGGTCGAGTCGCCGCAGCTGGGGCCGCCGCGTGACGCTCAGCCAGTGGAAGTACGACGTGCGGGGCAGGGGTGCGGGAGTACCGGGGCTGGAGGGTGAGGACATGCGCTTTGCCTACCGCCCACCGATGCCCAGGGCATCGAAACCACCGAAGTTACTGACCGGCAGGGGCCGCAAAGCAGACCTACCGCTTCCGCAGCTACGGAGAGCGTCTGGCAGACGCTGTCCATCACGCAGGACTGCACGCACTGCCGGCTGATCGACCGGGCGTACCGTTACGATGATGCCGGTCGCCCGAGCGGGCATGCATCAGTGGCGCGATACGAAGCGTCGGCGCCTGCACCGCGAATTCCACTTCGAACGCGACCATCTGGGCCGGACACTGGCCGTGTGCCAGCGTACCTGGCGGCGAAGAAAAGCGGCCGATGGCAAACTGCAAATGGCCCTGCCAGCGTGGCCTGGCGGCTCCATCGCCGCTACGACTACGCCAGTGCTGTCAACCCGTACCCGCATTGATCAGACGCCCCAGCGTCGAGCGGGCCAGATGTATCGGGTGCGCTTCAGTACGAATTCATCGGAGGGCGACTGCTGCCGGTGGAAATCATCGAGTCCGGCTACAGCCACGGCGAACAGGGTCAGCCGCAGCGCACGCCAGCTACGACGACAGCGGTCCGCTGCTCGGCATCGACGGCCCGTTGCCGGGTGCAGAAGACACGGTACAGGTTCGCCGTAACCGGCTCGATGATGGCCAGAGCACCTGGACACTGATCGACAGCCTGGGCCGCGAGATTTCCCGCGATACGGATCACTGGGCCGCAGCAGCATGGCCTGGCTGGAGGATGTCGGTCGCTTCACGCCGAAGCCGGTGCCCTGCGCCATGTGGCCGACAATGGTGCCCGAAAACACCCTGCAGCTCGACGACTTCAACCGCATCACGCAGACCGTATCAGGCCGATGCCGGCACCGACACGATCTGGTGACGACGCGGCAGACCGGGTCATCCGGGAAACCGATTCCACCGGGGCCGAGGTGCGCTTCACCACGATGCGTGGGACCGTCCGCTGAGCAAAACGGTCACGGGGCCAGACGGTTTTCGCGAAACCCGCTACCGCTACGAGGGCCGCTGGCTGGTCGAGTGCAGGGGCGCCTCGAGCACGGAACGCTACCAGCACGATGCACAGGGCCGCATCACGGCACGGGAGGTGGAGATTCACCCAGCCGGTGCACCGCAGCGCAGAACCTTCAGCTATCGCTACACCTATGCCGGCAGCAGCGAGAGACCGGACACGGTGCAGATGCCTGATGAGGGCCGTCATCAGTCGCGTCCCGGTGCTGGCAAAGGCTGGCAGGCCAGAGCCTTCAACGCGGCCACTGGCATGATGAAGGCTGGTGGCGTGTTTCCCTGATGCCGCGGATGGTGGACGGCAGGCCCATGTCCTCATGGAGCGCAGCCTCGCTCAGGGTCATTCTGCCGTGGGGCAGGCATTGGCCTTTCGCACGATGGCCGTGGAGGTGACCCTGAAGGAAAGCGCTGATGCCCGTAGGGGCCTGCCACTCTATCGTCGCACCCTGACCGGCAGTGAGGCAGCCGGGTCAGGGCGCGACCACTGGCGGCTGGGCAGCAGTTGCCTGAGCGCCGGCTTCTCTGGAATGCGCAGAACCAGCGACCGCGTTGCGTGAAGCCCCTGCCGGATACGAAGGCGCCGAAGGACGTGCTGTACGGCATGCGCTATGCCTACCGGCCCGATGGCAGGATTGCGCAGATCGATACGCTGACGGACTCGAACCGCTACCTGTACGACGATGCCCGCAGGCTGATCATCGCGCAAAAAGCAGGCCCATGCCGAACCTGCAAGGATGTCCGGGTCGCGCAGGGGCCATGAACCGCATGGGGTTTCCGAACCGCAAGGTTTTCCTATTCATCAGTCGCAGCAGACCGCGCGCGCTGCCGACGATGCCAGAATCAGGCAGTGCGTATCTGCCCGCTGGTATGCCTACGACGACAATGGCAACCGGCTGTTCACGGGCGTCCATACGCCGGGTGAGCCTGCGGTGCCGGGCACATCGGATACTGCCCAGCCGACTCTGGCGTCCTTCGCGGATGTCGCCGGCACACAGACCTCGTATGTCAGCAGAACCAACCATCAGAGGATGTTCGCTACGACGCGGCAGGCCGTCCGCCGATGTGGCAGGACTGGCAGCCGCCTGGCGCGGTGGCCAGATCGCGACCATGAGTGCACACGGATGGTCGCCAGATCCGTTACTTCTACAACCACCGCCGGTGAACGCATCGCAGGCTGGCAGGGCAGCGACTGGCAGTTCTACGACTACGGTCGGGGTCGCCTGCAAGCGCGAGGCCAGTTCGACTACCGAGGCGATTCGCTACTGACGAGTACGAGCGCGAGATTCCAGTTGCCGGTGGTCATCGAGCGTAGCCAGCCCGCAGAAAAGTAAGGGCTTCTTCTTCAAACAGCGCCGGGGAACCGACCATCAACTGGCTGCATGTGGATCATCGCGGGTTGCCGCCGATGAGTACATGGACGCCGAAGCGGCAGGTGGTGTGGGCAGCAGGCCTGGATCCGTTTTGGGCGAGAGCCGACCAGGGGTGAGGGCGCACTCGTCCGGTGCCAGGCGAACACCATGACGCCTGCGAGGACTGGAAGCGACGCAGCCGTGTGCGAGGCAGCCGTCGTCTGACATGCTGCGCCGGTAGCAGCGGGCGAGCGAGGCGTCATGCGCGCCGCTGTGGCGATGCAGGGCAGTGCCGGAGCCGCCTCGGATGTGCATGCTTTTGGCGCGCCGATCCCACGTACCGCCCGCCTGGCCAGTGGGCCGATGCGGCCACGCTGTACCACAACATGATGCGCGACTACGACCCGATGATGGGCCGGTACGTAACGCCCGATCCTCTGGGCGTGCGGGCGCCGAATCCATGTACTGCCTGTACGTGCCGGGAGCCCACTGAAAGGGCGCTGGACCCCCACCGGGCGGATGCTGACTGCGTTCGACGGGACGCACAACGCGTCACGGACAGACCCACCAGTGGCGCTTCGTATCAGGCGTACAAACGCCGGGGCCAACAGGCCGGGCAGTGACGTTACACACGGGCCCATCTGGAGATGTAGAAAATGGTCCGAACGCGGCATATGGACGGACTGAGGGAGAGCGCACAGGAGAAACTTGAACCGATCTACGCCTGGAGGTGGAAGGAAAGACGCCGGAATTTCAGGTCACGGGTTCGCGACTGCCGTCAGGAATCTCAAAGAGGGTGAAACCCTGAATGCTCACGACGTCGGTCGGCTTTTCACGTGGCTCGGTTCAGGCACTCGAGTTTGGGCGGATTGTCGCGCGCATGCTGAACAGTGGGAAATCGCGCCAACAGCGACGGGCTCAATCTGCGCTTCCTGCTGATGGACCCGCAATCGCGAGCCACCATGTACTCGGACGTGGAGGGGGTGGGAGCAGAAATGCAAAACCCATGGACGAAATCGACAGCAGATGGGAACGTCGTGAAACATTGTCGCGGCACATGATCGTCGGGGCAACCTTTCAAAGGTGGGTCGCTGCAGCCAGGTCAACATGCGGCAGTGGCGACACATGCGGGGCCCGAATCGGGCATTCCGCGCAAGCCGAACCGCAGCGAGAACGGCAGCAGGGTGGACAGGTGTTCGCGAAAGAGATGTCTTCCTGGCGGGCGCGCATTCGGACATCGGCAGGAGGATGGCTCGGTCCGAGTCTACCGGAACCGAGACAGCGACCTTTCGGATGTTTCCTCTGGGTGTCGATGGAGCGTGCCGAAAGGGCAGGGCTACGCTCGATGAACTGCCCGAGCATCTCAGCGTTGATCTGCCGGTGAATCACAAGAATTCGCGACGGCAATGAACCTTGCACCAGGGCTGGAACGGCAGGACTTATCTGGATTGATGGGCGTGGGTGGAAGACAAGCGCACGTACCACGGTCGACGTGATTCCCGTCTCACCAGGACATCGGGAGCGGAAAATGACTACGGAATGAGACAGGGTAGGCATCCACGACCAGATAGTTCAGTCTCCCTTCAGAAAGCCGGAAAACGCTTTACTGGCGCCATGAAAATCCATGTGACATGAGAGGTACTGCAAGTTCCTGATTGACCACGATCAGCTTCCTCCGGAAAGTGCGCCTGCACCGTTGTCGTGCGACAACATTGCACAAGGACACAGGAAAAACTGATGATCGCGGTGTAGCAACTTCATCCTCAAGCAGGGGCGCAAGGATCAAATTGAGGGTCTTCGCGGATCAGTGTGTGGGTGAGATGGGAGCGAAATTGGCGTTTGACGCCACGAAATCAAGGGACCTTTACAGCGCAGATGATGATGTCGACATCGTGCATCGATACTGGATCGAGGTGCTGTGCATGAGAAAACTGGGTCATGCAGTCTGAGGGGCTTTTTGTCCGTCTCCCCGCTTCGCGGCATCGGCGAGGTTGAAGGAATCTTCGGGATCCCAAGGCAAGGATCGTACAGCTGAGACGCCGAAAGAAAACTGCCCATTATTTGCTCGAATTGTGGGCACCGCCAAGTCGCGTTACGGACCAGCGGAGATGCCGTGTGCGGGACCTCTTCGCGGCGAGGCTGGAGTGGTAACGCCTGGGTTCGAACGCTGGCCGGGTACGGTGTTCGGGGTGCGGCGGCGTGCGTAGCAGAACGCTTGGACTGGCTGGCGCAGAATCCACGCTATACCGAGCGCTTTGCGCTGCATGTCGGCAGGCAGGGTTGCGCGGGCATGAGTAACAAGGCCGTAAGCAGAGCTGGAGCAGCGCTTCACGACAGCACGGTGAAGCGATCTGTCGAAGCTGTACATGCGTGGAACAGGTTCGTCGTGCCGGTCGGTCTCGGGGCCCAGAGCGATTGGCATCGATGGGATAGTCGGTCAGAAAAAGCGGGCATGACTATCGCGTGGTGATCGGTGATGATCTGGACCAGCAGACCGATGTGGATGGGCGGCAAGCGCGCGCGCAAAGCCGATGTGGAGCAGTTCTTTTCGCCCAGCTGGATGCAAGGGCAAGCGATGGCATCGAGCTTTGTGGTGGATCGACACGTGGCGCCCGTTTCCGCAACGCGCGGTGCGCGACAAAGGCTCCCAAACGCAGCGATCGTGTTCCGACAAGTTCCACATCATGCGGCGCTCTCTCGAAGGCGCTCGATCAGGTCAGGCGCGAACACGTAGCAGGCGTCTGCAAAGGCAAGCGACAGGTCGTGGATCAAGGGCAGCAAGCCATACGCTGCTGCCGGCACGGGAGAACAACCTGACGGCATCGGAGGGGACGGCAGGCACTCAGAAGCTGCCGGCGGCCAGTCGGCGGCCGTGAACGGGCCTACCTGCACGAGAGGAGTCGTTTGGGCAGCTGTGGAGCTACAGAACCGAGCGCGGTGCCAGGGCATTCTTCGAGCGCTGAAACAGAAGCCCTGCGATGGCGGCGTCTTGAACCGTACCGAAAGTTTTGCCGAAATGATAGAGCGGCACTGGGATGGCATTGCCGCCTACCGACCCGAGAACAAGGTCAGCCTGGGGATGGTGGAGGGCTGAACAACAAGATCGGGTCATTCAACGCAGTGCTTACGGATACCGGGATGAGGACTATCTGAGGCTCAGGTCATTGCCGGTTTCCTGCCCCGCTACCCGAAAAACGCCCGCTGCACCACACTGATCCGCGTAAAGACGACCTGCAGTCTCTGATCAAAATGGAGCGGCGCGGCAAGGCAATGGGGAGAGCAGCCGGGTCGCGGGTGCTTCACGTTCAGCCAGCGTTCTGGACCGTTTCCCGATCTGGTGTGGTGCGCACATGGTGCGTGTTCGTCTACGAGCACGCCGTACGCGGATGCCGCTCACATCGGTCACCGTGACGCGCGGGTTTGCCGAGTCCACCTGGTGGTGGTTTCTTGCCAACGACGTTACACCGCAGGGCGTATCACGGTGGTTTCCTTCCATCGCGCCCGTGGGGCTGTGCCGACATTCTGGTCGTAGCGTCGGCCGTATCGTTCCGCGCATCCATCCGTCAGCCCCGCGTCTAGGGCCTGCACGGGCACGAACGTGTCCATGACGCAACCCAGGGCCTTCGCAAACGCAACAGCAGGAGCATGCCGTGACTGCCTACCCTATCGTTTTCATCCAGGACAAAATGAAGGATCGTGGCGGCGTACGACCAGTACATCCGCGAGGCGGCGCCCACGCTGGAGAAGTACCACGGCGAGATCATCGGTGTTCAATGGTGCGAATGAAACGCTGGAGGACTGACCACGGCAACGGATGACGAGGTCGTGCTTCGCTTTCCGGACGTGGCGTTTGCGCGAGGCCTGGTACGGCAGTGCCGAGTATTGCCAATCGAAGCCACTCCGGCTGGCTGCTACCGAAGGTCGCGCCGTGCTTTTCGAGGGGGTCGGTGCCTGAGCCAGCGCCGCCATTCAGCCGTTCAGTCGTTCTGCCGTTCTGCCGTTCTGCCGTTCAGTCGGGCGGCGGCTCGGCCGCATAGCCATGCCGCCGTCAAGCATCTGCATGAATGCCTGGCTGTTTACCCCCGTTCCGCCGAAAGCGGCGGTTCGACATGGTGCACCGGGGCGAGGGTTGTTCACCCTCATCCCTTTGTCAGCCGCCTCAGCCCCAGTATCCGCTCCATCACCTCGAAACTCTGTCGTTGTCCAGCACCAGATGGTCGTGATACAGGCAGAACGTGCCGATCATCGTCAGCGCACTGCGGATGGTGAAGCCGCGCGCCACCAGGGTGCGGTAATGCTCGGCCGCCAGGCACGCCAGAGCAGGCTGAAGGCGGGCATCACGTCAAAAGCCTTCGGCAGCCGCCGGGCGTTGGCGTAGTCGCGGGCGTGCCGAAAGCCGCGCAGCACCTCGTACAGCACCAGATCCGGCACGACGATGGCCGGGTCATCCTGCTGCAGGACCTCCCTCGGCATGTGCCGGCCCGGGTGTCGGCACCGCGGAAGAAGTCGATCCAGACGCTGCTGTCCACGACGATCAGCGCCTTCACCGGATGTCATGATGCCTTCACTCCGGTAGAACCATGGCGGCTCCGTTTGCGGGGCTGCCGGGTTGGCCGGCACCTTCAGGCGAACCTGGCCAGGCAGGCCGAGGTTCCATCAACATGTCCGTGTGGATGGCGGCCGGATCGGGCTGGTCGTCCAGTGCAGCTTGCCTTCCCATTTGAGCACTTCGCGCGCGTGGTTGCGGCGGGCGATGAGCCGGAGCCCGTCTTCGACGGCCTCGCGTTTGGTTTTGTACTGTCCGCCCGCATGGCGGCAGCCATGAGGTCGTCATCGATATCTATGTTTGTGCGCATTGTGTATTCCGTGCATGTTTTCTGTGTATCCTAATCCATTTCCCTCCCTTCCACAGGGGGAGCGCCCTCCCTCCCAGGGTTGGCCGGGGTCAGCCGGGCTTGCCGTGTCTGTCGTGTCTGCCGTGTCTGTCGTCTGCCGTGTCTGTCGTGTCTGTCGTGTCTGTCGTGTCTGTCGTGTCTGTCAGCCTGCGCGGCTGCCACGTCTTCTGCCGGGTGCCGTGGCGTCGCTCACCACACCACAACGTTTTTCTGTCTGAAACACCCCACCATGCCGGTCCGGGCTTACAATGCTTGCCGGGCCCGCCCGGTCGCTAGTGTGGTGTAGGGTTTTTGGGCACTGTATGTTGTGCTATGCTGCGGTCTTCGCTGGGGCGGGCATCTGTTCCTGTCCAGCGCTGCCGCTGCGTCAGCCAGCTCTCCTCCCGGAGCCACCGGCTCCATCCGCATGCCATCCGCCGGGGCCCCTGTGCCCGCGGGTTTCGACGCCCCTCGTCTTTCTGGCAAAACAGGCCGGAAGCCCTGTTGCGCCCTGTCGTTCTGGAATCTGCTCCCATGAGCTGACCCTCTGCCTGCCGCCAATACCGCTCTGACGCTGCCCGTACAGCCCATCAGCCAGGACGTGCTGGCCGAGAAGCACCTGAAGGGCAACGAGCAGACGGCGGCCGATCTGTACGCCCGTGTGGCCCCGCGCGCTGGCCTCGGTGGAAAAGGAGGACATCCGTGCCGAATGGAGGCGAAGTTCCTGGGCAACCTGCATGCGGGGCCATCGGTGCCGGCCGCATCATGAGTAGCCGCCGGTACCGACATCCAGGCCACCCTCATCAACTGTTTCGTCCAGCCGGTGGGTGACTGCATCCAGGGCTTTCGACGACGACAGCTACCCGGCATCTACGAGGCGCTGCGCGAGTCGGCCGAAACCATGCGCCGTGGCGGTGGCGTGGGCTACGACTTCTCCCGCATCCGTCCCAACGGCGCGGAAGTGAAGGGCACGCATTCCCATTGCCTCCGGTCCGTGCAGCTATATCAATGTGTACGACCAGAGCTGCGCCACCGTCGAGAGTGCCGGCAGCCGCCGGGGCGCGCAGATGGGGTGCTGCGCATCGACCATCCGGACGTGCTGGATTTCATCATCGCAAGCGCACGCCGGGCCGGTGGAACAACTTCAACGTCTCGGTGGGCGTGACCGATGCCTTCATGCAGGCCCTGGCCGACGACGCCGACTGGGAGCTGGTGCACAAAGGCCCGTCCGGTCGCAAGATCGATGCGCAGCCGGCGCCACCCAGCGCGCCGACGGCAAGTGGGTCTATCGCCGTATGCCTGCCCGGCAGCTGGGACACCATCATGAAGTCCACCTACGACTTCGCCGAGCTGGCATCCTGTTCCTCGACGCCATCCGCCGCGACAACAACCTGAATTACTGCAGAGGCCATCGAGGCCACCAACCTGTGGTGAACAGCCGCTGCCGCCCTATGGCTGCTGCGACCTGGGGCCGATCATCCTCACCTGTCTCGTGCGCCATGCCTTTGGCCAGGGCGGTGAGCCGGCCTTCGATTTTGCGGCCTTCGAGGAGGTGGTGGCTCATTCAGGTGCGCGCCTCGACAACGTGCGTTGACGTGACCTTCTGGCCGCTGGACAAACAGCGTGCCGAGGCTGCCGCCAGCGCCGCATCGGCGTGGAGCTTCACCGGTCTGGGCAACACGCTGGCCATGCTGAAGCTGCGCTACGACCCAGTGCAGGGCCGTGCCATGGCCGCCCTGCATTGCCGAAACCATGCGCAACGCGGCCTACCGGGCCTCGGTGGAGCTGGCGAAGGAAAAGGGGCGCCTTCCCGAGTTCGATGCCGACAGGTACCTCGGCAAGGGCAGCAAAAAGGGTGAGGGCACCTTTGCCACCCGCCCGCCCGACGACATCAGGCCGACATTCGCAAGTACGGTATCCGCAGCAGCCACCTGCTGTCGATTGCGCCCACCGGCACCGTCAGCCTGGCCTTTGCCGACAATGCCAGCAACGGCATCGAGCCGCCGTTCTCCTGGACCCACACCCGCCGCAAGCGTGAGGCCGACGGTTCGGAAGAGCGAGTACGTGGTGGAAGATCACGCCCGGCGCCTCTACCGGGAGCAGTGGCGGTGACGTGAACAGCCTGCCCGACTATTTCGTCAACGCGCTGGGCATGACGGCGCTGGAACGCGTGGCGATGATGGAAGCGGTGCGGCCGTTCATCGACACGTCCATTTTCCAAGACGGTCAACGTGCCGGCCGACTATCCGTACGAGGACTTCGGGACCTGTACCAGCAGGCTGGAAGGCCCGCCTGAAGGGCTGGCCACCCACCGTCCCAACAACGTGCTGGGTGCCGTGCTGGAAGCTGCACCGGCGAGCCGGAGGAAAAAGCCTGCAGAAAACGCGGCGCTCCGGCCCGTGCCGGACGTGGATCCGATGCGCCGGGTGATCGAGCGCCGCCCGCCGGGGCGCTGAACGCCGTGGCCGAGAAGATCGAATACTGGACGCAGGAGGGTCAGCAGCGCCTTTATCTCATCGTGTCCTTCCTGCCCGTGGAGGCGGGTGATGGCAGCCATGTGGAACGCGCCATCGAGTTCTTCATGCCGGTGGGGCAGAGCGGCGAGTCGCAGCAGTGGATTACCGCCACCATGCGGATGCTGAGCCTGGCCGCCCGTGGCGGCTTCCTCGACCGGGCGCTGTCCGACATGCGCAAGGTCACGTGGGACCGCGGTCCGGTGCGTCTGGGCTTTTACGAGAAGGCCGATGGCACCCGGGTGCCGCGCTGGCACGACAACGAGGTGGCGGCCACTGCCTGCGCGCTGCAGAACCTCGTGCCCGCCGGCAGGAGGCGGTGCGAGGCCTCGCTGTTCGATCCGGACGAGCTGCCCGGCCGAGTCGTCGGCAGCGGTCCAGTCGGCGATGTCCGGAACAGAATCGGGCGTGATGGCCGGCAAGAAATGCAGCGAGTGTGGCGCCGCGCCATGATCCGCAAGGATGGCTGCGACTATTGCACCCAGTGTGGCATGCTGGGCAGCTGCGGCCTGATCACATCGGGCTGCCGGTTTTCCTGCACGCCCGGTACCGGTGCCTGTACGCAGGGTGCCGGTGCCGAGGCGTCGTTGCGTCAGGGGCGTCCGGCATTGCAGGGTTTCGGTTTTTCGCCGTGGAGACGTTCCGGTCTTGCCGGGGTGTGGCTGCCGTACTCCCGGCCTGGTGCATGGTGTTGCCGTGCCTGTGTGCCGGGAAGCCGCGTACCGTTGTATTTTGAGAGGTAAAACTCATGAAGAAACTGCTGCTGATCCTGTCTCGCCGGTCTCCTGGCTGCGTGCACCACCCCGTCCAGGATGCAGCGTCGTCCGTGCAGCAACCGGTGTCCTCCGCACAGGGTACGACATCCTCCGCACAGAACACCGCTGTCCAGAACAGCACTTCCGCTTCGGGCCAGACCATGCAGCACGAGCACAGCACCCGTCCGTCCGGTGGCGCCTCTGCGCAAACCCGGTCATCCGGCAAACCGTCATCGGGCGTTCAGCCTTCAGTGGGCAGCCTGGGAGGAATCCCTCGATGATCGGCATGTCCAACCCGCTTCCGACTTCTGCATCCAGCAGGGCGGCAAGCTGGAGATTCGCCAGGAAGCCGCCGGCGAAGCGGGGCACTGCCACCCTGCCCGATGGCCGCGTCGTGGAAGAGTGGGCCTTCTTCCGGGCCGAGTCCGGCAAGGCGGGCAAACAGCGCAAATAACAAAAAGACGCGCCATACCGGTAGCCGGGCAATGCAGGCTGCCCGGGGCAGTCAGACGACTCCGGGCAAGCCTGGCGGGCAGCCAGAGTGGGCTGGCAGGGCGGGGCGCCCCAGACGGGCTGACCGGGCGATGCGGGCAGGGCAGTTGGACAGGGCGTGACGGGGGCGCAACGCAACCCGACCATGCTGGCGACGACAGGCGGGGATTCAGGGCAGCGATTGGCGCTGTTACATCGCTGCAAAGACACCCATGCGTCTGTCGCGCCGGATGTGGCACACTTTTCGAAAAGCGTGTCCTGCCGCCTTGCAGCGTGCGCTCCCTTTTCCACAAAACTCCCTTCGCGAGAGAGTGAGACGCGCGCATGCCGAAGAAGTGGCTCATTGCCCTGTTTTTGCTGCTGATGGCGAGCAGCGCCGTCATGGTTGCGCCGGCTGCGCCCGTGCCTCTGACGGCAGGGTGGTACGCGTCAGCCGGTGCCGAAAAGCAACGCCAAGGCTGGTACCGAAAAGCAGCGCCAAGGCAAGTGCCAGGGCCGGTACCAACAGGATGGGACTTCAGCCGGGGGAAGACGAGGGCCGTTCTGCTGCCGGCACGGCGCCCGGTCTGCAACCGGCGCCTCATGCCTCGAAAGCGCCCATCCGCCTTGCCGGTCTGGACTGGGAAAGCGGCCAGATCACCACCGCCATCATCGACCGCCTGCTGCGTGACGGCTATGGCTGCCGTACGGAAATCGTGCCCGGTTCGTCTGCGTCGCTGGAAACGGCGCTGATGCAGAACGACATCCAGCTCATTGCCGAACAGTGGGTGGGGCGCTCTGCCGTGATGGACCAGGCCGAGCGCGAGCACCGCGTGGCCATCATCGGTGACACGCTCAAGGGTGGTGCCGTGCAGGGCTGGTATGTGCCCGACTATGTGCAGAAGGCATATCCCGATCTGAAAAACGGTGCAGGATCTGGCCCGCTACGCCCGCCTGTTTCCCGACCCGGAAAAACCCTGCAAGGCCCGCCTGCTCAACTGCTCCCTCCGGCTGGGTGTGCGAAACCTTCAACACCCGCCTGCTGAAAAACACCGGCCTCTCCGGTGCCTACAACAACGTCCACCCCGGTACCGGCGCTGCGCTGGATGCCGATTTCCGGCCGCCTTCGAGCAGCACAAGCCCATTCTCTTCTATTACTGGCAGCCCTCGGGCCTGATGGCGAAGTACAACATGCGGCCCATCGAATTTCCGGCCTACGATGAAGGGTGCTGGAAAACGCTGCTGAAGGCCGAAGACGATGCTGCTGCCGGTCGGGATGCGGCGACAGACAGTACACCGGATGTGAACGGCACAGCCTCCAGCACGGAGGGCAGGACGAAGGACGGCAAGACGAAGGATGGCAAGGCGCTGGATGCCGGGGCGCAGGCCGGCGGGGAAAAGGACGGGCAAGGCAAAGGGATGGCCGAGGAGGCCCCGGCTGTGTGTCGGGTTTTCCCGTCTCGAAACCGACGGTTGCCGTATCCATGCCGTTCCGGCAGCAGCATCCCTGAGCTGGTGGCCCTGCTGGAAAAAGCTGCAGTTCGAGCCGGCCATTCTGAACCGGATGATCCTCGACATGGCCGAACACCGGCGCAAGGGGGATGAACAGGCCGGTATCTTCCTGCGTGACAATCCCGATATCTGGCAACACTGGGTATCGGATGATGCCCGCGTGCGCCTGCAGCAGAAATACGGCAGTGCCGCAGAAAAATCCTGCGCAGCCTGCGGGCTTTTTCCCGTCGTGGTCGGTGGCCGATGCCCTGAACCATTCGCTGGCCCGTACGGTGCAGAAGCATGGCGAGCAGTTCCGCCGCATCAGCCAGCTCACGCTCGATGGCCTGCTGCTGCCGCTGGAGCAGGCGCTCGACGGTTTGCCACCCTGGCTGGTGCTGGCCGTGCTCGGCCTGGTGGCGTGGCACGCCACCCGTCGGCTCTGGATGGCTGTGCTGTGCATGGCGGGCTTCTATGTGGTGGGGGGCTTTGGCCTCTGGACGGCGCTGATGCAGACGCTGGCCCTGCTGATTGCCTCGTCGCTCTTCATCATGCTGCTGGGCTTTCCGCTGGGCATCATCATGGCGCGCAACGAACGCCTGTGCCGCATCTTCACGCCGGTGCTCGACATCATCCAGACCATGCCGTCGTTTGTGTACCTCATTCCGGTGCTGATGTTGTTCGGCATTGGCAAGGTACCGGCGCTGTTTGCCACCGTGGTCTATGCCATTGCGCCGCTCATCCGCCTCACGGCACTGGGTATCCGGCAGGTGGATGCGCGGATGGTGGAGGCAGCCGATTCCTTCGGCAATACCCGCTGGCAGCTGCTGTGGTGGGTGCTGCTGCCGCAGGCACGTCCGAGCATCATGGCCGGCATCAATCAGGCAGTGATGATGTCGCTGGGCATGGTGGTGGTGGCCTCGATGATCGGCGCCCGGGGGCTGGGTGAGCACGTGCTGCAGGCCATCCAGACCCTCAACATCGGGCAGGGGGTGCAGGCGGGTACCGCCATCGTGATTCTGGCCATCGTCATCGACCGCATCACGCAGGCATATGGGAGGAAGGCATGATGGGGCAGCGTGGCCTGATGGGACCAGGGCTTCACCGGAACCGGGACGGGGAGGGCACGCCAGGGGCGCGTGGACCTGACGGGCCGGGCGCGTCCGATGGCGGGGAGGCTCGTGAGTGACCAGCATCGTGTTCAGACACATCAGCAAGATCTACGGCCGAAAGACGGGGCCTGCGCTGGAGATGCTGCGCGACGGCGCCAGCAGTGCCGACATCCTGGCCCGCACCGGCTGCCAGGTGGGGCTGCGCGACATCAATCTCGGCATCGACGAGAGAGAGATTTTCTGCATCATCGGCATGTCCGGTTCGGGCAAGTCCACACTGGTGCGCCACGTCAACCGCCTCATCGAGACCCAGCTGCGGCGAGGTTCTGGGCCTGCGACACCCATGTCACCGGACTGGACGAACGTGGCCTGCGCGAATTTCGCCGTCACCGCGTCAGCTGGTGTTCCCAGCATTTCGGCTGATTTCGCACATGACGGTTCTGCAGAACACCTGCTATGGCCTGCGTGTGCAGGGGCTTTCCCGCAGGGAGCAGGAGAAGCGCGCGCGTCACTGGCTGGATGAAATGGAGCTGACCGGGCAGGAAGACCGCTACCCGAGCAGCTCTCCGGTGGCATGCGCCAGCGTGTCGGTCTGGCCCGGGCACTGGCGGCCGATACCGACATCATTCTGATGGACGAGGCTTTTTCGGCGCTGGATCCGCTCATCCGCATCAAGCTGCAGGATCGCGTGCTGGACCTGCAGCAGCGCTCGAAAAAGACCATCATCTTCATCACCCGACATCGATGAGGCCCTGAAAAGTGGGCAACCGCATCGCCATTCTCAACGAGGCCAGCTGATCCAGCAGGGGCACACCACGGGAGCTGGTGGACAATCCCTCCAGCGATATGTGGCGGAATTCATGGCGCACCGGTGCCGGTAGCGGCGGTGTGGACATCGGGCGTCTTTACGCCGGGTGTGCCGTCATCGGCCACGGCCGCGGTGATTGCCAGCCCTGTCGCCCGGTTTGATGGTGCCATGGTCGAATCGTCCCCGTGGAGCCGGGCGTCGAGACCATGCCGTTGCAGAAGTTTTGTGCGGGGCTGGATGGCATATGAAAGGGACTGCCCGTTCGGGGAACCGGACGGGCATGCCGCCGACTCAGCCTTCGGCCAGCTCCACCGACCGCTTGCGCGCCTGCTCTGCCGCCTCGTGGACCAGCCTCCGCAGGGCATGGCCGGCTTCGAACGCCTCGATGGCCGCGTGGGTGGTGCCATTGGGGGAGGTGACGGCCTGGCGCAGCTCGGCAAAGTCGGCGCCTTCCTGGGCCTGCAGGGTGGCGGCTCCCAGCGCGGTCTGCGCGGCCAGCTGACGGGCCAGATCCCGGGGCAGACCCAGCTGCACGGCCGCGTCGGCCAGCGCCTCGCTGAACAGGTGATAGTAGGCAGGGGCCACTGCCGCTGATGGCCGTGACGGCATGCAGCTGGTCCTCGTTCTGCACCCAGAAGGCGCGGCCCACGGCGTTGAGCAGCCGGGTGAGGGTGTCACGCAGGGTGGAGGAGACATCGTTGCCGGCGTACAGGGCGCACAGCCCCTGACGGACCATCACTGGCGGCTGGGCATGCTGCGCACCACCGGGCGCTGAACCGGCAGGGCAGCCCGCAGGGTGTCGATGGACACGCCGGCCATCACCGACATCACGGTGGCCTTTTCCAGCTGGGAGGCGGGCAGGGGCACTGAGTGCCTCGCGGGCCATGGCGGGCTTTGGACGGCCACGACCACCAGATCGTACCGGGTGGCTGGCAGGGTCCGCGGCCTGACGGTAGATGCGGGCCTTCACGTCCTGGGCACGCAGTGGATCCACGGCGTCGATGCGCCCATCCACGGGCCGGCAGCCAGCCAGGCTTTCACCCAGGGCCGCGCCCATGCGGCGTACCCGAGAAAGAGAGCGTTCAGACCCATGCGTAACTCCTTGTCGTCGTGCGCGGTCAGGGGAGCCGAGGGCAGGAATGCCCGTCACTGGCCGGTGTCGTCTGCAAGATAATGGTTTTTCCTGAGTCCGTTTTGCAAACGCCCGCGGTATGCGGGGATATCCGATGTTGCAACTGCAGTCTCGCGCATGAGCCGTCCCTCGCGGGGAAGGCGGCCGTTTCATCCGATGGCCGCCAGCCTTCATCCATGGCTGCCGGCCTTCATCCGCAGCCGCCGGCTGCTCCGTAGAGCGGATGGTCGCCGTCTGCCTCGTGGACGGATGGGCGCCGCGTCTTCCGGAGGTCACGGGCGGGTGTCCGGGGGCTGCGTCCGTTCTGCGCTGCCGGCCTTGTCCGTGCTCCTGCGCTGTGCCGTTCGCCGTGCTGCCAGCCGCTCCCGCCAGCCTTCTCGCCCGGCTGCCAGTCCACGGCTTCGCCGCGCATCAGGGCGGCCATCGATCGGCCTGGGTCTCGGCATCGTCGTCCTGGCCAATCTTTGCCATTTCCGGGTTGCTGAAGCGGCCCTGGCCTGGCTGCCAGGCTTCCGCCATCAGGCGCACGCTGCGGCGGTCGCGGGCTGCGTGGGGTCAAGCCATCCGTTCGAGCCTGGCCGGCGTCCATGCCGAGGAACTCCAGGCCGTCTGGCCGCAGCGGATGGACAGAGTCGAACAGCTCACGAATCAGGGCAAATCTGCTGCCGGCGCGGTGGAGTTCGTGCACATGCGGCCGGTCGTAGGCGCGCGAGATGATGGGCGGGTCCGGGTACGGGCGATGCACATGCTCGACGATCTGCACGGCCTGTTCGCGGCCGTCGATGGCCAGGATCAGCAGTCTGGCCCGGGCGATGCCGGCCGTTTCCAGCAGGGCGGGAATCGTCGCGTCGCCAGGGTAAATGGGTCTTCATGCCGTAGCGGGTCAGGCCGTCCACCGTTTCGGCGTCGTAGTCGATCACGGTGGACCGGTGTGCCGCAGGCCAGCAGCAGAGCTGCTGACCATCTGGCCAAAAGCGTCCGTGGCCGGCAATGATGACCGATTCTCCTCCTCGATGCTGTCGGCCTCGCGCGTGTCGCTGGTGGCGGCGCGGGGGCCAGCAGCTTCTGTACGATGAAGAGCGTGGGGGTGAGCATCGACAGCGCCACCAGCATCAGCCGTTCGCCCGCAGCCGACGGCATCACCGCATGCTGCACCACGAAGGAAATCGGCACGCAAGCCGAACTCGCCGGCCTGCGACGGTACAGGGAAGCAGCTGGTTGTCCAGACGCCTTCAGGCGAAATGCCTTGCCCAGCGCATACAGCACGGCGGCCTTTACCACCATGACCCCACCGTCATGCCCAGAATGGTGAAGAATTCGCTGGCCAGCGGCCGAAATTCATGCGGCGCCCACCGTGATGAAGAACAGCCCCAGCAGCAGGCCCTGAAGGGATCGAGCGTGCTTTCAGGGCGTGGCGATACGCATGTCGGCCAGCACCGCCGGCCGAAAAGGCGCCAGTGCCGGTGAGCAGGCCCACCGGGTTCATCAGCGCGGCAATGCTACCACCATCCTAGCGCCAGGCGGTGCACACCTCGCGCAGGCGCGATTCGGCAACCTGGCGAAACACCGGGCGCGACAGATAGTGTCCGCCCACTACGATGCTACCCCACCACAAGGATGATGAGCGTCTTGAGCCAGCTGCTCAGGCCGTCAGCAGTGTAGCGGGTGGTCTCTGCTCACCACCGCCCACATGGCCGGCCAGTTCCGGCGCCCAGCCAGCAGCAGCAGCAGCCAGCGCATGGGGATGACGGCAATGTCCTGAAAGAGCAGCACGGAAAATGCCTCTGGCCACCCAGGCAGCCCAGCAGGCCCTGCGCAGCGTCTGCAGCACGATGGCGGTGACGACGGGCCACCACGCGGCCCAGCCGCCACGGTCACCGCCACGGCGTGCCGAAGGCATGTCCCCAGTCCGGCCATCACGGCCATGCTGCCAGTACCTGCAGCCGCCCAGCCCCAGCAGCTTGTTGCGCAGCCGCCAGGCAGTGGCCGGCTCAGCTCCATGCCTACCAGAAAGAGCATCATCACCACGCCGAATTCGGCCCACTTCCCGGTTACCGTGGGTTTTCGCTGCCCACCGGCCCAGCACAGACCGATGATGATCGGCAATCGGTAGCCAGGACGGGCGAGCCCAGGCGTTTGAAATGGGCACCACCGCGACGGCGGAGAACAGATAGACGAAGGCGATGGACGGGGAGTGAATTCATGGGCCCGGGCGCAGGTGGGAAGAAAAGGAGACAGCCGTGACGGGTGCGAATGCGTTCATGACACATGCCAGTGCCCGTCAACCAACCGGACGGTATGCCCAGAGCGCGGGGCCAGTGAAAAATAGGTCCCGTCTCCCTCACCGTCGGTTGCCTGTCACAGATTGTGTGCTGGCGTCCACCGTACCGCGGTTCACCATCCTGGTAGATCGGTGACTGCGCATGTCGCCTTGTCAACCACATGGACCAGGGCTGGGCGTGAGGACGATGCGTCATCGCGCTCGACGTTGATCTCGCGGGTATGTCGCATTGGCCGCCGGACGTACTTCAGCGTTTGATCTTCGCCACCGTCCGCAATCGATTCCGGCTGCATCGGCAATGCGGATCGACGCCTGCAGAGCGTCGGCGTCCACGATGGCGATGCGGCCTGCTCACGGCGTCCATGTGCTTCGTCGCGGTCGGTTTCAGGAACGCCAGTTTTCTTCTCAGTCTCGTCGGCCAGGAAGCGGCGGCGGTCCATGCCGCGATGATGATCGGCGGCGGATTGCGCAGCAATGGTTTTCGGCCACGGTCGAGCCATTCTGCGTCGACGTGATCACGTCGCGGATGCCCAGCTCCTTCAACATGTAGCTGGCCACACCCTTCTGGCCGGCCACGTACGGGTCCATGTCCATTTCGGCGCTGGAGAACCACACCACGGCCGACAGGTTCTTCACCTGGGCCTGCTTCACCTTGTCGACGGCGGCGGCCTGGCGGGCCTTCAGGTCATCGACCAAGCCTTGCCCCTTTGCTTCCACATCGAATATCTGCCAGCTGGCGCTGATGCTCTGCTCAGAGGGCGTCGATGTTGTATTCGGCGGTGCGGGTGCCGTCCGAGCCGGTCAGGTTGTCCTTGCCCTCGCAGTCCGACGGCATGAGGTAGGTGGGGATCTTCAGGTCGTGGAACTGCTCCCGGGTGGCCACCACGCCTTCCTTGCCGACGTGCCATTCGAACTGGGTGATCACGATGCCGGGTTTTCTCGACCACCGACTCGAAGCTCGGGTCGTTGTCGGCCAGGCGCTACTGTCATTGATGTTGACTGCGGCAGCACCGGGTTTGAACCACACCGGGGTGCCTTTCGGTCTGTCGCCCAGGCCCAGCGAATACAGCATTTCGGTACCGGCCTACCGATGGTGATGGCCGGGCGAGGGCGGCATCGCAAACTCAGCGTGTGACCAGTTGTCCACCTTCAGCGGGTAGGTGGTGGCCTGTGCCGGGACGATGGGCGGGGGCCCAGGCTGACAGGAGTATGGCCGCCGCCATGGCCCGGCGGGGAGGGGTGCGGGCCGAGACCAGAGCGCCGTGGCTGAACGCAGCCACGCCCAGGAGCGTATGTGCGGGAGAACATGGGACTCGCTCCTTGAAGTCGGGGACAGGCAGGCGCGCGCGGCGTGCGCCGGCGTGGTCCGGGACCAAGTGAGGGGCGAGTATGGAGGAACCCTGGGTGGCAGTGGCCGGATGGGCGGAGCGAATGGCCGGCACCACCACCGGGTCTGTACAGCCCGCCGGTGTATGCAGCCCTGCCTGCGGATGAGGCACGATGCAGCAGGATCGCTCACGGTGCCAGACACGCCGGCCATGAACCGAAATCAAGGAACCACCGCGGCAAGGGCCTGAGAGTTCCTTCAGCTCGAGGCAGGTCTCCTGGCTGACACTTCAGCGCCGGACTTCGCCTTCGAACCGTGACGGGGCGGTTCGGAGGAAGGCCAGTCCGCCGGAGGCAGGGCTGCACGCTGTCTGGGCAGTTCGGTGGTGTGACGGATGTGCAGACCGGGTGGTGTGCAGATTCCGCTGAAGCCGGCTCCATGCCTACAGTTGCGGGGGCAGTTCCATTTTGGGCGGGCAGGCGTGTGGTGCACCGTTGCAACCGGCCATTGCGGTGCCGGACTGCCTGCAGCATGGCTGCGGCAGGACACGGGTGAATGGGGCTGGTGGGTGGCGCACTGCGCATGTCCACTGGATTCCCTGAGTGGCCCGGAAGCGGTAGACGACGACGGCCCCGGGTGACTCCGCACGGCGCCTGTCCGGGCCTGTCGGCAGTGGGGTGAGCCTGTGCTGCAGCAGCAGGCGGACCACACCACCGGAAAACCGGGCGGGCGACTGGCGAAACCAGAGCGGCGCCAGTATAGAGAGGCGCACGCGGGTGCGTCAAACTCATGGCGCGTACCTGTAACCTTGCGCTGCCGGCGCTGCGTCGCCTGGCAGGGCGGCCCAGCCCTGTAGCGCAGTGCGCCATGTCGGACACGGCCTGGAGCAGCGTGGGCTGCGAATGAGCCCATGACACACGCCAGGAGGCGTCGGGACCAAAAATGGCCCGTGCCGGGCGACGAACCCGTGCGGTGTTTGTTACTGCTTCGAGGCGCGTTCGGCGATTTCCTCAAGCGTTTCTTCTGCAGCCGGGCATCAGCCCGGCACTTTCAGCTCGGACAGTTTGGCGTCATCGCCTACCTGGATCAGCATCACCATGCCCATGGCATGTGGGGCAGCACGCGACGCCGTAGGAAAACGGGCTTGGTCAGCGTGACGGCGATTTCCTCGTTGATCTTGCCGCGGAAGGGCTCGGCACCTTCGGGGATCCCATGTCCTTCATGGCCACGGCGTCGTGCCTTGGCCGGGCGAGATTTCCGCTGTCGCGGCTTTGATTTTCACGACTCCGGCTCGCTAGCACCGTTGGCTGCGATTGACATTTTCACTTCATGGTTTTCGGCATGGGCCGGCGTGGCGCGGCAAAGGGCCACGGGCGCCGGCGAGGAAGACAGGAGGCGAGGTTTTTCATGTTCATGGTTCTGTCTGCAAAAGGCGGTGTCGCGAGGGACGGATGCGTCCCATGACGCACCAGGGGAGAATGGTTCTGGCGGCACAGATCTGCGAAAAAGGATGTGCCAGGGTGGCAGACGCCGCTGGCGGGCGTCATGCCATGCGCGCAGGCCGGGTGATGCGGCGGGCAGGGGCATGCGCGGGGACCCTGCTGTCCTGCCGTTCAGGCAGCGGCCTGGCCGGGCAGGGGCGGGCGCGCACATCGGCCGGGTCGGTCGCTCGTCGGCCTGCACTGGAAGATGTCGCGCATCAGTTCCGTCGGCACTGCTGCGGCGTGCCGATCATGCAGCCGGCACGTTGTACATCACGGCCAGCCGGTCGTCGCACACGCCTGGCCTGGTCGGATCGCCCAGCACGCGGTGATGGGCAGGCTGTCACGGTCCCATCAGCGCCAGCTGCTGGTGGATGTCAGGTGATTGGTGGAGCCGTCCATCAGCGGGATCTGCGGCTGCTGGCACAGGGCGCGGAGCGATGGATGCTGGCGCTCCGCCGATCATCTGGCCTTACTGGCGGTCCTGCTTCTCGTGCATCTGCAGGCCCGCAGGGCTTCCTGCCAGCTGGTCATCATGCTCGGACCAGCTCTGCGGGAGCCGACAGCCAGGGGTGCGGCCCAGCTCCACGGCATCGCGGGCGCTGATGGCATCCAGCGTGTCGGCAGTCTGCGAGACCATGGCCATCACCTGGGCGATCTGGCGCCGGCGCAGTGACTTCAGGTTGTGACCCTGCGGGTGCCGACCCCTGCGACGGATGGTAGATGCCGGCGTCAGCGCATCAGGCTGGGACTTGCCCGAGCCGTTGGGGGCCGATCAGGCCCAGCGGCTCGCGTTTTGACGCTGAACGACACGTCGTGGACGATGCGCTGGCGCCCGGCATTCCAGGACACACCATTGATTTCGAGCGCCGGCACTTCGCGGATCAGGTGCACACCAGCCGGCTGGCCGGTGTTGGCCGCAATGCCGGGTTGCGATGGCGGTGCCCGGCGTGGCCGGTGACGGGGTTGCGTTCATGTTCATGTCTGCTCCGTTCAGCGCTGTGCCTTGCCGCGACCCAGCAGGATGAAGGGCAAATACCGGGGCACCCACCAGGGCGTAACGACGCCGATGGGCGTACCTGACCCGCCCTGGTCATGACGCGCGACGTGATGTCGGCCAGCATCAGGAAGGGGCACCGATCAGCGCACTGGCGGGCAGCAGCCGCTGGTGGCAGCGCGGCGGCATCCGCGCCGTGCGGAATCCGCGAATTTGAGCCGATGGCTAACCACCGACACCATGACGGCGGTCATCAGCGCGGCCGTCTGTCAGGATACCCTGCGCGGCGCACCGGCACGCTGGGGCCTGGGCGATTCGGCGCCGAAGGTGAAAGCGTAGGCGCGGAGCGATGCAGCATGCCGAATGACCAGACCGGCTTAATGGCCACGAGGGTGGCGATGGGCACGTCGGGCCAGCGCACGCCGCTCGGGCTGCCAGCAGCCAGAACATGATGCCGCGGGCCTGCTCGGCTGCCGACGGCGATGATCAGCGGTGAGCGCGTTGAACAGCTGCGAGCCGGCAATACCAGCCAGGATGATCTGGCCGCTGTTGCCAGACCCGCCACCACCGGCGCCTGGGCCAGGGCTGCCACCAGCGCAAGGCGGTGGCGCGCCGATAGAAGCGCCGAGGTCATCGAGACAGACACCGCGCCGGCGATGGTGACCAGCACCGCACCGGTGGAAGCGCTGCCAGATGCCGAGCAGGCAGGATCGGCCAGCGGAGTTCCGCGGCGCATCACGCAGTCGCGACTGAGCGCCAGGCCGGCGCCGCAGCGAGCGGCCACGATGGACCGAGGTCGAACGGTAATTCAGATGATGCCGTCATCGATGGGTTCGATCTCGATGTTCCAGGCCCAGCAGTGGTTAGCCAGCACATCGCGGATAGAGGCCAAAGGGGCATGCGATCTCGCCGACCGACATGCACAGCATCATGGTCGGAACAGCACAGCCAGGGCGATGACGGTGATGCCGGTCACGCGCCACAGCACGGTGGGGAGATTTTTGGGCAGGGGAGCCATGGTCAGGAGAAAAGTGGTGTCAGGGCAGACCGGCAGGGCGGGTCAGCGCATCGGGATGGTCATCCTGGCCGGCCCTGTGCAGACACCCTGCACGCAGGCTGTTAGAAGCGGAAGCGGACGGCAGCCGGGGTGGGCATGGCCTTCAGGGAAGGGTGCCTACCGTCCGGACTGCTGCCACGCCTGGTCGTGGCCATGTTCACGACACGTGTGCTGCCGGCAGGACAGGCAGCCCGGTGGCGGGGCTGCCGTCACTGGCGCAGTGCGCTCGTTCAGACCACGTGCGTTTCCCGAAAGCGCAGCTCGGTGCTTGTGGCCCTTCATCTTGACCACGGTGTCGCAATCGACTCCATGCCGCCGGCGGTGCGGATCGAGGCCTGCAGGGGCGTCGGCGTCACGATAACAAGCGGTTGTTCTACGGCGTCCATGGCGGTCACGGCGTCGTTCTTCAGGGAACTCGATTTTCTTCTCGTGGTCGTCAGCCGGGAAGCGGCGACGGTCCCATGCGGGCGATGATGGTCATCGACGGGTTGGCCTTGCCTGCACGTTTCCCAGCCCACGGTCGGCCATTCCTCATGGGAGGTCCACGTTCTTGATGCCCAGCTGGTTCGCATGTAGCCGGCCACGACCTTTCGGCCGGCCAGCCGAGGTCGAGATTCCATGTCGGCGCTGGACATCCAGACCACGGCCGACGGGTTACTTTGACACGCGGCCTTTTCTACTCGACGGCGGCGGCTTCGAGACCTTCAGGGCGCTGACCAGTTCATGCCCTTGCCCTCGACGTTGAAGATGGTGGCCAGCTGGTCGATGCTCTTGTACAGCGTGTTGATGTTGTAGGCGTCGGGTACGGGTACCGTCAGACCCTGCGTGTTGTTCTTGCCTTCGCGGTCGGACAGCAGCAGGTACGTGGGGATTTTCGAGGTCGTGGAACTGTTCGCGTACGACCACACCCTTCCTTGCCGATGCGCCTCGAGACTGCGTCACCACCAGGTTCGGCTTCTTGTCGACCACGGATTCGAAGCTAAGGCGTTGTCGTCAGGCGATTTTGGCTTGACGCCGAACTGGGGGCAGCACCGGGGTTGAACCACGCGGTACCGACCCTTGTCGGCCAGACCCAGCAGGTAGGTTTCGGTGCCAGCCCTGCAGCCGACGGTGACCCATGGGCCGGCGCCATCGAGGTCAGCGGATAGCCGCAGTTCTCAGAGCTTCAGCGGATAGGTGGTGGCGTTGGCTGCGTGGCGAAACGCCCAGACAGCGACAGCAGGGGTGGCGGCAATGACTTTGCGGGAGAACATGGATTTTGCTCCGTTGAGGGGGCCGGGTGGGGCTGCAGGGAGAAGGATGTGGGTCAGCAGGGGGACTGGCTGATGAACGATGCCAGCAGGCACGACAGGAGATGCGTGCCGCAGGCGCAGCACACCTCGGGGCCTCCGCAAAATCACCTGCGTTTGCTGCGTTGCAGGCGCAGCAGCCTGCTGAATGTTAAATAAGACGCGTTTGTGCCTCTGGCCTTCAGGCGGCGACAGTATCAGGAATCTGTTTGGCACCGTCAAACGGTGACCCGGAAGTGATTATTAATGGGTGTGTTCAGTTTTCCTTTCAGCAGAGCGCGTCCATGACACGCGCCGGGGTATCGAGGGCGCTATCATCGCGGCTCGTTTTCTACTTTTTCGCGTTTCGGCCAGAGATGGAGGGCAAACCTGCCACGGCCCGAAACCACCCGCGAGTACGTCATGAGCCCGCGCATCAGCGGGGGACACCGATCATGCCCGATCACCGCACCGACAAGGCAACCCCATCAGCCGGGCATGCGCCCAGACCATCTGGCCAGCAGCGGCGCCATCGGCAGCCCGTCTGCAGGGGCCGTACGCTGGCCTGATCTTTGCGCTGTGCTGCTCTGGTGGTGCTGCTCGACGGCTTCGACACGGCAGCTGCCATTGTTAAGCTACATCGCGCGCCCTCGCTGATGCGGGAATGGGGTGTGTGCCAAGCCGGCATTGGCGCCGGTGCTCAGCGCGGCCCTGTTCGGTCTGGCGGCGGGCGCTGCTTTCACGTGATGGCCGACCGCTGGGGCCGGCGGCTGACCGCTGGCTTGACCTCGGTGCTGGTCTTCGGCGTATGGCCTGTCTGGCCTCGGCCTTTCGCCTGACCTGCAGTGCAGACCGTACTGCGCTTCATCACCGGCGTGGGGCTGGGTGCTGCCATGCCCAACGCCGTCACGCCCGATGGTGAGTTCAGCCCGCCATCGCGCCACGCAGCCATCGCGCCGCCATGTCTCGCGGCTTTCCGCTGGGCGCTGCGCTGGGCGGCTTTCTGGCCGGCTGGCACAGTTCCGGCCTTTGGCTGGCGCAGCGTGCTGCAGCTGGGCGGCGTGGCGCCGCTGGTGCTGGTGGTTGCCCTGTTCCTGTGGCTGCCGGTCGCCCGGTATCTGCAGGTCCGCCGGGCTGAGGGGGCGCGTCGCAGGAGGTGAGCGTTGGGGTGTGGGGTGGGGTGGGGTGGGGTTGTGGTGTGTGGTGGGGGGTTGTGGGGGGGTGGGGGGGGGGTGGAACAGGGGGGGCGCCAGCCGTGGCATCGTCTCGTGCTGTCCCGGCATTACCTGCTGGGGTCGCTGATGCTGTGGGTGCGGCTGCTTCATGGGGCTGGTGGTGTTCTACTGCGCTGATCAGCTGGATGCCGGTGCTGTTCCGTGAAAGCGGCATGGACCCGCGCACGGCTTCGCTGGTCACGGCCCTGTTCCCGCTGGGGGCGTGGGCGCCGTGGCGCTGGGCTGGCTGATGGACCGCTTTCAATGGCGGCGGGGTGCGCTGGCATCTGGGCTATGGAGGACGGCGCTGACCGTCTGGGCCATCAGCCGGAGCCGCTGGGCGACCACGGTCTGCTGATGCTCGTGGTGTTCGTGGCCGGGGTGGTGATGAATGCCGCCCGCTTCGATGCCGGCGCTGGCAGCCAGTGGTTCTATCCTACCGAGGCGGGCCACCGGCAGTGGCCTGGATGCTGAGCATCGGCCGCTACGGCGACATGCCGGCGCTCGTTCCTGGTGAAACTGCGCTGACGGCCCGGCAGGTGAGCCTGCCAGACATCTTTGCCGTGGTGGCCGTGCCGGCGGTGGTGGCCATGGTGGCGCTGGGGGTGAAGGTGGGGTGTGCAGCGTCGTCCGGGGTGACCGTCCGGTGCGGGGGCTTCGCGTCTCCGGCAGCCCAGAGTCTGACGGAAAGCCTTTCCATTCGTTCGGGCGCCGAGGTGGCCGCAGGCGTCGATGACGATCTGCTGCATCGTGATGTGCCCGGCCTGGTCGGACGCGAGGAACAGCACGGCGTCCTGTGTCATCCGGCGTGGCGATCTTGCCAGCAGGATACCAGTTTGTAGTCTTCGGGCAACCTCGATCAGAGCGTTTCTGCCCGGCGGGTCACCAACATGCCGGCCAGCATCGGGTGTTGGTCGATCCCGAGCGAGACGATGTTGCAGCACCCGCAAAAGGTGCTGCCATTTTCCAGCGCCACGGTCTGGCTCATGGCGTGCTGGCCGCCTTCGAGTGCAGTGAGCCAGCATGCCGATGCGCGGCACCACGGCCGCGTTCGACGCAATGTTGACGATGGCGCCGCGGCACTGCGCCTTCAGTACCCTGCGCCCACTGCTGAATCAGGGTGGAAGGGGCCGGTGACGTTCGTCGAGACATGCCTGCCGGTCGTCGGCGTCAGCGTATCAGCCCGCCCATGCGCAGACACGCGGCGGCGTTGACCAGCACATCCAGCGAATCCCAGCGCTGGCGGATCTGGGCGTATACCCGTGCAATGGCGGCCGTATCCGTCAGGTCCAGCTGCAGCTGGGTCAAGGCAGCGGCGCTGGCAGATGCAGAAGGGGAGGCGGAGGAATCATGCGGGCTACCCGTACCGGGTTGCGACGAGTGAGTGCCTGCCGGTCAGGCCGATCACCTCGGCTCCTTCCCGACAAAGCGCTCGGCAATGCGTCGGCCTATGCCCTGGGCCGTGCCGTGACCAGGACGCGTTTTCCGGAAAAACGCCGGGTGGAGAGTTGAATTCATGGTCATGGCAGGGGGCTCCTGTGTGGGGTCGATTCAGGAAAATGAAAAACAGCCGCTGTCACCCGGGCGTGTCATGGACGCATTCGTCCCGGAGACCTGCCCTTTGTGCGTGCAGGACAGGGCGGCAGGGGCTGCGGCCGGATCAGTTTGCCGTGGATGTGATGTCCTTCGTGGCCCAGCCATACCCAGCCTCTGCGGCTGTTCAGATCAGTTCTCGGCGGATGTGATGATGCTGGTGGCCGCACTCGGGCCCGGGTGGCCACATACTGCAGGGCCATCCGGTGCTCGGCTTCGGAAAAATCGGCCACGGCATCGCCTACCAGGAAAGGCTGCACATCCTTCATGAAGGCTTCCACGGCCGTGATCATGCAGCCGATGTGCGCATACGCCCACGATGACCAGCTGGTCGCGTTGCTGTGCACTTCGGCCGCTCTGCCGGGTCACTGCGCTGAAAAGACACTGTAGCGCCACTTGTCCAACACCACATCGCCAGCAGATGGCGCAATCTCCGGCACGATGGCCTGCTGGGCCGCATCTGCTGCCGGCAACCCGGGGCCCCACATGTCGTTGAGCAGGGCACGGTCGCCCGCGGGCTGCTGGTGGGGCTGGGCCGTGTAGAAACACGGGGACCCCGTGCCGGGCCGCCACCGTTTGAGTGCGGCAGTCACCGATCAGGGGTTTTCAGCAGTGCCGAATCCGGTTCGTGAAAGCGCAGAAAATCGCTGCATGTCGTGGACCAGCAGGGGCGGCGCGGGCAGGCTGCGTCAGCTCTTGTTCTTCGGAGCTGTCGGGGGTGGGCGGTGGGTAGCGCAATGGCAGGAATGGCCATGGTTCGGTTATCGGAAAAAATATGGAAGTGCTTCACGAAATGCCGCAGGCCCGCAGCATGGTGCGCTGCTTGGTCTGTACTTCATTCCACTCCGCGTGCGGGTCGGATGCTGCCGCGATGCCGGCACCGGCAAAGATCTGCAGCTGCTCGTCGCTTCCGGCACGCCGCGGCGGATGGTGATCACCCATTCGCCATTGCCGTCGGCATCCATCCAGCCGGTGAAGCCGGTGAACAGTCCACGCTCGAACGGCTCGATACTGCGGATGATGGCATGCGCCTCATCACGTGGCGTACCGCATACCGCCGGCGTGGGGTGAATGGCTGCAGGCCAGCTGCAGGGGCATTGGAGCAGGGGGCTTCAGGATGCCCGTGAATCTGTGTGGACAGATGCCACAGTGCGGCCCGTGCTGATCGGCGATGGATGTTCCGGCACTTCGGCGTCGTGCACAGGGAGAGGCCGGGCACGGATGTCGGCCGTGACAAGACCATACTCGTGATGGTCCTTGAGCCGGGCTCTCAGCCGGTCGGCATGGCAGTCGTCGACCGGGTCGGAGCGAGCAACGGGCGATCGAGCCAGCGGGTTGGACTGCACCACATTCTCATGCCGGCCGAATCAGCGGCTCGGGGTGACGCCGGCAGATGACTCCGCCACCGGGCAGCGGGCCCAGCAGGTAACCGCTGGGGTTCTGCTGTCGCGGCCGTGTGCGCAGCACCGCCACGAGGCAGGGGGCGGTGAAGGTCAGACGGCTGGATGGCCAGCACGGTCTTGCGCAGCGGGCCGGCTGCGCGAGGCTGCTGCGGCGCAGGCGCGCACCGCCCTGCTCCGAAGCCCTGCTGTGGTCCGGGATGGTGGTGAGGGCTGTGCGCGGGCGGCAGCAGGCAGATCCGCCCGTGGTCAGGTCTTCCCAACCCAGTGATCCATTCGGACCTGGGCCGGAACATACAGGCAGCTGGAGTTTCGCGGGTATCGAAGGGAATCGATCCCACCGCGATGGGCCGTTCCACGCGGCTGCGCGCGTGCCCGGGCGAAGGCTGCCCGGATGTGCTGCTGCAATGCACTGTCCGCGTCCATGCCATTCGCGGCCGGGGTCTGGATGATCTCCTGCACACCCTGCGTACGCAGCAGTAGCAGAGCCGTGCGAGAACAGAAAGACCGCATCTCGTCGGGCATCTGTGGTGAGTCCTGCTGCGTGCCGGCAATATTGCCATGGATTGCGTAGCGAACGAACCTTCGGTCAAAAGACGATGTCATGATGGAAGTGCCTATGGATGAAAATGATTTTTATTTTATATGCACGTCTGTTTTCCTGACGTGGGACATGTGGCTTTGTGGTTGTCGTACTTCAGGGTCTCTTTCCTGCCCACAGAAAGAATGTTCACGCCGTATTCCCGCCAGAAACGTGCCGCAGGGTCTGGTCGCTCAGAACCGTTGCCACGCCCGACGAGTCATCAGCCCAGTACCGTCGCGACCAGCGAGCCCGGCTACGTGTGCAATGGCGCACGCGCTGCCCACAGCAGCCGGCCGTGCTGCAGCTTTAGAGCCGGTGACTGCCAGCAGAGAATGTCGAGAAGGTGGTCAGTCCGCCCGAAACCCGTGATCACCAGCGGTTTCCATTCGGGGGCCAGATCGATGCTGTGCCGAAGAACCCCAGGGGCCACGCCGATCAGGTAGCCACAGCGGGTTGGCTACCAGCGTGCCACGGCAGGATGTGAGGAAGAGCGCATTGAGGTCCCTGGCCCGGCAGCCAGCACGCAGGCGAGGCACCGACACTGGCGCCGGCAGAAGCGGCAAGCAACTGACGAGATCATGGTGGTCCAGGTGTGGCATGCCCAGCGCCGAGGGGCCAAAGTGCCGCCGGGACTTTTGCAGAAGGCTCCCCTGGGGGCCTGATGGGACATGAAAGATGTCAACCAAGCATGTGCGCCATGGTGCCATCCATCATGAAAAACGGGAGTCGCTGCCACAGGTGCAGTGCTCGTTCGAGTGAGGCGACAGGTGGCCCGTCGTTGGATCGAGCCGCCTGCCGCCGCCCAGGCTGACCGCAGGGGCAGCCGGCGGGCGAAGCGGGGAGATGGTGGACGCAGATCACACCAGCTAACGATGACACGCGGCGAACCGGCGGCGGCCAGGCGGGTGCCGGCGGCAGCCAATGCTGCTTGTTGGCCGGGTTGCCGATGTTGAGCTGCCACGTGGTGTTGCGCTCGAACAGGCGGGCCTGGTGCGACTACACCGGCGCTGTGGAGCGTCACGCCGCAGCCAGGCCTGGTTCGAGGTCGTTGACCGGGCGACGGCCGGGTGTAATGGGCCGCCGCCGTTGACCGAGAGGCCCGGGCAGGGCGTCGATGTCGTACGACAGGAACAACATGTAGCAAAACTGGCCATTATGTTTGGCGAGCAATACGTAATG
>BNJV01001735.1_pt1 | contig 91797 bp, 107 predicted proteins | sample 8540591 | NCBI WGS metagenome assembly BNJV01 (sample SAMD00202457, study PRJDB9452) | human saliva metagenome | host: Homo sapiens | reverse complement strand
ATGGAAGTTACGTATTGTTTTCTTTTCGTTTTATCATAAATAATATCTTTTATTCTTTATTAATGAAATTAAAGTTTCTCTAAAATCAATATCTTTAAGTTGTTTCTTATCAATTTTTATTTCCTAAGTTACTTAATTTGAGAACTTTATTTCGAATATTTTCTTTATTATTGTTATATTCCTGTATCAAATCTGATTTGTCAACAAAAATTTATAATTTTCATTTCTATTTCCACTTTGTTTACTCATTAATTTCTATATTTCTTAAATCAACTACTTCTTCAATTGTTATACCAACTTCGGTTATTTTACCATTTTGATACCAAATTCTTATTTCTACTTCCTTTGCAATAATTTGAAAAAGACAGAATCAATAATGAAAAACAATAAAATTTTTCTCCATAAATCTATATTTATTCCTTTCTTTTCTCATCAATGTAAAATTTTATTAAATTCTATTAGCAATCTCAGTTCCATTTCATCAGTTCCAACTTTCTGCATACCATCAAACGTATAAATATCAGCCGTTCTAATCCTGCTTCCAGCACTTCCTCCACAGCTTTTTCTATCGCATCAGCCTCTTTTTGAAGATTAAATGAATATCTTAACATCATTACTGCCGAAAGTATTGTTGCTATTGGGTTTTGCAATATTTTTCCAGCTATGTCGGGTGCTGAACCGTGACTTGGCTCATAAAGTCCGACTTTTCCATCTCAAGACTGCGATGGTAGCATTCCAAGTGATCCTGTAGCATTGAAGCCTCATCTGACAAAATATCTCCAAACATATTTTTCAGTCAAAAATCACATCAAATTGTCTAGGATTGGCAATCAGTCGATTGCTGTGCGTATCTACATACATGTGCGAAACTTCTACTTACGGATGATCTTTTTGAAATTTCCTCCACTACTTTTTCTCCACAATTTTTGAAGTATCCAAAACATTGTGTTTATCTACACTCGTAAGTTTTTATTTCTAAGTTTTGCAATTTCAAATGCCTTTTCGCAATTCTTTCAACGTAGTCTTGTGTAAAGGAAGTGTATCACATACCTTTTCATCAGAATATTCCCTATGCCCAAATAAAGCCCTCCAGTAGTTCTCTTACTATCATCACATCAAGTCCATCTCCAATTATTTCTTCCTTCTAAGGACTGCCTTTTTAACGATTTAAACAAAATAGCAGGTCGCAAATTCGTATAAACTCAAGTTTCCTTCCTAATCGCAAGAAGCCCTCTCGGGGACGTTTCGTCGCTCAATACTATCCCGATTTGGGCTCACCAATGGCCCCAAGCAAAATAGCATCACTATTTTTACAAACTTCAACAGTTTTCACTCGACAAAGGAACTCCATACTTATCCACAGACTCCCTCAAGATACCCCACGAACATACTCAAATTGATGTCCAAACTTTCTCTCAGCCTTGTCCAAAACCTTTATCGCCTCAGCCACTATTTCCGGTCCAATTCCATCTCCATTTAATCTGCAATTTATGGTTCATTTTATACTTCCTTCTAAATTCATTTAAACTTTTTACATCTTTCTAATTCTTCTGCAATATTTTCTGTCTATTTCTTTCAAATTCAGCATAAATTTATTTTATGCTATTGTATTCACCCTTTTATATCTTTTAGATTTCCTTTTTCATCATAAAAATTCCCAAATTCCAGCGACTGGAATTTTGAGAACTCCTTTAAAAGAGGTTTTGATTTTCATAAAAATAATTAATTTCGCCATTATGCTTATCATTTACAAAATTACTTTGGCCATATAAATTCCCATTAGGATAATAAATCACAAATTTACCTTCTTTTCACATTTTCATCAACTCTAGCTGTTACTGTAGCCATTTTTACCACTCCTTTTGTAATGCTTTTGTTATACAATGTAATTGTATTATTAAATAGTGTAAAAATCAGCCCTCATATTTTAAATTATTTATATTTTCATACTCTAACTCAGTGAAATTAATCTCGATTTTCCATAATGCTGTTATAATCATCAACTCGATTTCCATATTCCCTCAAGACATTGTTAGGCATGCCTTCTGTACTTTCTGTCATCCAGGCTGTTTAATTTCTCCAGGATTGGCTGAGGTGCTTTCTTTCTATTCTTGAAATAAAATGAAGCTATAGAAGCCTTTGTAGCTCGCAAGACTACGTTGGAACGTTGTAAATTCTTCAGCTCTAAATTTCTCTATCTGCTTTTCATCCTTTATCAGTTTCTGAAGATTATTTGAAGTTTCTACTATTTTTGCTGTGTATTGGCTTTAACTTTGTCAAGTCGCCTTGAGTATAGCTTTTGCTGTATTCAGATTTTGAGTTTTCATTTCTCCAATAAAATTTTTGGACTCATTTATTAATACAAAGCATATTATACTTTATCAAACTATTGTCTTTCTTATATTTGTTCAATGCTTTCAAAATTTTCCTTTTCCTGTACCAGCATAGGCTCCAAATTCATATATCAAGTTTTTCATATTTTATAATTGCATGAAATTTGGTATGTAACTCCTGTGCCTTTGCAAAATTATCACTTGTATAATCTTTTCCAGAATAATAATTATTCATATCATCTGTAACAATTTTTAGTTCTTTCTCATACTGGCGTGCAATTCCTTCGCCACCTTATCCAGATTTTCCATTTTATAATTTATAGAAATCCCTTTTTGAAGTTTCTCAATCTGTACCTTCATTGACAGTTATATTTTTCACAGTTTCAGACTTTTTAATCTTCTCTCTTCTCCTGCTTCCTAAAATATTCAGAAATTCCTGCATTAATCTCTGACATATCATTATAGACACTCGCATAATAATTAAACTTTCCAACATCTTTTAAGTCATTGCCGCTACTATCACTATACTCCCCAAGACATTACAAATGTTAATAACATAATTAAAAACAGTATTTTTCTTTTCATTAATTTTTCTCCCTATCGTAAATTTTATTTTTCAGCTGTTTTTCTTCATTATGAAGTCATATCAGTTTATTTTTCTGTCAAATAATTTATATTTTCAACTACCCAGTTTTATTAAATCTATAAAAATATCAATTCTAAAAAGCTTTACTTTCATTATCTAATTTAAAAATATAATTTATATCTCATTATACTAATTTTAAAACCTTTACTTTTTCCCGAGGATTATTTTCCTCATTTTACCTATATTTGAAGTTGTATTCCGAAGGTATTTTTAATGTTACATCACAAGAAAAATATTTCTATATTGTCTTTCTTAAACAAAATTATAATACTTTCTCTTAAATCCTCGTTAACATCATAAATAAGTTTTTATCAAAACGCATCAGGAAACATAAATAATTTCTGTCATACTCAATATTATTTTCATTAAAATAATTTTCTATTATTTTATTCCACTCTTTTTGATAGTTCGTCATATATATCTCCTAGCCATCTGAAAATTTTTGTTAAATCCAAGCTATTGTAACTCATAGCACTTTTCTTTAATAATTCCCTTTAACTGAAGTTTCAAGAATTTTATTTCTTCTAAAATTTCGATTACAGCTACTAAAACTGATAAGCTCTCTTACACCAGTCACTTCTTTCTCCAACAGCTAAATTAGTCAATTTTTGTTTCAAGTTTTTCAAATTAACAATACACCTCCAGCTTTATTGTAGATAGTTTTCTCAGAAATCTATTTTTCTTTTCTTTGTAAACTGGGATTTTTAGATTTTAACTCTTACAGAAAATAAAACAGGGCTATTCTCTCAAGTATGTTCTATAACATTATAGTTTAATGCAGAGTGTAGCTATATAGTCATTTCCATAACGTGATAATCTATGTCTTTTTGTCACACGATTCATAAAAATCTATCATAGCGAGACCATTTTTAAGTTGTCCTCTAATCTGAGTTTCTAAGGTATGGCTAAATTCATATCCATATTCTGGATTTATGGTTATTTTCCTTCCTCTTCAAGCTCTTTTGAATTAAACAGGTATTGAAAACTTTAAAAGTAATTCCTCATCGAGTTTGTCCCATACAATGTCAGCATCATACATGTATATCCAAAGGGTTCATCAAATCCGACCATTAACGAGTCCACCCTTTTTCAATACTCGAGGGCTTCTTATACATATTTTCTAAATCTTCTATATATACATTTGAAACTGGATTAAAAATAATATCAAAAGTTTCATTTTCAAATGGAAATGGTTTTGTCATATCGCCTTGAACTGTATTGATTTTTAAGCCTTCTCTTTTAGCAACCACATCATCCCTTTGTAATTGTGGATTTAGAAAAATCCATTATGGTTACATCATAACCTTTTTATAGCAAAAACTGGACCCTGCTGTCCACCACCACAAGCTAAACCTAATATCTTTTTCCATTTGCTTTTTCAAACCATTCTTTCGGAACTTTTTCCCAACAGTTAATGCAGAAATTGAGTTGTTTCTAACTTCTTCTAATTCTTCATGTGTCAATGGCTCAGTATAGTCATTTTTACATTATTCCATCTATCTTCATTTAATTTTTATATAATTGTTCATCTTATAATCTCCTCGTAATTTTATATTATTTCGATTTAAGTTGGAGGTGTTGCCATTACATTTTTCTTACCTCTACATATTCCAATTTGACACACTGTAGATTATCCTTATTTTATACTACATCTGAAATGCCGTTATCCAAAAACATATTCGGCTATAAGTGAAATCGGAGTCATAGCATATTTTTCTTTCCTACTTTTTGAAATCATGTTCATAATAGTATTCAAGATAGGTGAATAGCAAAGAAGAAACAAATATATTTAGTAACCTTAAAAGATAGCCACAGAAATAAAACCTCAAGCTTGCAAAATAATTATCATTGCAAAAATTTGGATAGCCACTGAAATGACTGCCATAACTCTAAATTTTTAGGTAAGATTTTATGTTGTCCACCCATTGTAAATTCGCCCGGAGGCAAACCGCAGGCAACAAGAACTATCATAATTGCTATAACTCCAAATAATACTGCACCTAATATTGAAAACATAAATCAATATTCTCCCTTCGCAAAATACAAAAATTTCAGTTACAAATTCAAATTTCTTTCTTTTTAATTAATACCATAAACAAAAATTTATATCGCACTCTATCCCATTTTGTTTAAAATATTCTTCCGCTTTTAATTGTTCTTTTTGATTTTTCTGCCATCTTTTAAATTTTTCTTTTCTAATTTTTATTCTATTATTTCAATAAACAACTTCTTCCTCAACATCATCATTAACATAATGTAACCTTCTTAGTCAATTTCCCATCCTCATCATAGAATTCCCAAATTCCCTCTTTTTCCAGCTTTATAATTTCCAATTGTACGCTAATTTGTGATTCTTCTTATAATAAAGTTTTGTCAAGCCTTTCTCTTCTTGATACAAAAACTACTAGCATCTGCATAACCTATTTTAAATTTTTCCTGAAGAATTGAAGAAAAACTCGTCATTTAATTCTAAGTCAGTGACAAATTCAAAAAGATCATCAAAACTTTAGACAAAAAATCCATATCAATATTCCTTTTAGCAAATCCAGTTATCCCCACAACTGTATAATCATCAGCTACTTCAAAAATAAAAATTTCCTTCACTTGTTATCTGAATATTATCAACAAAAATATAATTTCTATACTTATCCAATGGAAATACTTTGTTTTCCATATTCTTTCTGCTTCTTCTTTTGTAAAATCGTCTTTTAAAATTTCAAATAACATATCATAGCAAGTTGGATACTCCGAAAATACTCCATCATCAAAAATCATCATTCAACACATCATAAAAATACTTAACCATCGTATCTTTCACTTTCTCGTTCCATTCATCCCGATTAAGATACAATTCTTCGAAAATTTTAAACATCTTTTCAATTTCAATATTATCACATTCTTTTAGAAATTGTTAGTCTTACCCATGTTTCTTTACCTTTCCAAATGATTTTTCCCATACCATTCTTTAAAAATAACTACTAGATGTATTTTCACCAAAATCCTGAATTTTCCATATCTGATTTTTCCTTTCTGAAAAATCTAAGAAAATTAATCCATATAAAACTCGTCTATTTTCACCATTAAAATTACAATAAGCATAAAAACATTTTATCAACAAAAAACAATCTTTCGTGCATAGCAATAACAAAAGTATCTTTATCGCCATCATTTAAATCAATTGTTATTTCCATATCTTCGTTATCAAGCAACTTTTTAAATGCTTCTTTTTGTAAGAAAATTATTTTTCATAATTTTTCTGTATCTCTTTTCAATTATTTCAATTAATTTTTCAACATCAGAAATATCTTTATTTTTCATAATAAATTTCAGAATATTCTGGTTTTTACCCATTTTTTCTTCATTAAACCAGTCAACAAATTTATCAGCAAATAAATTTTTACATTTTTATCCCAATAATCCTTATTTTTCCATAATTTTTGTCAACTATTTCTTCTATTTCTTCTTCACTAACTTTATTTTTCATCTATTACCAAATCAAAATAATTTCTATTTCATGATTTTTCCACATTACTTTCCGAGCATATTCATATTCTTCATAATTGTCATCATAAAAATCTGTATCTGTTAGTTCCCAATTTTTCATTTGCAATCCTTTCTAAAACTTCTATAAAATTATCTATGATTCTCCTCATACTTCCTAATCTCATCTTCATGTTCCAATGTCAGCCCAATCGAATCAAGCCCTTTCAGTAATCTCTGTTTCCAGCTTTCTTCCAGCTCAAAGAAATAATCTTTCCCATTTGCTGTCAGCTTGTTATTTTCCAAAATCAACTACCACTTTAGCATCCCCAGGAAGTTTAGCTAGTTCCAGTCTATCAGCTTCCTGCAAAGTTGTTAAGCAAATGTCCGTTATTTAGCCAGTTCATGTAGAAAATCCTGAATATCCTCCTGCAACAATTACATGAAATCCATGATCCTGCAATGCCCAGCCGCATGTTCCCTGCTCGAACCACACCCAAAGTTATCTCCTGTAATCAGAATTGTTCCTGTCTTATATTCAGGCTTATTTAAATTAAAATCCATATTATCTGTTCTGTCCTCATTGTATCTCCACTCATCAAACACATATTGCCCAAATCCTGTTTTTCGATACTTTTTAAATATTGTTTTGGAAATTAATTGATCCGTATCAATATTGTCATTCATTATTGGACGATTGTTCCTTCATATTTTGTAAATGGTTTCATTTTTATCTCCTTCATTTTTATATATAAAAAATTCTATTTTAACTAATTTTTAAAGAGTTTTTCAATTTATCTTTTATCCCTTTTTGATTAAATTTCTACCTGCATTGATTCAGCTAATTTTTGATCTAGTTCCTTTCCTTTTTACATTTGCTTCTCTTGTTAAATGTTGATTCATATAATCCACAAGTATACCTTCGTTTGGAAGCATTCCCTACAAATATTGCCCATCTTAATGTTCTTTGACAAAATACAAAATCTAACACAGTAAAATTATTTCCTATTACATATGCCTTTTTAAAAATTCAGTTAAGGTATTTAATGCTGTATCGTAATCTCCATAGCCTACACTTCTTCTTCTCTCTTCACTTGATGGACATCAAAAACTTATCAACAAAGCATATTCTAATTGAACTAGACATCCAACGATAAAATTCTCCCCTCTTTCCAAAAGTTAACTGGTGGTATCAAGTCGAGGATACATATCTGCTAAAACTATTAATATTCTTTGCTGTTTCTGTAATTACTTTTCCGTCTACCTCAATGCTGGAGATTTCCCATTTCGATTTACTGAAAGATATTTTTCTGATTTCATTTCTTTACCAAAATGAACAGGCACTACATCATACTCTGCTCCGCATTCTTCCTAGCATCCATCTTACAATCGCCCTCTCGAACGTGGTTGTATAAAAAGTTATCTTTTTCATAGTATTTTTCTCTCTTTCAATATTCTTATTAATTATCATTAACCAGTATCAATTCTCTTATTTTTACTTCATCTAATTCTCTAACATCTACAAATTTTTCCATAAATTGCGATGCAGGCCGCAATCATCGCTAGGACTCACTAAAGCAGTTCTTGCACCTTTTCCTTGCCAAAGTCCTTCAGAACTTTCTGTTAGAGTTGAGGCACAATGCTCTCCAGCTGGTATCAAGTCGAGGTTCATTCCAAGACAAGTTGAACATCCAGCTTCTCTCATTCAAATCCGCATCTTTTAATATTTGTGCAACTCCATTTTCTTCCAATGCTTTTAACAACTTGTGAGCAGGAACTCACAACTGCCGTAATATTTGGAGCGACTTTTCTTCCTTTTACAATTGCGACAATTTTCAGGTCGCTCAATCTTCCATTTGTACATGAACCAATAAACACATGCTTTAAAGGAATGTCAAATGGAGTTTGTCCTGGTTTTAAGCCCATGTATTCGTATGCTTTTTCATCATTATGATCTTTGAGTTTCTGGAAATTTTTCAGTAACATTGATTCCCATTTCGGGATTTGTTCCCAAGTAACTTGCAGGTTCAGATCTGTAACATCTATTTTATATGCTTGTCAAAAGGCTTCTATAGAATCTGTATACAATTCCTTCCATTCAGCCACCTTTTTCTCAAATTCTCACCTTTTTGGTTGCAAATCTTCTTCCCTTTTGTATAATTAAATGTAGTTTCACAGGTGCAATAATTCACGAGTTTTCCTCCATCCTTCAATCGCCATATTGCATATTGTCATTCTTTCTTCCATCGAAAAGCCTCTTATCGTATCTCAAAAATTCAAAAGGCATATCCATTTCAAGTCCAATTCCATAGTCTTGATTATATGTAAAAATAATATCTTTTGCGTATACACCTTTTTGTAATTTCCAGTAATTTCAATTCCCATTGTCTTAGGTTTTTGCCAAAGTTGTCTGTGTTGCCGCGAACATGCTCACTTCACTTGTCCCAATTCCAAATGCAATTCTCCAAAATGCCCATGGGTCGCAGTATGGCTGTCTCCACAAACTACAGTTTTTCCAGGTGCGTAAGTCCTTGCTCAGAGCCCCTACCATATGCACAATTCCATTATTTTTCATTAAACATATCAACAAGTTCAATCCCAAATTCCTTACAGTTCATGACAGAGTGCATCAAGCTGCTGCCTAGAAATTTTATCTTTAATATCCAATCTTTTGCGACATTATCGTGGCAGCGTGTTATGATCCATCGTTCCAAAAAGTCAGGGTCGGGTCGTCTAACCTTTCTTCCAGCAAGTCTACAATCCGAAACGCTTTGTGGCGAAGTAACTTCGTGAATTCAGTGTAAATCTATATAAAGCAATTGTAGCTTCTCAGGCTCTCCTTGTAATTACATGTTTTCTCCCAAAACTTTATCAAACAAAGTTTTTGGTTTTTCATTTCTGACATTTTTATATCCTCAATTTTTCTCTCAAATATTTATCAATAAATTTATCTATTCTTTTTGTTCAAATTTCTGTAATCCTTTACTTTTCAAAAATAATATCCACATTTTGTTCCTTAAATAACTCATATACTAGGCTCTATCTTCCTTTTCGATTACAAATGGAGCTATTTTTCACGGAAAACACAGATACATCATAATCAGTCTTCCCGTTCGTCCATTTCCATCACTAAAGGGATGAGTCGTTCGAATTCTACATGAGAGTTCAATATCTCAATAATTTTTCATCATCATTTTTACATAATTCAAGCCTATAATTAAGATTTTTCAATCAATTTTTGTAAGGGTTGGTGCTTGACTTGGTGTAGAAGTTTCAAAAATTTGACCAATTATGGCATTACTATTTCTTTTTAAAATTTCCTGCACTATCATTTAACCTATCCAAAAATTTCCTTGTTATACTCTTTATCACGTAAATATCAAGTTTTTATCATTTTCAAGTTCACTTATCATATAGTCAATCGCCCTTTTTATGATTCAAAACTTCAAAGAAGCTTCACGAACACTCTTGCTACCTGGTATTGATGCTATCCAAAATAATTGTAGCCGTCTCATTCAATGTCAATGTATTTCCCTTCAATGGCATTTGAATGATATGTCATTCTTACTGATAAAATCTATATTCATAATTTATATATATCCATTTTCTCAACTTTCTATTCTTATGAAACTGTAGCAGTCCCAATGATAAAAATATCTGAAAAATCTTTATTTTTCAATTTTTCACTGATTAATAAAAGTGCATTACCCCACTATCACCAATCATAACTTCTTTCCGCTATCAATCTGAAACAATGATGTATCGTATTCTTTCATCTGCTCCTCATCTCTTGGTTCCCATTGAGTAAAATATGGAAATCCATTGCATTTTTGTCCCAACAATTTCTTCATAGAATTCGTCATCATGTATAATTTTTCTACTTCTTCGTATAATTTATCTTTTTCATTAAATTCTAAATCTTCCAACACTTCTTTAAAATAAATTATCTAAAAGTTCATAATTAAAACTTTCTTTCTGTTTTTCAAAGAAAATTTCATTTTTACAAGGGCTCACTTGCTATTAAAAATTTCCATGTACTTTAAATCAAACTATAAGGATTATACATTTTCTTAAACCTCGTTCTCAGAATAGCAATCTCGAATTTTTCATAATAAATTACTTCAAAGCCATCACGATTTGTGTGGATTATCAAAATCTTTTCCAAAATGATCACTTCCTAAAACTCAAAACTGCAAATCCCTTCCTGCGGGAAATCTTCAAGCCCCTTCAAATCCTCACAATTTATCTGTGCAAGGAAACATAAATTGTTGTCCTTTTTGAATTTGTTGAATTTTCTCCTTTTGGAACTATACGGAATCCCTTCAATTTTGCTATCCGTTATTTTTATTTCTTTTTGAAGCATTGACCGAAGCATCTGCAACCATCATTTCTTTTGCCGTTTCACTGATATTTTTCTCTATTTCCTTAAAAATCTCTTTTTGCTGAAATTTTTAATTCTTTCTCTTCCATTCCATACCTCATTTATAGATTTTTTATTCCTTTTTAAATTTAATCCATTTTTAAAAAATTATTCTTTAATTTTTATCAAAATTTAAACTAACAAATGTAAACAAATATTAAAATTTATCAAATACCTGCATACTCAAATTTTCACTTTAATATTCTCTCTTTATTTTCATTATATATATTTACTTTTTATCTAAATATCTTTATAATTCTCAAAATTATTTCCAATATGTTCAAAAATCCACTTCCACTCTTTTTCACAACTTCACACTGTCTGATTTTTCAATCTGAGTTCCATCATAAGTTTTGGGTATCAATAATTTCCACTTTCATCAAACCATTTTCCATTCCCCAATTTTCCTGTCGTTTTTATACTGCCCTTCAAATTCCAGCTGTCCATTTTCATAATACTTCTCAATTTTACCATTTTTCGCCTTCATACATTCAAGCTCAGATATTTTCCATTTGGATACTTCCACTCGCCTTCCTTATATCCGTCAACTACTTTTTTTCCTGTTCCAGTAACAACATCATCTTTGGTTGTCATTTCCAACCATTCCTGTGTATCTTTTTCCTTTTCTAAAATAAACATCCACATTTCCTTCTTTTTACAATGCGAAAATATTTTAATGCCATTTTATCTTCCCGTACTCTCAGCGTTTCTTCCATCTTTTTCAAATCCATCTAAAAATCTTTTTATTTCGTATACTCCTTCAAGTTCCTTTGAAGACATCCTTGCACCAAATATTGACATTCAATACCAAGCACAACAGCTGTTATCATATCTCCCGTTATTAATAACCTGTTAACTAAAATTCTGTCTGAAAAGAACTTCAAATATTCCCATTTTTAGATTTTATTGAAAAGCATCAAATGTGAAAACCAGATACCTATTACAGTTGAAACACATATTGCGACTATTCCAAGTAATTAATTTTTACCTAGTACTGTAAATCCTCCCACAGCACCAGCTGAAATTAGAGTATTGTAAAAATCGCCAATTTTTCCAAAAACATTCCGACTATTATCCACGATATTCCCATAATCAAGGCTCCCTATCAGAGATCCTAAAAATCCTTTAACAAAATTCATTTGTACTTTCTGTTTTTCCTCTTTTTCTTTTTCCACTCATTTTCGATCTTCCTTAACACAATTTTTCACACAAATGGAATCCTTCACTATAATCAGATTTTAATAATGTCGTATATGATATTTTTACTTTCATTCTTTCCACAAAAAGCGCACTTGCTCTTACTTTCTTCCTTTATCAAAATTTATTGCTGTTTCAACTGCTTGTTTTATATCCTCTTTCAGCATTTTTACTGTTAACTCAATATAACTTTTTCAAATTTTTGCCTCTTTAAAATCATAGACATCTGTTTTTAACCTATTAAATAGTTTTTGTCAGTCTTTTCCTGATCGATTTCCTTGTCAACGTTTATCTTTATTCTGTACTTTTTACTAAATTCACGAATACCATAAAATCCATTCATAAAAGCCTTCAAAGTGCGCCTCAACACTACCAACTCCGCCCAATTTCTCCTTTACATACCTAAGATTATACTCTTTATTTAAATCCTCCAGCATAATATCCATCAAAAATTTCCTCCTTGTGATATAAACTTTCTTAATTTGTAATTTTTAGCTTTTACAATTTCGAGGCTGTGCAAAAATCTTATGAACATTTCAAACGCTCCACCAACACACTGAAGTAGTATAAATTTTTATGTCCGTCATATTCCTTTAATCCATACCCATATTTCCACGGATGCTTTAATTTCTGCCCATAATATCAAGCCAAACAATGTTATCTGTCCACCGATGAGTATGCCCTGCCAGAAGTCATATCAGCTCTTTCCTTCTGTTCATCTGTCATTTCTTCAAAATAATCGAGGATTATGTGATGAAAAATATTAAAATCATCTTTTTTTATACCATTAAGCGCCTTCTTTGCATCGGGTTTCCCTTTTAGTAAATCATCAACTGCTGAAATGTAGATACTCTGGTTATTTGCTGTTATTTTGTCATTTTCATTTACCAACACTTTGTACCCAAGGCTTTTCAGTCCAGCCATATTTTTCCACAGAATTATAATCATGATTTCCCAAAACTGCATAAATTCCATATTTAGGCTTTTTCACTTTTTCCATTCCTTTGTAAAATCAGTGGAATTTTACCAGTCCAGTTAGTATAGTCACCACCGAATTATAATATCCTTTTCCTGCTTATTTATCAAATCAATAATCCTGTCAAGCTGCTTCTGATTAAATCTCGCATAAGTATCCAGCTGAAAATCGCATGAAAGACAATCTTCTTTCCATCAAATTCTTGCGGAATATCCTTTGAAACAATTTCTATTGTTCTCACCTTGAGCTGTGTATATTCATAATGTGCATAAATTAGGCAGATTATAAAAATATTGCTAAAATTCCTAAAACTGAAAATACTGTTTTTAGTTTATCATAAAATTTTCCTTTTCAATTGTTTTGTTTTATTTTCTCTCTAATTTTGAAATTTATAACTTTTCTATTTATTTCTTAATCAGCAACTGCACTTATTTCTATTTCTATCATCAATTCCTTATCAATTAATGAAGACACCTCTACCATTGTTGCAACCGGTTTAATGTCCTAAAAATTCTCCATGTGCTTTTCCATATTCTTCCCATTTTGAAATATCTGTAACAAACATTCTTGTTCTAATAACATTTTTAATCCCAATCCTTCCTTTTTCAAGAACTTTTTCTATATTTTCAAGAATATATTTTGTCTGTTCATAGCGTTTCCTCTTTTGATAAGGCTTTCCATCCTTGACAGCTGTTGTTCACTGCTATTTCAAAAATATTTCCTATCCTCTACTGCTCTCGAATATCCTACAATGTCCTCCATGGAGAATTTTCCCGCTTATATTTTTCTCATTAATTTAATCCTTTCAAATTCTCATATTTCTTATTTTTTCAATAATAACATTCATATTCTGTATTTCAATAAAGATTATAATAAAATTTTCTAAGTGTGCATCTCCGCTTCAACATCCTCAATACTGAGGCTGTACAAGCCATTCTAGTGCTAATCTTCTGAAATGAATAATACTTTCATCATAAGGAAATTTCTTGTTATTATGATTTTTCAGGGACGTATTCTCAGTTCCACTGCACTCCAGTTAAGCCTGTACAAATAATCAAGCATATCCATTATTTCATCTTTTTGAACGTAATTTCTGCTTTTATTAATCAATATTTCTAAATCATTTTCCAAAAATATTCTATTGTTCCTTAACATTGCAAATTGTACTCAAATCTGTTAATTCTTGTAATGATAAAGCCCATAGCAATACTGGTGGACATTCATAACGCCAATTATATTCTGAATTTATTCTTACATCATCTGTATATTTTTCAAGATAATTTTTTCTTCATTAGTCAAAAACTTCTTTAATTCCGTATTGTTTTTCAATATTTCCAAAAACTCTTTGATTTTTCTTTAGCATTTTTCCTGCATTTCATTATAAAGTTCTGATGCAATTCCTGTCATCTGCATTGCGGTAGCCCTTTTTATAATCAATTCTTTATCGAGAATAACAGCTCTCGCCTCCGAAATACTTGTATGCATATTCTCAAGATATGGTAATCCATCAGCCTTTATTTTTCAATACTTCTCGCCATTCTAGCATTATCTTCATCTGTCATTTTCAAAATTGTCAATCAATTCTTTAGGAATAAACGGCGTAAACTCTTTAAATTCTGTTCCTGTCTCTTTTTGAAACAAATACTTTTTATCGAGGCGAATATAGTGTTTCTGTGCTAAATAACGGATAACCATCAAAACTTTTCCTGCTCCCAAAATAAAAATCCAATAATTTTACCTTTTTCGTTTTTCTTTTTCCCACTTTTTGTAAAAATCAAAAGTTGCCATTAATTTTGTTTTGCAATTGAAAAATGCAATTTGAGTCAATAACATCTGCTTCAAATTTTCATCTTTTATATTCACATCTGAAAAATGTTCTGCATGACGCCAGTATTTTGCAAACCATTTCACTATCATCAATTTCCCCGTTGATTTCGGTACCATCTTTTAATTTTATTCTAAAAATTCGTGTCCACTCTTGTATTGGAAATTCCTTTTTCAGAATCTTCTCCTTCAAAATATGATGGAAACATCTTCATCCACGAAATTTTTATGCGTATCAACTGCTTCTTCCACTTTATCTCCAAAATACTCAACAATTTTTCGTGCAATTCCATCCCCATTTTTCCAACAACTGAATGAAAATGAAAAATCTTTAGCTATCCTTAAAGGAATTTCTTCTTCCTTATTCTTTTTAAAAATCAAATATTCCCATTTCTTCTCTCTTTCTAAATCTAAATTCTCTTCAGCTCAAAAATCACAATTTCAGGGCTGTGCAAAAATCTAATAAACATCTCAAGAAAAAGCTCCTCCTAATCCCGAGTAATGTATATTTTTATGGTCGTATATTCCTTTCATTTCCATATCCATATTTCTTCTTATCCTTTTTATAGCCGACATGATAATTTTTCCAAAGAAAGTAACCTGTCCACCGTGAGTATGTCCAGCAAGTGTCATATCTGCCTTTTCCTTCTCATCTTCTGTCATTTCCTCAAAATATTCAGGATTATGAGTCAAAAATAATACAAAGTCCTCTTTTTAGTCCTTCAAAGAGCCTTTGCATCGAAACTTTCCATGCCACAAGTCTGTTACTCCAGCAATATATATATTTTCATTATTTATTGTTATTTTTCTTATTTTCATTTACTAGAAAAGATTAAATCTAGTTTTTCATATTTTCAGCCGTTTCTTCTGCTCCTGGATACTCATGAGTTCCCATAAATCGCATACACTCCAAGTTCTGGAATCTTTATATCCTTCGCATCCTCATAAAACTTAGGAATATTTTTCTCCCAAGTCGCATAATCTCCCCCTAGCAGTATCATATCCTTTCTTCTGTGCATTAATCAGCTCAATCGCCTTTTTCTGCTGTTTTTTATTATACCGTGCCATCGTATCATACTGAAAATCTGCTACAAACAGCACTCTCTTACCATCAAATTCTTTTGGTAAATCCTTAGATTTTATCTCAATTGTTTTAATCTTTTATATTCTGATATTCATAATGCGAATACACCAAAAAACACTATAATTAATCCTAAAAACATATAAAAATCATTAAGAATCCAACTTTTTCCTTTCATTTTTCTCCTTATTAATAAATTTACTCCTAGCCCTATAAAATATTACATCCAATGAACCTACATAAACAAAATAGCCATAAACAATAAATACGATGAATATTCCCTACTTTATCGTCTCCAAGCGATGAGTCTGAAAAATGTTCTCTGAGCCCATACTAAAAATATCAATATCTTTTATTACTATTCCAACTATTAGTCAAAATTATCAGGGATTTTTCTCCTATTCTGCTTTTGCATAAAAATATGATAAAAATATATTAAGACAAAAACCAATACAAGATGACTTATTCCAAAATATGCGGTTTCATCAATTTTTAAAACTGCTTAAAACCGATTCTAGTAATTACGGCAATAAAAATTAATGCCATATTAAAAACAAAGCAAATGAACAAAGTATGAACTTCTAAAAATTATTTTTCATTCTTTCTCCTTCTAAATAAAGTTGAACAATAATCCCTAAATAAAAGTATAAATTTAGTCATTCCCATATACGCTCCAAAACCAAATACCATATAAGATATAAAAACGATACTCCTTCTCCTCCATCCTCTGTTTCAGGAATCAACATAAAAATCAAGTATGCAAAAATACTATTACTTTTTATCGCCACTATAACTAATGGCGGAATTAACAAACTTTTTACTGACTTTTTATTTTTGAAATTAAATAAGCAGAAAGTTATACAAATTATAATGAAAACAATCTCCATTAGTGAAAAATAATCTTTCTAAAATCCACTCATTTTTTATATTTCAGATTTATAAAAAAATTCATAAATACTATTATTAAACCTTATAATCACCAAAAACAATATCAAAAAATATTAAAAACAACAAGTAGAATAACCATCCTTTTTCATTTTTATTCTCCACCTTAATATTTAACTATTTAAAATAAAACTCCTTATTTTTCATTTACTTTTAAATACGAGTATTTTCTATTTTTCTTGCTAATTACTCACAAATTCCTTAACTTTCTCAAGAAATTTCTTCCTATCCTCATCTTTTACCTTTTGCTCTAAAACTATAATGAATCCATTTCGTTTTCTTTTATCCCAATTCCACCAAGATTAGCTTTTTCATAGTAATTCCCAAATCCTGTAATATTTCAGCAAAAATTTTGGTGCTGTAGCAGTTGTAATCATTTTTGCCATTTTTATATTAGTCAAAAAGCCCTTCTATTTCCAGTTTCTGTGTATTTTCATAAGCAAATCCTTTAGTCATAACTTTTGTCAAAAATCCTTTTTAATATTGCAGGCATGACATCCACCATATTGAAATACAAGTATCAGCTCATCAGTATTTTTCAAAATTTTCTGATATTTTTCCACTAAAGGATCAATACTTTTCCCTTGTGAATACAAAGACAATTCTTCTTCTGTCATTACAGGATTAAATCCATCCTTATTCAAATCTATAATTGTATATTTTTGCTTTTTGTTTCATCAAGTTTTTCCACTACTTTATCTAAAATTGCCTTTATTGAAAACTTCCATTCCATGGATGTGCAAAAACTATTGTTTTCATTTTTGAACTTCCTCTTTTCTACAAATAACTTTTCAAAAATACTTTATTAGAAACTTTTTGGATACATTTAAATTTAATACAAAAATTAGCGATTTCCATATTAAAAAATTTTTTTAACCTATAATCTTTGAAATTAATTTGGCGAACAGTGTTCGCCATTTTCCAAAAACCATAAAACAATAAAAAGTTTTTCTAAATTATGCGAACGGTGTTCACATTTTTGTATTTAAAAATCAGAAAATTCCTCCATCTCTACCTAAACTAACATTAGTATTTTATCTATTCTTTTTACTTTTCAAAACTAAAAGGCTTTCCTATAATAAGACACAAATTACCCAATACACCAAAGCGTCAAAGCGCTTAAAAGGAATTTACTTGTTTCTATTTCTCCATTTAAAGTTTTAAATAATAAAATTGTAATCAAAAAGCCAAAATATCAGAGCAAATAACCAAATTTTTCCAATTAAATCTTTATTTCAATTTCGTAACTTCTTTTTCAATGTTTATTTTTGTTCCAAACTTTTTAACAAAAAGTGTACTTGCTTTGATTATATGTTCTCCATAATCTACATATTCAATTTCTTTTTGTATTCCCTTTAAATGTTATAATTTCATCATCTAGAAAATTCATTGAAATATTTTTGTCTAATATTTGATTTATCATTTATAATCAATTTAGGGCATAAATTTCACTCTCGTCATTCAGAATTATTTATTATAAAGCCTATTTATCCCATTAATATAAGCCTTTATACTAGCCTCCACAACATCCGTACTTTGTCCTCTATCAATAAATCTGTTTCCACTTTTCATCTTTCCAAAAATCAATTTTAATTACTGTAAAATCTATTTCCTCATTTTTAATTTATTGAGAAACATGCAAAAACTTCGTACACTTTTGAATTTTCTGCTTCCTTTAGGAGCATCTTCAAAAATAATACTCTGTATGTTTCCAATTTTTCAGGGTTATATACTAATGCTCTTCCAACAATTTTATCATTTGATATAGAAAATTCCATTCTTTTCATTTTTCCATCGGTTTTGTTTTCGTTCTCTATTTCTAATAAATATCTTTGCTTTAGAAAAGTTTTCATTAAACTCTTGCAACAATGGTATTCCAATATTTATAGTCTGCCAGCCAAAAAGAATTTAAAAATATTATCATAGAAACCATCAAATATGAATTTATTCATTCCTTTGTTATCTTTCAAAAAGTATAATGGCGAATATTCTTTATTTTCCTCAGAGATTAAATAGACTTTAAAAATAAATCTTCAAATCCATCTGTTTTAAACCCATTTTCTTGCACTCTTTTTCTAATATTATTCATATCAAAATCATTTGGAAAGTTTTACTTTTATACTGCATCATTATCATATCTTTTATCCTCCAATATTTTCTATTTAATTACTATATAATCTATTTATTCCCATTAATATAAGCCTTTATACTAGCTTCCACTACATCCGTACTTTGTCCTCTACCAATAAATCTGTTTCCATTTTTTCAATAATTACAACTACCTGTGCCTGTGCATCAGTATCTCCAGTTATTGCCTCCAGCTTGTATTCTTCCGAGACAAAAGTATCACTTACTGCTAAATTGACTGCATTGTAAGCAGCATCAACAGGTCCCATCTCCAAGAGCTTCTTTAACTAGTTTTTCTCCATCCATTCAATTGTAGACTGTGGCTTTTGGCTTTTTCCCTTCCTGTCTTGAAATTTCAAAAGTGAGCCAGTTTTATTCTTCCTTCTATTTTTGCTGCTTCTCCAGCAACTAATGCGATAATGTCTTCATCTAAAAACATATTTTTTTCTTGTCTGCCAATTTTTAAACTGTGCAAATAATTCTTCTACTCTGTCACTTCCAACATGATTAAATCCTAGTGATTCTAATTTTTTTGTACAAAAGCGTGTTTTCCTGAATGTTTTCCAAGTACTAAAGCTGTCCGGATTTCTTCCAACAGATTCTGGGCTCATAATTTCGTAAGTTTCAGGGATTTGCTAATACTCCATGTTGATGAATTCCTGATTCGTGTGCAAAGGCATTCGCTCAACGATTGCTTTATTTGGCTGTTGAAACTCCTGTCAAAGACTTACTAATTTACTTGTTGGATAAATTTGCTTTGAATCAATGTTTGTGTAATATTCTTCAAACAAGTCTTTTTCTCGTTTTTCAAAATCATTGCAATCTCTTCAAGTGAAGTATTCCCAGCTCTTTCTCCACAGTCCATTAATTGTACACTCAATCTGAGTTGCTCCAGCTTGAATCACTGCAACCAATTTTGCCACAGAAAGTCCCAAGTCATCATGGCAATGCACAGAAATATCCATTTTCAATTCCCTTTAACATTTTTCTTCAAATAAGTTATAAGTTCAAACATTTCATTTGGGTTCTATAACCCACAGTATCAGGCACATTAAGTGTAGTCGCTCCAGCTTTTTATAGCTGTTTCATATACTTCCACCAAAAATTCCTTTTCAGTTCGAGTCGCATCTTCTGAAGAAAATTCAATATCGTCAATAAACGATTTTGCATAAGACACCATTTCTTTTACTCTACCTAAAATCTGCTCTTTTTGTCATTTTTAGTTTTGTATTCCCTATGAATTGGAGAAGTTTGCAATAAATGTATGTATTCTTGGTTTTTCGCATTTTTCACTGCTTCTGCCTCTACTTCAATATCTTTTTCACAGCTCTCGCTCAAACTTGTAACTGTAGATTTCTCAATATTTTCAGCAATTAATTTTAACTGATTCAAAATCTCCTGGTGATGCCACCGCATAATCCAGCTTCTATCACATCCACCCCAAGACTTTCAAGCTGTTTTGCAATTCTCAATTTTTCCTGTGTATTAAGATTGACACGTGGTGTCTGTTCTCCCATCTCTTAACGTTGTATCAGAATATTTTTAATATGTTTTTCATTGTCTCCTCCTTATTAGGTAATACTTTTCATTTTATTTTTATTTTATAGAATAAATCGCTGCCTGCTCTGCATGAATAATCGCTGTATCAAATAATGGAACATCAGTATCATCATTTTTTTATAAAAGCCCTATTTCAGTACATCCTAATATTATACCTTCTGCTCCTTTATTTCTTAGCTTATCAACAATTTCTAAAAATTTCTTTTTGAATCAGAATTTATAGTTCCAAGACAAAAGTTCATCATATATTACTTCATTTATAATTTCTATATCATTTCTTATCGAGGTATTATAACATTTATACCCTTTTTCAATAAGTTTTTGATTTGTAAAAATCCTGTTCCATCGTATATTTTGTTCCCAAAGCAATGCTATATTTTTAATCCTTTTTCTAATATTTTTCTCTGCTGTCATTTCAGCAATATGCAATATTGGAATTGAGATTTTTTCTTTAATCTGATTAACGACCTTATGCATTGTATTTGTGCAGATAACTATAAAGTCTGCTCCCTGCTTTTTCAAGATTATATAGCAGCCTCTCCCAAGATTTCTCCACTTTTTCCAGTTGCCATTTGCCTGACATTCTTCTATTTCCTGAAATCCACACTATACAATACACATTTAGCAGAATGAAGTCCTCCTAATTTTTCTTTAATACTTCATTTATTATTTTTATAATAGGTTACTGTCTTTCCCAGCTCATTCCTCCTATTAGTCCTATTGTTTTCAAATTCATCTTCCTCTCAAAATAAAATTATCTATTCTTTTCATAGCCTCAATCTCAATCTGATATAATCTGCCAGAATTTGTCCATTCTCATTTTTTCCAGTTCATTTTCTAATTTTTTCAGTTTATTTCATCTATCAATTTTTTCGTGCAACTCAACAGGAATATTCACAAAAACAGGTGCAGAAAAAGTTTGAAGCCATCCCTTTATTCCAGTTGGAAGCAAAGTCGGACGGGAAAAAGTTATCATTCTTTTGACTTTTAATCCATATTTTTCAAGTAATTTTGTTTTTTCTTCCGAGTTGGAAAAACCAGCATTTTAGCTTTCAAGTTATGTTTTTCTACAGTTTCAAAAATAGCATTTTCTATTTTTCCCACATTTCCTTTACGACCGTCTCGGCTACAAAACGTCCGCCTTTTTTCAAGGCTCGAGATACTCCTTCCATTACTTTCTCCGGATTAGTCATCCAATGTAGCGCCGCATTGGAAAAAATCGCATCAAATTCATTTTCAAAGTTCATATTCTGTGCATCTCCCTGTACTGCCTCAACTCCCAATTTTTCTTGTCTGCCTCAACAAATTTCTGACTTCCATCAAGTCCTAAAAACTTTGCACCCATATTTCGGTAATTTTTCTTAGTCAATACTCCATCTCCACAGCCTAAATCCAAGATATACTCATCTTTTTGAGGATTTAACCATTCAATCAGCTCTTCTCCATAAACTGATACAAAACGTGCATTTTTCTCATATTTTCCTTTTTCCCAATGCTGACTTACTCTCATTTTCAATATTTCCCTTCTGCTTTTTAAAAATCACACTTTGATATTATTCCCTATTTAAATAGTGAATATTTAATAAATTTTTAAAATACATATTATTTACAAAGGTTCTCATATTACTGATTTTCTGTTTTCTAACGAATGTATCAAATTATTTTGTTTAATAATAGTTTTTCTATTTTTATTATGTTTTCTTGAAAATTTGTAATAATTTCGTTATTTAAAGTTTAGTTTAAATTCTGAAAATATCTCCATCTGCTCATTGCTACAACCCCCTGTTTTTGCGATTTCCAGTATTCCATAACTTTTCATCATTTCCACAAATCCACGTAATTTTTCACATTTCCTGTAAGTTCTATTACAAGCAGTTTGGTGCTACATCAGCACTTTTCACGATAAATGTCCGCAATTTGAACGATTTGAGCTCTGGTCTGAGCGTCAGATTTTTACTTTTATAAGCATAAGTTCACGTCTTATAACGCCTTCCGATGGAAAAATTTTTACTTTTACAACGTCAACGATTTTTATAAACTTGTTTTTGAATCTGATTTAATGCCTTGTCATCTCCATCAACTGTAAGTGTCAATCTTGCATAACCTGGCTTGTTTGTAACTCCAGCAGTCATTTTGTTTACTGAATATCCTCTTCTATTGAACATAGACATTATTCTTGATACAATTCCATTTGTATTTTTGTAATTATTAATATTTCATGCTCTATATTCATTTTCCAGTACTCCCTTTCTTACCTATCATTTGACTTACAGTTTTTCCTGCTGGTATCATTGGAAACACATTTTCTTCCTTTTCAACGATACAATCCAGTATCACACCTTCATCTGATAAAATCAGATCTTTTAATTTATTTTCTAAATCTGCTTTTTGTCTGTCAATCTTTCACTTTTTATTCCATAAGCATCAGCAATTTTTCACAAAAATCGAGGGATACATTCCAAATCAACAAAAGAGTATCTTCTATCTTTAAATAACTCCTGCCATTGTCTAACCATTCCCAAAGAACGAGTTGTTTATAATTACTATTTTTACTGGCAAATTATACTGTCTAATCATCATAATTTCTTCAAGCGTCATTTGAAAACCGCCATCTCCAACAATTAACACAACTTTCTTATCTCTCGCTCCAACTTGAGCTCCAATTGCTGCTGGCACTCCAAATCCCATCGTTCCGGCTCCACCAGATGTCACAATACTGTCTGCATTTTTATAAGTCATATATTGTAGCAGCCCACATTTGATGCTGTCCAACATCTGTTACAACATGTGTATCCCCATCCGAATATCATTAATCTGCCTTTAACGACTTCCTGTGGAGCAATTTATCTTACCAACATCTCTATGTGCCAATGGATATTCCTTTTTCCATTCCTTTACTTTATCTGTCCATTCTTTGTGATCCTGTGGCTCCAATTCCTTATTGATTTCAAAGCACATTTTTCAAATCTCCCAACTATCGAACATCAGCCTTTTTATTTTTATCAATTTCAGCAGGGTCAATATCTATATGTGTGTTTTTGCACGTTCACAAAATTTACTCGGATTTCCTGCGATTCTATCATCCGAAATCTTATCCCGTACAATTACTAAATCTGCCTCATCAGTGGCGTAATTTGCTGGAACAGTCCCATGCATTCAAGCATTCAAGTGCCAAGTCATGATTTTTCAGAAATGCTCCAAGTCCTAAAAAGAGTTGTAGTTACTGGCATATCCATTTTATTTGCAAGTTCAAAAAGTTCCTTTGAAGCCTGTGATTTTATAACTCCTGCTCCTGCAATAATTAATAGCTTTTTCGCCTTTTTTTATCAATGATAATGCTCTTTTTATCTGTACAGGATGCCCAACATAAGTCAGATCGTATCCTTTCAGTTTGCACTTCCTTGTCAAACAACTGTAAATTCCTCATAAAGAAATCTCCTGCTGCTGAATATCAGTTTTGGTATATCTGCTAATACAGGTCCTGAGTCTTCCTGTCGAAGCTATGAAAATAAGCCTCTTTTATAATTCTTGGAATATCTTTAATATTTTGCACCAAATAATTCCCTTTTGTTATTGGAACTGTAATTCCTACAATGTCAGTTTCCTGAAAAGCATCTCTACCAAGCAAGTTGCTTCTTACCTGCCCTGTTATTGCCAACAATGGTATAGAGTCCATGTCGCTGTCATAATTCCCTGTAACAAATTTGTTGCTCAGGGTCCCGGGAAGTTGCAGACAAACTCCACTTTTTCAGAAACTCTCGCATATCCGTCTGCCGCGTGTACTGCTCCCTGCTCATGTCTTTGCAAAAGTAATGTTTAATCTTGTCAAAAGCTGTAAATTTCATCATAAATAGGTATTACCAGCTCCACCCGGATACCCAAACATATCAGTCACACCTACTTTATGCAAACACTCCAACAACATTCTTGCACCATTTATCATTTCGCTACTCATCTTTTTCAACCACCTTTTTCTTTTTAAAATTTTATTTTTATTATTCTATTTCCTGAGAATTTTAACCTTTTTCATTACATATCCTCTTTTTACTAAATTCCTCTGTTATTTTGTTAATATGCTCCTCGCCATTCGTTTCTACTGTTACTGAAGTTCTACATCGTGAAATCTGTTAAGATTTTTAAATTGATTATATCTCAAGCCTTATAACATTTGCATTCTGTTCAGACAAAGAATTTGTGACACAGCAACCAAATTGCCCGGCTTTATCGGGCAAGTCAACCCGAAAATCTAAATATTCTCCCTCTTACAACAAGCCCTTTATTTATCATAGAGGAAATCGTCAGCACATCAATATTTCCTCCACTCAGAAATCGACACAATCTTCTTCCCTTTTTCATTAATCTTTCTAAGTCTGCAACCGACAAAACTCCCGCGTTCTCTGCAACAATCTTTATGCTTTTCAACTAACAGAAGAAAAGACTCCATAAGTTCATAATCTGAAAGTCGTAATTATATCGTCCACATAATTTTTATATAATCAAAATTCAGTTCCCCAATTTTTCCTAACTGCCGTTCCATCAGCAATTGTATTGGTTTCGAGCAGTTCCACAACATCTCCATTTTTAGGCTGCAATTGCCAAGCCGCTCATCTGGCTCTACACCAATTATTTTTATCACAGGATTTTTCAGTTTTGCTGCAAGTGCAATTCCCGAAATAAGTCCTCCGCCTCCAAGTGGCACAAAGATTATATCAGCATCGGTAATTCTTCTAACACTTCAAGTGCAATTGTTCCCTGTCCTTCCACAACATCATCATCATTAAATGGATGAATAAACACATACCCTTCCTCTCCTGCAATTCTCTCGCATAATTATAGGCATCATCATATTCTTCCCTGCCAAAATAACCTCAGCTCCATATTGACGAGTTGCTTCCACCTTTTATAAGCGGTGTGTGCCAGGCATTACAATAACTGCCTTAATTCCCTAGTTTCTGGTAGCTAAGAGCCACACCACGAGCATGATTCCCTCTTGATGAGCAATAACTCCCTTTCTCTTCTCTTCTTCCATCAATTTTGCAATCTTGTTATACGCTCCCTAGTTTAAATGAACCTGTTCGTTTGTAAATTTTTCGGGGTTTAATATAAACATCATTTCCAGTTTCATTGGAGAAATACCGAACTGTGAATCAATTTAGTCTTTAGTAATCACAGTATTTAATCTTTCTCTTGCTTCCATAAAAATCATGAAAGTTTATGCAATCTCTCCACCTTCTTCAAAATATTTGTTTTAAATATCTATTTTTAGTATAATATTTTTATTTACATTTTTAATAACGTAAGGGCATCAATCACTCATGCCCTTACATCCCTCTTTACATAAAAACTTTCTTATAAAGAGAAAACTCGCTTTTGAATTTCAATTGTTTTAATAAAAATAAACTGTATTTTCATTCAAAATATATTCCAAAAAGCTAAAACAGTTCTTTTTCCCTTTAACGAAATTTCTTATTCTTTACTGTTACAATTAGTATCGTTAAGTTAAAAATGTCGTGATTTTTGGAAATAAAATTACTGTCTGAGCAGAAGCAGAGTTTAATTTTTAGTTTTTCAAAAATAGCTTAGACTAAATCCAGGGTTTGCAAAGGGGAGGGCGACTGTTTCCCCTTTGCTTTATAAAAAAGAAAAAACGTAAAAATTACAGAAAAATACCCATTAACTATTTTTCTTTTTACAAAATTTAAAATTGCGGCTACATTAATATTTTATTTAAATATTAGACATATCTTTTTCATTTAAAAACTCTATTATTATATTTACAATTTCTGGCTGAAACCAGTATTCATCAGAATGTCCTGCCCAGTTACTACATATCTTGTTGATTCTATCCCTTTTTCAATTAATGCCTTGTGAAGTTTTTCTGTATGGATTGGAGGGACTAAAGTGTCTGCGTCTCCGTGCATCAATAGGAATGGTGGTGTTTTATCGGAAATATACGATATTGGGTTTGTTACTTTTATATCATTTCTTACATCATTTAGCCAAAATTTCACTGATAATAATATTGCTCTGTAATCTTCATCAATATCATCTGGAATTTCAAAATCCACTTCTCCAAAGTCTGTTACTCCATAAATATCAATAACTGCCTTTTATGTCGCTATTTTTCAGATAAATTTTCACCTTTGTCAAAATCTCTTGTTCCATTTGTCGCTCCAGCCATTTGCCACTAGATAACCTCCAGCAGAATCACCCATTATAGCTATTCTTTCCTTGTCTATACCCATATTCATCAGCATTAGCCTTCAAAAATCTGATTGCCGATTTTACATCTTCTACACTTTGTTGAAAATACTCCATCAGGGAATAGTTCTATATTCCATACTTGCAACCACATAACCCAGCCTTTACAATTTCAATCCTTTGCTGTAAATAATTTTCCTTGTAGCTATGTGCAAATGAGCCACCTGTTACAAACAGCACTGTTGGACTTTCCTTCTCTATTTGGTTTCAAAATATCCATTTTCCAATTTTATATTTTTCTAAAATAGCTGACTGGCTGTGAATAAGTAACATTCACTATCGATTTTATCTTCTCTTGTGTCCAGCTCAATATTTAAAAACTTTACTTTCACCATCATTTCCCATTTCTATCTTCTCCTTATAAAAAGATTTTTGCTATTTATAAATGCCTATTTCATTAATAAAATATTTTTATTCTTGACAAAGGAATCTTGACTCCTTGTTAATGTTCTTATATAATTCAAATCTAATGTTTTAATAAAAAAGATTCAAATGTTAATCCAATATCTCAATAGCCCTCTATCCGCAGAAGAAACGTGCATCGCATATTTTTCTCAAATACCCTTTTACTTCAATTTTGAATGGTTCCAATTTAGCTTTTCTTGCTTCAATTTCTTCATCCGAAATTTTTATATTTATTGTTCTGCTTGGAATATCAATTTCAATAATATCTCCATCTTGAACTATAGCAATATTTCCACCAGGCGGCTTCGGCGAAACATGTCCAATTGAAGCTCCTCTTGTCGCTCTGAAAAATCTTCCATCTGTAATCAGTGCAACATCTTTATCAAGTCCCATTCCAGCAATCATAGCTGTTGGCGATAACATTTCTCTCATTCCAGGTCCCACCTTTTGGCCCTTCATATCTAATAATTACAACATCTCCTGCTACGATTTTTCCACCAACAATCTGCTTCAACAGCTTCTTCCTCACTATTAAATACTTTTTGCTGGTCCTGTATGCTGGAGCATTTCTGGATCTACTGCCCTTCTTTAACAACTATGACCATCGGTGCCAAATTTCCTTTTAATACTGCAATTCCACCAGTTTTGTAGGCTGAGCTTATCCCAAGGCTTGATTACATCATCATCATTTATAAATGCTTCTTTTGCAAGTTCTCCTTGAGTACGCAATGCTACAGTTTTTGTATTTTCATGTAATCTTCCATTTTCAAAGCATTCTTTTTCATAACTCCAGTACTCCACCAGCTCTGTATAAATCTTCAATAAAATGCTCTCTGATGGCGATAATTTACACAATTGCGGAGTTATTTTTGCAATTTCATTAAAATCCTCAATGTCAATTTTATTCCTGCTTCATGTGCTATCGCTGCAGCGAAGTGTAGAGCTATGTTGATGATCCACCAAGAGCCATATCCATTACGACCGCATTTTTCAAATGCTTCTCTTGTCAAAATATCTTTTTGGACGAACATCTGCTTTCAATACTTCCATAATTTGCATCCCAGCTTTTTAGCAAAGCCGTATTCTTTCCGAAAATACCGCTGGTACGGTTCCATTTCCTGAAGCTCCCTAGTCCAAGCGCTTCTGTTAGGGCAGTTCATTGTATTTTGCCGTATACATTCCTGCACAAGAACCGCAAGTCGGACACGCCATTTCTTCAACAGAATTAAGTTCTCTTTTTAGTTATTAATCCAGCTTCATATTGTCCAACTGCTTCAAACACATTACTAAGCCCTATCTTCTTACCTTTATACACTCCCATGACATCGCTCCTCCCTTACAAATATTGAGGTATATTTAGTCTTGCGGTAGCAATTAACATTCCAGGTACTACCTTATCACAGTTTGGCATAAATACAATCGCATCAAACGGGTAGCCATTGCAACTGCTTCAATTGAATCTGCGATTATGTTTCTTGTTACCAGCGAAAATTTCATTCCAATATGATTCATTGCAAAGTCCATCACAAATTCAATTGTATTAAATTCCATTGGAACTCCTCCAGCCATTCTTATACCATCCTTCACAGCTGAACCAAATTTTTCAAATAGACATGCCCGGTATAATTTCATTAAATGGAATTAGCAATCCCAATAATTGGACGATCCATTTCCTCCTTGTAAATCCTAATCCTTTCAAAAAGCGATCTGTGATGGCGCTCCCGGCCTCTCCTCTTGTTAAGTTGTTACTTCTTCCTTTTCCTTTCATTGTCATTGATTTCACTCTCCTAAATTTGTTTTTCATACATAGTTAATCTCAATTTTTAAGATTTCTCTATATTTTTATCTATAAAATATCAGCAAACTTTAAAAATAATCATTTAAAGTTATTTGATTATATTTTATCACACATATTTTACTCATTTTTACTTATTTTTCTTTATAAATTCCATTGAACACTTTTATTCTACTAGTTTTTAAAAAATAAAAAGACGATTTGTATATAAATCGCCTCAAAAGTTATAAAAACAATAACAGTTTATTATTCCATATAATTCTATCAATTATTTCCCAGTAAAAATTAGCCATTACTTCTCTATCATTTTACCGATATAACAAAATCATTGTTAGAAACTTTTAAGGCAACGTATTTTCTATTTTGTATAACTTTAATTCTAAAATTTCAATAATCAGTAATAATGATAAGACTAAAATTAATGATGACATAATTTCCTCCGAGTTTTCAATTTTTCCTTTGTTTATTTTCAATGTAATCATTATAGCAAAAATCAATCATTTTGTAAAAATATATGTTATATACTATGACTTATATATTTCATTAATCTTTACAATTTCAAATTAAATACAAATTTATTTTGATCTTTGAATAACATCAATGCTTCTTTAAAATATAATTCTTCATCATCTGTTTTTCTTAGCTACTTCCATTCCTTTTTAGCCATTTCTCAGCTGTTTCAGAATCTCTAGTTCCAGTATAAAAAGTTCGTAAGATTATAATATGCCCATGGATATCCTTTTTGAACAGAGGCTTTGATACCATTTTAATGCTTCTTTTTGATTGCCTTCCTCTTCAAACCTTACCCCAATTTATTTTTCGAAAATCCATCTTTCAAATTTAGCTACCTTTAAATACCATTCTTTTGCATTTTTATAATCGTCCATTTCATAATATCTTTGCTGCAATCCAAAAGATAATTATTGGGATTATCCACCAACTTTTGATATTCTTTATAATACTTTATTGATTTTCATAATCTTTCAAAATATAAATATGCTATATTTGAGTATTGTAAAGTTACCCTTTCTATAGCTTTTAATACTTTTCAGCCTCTGAATAATGATTAGTATATAAAACTGCAACCTATTTAAATAATCTGCATTGTTTGGAAATTCATTTACATATTTTGTAATTAAAGTTTCCAATTTTCTTATCATCCATAAGCATCATCTATCTGTTTTTCTAATTTTGTTTTTCTTCTTTTGTCATCGCTGAAAAAGCTTTGAACTCCTAATCCTAAATTTGTAATTACTATTAACAAAAATCAAATATTTTTCATAATGTCCCTTCTTTCTATCTCCTATGTAATAAACTTAGTTATTACTCTCAACTTCTTTAATAATCTCCTGTATATCTTTCATTTGTTTTTGATCTTTTTCCTTTTCGCTGTTTCAAAGATAGCCATTTTTAATCTGCATTCTTGCTCTCTGCTGATAGTACAAAATCCCTAGATTCGCTTGGCCTCTGAATTTCCTTTTATCTGAGGATTCTAAAAACCATTTTTCTAGCCTCTTTCTGATTCCCTTCAACTAAGATAAATTTGTCCTAAAATATTTTTGTGACATACCTTCTTCATCCTTGATGTAGGATTTTTAATAAATATTTTTGCTTCTTCTGTGTTTCCCAATCTATAATTTAAAAGTACCCATTACAAGATCCATTTCATCTATTTTTCAAAAGTTGTATTATCAATTTTATTAAACCATTCTAATGCTTTCTTATAATCCCTTTGATACATATATAATATTCCAATCGCTAGCCTTACATCATATTTTTACCATTGTGCTATAAAGGATATTTCTTCTGCAACTCTATTGCCTCATTTAATTCCTTTTCACTTTCGTTCTTTCTACCCATATCATTATAAAACATTCCCAGCATAACTTTTAATATAATATTAGAAGGATTTTTGTATATCTTCTTTTTAACATTGACAATGCTTTCTACTTGTTCCCTTTTTATCATATTCTTTTTGCTACTTTCCCCATCACTTTTCAAATTCCTTAGAATTCGTTTGAAAATCCTTGTATTCCAAAAATCAAATTAGTTAGAATCACCACAAAAAACTAATAATTTCTTCATTTCTATACCTACCTTTTCATTATTTCTTTGTTTTTATTTAATTAAAATTTCTCCGTTTGTTGATCACAATTATTAAAAATCAAAATTTTACACAGAATATCCTTAAACTCAGCAATTTTAAAATTACTGTTTATAAAACAAGTAAGCAAGAAATTTTTCTTAATTTTTCTATTACAAAATAAATAATTCTAAAACTTTATTAATTTTTTCTATTTACACACACACTGCCCTTCAATTTTGAAAGACAGTTAAAATATTTAAATTTTTATTTGTACTTAATTTTGGTATAATCCGAACGAGTAACCTACTCCTAAAGTAAGTGCTCCGTGATTAGTATTGAATTTACTGTTTGCTTTATATCCGAAGATCCATCTAATTTTTGTTCTCAGACTATTTACATTATATGATAAATCAGTTACAAAGTTTTTGTATTAATTCAGCTCCAATTCCATAATAAATTCACGAATCAAATTTGAATTTAACACTAGAGCTCCGCCTTTAGCTTCTATTTTTCGAGTTGAATGCAACTCCTAAGTTACCTTTTACGTAAGGTGTAACTTCAGAATCATTTTTAAAATTATATCTTGTTGTAAGTATACAGGTACTGAACTAAGTCCTTTTACACTAACTCCTTCTAAGTTTTTTACGCTTAATTTATTATGTTTATAAAGCCAATTCCTCCACCATTCCAGATTTTCATTAAATACTGGTGTTCTATATTCACCTGTAATTTCAAATCCTCTTTTAATGCATCTTTGTTGATTCTCCATGTTGTGTTATCTGTATCATTAAATGTTGCTCGATTTGACCAGTCACCACCTACTCTAACTTCATGACACCGGCCATAGCAGTTGCACCCCGACTAGTCCCAATAATAACAATATCACAAAATTACCTCCATTTCTTATTTTTAATAATTATTTTGTTACTGTTTAAAGTTTATCAAATTTTTATTACTTTGTCAACAATAACCTTAAAAACTTTATAAAATTTAATTTTCATTTTGAAAAATATGGTATTGCAGTTGGAAAAATCTATTAAAATGACTATTCAGTTAACATTATTAAGAATTTTTAAAAATCAGGAAGCTTATTCTTTATTTGTTTTTATATTAATATGACAAAACTATATATAAGCCATATTAAATAAAAATAATTAAAGATACAGCATCTTTTTAGTTATATGTCGAGGATATTTTTCTTACAACTTCGGTAATATTACAAAGCTCCCTCAATCACGGGAACATCATAGCAGCCCCAGTACCTTCCCCAATTTCATATTCATAAAAGGCATTGGCTCTAAACCTAGTTCCTTCATAATATACTTCATTCCAGGCTCTTCACTCAAGTGGGACGCAATCATAAAAATCCTGCAGTTTGGACAAATTTTGCTCATGCAACAGAGGGCAGATCATGAAATAAAACCATCTATCACAACAGGTACGATTTTTGCATCCTAGATAAGTTCCCACCATTCCAGCAATATCAAGTCCCCAACTTTTGCCAGTACATCTATTGTTCATTTTCAAATTTTTCTTTCTTTTTCGTTCCTTTATATTTTCTTCAAAAATTTTTGATAATCCATTCACTTCAACTGCTTTTTAACGACATTCTTCTTATGCTCCAAAAGTTTTATCATCGTCTTGCTTCCGTAACCGACAATTTCATCCAGCGACAAATCTGTCAGAACTTTCAAAATAGCACTACTAGTCGTAGTATTTCCAATCCCATTTCAGTTGCAAATAAATTGTATCCGTCCCTTCGCAAACTCGTCAGCCATTTCAATCCCAGTTTCTATAAGCCTTTTACAGCATCTTCATGCTCCATTCGGGACTTCTTTAGCAATATTATTAGTTCGAGATTCCATGATTTTCTGTTGATAATTCTGATAAATCTATTTCATTTTTAATGTCTGAACTCTCATCAATTCCCGGATCTACCACTCTCACATCAGCGTTGTATGCCATAGAGAGCGTTAATTGATGATTTGCCATTTAACATCGCTTCCACCACATATTGCGTTATTACTCTTTTTGGATTTGCTGACTTTTTCTCGTTTCCACACCGTTATCAGATGCCATTACAAGCACTTTCCATTTTGCAGGGGCTTATAATTTTCACTCATTCCCTCAAGCTTCGATTGCCAGTTCTTCCAGTTTTTCCCAGTCCTTTTTGGGTTTTTAGCGAGCAAATTCAGTTCATTTCTCATTCTATTTCTATCTAAAGCTGTTATATTGTATCAAATAAAATTTCTACTGTCTTTTCACTTTTTCTGATTTCCATACATATTCCTCTGTTTACAATTTTATCTTAATTTTTCAGCAATCTTTTGGAAAGTTTTTCCACACCTTTTCAACAACTTTTCCATATCCTCATCATTATAGATATGAGAAACAAAATGCGCCTCCTATCATTTTGAAGGTGGCACAATTACTCCATTTTCAAGCATTATATCAAAATATGTACTGTAAAATTCATCATTCGTATTAATTGCATCTTCAAAGTTTTCACTTTTTCCTTTGAGAAAAATATTGTCATAAGCTTCAAAATGGTTTACACTTGCTGGAACATCATATTTTTATTAATTCATTAATTTTATGTTACCAAATTTTCCGTACATTTTTCATAAATTTTCGGGATTTTCCTTTAAAATCAAGTGTTTCTATCCCAGCGACAACTGAAATTGGATTTCCGGAAAGCGTTCCAGCGTGATAAACGTTACCAACTGGCGAGTAAGTTCATAATTTCCTTTCCCACCAAATCCACCAACTGGATAGCCACCGCCAATAATCTTTCCAAGAACAGTTAAATCGGTGTAATTCCAAATACTTTTTGAGCACCGCCTAACGAAACTCTAAATCAGTACCTCGTCAAAAATTAACACTGCATTTTTCTTTCGTGATTTTCGCACTTTTCCAAATATTCCTTTTCTGTTTTCAATAAGCCCCTATTTGCTGGAATTGGCTCAATAATCACACATGCAATATCCTTATCATTTTTCAAAAGTTTCTTTAATTTTCTCAAAAATCTCCAAAAGGCAATGTTATCGTATCCTTCACAACACCTTCAGTAATTCCGTTGCTATCGATGTGAAAATGTCAAAGTCCCGAACCAGCTTTAACCAGCAATGAGTCCGAATGCCCATGATAGCATCCTTCAAATTTTATAATCTTATTCTTTCCAGTAAACGCACGGGCAGCTCTTACGCTAGTCATAGCCGCTTCTGTTCGAGTAGTCAATCTTAATTTTTCAATTGAAGGAAAACAGCTCTTTACAAGTTCTGCCAGTTCCACTTCCTTTTTCGTAGGAAGTCCAAAAGAAATACCATTTTCAGCTCTTTCTTTATAACCTCCAAAACTTTCGGATAATTATGCTCCCAAAATCATCAGGCCCCAGGAACCTATCATATCCACATACTCATTTCCATCCTCATCATAAAGTCTGCTCCCATTTCCACCTTTAATAAAAATCGGATACTCCTTGTCCACCGACTGAAATGCTCTAACTGGACTATTTACTCCGCCTGGTATTGACTCTTTAGCTTTTTCATAAATTTTTCTTGAGATTTGTGTCCGTGCAGTTCCTTATCTTTTTAGAAAATGAATTATCCATTTTTATTTCACGCTCCCAAATAAATCATTCAAAGCCTCGCTCATTGTCGGGTGAGTAAATATCATATCTTTTTAGGAGATGTATATTTTTGTTCAGGCTTTCATAGGCTGGCGCAACAATGTTTATCATTTCGTGGGAAGTGTTGCATAATAAAGTACATCCCAGTATTTTATCTGTTTTTGCATCTATAACTGCTTTAAGCTTAGTCCATCTGTTACACCTTCTATTTTTGCTTTTGGATTGCCATTGCTTCAAGTCTTCCTGTTTTTACTTCATATCCTTTGGCAATGGTGCTTCACTTTCCAGTCATTCCAACTCTTGATAATGGCGGATTTGACTGAATACGCTTTATATGGAATTACATTTCTGTCATTTACTGTTCTATTTCCTCCATTGTAAAGGTTATCCCTTATTATTACTAAAAGTCATCCAAAGAAAATATATGTAAATTGAAGTCCGCCTTTTACATCTCCCATTGCCCAAATGTTATCAGCTGTTGTTTTCAGTGTTTCGTCAACTACAACTGCACCTTTTCGTCAGATTTTTACTCCTCTACTTCTAGATTAAGACCTTCTGTATTAGGTTTTTCTTCCGATTGCCACAAAAATTGCGTCTGATTCAATTTCAATCTTACTTGCTCCTTGTGAAATTTGCACATACCCTTTTCCATTTTATCAACAATTTCCTCAATTTTGATTCTAGTAAAAATTTAATTCCTTTTTGCCTCAAAATATGGCCTTTAACCTGTCAACCAATTTCTTCATCTTCTCTAGGCATAAGTCTTTGTGCCAAATCAATCACTATGACTTCTGACCCAAAATCAGCATACATCAGAAATTCCAGCCCAATATGCCCTGCTCCCAAAATAGTCAATTTTGGGAAGTTCCTTCAATTCCATAATTAGTACTTCTATATACATAGTTACTTTCTTTAAGTCCTTTTATACCAGGAATTGTTGTAGTCGAACCTGTATTTATAAATATTTTCTCCTTCAATCTGAACATTTTCTCCATTGCTTTCAATATTAACTACATTTTTGAAAGCAAAACTTCCAAATCCATCATAAATATCAATATTTTCCTTTTGTAGCCAACATTTTCATAATTTTTCCACGCAACGCACCAATTAATGTATTTTTATTGTTATGCTTTCTTCATAAAATTTTTCCTTTTCTCAATATCGCTTAATCCTTTATTTTTAAGAACTTTTGTACTGTCAACAAGTTTTTGTAGGAATACACCCGATATTTATACAAGTCCTCGTACATCTTGTCCGATTTCTCAATCAAAAGCCACATTCTGACCTTTCCCAGCCAAAAATCCTGCCAGTTTTTCCACCTTTTCCCAAATCCAATTATTACTGCATCCATATTTTTCATTTTCTTCATCCTTTCCATTTTTATACAATTATAGTTACATAATTGTATTCATTATAAAATTAGATTTTTCTTGTCTTAAGAATACCACATATAAAAACAAACAAGTATTTGTGTTTACAATTTGTAATTTTTCAATATCCTCCTCCTTAATAACTAAAAATATCCAAAATCTTCTCATCTTTCATAAACTCTACCATATAATCATTTGAAAATTAGGAAATATCATCACAACTGTTCCAATCAATTCTTTTAAAACTTTTATCAGATAATTTTCTTTTTGCTTTTACTACATCATATTCATCAAACATAAAATCTCCATTTTCATTTTCCTATCAAAATACCTCTATTCATAATTTTGTTTCACAATTAATTAAGCATTTTTACTCTTTTTCTTTTAAAAATTTTTCATACTGCTTTATTCTTCCCTTTGACCTTCGTTATAATAATTTTTGTTGAGTTTTTAACCATCTACCCATTCTTTTATTTCTTTCAATTTTTCTCTATAATAATATTTTAACAAATAATCAATTGCTCTATAATCTTTTAGCTCAGTCGCTTTTTAAATACAAATCAAAAGATTCGAGTTTATAACCTTCTTCTTCAAAATTTGTGCTAAATATGTTTGTGAATCAGTGTATTCGTATTCATGCTGCTATCTATCTATGCTTCATCAATATTTCTATTTCTATGCTCCAATAATTCCTATAAAAACAGCGACTTTTCTTTAACCATTTTCATGTGCTTTTATATTTTCCATTCCTTTTCTTTTCATCCAACAAAACGATAATAAAAATCAGCTGTATACAAAAATTCTTTCTAACTTCTCCATTTGTATACTTTTCTGCTGTATCATAATCTAAAATACTTTCCTCTCCTTTTATATACAACTCAAAAGAACTCTTTATCCATTCTGTCTTCACGATAAACTGCTTGTTCCAGTACGTCATTTTGCTTCATCATCAAAATCTAAAAATTTCTTTTGTATTTGATATTTTTATCTTGCTTGATGTTTCAAATCTGCATCTTTTCATATAATACATTTTTATTAAATATAACATCGAATCCGCATCCTTACGATTTCCTAGCTTCTATAAAATATTTCTCAGCCTCCATCTCTATGTGTATATATAAAAACGTAGCAAAGGTTATATCTAATACATTCTCTTTATCCAATGATTTTTGTACCATTCTTCTGCCTTTTTATAATCATTATTATCCTCCAGCAATCATACCTAAAATTGTGCACTGCCTTTTTATTTTCCTTTTCAGCTATCTCCTACCTCTTTTCCCTTCATTTTTCATCAATATGTTCATAATACATATCTGCAATTGAAACATAAGCAGTTTTGTCATATTTTGCCACTTTTAAAAATACTTTTTCCGCTATAGTTTTCTCTGTTCAATTCATAAGCCCGATTCTTGCCATTAATTGAGCTTTTGATGCTTATTTTCGAGATAAAAATAAACATCATCAACATCTTTTATTACTACATTATTTCACTTGATTCCTACATCCTGTTAATAAGAACCAAGCAACAGTCAATGATATATTTGTTCATTTTATAATTCCGCCTTTTCAAAGTTTTATTCCTTCCGATTTTTAGATTCCGTGCCAAATCGCCATCCCGCATTCATCATCCATAGCAAATATCCTTCCCAAATTTCAACTTCTAAAATTTTCTTCCTATTTTAAATAAACTGTTTTCCCATCAGCCCAATATTTTTCGGATTATCCTCAATTTCTATTCTCTCACATACTCACTAAAACCATATTCATGATCCGAGAATAACCGAATTCCCTTTAAATTTTAATATCAGCTTCCAGTTCAATTTCTTTTTCCAATCATACTAACTATTTCTATCAGTTCTCCTGTTTCGCCGAGACAAATATATTTTATCTCTCCGTTATTAAAAGATCATATCGCTCGCTTACAACCTTCTCACTTTTCCAGTAAAATCTATCATTTTTCAATTTCAAATTTTTCCATAAATCAAAATTCCTTCTGCATAGTATTCCTATTTATTAAGATTACCTATATTTTCGCATAATTTTACTCCAAAATAAATATTAAACTTTTTATCCAGTGAAAATAACAGCGATAATATTTTTGCGAAAATATCAATCTCAAAAATCTAATTCTTCCAACTTTTGCTATACCAGCTTCATTGTATTCTTCCCCCTTAAAATAAATATCGCCTTCTATTATATTTTCGAGAATTTCTATTTTATGTGTAAGTAGCCATTTTCAATATATTATTAAAATTTCCAGCAATTTATTCTCCGTCGTCTCTATTGATAAATAAAAACTGTATAATCATGCGAAAACACTTGAAAGTTCCGTTGCACCTTCCTATTTAAATTAATCTCCACATATTCGTCGAAATTCATTTTTCAAATTTATCAATATGCAAATTCCAGTTTCTCTATTCTCATAAAACTCTCCATTTTATTTCTTTTATGATTTGCATCTGTTTTTCTATTTTTCCAATTCTTCTAATTCTTCATTTATTTTTCAAAGCTTGATTCTACTTTCCCTTGTTTTTCATATAATTTGGCTAAACTCGTTAACACTTTAAGTTCCTTGTATGCAAGTTCTAGCTTTTAAAAGGTTATTTTCAGCCTTGCCATGATCTCCTTTCATTTCATAAACTTCACTGTAACGAGACGCAATAATCTTGCTCTCTCTTCCAATCCGTTTCACATTGTCTTCTGAGAATGTGAAAATAATTTTCCGATTCTTTTTAATAGCCATTCTTCAGCTTTGTCATAATCTTTTTCCACATATAAGTTCCCTAAAAGTCTTTCTGCATTCGGATATTTTTCATTAACAAGCACTCGCATAGAGTTTTCAGAAAACTTCATCAGTAATCGTGCCTCTGATAATAAAAGCCAAAGCATTCTTTTACCTCAATATTTTTCCAATTTAAGAATTTCTTTTAAAGCGCTTCCCACCACTTCGCTATTAATTTCTTTGCTTTCTCCTTATACACACACTCTAAACAGAGGTGTCTTCCCTATAATCTCCACTGATCCATTTGCCTTTATATAATATTTTCTTGCATTCATTTCATCTCTGATTAGCATACTGTCCTGCAAATGCACTTGCTTCCTTCACTCCTCTGTCCGAGCCTTTTCTTGCCCATTTCGGTGCCCTCTTCGTTTTCTCTCTCCGCACTATAGTTTCTTGCCGAGATAATAATCTGCCATCCGGAATATCCTTTTCCACACTTTTTAAAATATACTACCCCAATTCGTAAATATTTTTCCTGAACTTCTAAATACCTTTGCATATTCTTTCCTTTTTCCTGCCATTGTCAGTTTTTCTTCACATTTCAGCAATTTCCGTTTTTGCCTATAAGCTCCTTTTCCTCCTCCGAGAAGAATACCTCCACTACAGCTCACTATAATACACTTACCAAAATTAAAATTATCTTTTCCATAACTTGCCCTTTCTATACTCAATATTAACAAAATTTATATGTTTTAAATTTTATGCAGTAATATACCTAATATCTATATTTCCTTTTTAATACTAGACCCCATTTAAATAGTGAATTTGTATAAATTGCTGCAATATTAATTGCGACATTTACCAATAATGGCCCTACGTTTTATTATTACTTACTTCAGTCATCTAAATTTAATATCCCCAATTTTCTTTGCCATTTTCTACTATAATTTTTATCAAATCTATATACTTTTACTGCATATCATAAAGGTGTACGTTGTTTTTAAATTTTACAAAAGATGCTTCTCGTGATGCAATAAATTTTACAAGGAAGGAAGTAAAATGTTATTTTAAAGCTCCAATCCAGATGAAGAACGCCAGTCGAGATGATTTTTACATGGGAAAGTTATTAATACATTTGCTGTCTGTTCCAACACTGATGGTTGGGGTTATACGAGGCTCTTCTACCTCTTTCAGACGTCTATTTTAAATAGGCTCTGACAAGTAGTGGAAGTTGCCATGATTCTATCACGCATTTAGTCAGCCTGTACTGAATAGTATGATTGCATTATCACAAGGGTTGAGAGTAGCCACACTGGTTATCTTTGGACAGCTGTATGGAAAAGGAGCGTATGTTGGCTGCATTAAAGGAGCGATGTTGCAAATTTTTGTATTCAGTATTGGGCGCTGTTGAATTTCCTGTATGTATGTTTTGACAGCTGATTTCAAATAACACAACCTCTGATTCGTGGCAGTGTCTATACATATGTTTCGCTTTTATTCACTCATAATGCCCTTTATGTTTTGGGCTGCCATTTTACAATTCTTCAAAAATGCGAGTTGGACGTCCGAGGTACATGTTTGTTAGAATTTTTCTTTTGATTAATTTTGAGGGTGTTTTAATTCAATTTTTATATGTTTTAAAAATGGGAGTGTGGAGTGCTGATAGTGGCACATCACTCTTTTCTTACATAGTTGTTGCGAGTCACGGATGTTTTACGATTTATAAAAGTGGAGACATAGACTTAATTTACGAAGTTACACAATAGTACCAATTACTCGAAACGATTATTAAAAATCGGATTTCCTTCAATGTTAAATTACCGCCTTCTTGTATCTTGGATCTTATAAACAAGGAAATGGAAAAATTTGGGCTGTTCAACGTAAATCGCTCTCGAGAATTGCTTTCCAGTATCAATGCAATCTGTTTATCTTCGTCATCAATAGAGACCACCGTTTCCTCATATTGATTAGTATAAATAGTAGAATTGGAAAGTAGTAAAAATCTAAGGATGTGTTTAGGTGGGCTGGATAACTGGCGTTACTATTTCAATTTTGACTATTGCCTTAATCCTGACTGTTCATTTATCACTTGTATTAACTTTTACAAAGGTTCAAAAGTAATAGAGAATTGACATGGGCTCTCCATATTTACACATACTCAGTAATCGGATTCCAGTGTGTCTTTGTGGTAGCACAAGGGTATGTACGCGGAAGAACAAAAGTTCCGTTAGTTATGTCAATTTTAGAAATCTGGCTGGTAAGATACATCTTTATTTTTACTGACACAAAAATATCTTGGACTTTGAGCCAATATTACGGGAAATTTGTTTTCAAATACACTGGCTGGAATAATATTACTATTTTAGTAAAAGTTATTGACTGGAAGAAGGAATAAAAGCTGGAAAATAATAAGAAATAATTTAGTTGAATAATTATAGATGAGTTATCAAACAGTCTTATTATAGAAAATTATTCTATTATAAACGGAGCTTAGTATAAAATATAATTTTAACTACACAATTAACAAAAGATGTAATGGATAAAAACTGTAAAAACATATATTTTGTAATTTTATTATGGATACTCTGCTTTCCATTGTAGAGCCGTATAAAAACTAATGAAAATGTTGCAAATGTCTTGAACATACATTTTGCATATATTTATTTATTTCCAAAAAGATTTACGAAAATCATATTCTTGGTATGAGAAAAATATTTATCCATGCTAACAAGATGACTTGAGCTATAAAATTCCACCATCTGCTTCTATAAAATACTAAAACTGTTTGATATTCAACAAATATTCATTTATCATAAACAAAAAGACTGATCCAGTCCTTATTTGTTGTTTCTTACATTCTTAATAATTTCCTTAACAGAAATTATTGAAAATTTTATTTTAAATTTCTCATTTCATTAAGCTCTCTTAGTAGCAGTTCCTTATCAATCTGAAGTTCCCTATAAAAACTGCATTATTAGGAGCATTATCTTCCAAAATCGCAATGTGTAACATGTCTGCCACATCAAAGTGCATATTGCGTCCAAATCGCTTTAAATACCCTTTTGCTCTGTTTTATGTCTCCATAATAGCCTAAAATCGAGCTTATCGGAAAAGATACAAGAATTGCAGGATTATCAGCATGCAATTTTATAGGTAACATTCTGCATTTTATTTTGACATCTATTAAATCTAATTTCCTGTTTTTAGTTCTCGCCCAAAGAGCTGTTCCAATAATCCATACTTTGATTATGATAATCAACCGTGTGTGAATATGTGCATTTTGATTAACTGCTTTCATCTCCTCATAGATTAGATTTATCTCGTCATCTGTCATATTTTCAGTTTTTGAAAGTTGTATATGCCTGACCGTTTTCCCTCGATCCATAAATGTTTCCAGCATACTTGTTCCTGTACTTGAAATGACAGTTACGGCATACTGTTGTTATTGGCGGAAATGTACCTCGCCTTTCAACGCTAGCATTTGCGACATTATTTAAAATATTGCTCAAAATAACCCCGATTCTGATGGCTCTACTATTGATCGAGTTTGAGGTGTTGTCTATGACAAAAGCGAGGATATGAGAATCTGCCTTGAGGCACTACGCGGCGGGCACAGCCAGCGCAAGTTCCCAAACATTCAATTCCACATCTTCCCTTTTCTATTCCATTCTCCGCCATATTTCTGTTCATTTCTTCACTATTATTTCTCAATATTTCGCCATCAATATTTACATCTCCAAATTCATTTTCAAAATTACATATTCCCTTTTTGTGCATCCAACCATCTCTTTAATAAATGTGGTTTTCTCCTCAGAAAACTCGAGCAATAACATAGTATTTTCAATTTTTCACCTTTTCTCTTTGCTTCTAGTTTATCTTTTTACTCATTTATTCTTTGTGAAGTCATATAAACTACAGGTTTTGTTATTACTCCCATCGGCTTTTGTTCTCATATAAGTTCAGGCTTTTCGACATTTTCAAGGCCTTCAAATCTGTCTGGGTAATTAAAAGGCTCGATCTAATTTACCAAATTCAATCAATCTTGCCAGTTTTCAGGAAGTCTTAATCTTCCACCTGGCATAAGCCCTCACAAAATTTTGCTTGTGAGCCATTCCAGTTCCCCATTTACAACTCTGGGTATCTGTATAAATTCTCCACTTCCCAAAGTCAATTTACATTTCCAATTCGTCCACCTGGTTTTAATATCTTTATATGCCGTAGCAAACACTCTACGGGTCTCCTCCCGCAATCCAACACCTGTCCAGCACTGCTTTTCCCGCAGTCAGTTCCGCCAATCTGCTCATCCGCAGGCGCTTTTATTAAAATCAGCAATATCTGTCGGCTCCATGCAGCTTTTGCAATTGGTATAACCTGTTCTCTTGAATCGTGGCGATTATTCTTCCCGCTCCTTTTTAGTGCCAGCGGCGCAACTCCCGCCAGTCAACGGGTCCTAATCACGCCACCGCAACTACATCTCCAAATTGAATGTCTGCGAGTTCAGCGCTATGAAATCCAGTGAGCACCATATCACTTAACATGCACGCTTGTCCATAATCCATTCGCTTTACGGGAATCAGTGCCAGAATTTCCATCCGTCGTGTAACGTGGAAATATTCTCCAAAAACTTACCATCCTTAACATTTGAAAATTTCCATCAGCAAAGCATTCCTCCACCATGCATTGGATACCACGACTGAGCTTCCACCGAATTCAGTGCGGAGTTATAAAGCTGCAACTAAACTCTATCTCCAACTTTAAAATCCTTAACCAGTTCAACTTCAACTATTTCTCCACAGGCTTCATGCCTAATACCATATCAAACCTCTCTCCACGCCACCTTCACCAAACTGTATCCGCCATATCCAAGTACAAGCGCTAGTGCAGCAGTTTGATAATGCATCTGTCGGTCCCGCATTTGGGCCTGTCCTTTGTAATCCATCAACTTCCCCAATTCTCTTCATTGCAAATGCTTTCATTTGTTCTCCCATTTCAAATCACTCTAAATTAATAATCACACAATTTTTATTAATAATAGTGTAACCTATAAATTTTAGAAATACAAAATGTCATACTCAAATATCCATATATATATTGTAATTTAATTCTTCTTATCCGAGAACTTTATATGTTAAAGCTTAAAAGAAACTTAGTAATAGTGTGGTTGTTTAAAAGTGACTATGTAATCATAAACTATTACATTTCTATTATTTTAAGGTAAAATCATATTACAAAAGTATTGAGGAGGAACATTCATGAATTTATGGATACTTATTGGTATTGTCATTATCGTAGTGATTTACATTAAAACTTGATGTGCTGGCTGTGGTACTTACTATGGTATTGCTACAGGAATCATAAAAAATAGATTTTTAGAAATACTTGGAATTATTGGAAAAGGCTTTTGTAGATAACAGTTATGTCTGTTTTTCTAATCCAGCTTGCCAGTTATGGCAGTCTTGAAAGATATGGACTGAGAGAGAAGCCTATGACTTAATTGAAAAACTTCAAAAATGCGACTGCTGAGGTGAATTTTTGAGGACTCTATATGGTTATCCGTTCATTGCAAGTGTAGTTATCAATCAGAATTGGAGGCATGTGCAGTTCATCCTCCATATTTACCCAATGGTGAAGTTGCTGTAAAATCTCATAAAAGAACAGGAGACTTACAGAAAAGAAACTGAAGAACTGAAAAGCTTTGAGGCATGCAATTGAAAACTACGGAAACTTCTTTGCTCGAATATTTGTCATTTGCATCGGGGCTCTTTTGATTCAGACCACATTACAGGAAAATGGATACAATGTCACTAAAACAATTGGCATTGTTCTCAATCCCAATGGGAATTATAACAATAATTTTTGACTCTTATTCAAGTTTATATTTGTGACAAAAGATAATAGCAGGTAAAGGAGGTAATAAATAATGGAAATAAAAGCACTTTTAAAAATTTTTAACAGAAATTGTTTATATCCTTTGCGGGCTTGTCAGTAATACTGCAATCAGAGGTCTAAGAATGAAAAATCAAGAATAGAACATTTTTATTTTTGGTTTATTCTTGGAATAATATTTATCTTTTGGACCAGTCATTCCATATAGGTCACTGGCGGACTTCTTATAGTTCTGCTATAATTACTCAACAAAACAGCTTCATATAGGAAAATTTGAAAATATTTCATCACAATTCAAAATTGCACAAAGTGAAAGACTAAAAACAAAAATTTTCATTCCTCTCTAGCATTAATTGGAATTGCTTGCTTTTTCCTAATACTTCAGTTTAAAATTGGAAAAACTGCAATGCCGCTGCATTCAGGTATCGGTGGAGGCTCACTTGTTGCGTTGCTGGCGGTGCCGATTATTATAAAAGCCAAAATTTGAGAAACAAGTGAAGATGCTTCAAGACTTCTTATGCAAATTGGTGCGACTGCCATTCTGCCACAGCTTCTTGCGGCGTTAGGTGCCAGTATTCACAAAAGGCTGGGAGTTGGAAAAGTAATAAGCGCGACATTTCTTCAGTTGTACCGACAGAAATATTTTTATAGGAATTATTATTTATGCTCATTGGAATGGCTGTATTTACTATGATTATGAAATCTTTGCTTTGCATTTTCAGTAATAACTGCAGGAAATCGGTATACCTTTTATTATGAAGCATGGTGGAAATCCAGCTGTTATCGGTGCTTGAGAATGACTGCGGGTTATTGCGGAACTCTTATGACACCAATGGCGACAAACTTTAACATCGTCCCCAGCTTCAATCCTTGAAATAAAAGATAAATACGGAATTATCAAAATTCAATACAATGCTATTACTGCTCGGAACACTATTATACTTATGCTGTTTCTTTTTGGAATAAATAATTTGATTAAATTAATAGAGTGCATGAAATTATCAATTACTGTAATATCATGCAAAAATATGAAAAATACTTGTTACAGGCTTTTGACCCTTTTGGAGAGAATATCCTGCTATCGAATCAGTAAAAAGCTACGACATATTGCAGGAGCCACAATTGATAAACTGGAGATTCCGACAGTCAGATCTACTGAAAATTGAAAAAGCTATCGAAGAACATAATCCGATGTTATCCTGTCAATTGGGCAGGCAGGGCGGAAGATTTGACATCTCCATCGAACGTGTGAATAAATCTTGATGACTTCGATTCCCGATAACGAAGGAAATCAGACTATTGACGAGCCAATTTTTCCCGGACGGGGAAAATGCCTATTTAAACGTCTGCTGTAAAGCTATGGTAAAATGTTCGAGAAAATGAAATTCCAGCTTCAGTTTCATACACTGCAGGAACTTTTGTATGCAATCCACGTCCTCATAATGGTGCACTTTACCTTGTAAAACAAAAATATAAAGGTAGCTGGATTTATCCGCCCTCCATTTTGCCACAGCAAGTTATCGATATACACCTTCAATGGAGCTAAATGCATTGTAAAGGTCTGACTACTGCAATGATTAGACTGTGTATACTGAAGACATCAGAAACTGGCAGGACTGTATGCTAAAGCAAACTTCATGCTAATACAAATGAAAAATATCGATTTATTAGATTGAAATTTCTTAATAAGTCGATATTTTATTTTTACTATTTATAAATACCTAAAAATATAATTTAATTTCCTTATAAATGATCAGACAAGAGTGTCCACTGCGCAGTTTTATTAGATAACTTAATTGTAGCTTTTCTTTCCCGAAACCAGCTTTATCACTTCATTAACCACACGTGGTATTAATGCGGAAATATTAGCACTACATCCCAATTTTCGACTGAAATGTTTGTCACTTTAAATATCTGCAATTGGTGCACAGTGAAGTTAATCTGTTGCAATGCAATTCCGATTATAATTGAGATAGTCAAATATTTCATTGCAGAAATTCCAATTTCAAATATTGTTTTGGCTGTTTCGCATTGATAATGAATAAAATAACACCTGTGATACTGTAGCACTGATAAACGCCATTGTTCTACCTTGTGTCAAGCGTGTTTTTAACTGACTTCATTTCCTGCTTTTGACCATTGTTTCCAATTGTCCAAGACTTTCCAATCATTCCAGTTTCATTAATTCCGATATATAAAATCTTGCCAATGTTAAAATCCAATTAATGTCCACCAATTACTGCCCGCATTCCTGCACCTTCAGAAAGAAGCTTTCCGCCGATTTCTTGGCTGACGTTTCATTACATCCTTATCCCCGGATCAATTCAAGTGCTAACGCTGGTAAAGTATCAGTAACTAAGTTCACCCATAATAATTGTGTTGCAACAAGCGGCCAAATCCCAATTTAGCAATGTTGAAAAGGAAAATACCAGATTATTTCTCCCAAATTACATGAAAGTAAGAAAAATTATCGTGATATTGTTATAAATGTTTCTTCCTTTCTTCAATCGCGCGAACCAAATTGTAGTAAAATTGTCATCGGTTAAAATCATATCACTTGCACCTTTGGAAACATCAGTTCCTGTAATTCATAGCGACACCAATATCAGCAAATTTAAGCGACGGCGCATCATTTACTCCATCTCCTGTCGTTGAAACAATGTACCTTTTTCCTTAAATGCTCTTACGATACCTTATGTGCGAGAAACCCTTGCAAAACTCTATGTTACCAATATTTTCAGAAAATTCCTTATCCTGACTCATCAATGCCTCAGCACCAGTCAAACTTTGACTTATGTCTGTCGCAATTCCTAATTCTTTGCAGTAGCAGCTGCGGTGCTATATGGTCTCCTGTAATCATAATCGGGTAATTCCAGCACGTTTTTCGCTTCTGTTATCCAGTCTTTTACTTCTGTTCTTGGAGGATCAGTCATTTCCAACTTCAATTTCAACTTCTAGCGATCCATCTCCTGCAGGCTTGATCACAGCATCCACATCTTTAAAAGCCACTCCAAAGCGCTGAAGCGCATCATCCGACATTTCTGTCGCTGACTTTTAATATTTTTCCTTCATTTCTTCTGTCAGTTCAATAATTTTTCCATCTAACAGAGTGCATCCCAGCTCTTACGGGATGTTGTCAATAGCACCTTTTTGTATGGACTCTATACTTGCCATTCCTTCTTCATTCAGGTTGACGTTAATTTTCTGTCTGAATCAAATGGATTTTCACTAACTCTTTTATACTCTGCATTCAAAATATCAAAGGTTCATACCTCTCGTACAACCAGTGCCACTTCTGTCGGATCTCCAATATCCTGTCCGCGCTGTCAGTTGAAGCGGCGTCTGAACAAAGAACAAACGAACGGATAGCTCAGCTTCGACCCTTATTTGCGACAAAATCTCCTGCCTTCTGACAGATATCCCTCAAATTATCGAGTGTACTAAGTTTTACAACTGTCATTTTATTTTGCGTCAATGTTCCTGTTTTATCCGAGCAGATTATATTTACTGCTCCCAATGTTTCAACTGCAGGCAATTTTCTTACAATCGCATTTTCTTTGACATTTTATTTACACCCATTGCAAGCACAATGCGACAATTGCAACAAGTCCGCCGGGAATCAGCGACAACGCGCGGACTTATTGAAGTCATAAACATTTCTAAAATGGGTCGTTTCTGAATGATTCCAGCAACAAATATCACAGCACAGATTCCCATTGCAATATAACCAGTATGACACCCAGTTCCATCCAGCTTTATTTGAAGCGTCAGTGTACTTTCATCTTCATCAAGTATTTTCACCAATTTTACCAATTTCAGTTTCCATTCCAGTTCAACTACGACACCTTCACCACGTCCATAGTAGCCATGGTTGACACCAAATGCCGCCATTTTCATATCTCCAACGAGTTTTTTTCATCTTTGGTGGCCAAATCAACATTTTCACTCGGTACTGATTCCAGCAAGTGCCGACTCTTCAGACAAATTAGCACTTTCTATAAGTCTTACATCAGCTGGAATAAATCTACCTGCATCAATTACCAAAATATCTCCGTTCACGTCTTCCGGAGTGCCTCTATAACTTCTCCATTTCACCACGAACTAGGCTCTTAGGAGTTGTCATCTCTTTGCAATACGCTCGAAGTCCTTTTCAGCCTTAGATTCTGAACTACACCAGCTACCGCATTTATAAAATTACTACCGCCATTATAATCAAAGCATCCGTCCGGCATGTTTAATATCCACAATCAAGTTTATTACAGCCATGACAATTAATACATAAAATTAGCATATCCACGAAGTTGTGCAATAAATAGCTGTAATAATGTCTTTTTTAGGTTTCCTTTCAATTTATTTTGTCCATATTTTGAAGCCTAGCATTAACCTCATCAGTTGTCAAATAACTTTAGGATCAACATTCAACTCCTTTAACACATCATTTGTGATTTGTAAACCACATAATTTTACACCTCTTTCTGTAATTTTGTTTACTTTTTTATTTAAAATTTCAAATAAATTTTTTGTATATCTTTTATTCCGCTTAAAAATAGAATTTTATTGTAAATTAACTACATTCAATATTAAATTCCTTCATTTTCAAAAAATATTTCCTATATACCTGGGTAATTTTATTTCACTATAATTCTAAAGTTTTTCACTTTTTATATAACGAATTTATTAATTACAATAAAATTAAGCGAACTTCAAAGTTACAAATATGTGAAAAGTTCTTTAAAATTATTTCAATTTATCAATTCAGTATAAAAATTTAAATGCTTAATAACTTATACATATATTAAAATAAAATTTTAATAAAAGAACAAAAAAATAATACGAAAACAGAGCTATTTCTACTAATTTCTGTTTTATAACAATTTAATGTTTTGCTTTACATAGGCAATAGTGTAAATTATTCCTATAACTATCATTACTGCAACAACAAGCGCAAATCCACTTATTATTATTGAGCAAATATTCATAAAATTACGATTTTTTGATTTTTAATACATAAAACAGATAATACAAAGAACACTAGAATACACAAGGCGTTTACTGCACCAAACATATGTGATATTACATAATTTACCTTGAATATTGACATGTTGACTTAAAATAGGTATTAAACTCATAATTAATATGTTCTGTGATCAAATGTTGTTTCTTTCATAGTATCATTGCTTAATTTTTTTTTATTATTTCCATTTCTCACTTAAAACCTTCCTCTCTCATCCATTAAATTAATTTTATATTTCTTCCTTTCTTACAGTTATATATTACCACATCAACCTTACAGCAACATTCTCTTTACTTTACATTTACCTTACTTTTTTTTGAAAAATAAAAACTGAGATCAATTTATATGGTATAATAAGTGTATAATTTTAGTATCAACGGAGAGAGTTGAAATGATTGAAAAATATTTGACAAATAAATGTATTTTAATTGATGATGATGAACTTGAAATTTTGGACATAATTGTATCAATTTTGCTGATTATGGGTATAAATATACAGACTGTAAAAAATGTGAAAGATACTGAAATGTGTTGCAAACAGCTGATTTAGCGATACTGGATGTTATGCTTCCGAACGGGAACGGTTTTGACTTACTGGAAAGTTGAAAGATATTAATTACCCAATATTATTTCTTACAGCACGTGGAGAGGATGAGGGATAAGTTGGGGCTTTGGATTGGGGGCGGACGACTATAATTGTGAACTTTTTTTACCAAAGAGCTTTTATTTAAATTACTGCTATTTACGGCAGACTTACAAAGAAGAAGGATCGTTATGAAATTTGAGCGGTTGTCAAATTATTTTCCTGGAGAATTATAAAAGATAATAAAAAATACATCATTAACTGCAAAGGAATATGAATTATTACAAACTCTTTGCAGGAAACGCTGGACGTGTGTGACATTGACACACTGTGTGAAGAAGCTGTATGGGGCGAAACGCCTATGTTTATACAAATTCTCTGATAACTATAAGACGCATTAGAGAAAAGATTAATCAACCCTTCCATCCTGTCACTAATAACAATAGAAAGGGTTGATTATGACTGGTGTGGAGGGAAAAATAATATAGAAAAGCATACTAAAACTCGCCGCCGTTTTATAATAACATTAATGAGGTTTTATTTTTGCTTCTGACAATATTTTCTATGCGGACTGTGGTTGTTAAATATGTGTGTCAAGGCCTCCTATAATTATACTTTTAAAAGTAGCAGGTATATAAGATTTGAAAATAACAGATCACACTTTGCCTGGCGAATGATTAGGCTTAAAAAAAACAAAAATGTCATGGGCAATCTTAATTGACAATGATTCAAAAAGTTATATGGCAAACTGACAATTTACACGATGATATTCAAAGAATACTCTATATCTGATATTGCCATATTTTCACATGCCTATAAAAATTATCCTGTTTTTCACTTCTAAGTTGAAAGTAATTTGCCCGTATGGGCTATCAAGCAGTTATTGAAACATCCAATAGCTATTTCAAATATGGAATCATTAAAATATTCAAATTTTTTTGCTGCTTCTGTCTAAACATAATTTTCATATTTTAATAATATACTTTATTTCCAACATAAACTTTTAAGTTCTATAAAATCCAATAATAAAATTGTAAAATTTACCTAAAGATATATGTATATATTAATGTTAAAAGAAAGGGTTTGTCAGAACTCATAAAAAGTATAAATAAAACTTCTGAAATCTTGCAAAATCGAGAACAACTGCAAGAAATGAATACTGCAAGAGCAACTGGATTACAGGAGTTTCCACGATATTCGCACCCTTTATCAATGATAACGGGATACACAAACCAGTTAAAGGCATATTAAAATTTATCAGACGATACAAATAAAAAACTTTCTGTAATTTTAAAACAGAGTGAACATAAAACTTTCGTAAACGATTTAAACCTTGCTTCCAAACTGGAATACAACGACACCCGAACAAAAGAAAATGTGATAGCACTCGTTAGACAAGTTCTCGTTGATTTTGAATATGGATATTGATGAAAAATTTCCAATAGAATGGAAAACTGACAGCACAATTCACATCTGTTTTGTGTCAATGTTGACAGCAACTTGTCAGCGATGCTGTCAGGAATCATTCAAAACTGTATCAATCATAACGAAAACGGATGTATAATCTATGTTTCCAGTAAAAGTCACAGATAACTGTATAATCTGTGTTAGAATAACGGAGCAGGAGTTCTGATGAGCAACTGAAAAAACTCAATAATACTCCACATATGGTTTTGTGATACAGATATTACTGAACAGCGACATGGATTAGGACTTCTCATTGTAAAACAAATTGTTGATGTCATAGCGGTATGGTAAAACACAGGATCAATATGGAGGTTTAAAGGTCATTTTACACATTCAAAATTATAATAAACCTACGGTTGTGGTGACTGAACAGTACTGCGAAAAAAATATAATAAAAATAATAATATTAACCATTATTAAACAAACTAAAAATTGTCTGAACGACAATAATGAAATAACTAGACAATTTATAAAAATATTTTATCAATAATACTGGTTATTACTATCTCTTGTAGCTTTTGAACTCGATTCTTCTGTTTTCAAATCTTCCTTGATCAGTATCATTTTGGAGCGATTGGATCAGATTCTCCTCGTGATTCTACACACCCTACGATTCTTGCAGGATCTAATCAAATTTCTAACAGTTTATCTCCTAACTGCTACTGCCCTTCTCATACCTAAAGCCATGTGTAAGCATCTGATACATTTAGAGTCTGTATGTCAATGATTCTCAGAAGTTTCAAAGTCTATTTTTGTTCAGCGTAGTCTTTTAACGTTTCTTAACAATTCGAAAGTATTGAGGTTTAACTACAGATTTATCGAAAGTCGAAGTTCAATCTTCCGAGTCGAACTGCACTGCTTTCATCTACTAGTGGTTACTGGGTACTGGTTTACGGCACCCTGGTTCTGGAGCTGGCTCTTCTAACTCAAGAGCGTTAATTCTGATTGTGTTTTCTCTCCATTTTGAGTGGTTGTCCAGCCTTCTCGCCATCAATGGTGAAGCAACTAACAACTAATGCAATTATTGTTGCGGTTCTTGTTGTTTCGTTGTTCTTCTGCCATTTTCGGCCTCTCTTTCTAAAGATCTGTATCTTTGGCTCTGCAGGATGGTCTGTATTTTCATCTAAGTAATCTTCAATATGAGTTTAATCTAGTTGTGTTGTAATCTACTAATTTTGCATTTTGTACAAGACAAAGCTCCCTAATCCTACTAATAATAGTGCTAACTTTTTCATATTTTTCATGTTCCTTTCTAAATATCATCGAATGTACAAAACTCTAAATTTACTCTTAGTTCATTTTGTCTTGGATATGCGTCTAATCTTTGTTCCATTTTGATCTAACATTTCGTTTGGTTTTGTAAAGATATTTTTCAATATTACACCGTTGATTTTGATCAACTCTGCTCTCTAATTCTTTGAATTTCTACGTCCATCATTTGCTTTCAGACATATTTCTTTCTTTGAGCTCTTAAATCTCTAGCTTCTGCTCTTTGTCAAGCGAACTTCTCTTGCTTTTCTACGACTCTTTTCTGCTGATGCTTCTACTGCTTGACGCAGCTTCTTCTCTAAACGACCGAGGGCTCTTGCGGCGACAGGCTCTTGCTTCTGCGCTCTTTGACATATGACATCAGGTCGTCTGGAAGATGCTACAGTTGTAACTCGCTTCAATGTCATCAGCTGAACTACGAGTAACATCTTCTTCTACCTAGCACCTCTTAGTCGCTGCTTCATTTGGCTTGTTGACACTTTGTCTTTGTTTAGCCACTTTAACTAATCTTTGCACTGCGGCATCAGTATCGGTTGTGATGTTGACTCATGCTAATCTTATAGCCATTAATCCTAATATTTTTCATTGGTTTTCCTTTCGATAATATTTTATAAAAATATTGTCTTTCTTTATAACTATATTCTTAATATACTGTTTTATTTAGCTGTTTTTCTAACTCTTTTTAGCTTTTTACATCATCTCTTGCTAGAACACTGTCCAAATTCACTGGTTCTTTTCTTCTCTTTTGCACACTTCTTACTCTTTCATAGAATCCTCTGTCCATAAACTGTCTTTGCGTTATGTTCAATTTTTCAATTGGTGATTTTCGTTTTAATTCTGTCAGATTCGTCTGCTACCTTCTTCATCTATTGTTATTAATTTTCTCTGTTGTGCATCAGTGTATTCAAGCTGCTTTGATGCTTTTTACGGCTTGTCTCAATACATCTTGTGGCAAATCTGCCATCATTAGCTTTGGCTAATACAGCCATTATTCACACAATAATAATGCTTTCATCTTTTTAATTACCATTCCTTTCATTAATTCATTACTGATAATAATGTATCAGTTCTGCAATCTCTCTTTTTCTGCTATGCTTTTTGTTGATGTTTTTTATAGTTGTTCGGCATTGTTCTAATATTTTTCATGTTGTCTCTGTGCCATCTTGCTACGAATCTACTTTTATTTTTCAATAATCTCTCTCTACTTGTTTGTTTAGCTTTTCAAAGTCTTCTAATTCAGCTTCAATTGTGCTTTTGCTGTCTGTAGCTTTCTTTTGTGCTTCTTCTTTTCTGATTCAATTGGTATCAATTGAACAGGCTACTTTCAAACTCTTTTTCAGCAGAAAACCTATTGACAGAAACCATCGTTATTCAACTAAAAAGAATATTGTCTTTTTCATTCGATCTTCCTCTAATAATTTCATAACAACAAATGAATAGCAAATCACTATTAAATCCTTACCTATCATCACTTACTCTTATTATACCAAATTATATAAAAATACAATTAATTTTTTTCAAAATAAAATACAAAAATATGTATATATAAAAATTCTTTAGAATCTCAAATAAAATCAGTAAATATACATACTTTTATTATATGATTTTATTAAATATAATTTTTTCAAAGAAATTTCTTCTGTTGATGCTACATAATTCTTCAATTAATTCTTCTTCATATGATAATTTTGAAATCTCAATAATAAATCTAAATGTTCTTTTTGTTTCTTCTGGAGCTGCAATCATAAAAATTAATTTTGAAGGTTCTCCATCCATGCTTTTCAAAATCCACTCCTTTATCAGAGATTCCCTAAGCAAGGAAAGTTTCTTTTACAAATGGTGTTCTCGCATGCGGAATTGCTATTCCATCCTGCATTCCTGTAGGTGTCAATTTTTCTCTTTCATTTATTTCTTTTACAAATTCTTCCAGATCTTCTGAATCAAGAACTCCACTTTTCACAAATAATTGTGCCATTTCCTTAATAATTTCCTTTTTGTTTTCCCCAGTCAAATGTAATTTTACTCTTTCTGGTGTCAAATATTCTAATATCTTTCATGATTTTTATACAGGGACAAAGCCTGTAATCTCCTTTCTAAAATTTTTCCATTTTTCAAAAATATCTTTTCATTACTTCATTTTCAGATAATTCTGACAAATTATAAGTAATATAGTTTTTCTTTTTGAACCATGTCATTTGTCTTTTTGCATATCTTCGGCTTTCCTTTTTATTTCTTCAATCGCTTCCTCTAAACGTTATTTTCCTATCAAAAATAGAAAATAATTCCTTATAACCCTATCGACGATATTTTTGAAACAACTTTTGTTATATTTCGTATATCTGTGTGTGCTTCTTCAACAAGCCCTTTTTGAAATCATAATGTCACTCGCTTGTTAATACGCTCATAAAGTTCTTCTCTATCCCGTGTAAGAAAGATTTTTAGAAATTCATAGTTATTATTCTTGACATTTTTGGACACGCAATTCGCTAAATTTCCCACCAGTCAAAAGACAAACTTCAATGGCCCTGACTAATCGTCAATTTTGTTGGACAAATCAATCTCAGTCATACGACTTTTTGATCGAGCTCTTTAAGCATCTCCTGTAATTCTTCAATACTTTTCTGCTTTCTAAATCAGCTCCTGATTTTTCTCATCTTTTGACGGCAACTGTGCAAAATCCATCTGTAATTGATTTTTATATAAAGTCCTGTTCCACCTGTAATAATAACATTTTTCTCAGTATTTTTGACCATTTTCATTTCAAAATACTATTTACAGCTTTTTCAAAAATCTCCACAGAATAATCTTCATCAAGTTTTATAAGATCAATCATATAATGCTGGTATTCCTGCATTTCTTCATGCAGTTATCTTAGCTGTTTCCAATATTCAGTTCCTTATAAACTCTGAAGCATCTGCTGATATAATCACTGCATTTAATCTGTTTTTAGCAAGCTTTTATTGACAAAGTCTGTTTTCCCACTCCAGTTGCACCTGCGATATACAATTCCTTTAATCTTTGCACTTTTCTAATTTCTTTTTATCCTCCTCATTTATAAATAAACCACATTTTTCTTTCTTTGTAAAATCTATAAAAATTTTGTTTTACTAAACTATATATTCAAATTCATAGCCAGCAATAATTATAATATCTCCTTCTTCAACCCCAGCTTTTTCAAGCTCTGTCTCCATTCAAGACTTCTCATCTTCTGAAGGAAATTTATTATTCCCTCTTCTCCTATAATACACTATTTCTCAGCACATCATCCACAATACGTCCATCCACTTTCAAATACATTGTCAGCTGTTTTTCTTAATAATCAGTCTTCTTTTCCTGTTATTTTTCCTGAATCGTTCCTCAACCAGACTCAAACTTCTTCGAGTTCTTCCCTAGGTATTTCTGAATTAATTCCATGCCTTTGATAAAACTGCTTTTAATCCATCATTTGCTATTACAGAAACTGGGTACATATTCTCTCATTTTCCTTCACAAATTTTCAAATTCATCATGCTTTTTCATCTTCATAGAGCATATCAATCTTATTATGCTACCAATCTGCCTCTATTTGAGATAACTTTTTCAGCTATAATTTTTAATTCGTGATTTATTTTTGACAAATCTTCCTTAGGGTCACGTCCATCAAGGCCTGAAATATCCACAATATGAATAATCAGCTTTACATCTTTCAATATGCTTTAAAAATCTATCTCAAGTCCCTACTCCTTCGCAGGCGCCTTCAATAAGTCCTGGCACATCCGCCACCACAAAACTTTCCTCATCTCCCATTCTGACAACTCCCAATTTAGGCTTTAATGTTGTAAAATGGTAACTTACAACTTTGATTTGGCAGCTGATACTTTATTAATAAAACTTGATTTTCCTACGCTTGGATAACCCACAAGAGCCACATCAGCCAGCAGTTTTTAATTCCAGCTTGTATTTTTAATTCTACACCTTCACGCCCACTTTCTGCTATTCTTGGGCTTTTTACTGATGACTTTGAAATGAATGTTTCCCGTCCACCATCTCCACCTTTCAGAAAATATAACCTTTTTCATTTGGATTGTCCAAGTCAAGCAGCAGTTTATTAGTTTCAAAATCTCTAATCATTGTTCCAACTGGACTTTTATAATCAAGTCTTCCCCTGATTTTTCCCAGTAGAACGTGCAGCAGCCCTTTTGTTCCGTCTTGTGCCTTAAATACTGCTCTTAAAATCTACAAGCGTGTTAATATTTGGATCAGCGATAAAGACAATATCTCCACCTTTTCCGCCATCTCACCGTCAGTACCTCAAACTGTACAAATTTTTCACGTCTGAATGTAGCCGCTCCATCTCCTCCATTTCCAGAAATTACTGTAATTACACTTTCATCTATAAACATTTCATCACCTTTTCTTTATTATAGTTCTTTTTATTCATTTAACACAAATTACTTAAACTCATTATCTGTTTTAGTTCTGCCCGTTGCTGCCGCCTTTTTCTCTCTTCTAGTAATTCCACGGCTCCATATATCCTCTCTTTTCCCAAACAGTCAAGTTTATTCTTTTTGGCATTTTCTGATAAGCCTGCATTCTAGTATCATTTTATCGTATTCACTGATACCACCACGCATTTCCACCTTTACCATTTCCTCATTTACATTTTTCCGTCAGCATAGACTACAGCCACTGTTCTGCCATATCTATCCCTATTTTTCTCCTCAATTTCAAGTGTCTTTCCACTTACCATCTTTTTCCAGCGCCTGCTTTGCTCTCATTACCATAATCCTGCGTCTTTTCAGGAGCATCAATTCCAAACATCCTGATTTTTATAACTTCTCCAGTAAATTTTCCATTTTTCCACTTTCTGAACGTTCATGGTATCTCCATCGCTGACTTTTACAGCTTGATAACCTTTCAGAATAGTTGGATTTTGCTACTGTAGCTATTTGAATAATTAGTATTCTGTACTTCTTGCAGCTGTACTGGAATTACTTGTTTTTGCTCTTACTCAAATCCTGAATTAACTCCATTGTATACAAATCAAATATTGCTAATAACACAGTAATTATCGCAGCAATCAATTTTCATTTCAGCTTTTGAACTTCTTCCAGTTCTTTCTTTCTTCTTTTTGTTGCCATTTATTTTTCCTTTATTCTTTATTTTTCCAACGCCTGTTTAAAATCTTCAATCAAATCATCAATATTCTCAAATCCAACAGCTATTCTTATCAATGAATTTGTAAATCCTCTAGCCTCTTTTTCTTCATCAGGCATTTCGGCGTGCGTAATTGTACTTGGATGAGTTACTAATGTTTCTGCTCCACCAAGACTCGCTGCAAATAGTGCCACTTTCAAGCTTTCAAAACGTTTTTACTTTTGAATCGTCCTTTAAAGTAAATGAGAATACTGAACCTCCGCCTGTTGCCTGACTTTCATGAATTTTTGCCTTTATTTGTATCCAAAAGTCGGATAGTAAATTTTATCAACTGCATCATGGCTTTTGAAAAAATTCTATCAGTTTTTCTGCATTCGTTTGTGCCACTTCCACTCTAAGTTTTCAATGTTTTAAGACTTCTCATCAAAAAGCCAGCTGTCAAATGGAGAAAGTCAAAAGCTCCAGCTGCAACATGAAAATTTAATTTTTCCGCAAGCTCCTCATCATTTTGTAATCGCAACTCCAGCCAGCAAAATCATGATGCCCAGATAAAAATTTAGTTGCACTATGAATTACAATATCAATCCCAAAAATCAAGCGGTTTTGCAAATACGGAGTCATAAAAGTATTGTCTGCAATTGTTATCAAGTTATGCTCTTTTTGCAATCTCTACAACTCCTCTCATATCTGTAACATCAAGCAATGGATTTGACGTGTTTCAATAAAAATAGCCTTTGTATTTTCTTTAATAGCATTTCTAATATTATCCAAATCAGTTGTATCGACAAAAAGTGTATTCCAATCCAAATTTTGAATAAATATCATGAACAATCCTATAAGTCCCACCATAAATATCCTGACCTAAAATAATATGATCTCCAGCTTTAAACATTGTAAATACAGACGTTGTAGTCGCCATTCCCGATGAAATGCATACCCATATTTCCCATTTTCCAATGCAGCAAGTATTTCTTCAAGCTCATTTCTCGTAGGGACGAAAACTCTTGAATATTCAAATTCCTGCGTCCTCCAAATTCTGCAACAGGAAAAGTTGAAACAAAATTAACATTTGTTCCCCATAATTCTTTCTTCTTTTCCTTTTTCTTATTCCCATGTATCGTTTTTGTTTCAAATCTCTAACAATCTCACACTCCATTTCTTTTTCTATTTTCATCTAAATGATGTTTAATAATCTTATTAAATATTTAATTTTTATATTTTATATAATTAATGATACTTCTATATCTATAGTTGTTTTACTAATATTTGTTTTCTAACTCGTCAAAGATCTTTTTATATCACTCGCCATTTCTCTGTTTAAAAGAATCATCTCTGTTTAATAACAAATTATATTTTTAAATTTTGATTTTTCGATAACAGTTTCTACATTTTTAATTAATCTTGCAGGATTTCTACATTGCATAATCACTTTCGCATTAAACTAACTTTTGCTCAATCGAGCTCATCTAGTCTCAAAAAGTGAGTTTGACAGATCTCGACGTCGATCTGTTATTAAAGATCAAATAATCACTATATAAAAACTTTTTCATTTGAACAGTTTTAAAACTAAATAATTAAAATAATTTATGTGGTATTTTTATTATTTTTCTCATAACAATTCTCTTTTTCCCCAACATCAGGCTCTCTATCCAAATAAATCACACACAATAGCTGAATCCATTTTCAAGAGCTTTTTCATTGGCTCATTGTTTTCATGCGTATCTGTTTTTATACTGAGTATTTTTGTTTTTATACACTCTTTTCCGAAAATTCTAATATCTTTTGTTGCAATTCCTTTATTCTTTATTTCAGAATCAACTGCCAGCCTGTGAATTACAATATAATCATCGTTTGTTATCCATTTTCCTTCGATTTTTAGAATATGGTTCTTCCTTTTTGAGCGACAATGCAATAGTTCCGACAATTTTTAGAAATCTGATTTTTCGGATTTATCATTTTTCAAAATTTCTTCTAAAACATACTAATCCCATTTTTCACATCATTTTCAATAACTTCTCTATTTCGGATATCCATTTTTGCCATTGATCTAAACCAAGTTTCTCTTAGTTCAATTTTTGCTTTTTCGATGATTTCCAAAATTCTCCACATCATCAAAAGTTGATTTTCTAAAATTCACAAAAACTCCTCCCTTTCCTAAAATTTAAATAATCATTTTAAAAATTCTTTGGAATTATGTTAATACAGTAACTTTCTATTTTTGAGACAAAGAAAACTTTGACCTCATATAGCAATGTTAATCAAATTTTATAGTTTTTATTTTTATATTTGCCAGTCAATTTCCTCTTTCCCCTAGTTCTTTCAAAATATCATTAGCTTTCTTAAAAGTGTCCACAGCCAAAAATCACGGCTTGCAGATAATGGAGCTTGGATGAACACTTTCTAGAATATAATGTCTATTTGTATCAATAAAGGCTTTCTTGCTTTTGGCGTTATTTCCCCAAAGTATAGAAAATTATTGGCTCTTCACGTTCATTCAAATATTTTATTACATTATCTGTAAAAATTTTCCCAGCCTATTTTTGAATGTGAGTTGGCATTTCCAGCGACTACAGTAAGTGCTGTATTTAAAAAGTAGAACTCCCTGTTTTGCCCATTTTTCAAGAAATCCATTTTTGCTCATTTTATAGTAAATTCATTTTCAATTTCTTTATAAATATAGGGAAGGTGTAAGGCAACTCCATGCTTTACAGAAAAATGCCAGTCCATGTGCCTGATTTTCGCCATGATACGGATCTTGTCCTAGAATTACAACTTTTGCAGTCCTTATAACTAGTTAGCTTAAATGCAGAAAATCTCATTTTTATCAGGATAAATTGTTTTTGTCTTATATTCTTTCACTAAAAATTTTTCTCAAATCAAATAGTAATCTTTTTTCAAATTCTTTTTCTTTTTAAAAATTTTCATCCCAGTCATTTCCGATATTAACCATTTTCCCATCATTCCTCTCATTAAAAATTCAAATCTTATTTCACAGTCAAATTTTCTTAATTTACAAAAGGATTATAAAATCTTCCACCATTTATTTTTTTATAAGTACAATTGAAGATAATTACGAATATTGCTGTTACAACGATTGCTATAACATCTCGCATTTTTCATTTTTCTTGCCTGATACCACGTTCGTTTTTCTTTTTCCAAATCCTCTTAAAATCATTGCATTGCTTATAATATCTATTTTTCAATGCTTCGAAAATATTAACGGCGATTAATGTATAGGATATGTATTCTTCCAGCAGTAATTTTCCATTTTAGGTACATTTGTCTGAAAATTATATTTAAATCACTTTAAACTGGACATTTGCTCGCTTTTTGTCAATTTCAGAGATGTATCGTTTCTACCTGCACGCATTTCAAAATCCTGCTGCAAGCCTGTAGGGAGTCGGCGACTTGTGCTTATCAGAAAAATATACATACCTTTTTATTCCGACTGCACGATTGCTTTTTGCACATTCATTGCATGGAAGTGCGTCACTATACGATAGTACACAGTTCTTCAATGATTTTTATACTGTGAGGTAAGCGTTCAGTTCAGCATGCACAACATAGGGATATTTAGTATCAAAATTCCCCTTCTTTTACCCCAAGGCATACTGTCATCAGAACTTCCTATTGAAACCCATTATATCCAATTCTATTATTTTCTTATCTTCATCAATAATACATGCCTCCCACCTGTGTAGATGGATCTTTGCTTCTCATTCGAGACATAATGCAATTCCACTAAAATATTCATCCCACGAGTAAATAGTTATCTCTTTAGACATTCTTCATACCACTTTCTAAAATATCAATGTTTCTCAATTACTTAACAACCACTTTCTGCTTAACATCTCGAAAAACTCTATCTCCAACTTATCTTCCTTGCTAAGTTCAATCCCTCTCTTATCAATCTTCCCATTTTTCGAGTTATCGTATACCCTTGTTTCAAAAATATCCTTACTGAATATTTCAGAGCTGTCCATGTATTTCAGATTCCTTTTCGATTTTCAAAAATTCAGTATTATTTGATTAAGCTCCACTGATTTTTCTTTTGATTTTCTTTTTCACTAAAATTATGTAAATTAATTCTATCAAATCTCTGTTTTCGAGTAATCCAGCTGTTCTCGTGATTTTTGTACAATTCTTCTAAGTTCCTTGATAATTTCTGTTCTTTTTCCATTAAGTCAAATTTCTTGTTATCCAGATATGTTGCAAAAGTTCTTTATATAATAGATTATTTTTCTGTATTCTAACTCTTTTTCATCATTGCACACTTTATTTAAAAGTAATTTACTCAAAAGATTCTTTTTTTCCAGTTCATCTGTCAATTTTTCTTTTCAGGAATCAAGATTTCTCTGCTGAGTTGGTGTAGTAGCTCGTCTATCTGCAACCAGTCTCAGAAAGCCAGTTGTCAATTTCGTGACCTACCGCTGAGTACAGGAATCTCAGACTATAGATGGCTTCTATCCAACTTCCTCATTAAATGCCCACAAATCCTCAGTGCTTCCTCCACCACGTCCAACAATAAGCGTGTCTATTTCAAGCTGTTGCTCTTCATTCATTCTATTAAAAACTCAATCCCTGCTGACACTTCCTATGCTGATCCTTCTCCTGAACTTTTGCAGGATAAAGGTAAATATTCACATTTGGAAACCTTTTTGTGTGTGTCGTGTTTATAATATCTCTAATTACGCTCCTGTATCAGCTGTTACAACTACCAATATTTATAGATAATTTAGGTAGAGTGTTTTTATTTCATCAGAAAATATCCTTTTTCAAATACAACTTTTTAAAGCATTTCCATTTTCTCATAAAGCGACCTCAGAAATTACTTTTTCAAGAAAATCTGCTACAATCTGATAACTTCCATTTGCTTCATAAAGCGTAACTCTACCCAATTTTTACATCCCTTCCTTCAAGTCCTCGAACTCCTCCTATATTTCATAACGAAAAATAGCACTTTCACACTTGCATTTGCATCTTTTAACGTAAAATACAAATATCCCGAACGATAATACGTAATATTAAGACTCCTTCAATAAAAATGTTCTTAAAAGTATTTGTCCCTCAAAAACATTTTAACTTCCCTATTTATATCACTTACGGAAAATACTGTCTGTTCCATAATTTCCCCATTTCTTACATTTTGTGTTCTTTAATAATAACATATTTCATATCTTTTTCTCCAACTGAGTGAAATGCACAATTAATCTAAATATATCCTAAAATTTTTAGACACATGCTCAAATCTATTTTAGTTAAACTACTAAAATTATATAAATCGGTTTTAGAGTAAAATAGTACATAACATAGACTCAATTTTAAAAAGCTGCCTTACCATACATAAGTACTTTACTTAAAACTATCTTCAAGCTCAAAATTTATCATATTGCAATCACTCGAATTTTTATACATATCTGAATTTAAATTAACAAACTTTTTCAGATATTGATTCAAATTTATCATCTTCTGCTAAATGAGATAATTTTATCACATTGAAAATTTTTAATTTTCCTATCCTCAAAATCATATCACTGAAAGCAAGCCACTGTCCATAAGCAGATGATATTTTTGAAAAACTGAGACAAAATAATATTTCTCTTTCTTTTCTTCTTTATACAAAATTTTTACAAACTTTTTCTTCTATTGAATTTTCAAGAATTTTCTTTAAATGGACTTTCCTTTTGATGCTTTGAAACTTCAAAATTTAATATTTATCTCCATTTTGTTAATTTTCCCCTCCACTTGCCTCTGCTGGAAGACAGTTTTAAATTTTTCTTTCAATTTTTCAATATCTAAATGAAAAGGTGTTGTTTTGTATCCTTTAACGTAAGCATGGATAGTATAACACATATATTTCATTTACATTGAAACAAGACAGGAGAGGCAGTTTATTTTTAAAATTTATATCCTTCCATTTCTCCCACTGAAAGAATAAATTAGCATTCCAATTTCCTCAAGAGATCTTATGTCTCTTAAAAGCTATATTTTTGAAATACTATATTTTTCCATAATATCTTTTAAATTAAAAGTCTCTTTATTATTAAGATACATCATCATATCATTAATCCGTTCTGATTTCTCATTTTCTCCCCAATTTTTATTTTAATAGTACCATATTTTGATACTCATTTTGAGTATAATTTCAAAATATAAATTTAGAGGAGGAAATTATGGATATAACAAATAACTTTTTAGATTATGGAAAAACTACTGATATAATACTAGCTTCTTCAGATTCCAGCAATCAGCCTAATGTAGAATTGTAGATTTTATTATAATCACGATGAGAAAATTTTATATTTTTAACACTAAAGAATAGTCAAAAACAGTAGAATTTGAACAAAATAACAAAGTAGCTTTTACAAGCAATCCCTATAGATGGATCTAAAAACACATTAAAGCTAAAGGAATTATAAGAAAGAAGCCAAAAATCTGTTCAAGATTTAAAAACAAATTTATAGATACGAGTAAAGAATATTGATGAGGAGAAAATCTTTATGGATATTATATGAGTATCTTTTACAAAAAGCAACTGTTACTCTTGATTGTTAAAAATACTAAGGAATCTGAATTTTATAATCAATCATAAAAATAATCTTAAAATCTATGATTATTTTTCAAATTTCTATTTTTGTTTTCTAAAACAGATTTGAATATAAGTTAAAGGTATCACTCAGCCTACCCTTTTAATAAAGTCAGTCTGCTCTACTACAACCTCCACATCCTTTTCCTACGTCCATCCCAATTTTCTGCATTTCTATAACCTTCATATTTTAACCCTTCGGAATAATTCCTGTCATTTATTTGCATTCAAAAGGCGCTTTTGCAGTTCTTTTCAAATGCTCTCTCTTTGCTCTTGAATACTTAAATTCAAATATAAATGCTTTTAGTTTTAGTTTTTGGCTTCAACGTACCAAATCCCGAATTCCATCTCCACTTTCTACATTTGATTTTACAAGATAGATTTTCTGACATTATTGAAATAGCCCAATTACAAACGGATGATAGAGAATTTTCTTCCTTCAGATCTCTAAAACTTGTCGCATAAAAGTTCCCTATTTCCAATCGATTTTCATAATTTCCATTAATCAAATGCTCTCCAAGTCCATAAAATCTGTAATGTCCCAGATACGTCCTGTACAAAATCTGATTCTGATCCAGCAGTTCCTCATTTGGAATCAGTCGTAAACGTTTCTTTCGAAAAGCTTCTTTTTCGATGGTTAAAGCCCTCACTGCTGAAGGACTGCCAAATATTGCCTATACCTAAAATCATTCACAAATAATTCCGTTCAATTTCATAATTTTCTTGTTTCCCTCACTAGGTCATAATTATGTTCAAGTTCAAAGCATCATCTATATCACTGAAACGTCACAAAATCATAAATTTCCTTTCTTATCGTCTTATGGCTAAAAGCAATTCCTCAAGTTTCAAAATAATTTTTCGTCTGAATTTTTCCAAGTAGTTCATAATTTCATCATTACTAGAAGTGTTACCCAATGGGCTACTAAATCCCTGTATTTCAAAAATTAATAATTGACCACGGATTGTATGCATTTATATCTCCAAACAAATAACCATTTCTGCCATTTTACTAGCCATCGTTCAACGTCTAAATTATATAATATTTCCAGAGCTTTTCCAACATCAGTTTTCCAAAGATTCCAAAATATTCATTATGTCTAATATAGTAGTGAACTACCAATTATTAAGTCCGGAGATTCCTTCCTTAACTGCAATCCTTAAAATTCCTGTAATTACCGTGATTTCTGCAGACGTCAACTTTCCTTTACTGCCTTTTCAAAGAGTCTTGATTTGTATCACAATCATATATAATACCCGATGAGCATGTGCTTTTATTATTGGCTTATCCGTATTCATCGATTAATAAAACAACTTTCTTGCCATAGTATTCAAATAAATGTCTTGATAAGTTTGACAGGCACGACTGTAATTACCTGCCTAACCATATATTATCAAAATCCATTAAATCGCTTTCTGGTCCGCAGAAAATCTGAATTCATTGTGCAAAGTTTTTATTTCCTCTTTTATACTGTTAAAACCATTTTCCCAGTTTGTTTCCTCAAAATCCTTAAAACTGATAAAAATAACGGGGTCTCGCGCCTTGTCTATCAAAATATTCACTTTTAGAAATTTCTGAGATTTTCGAAAGTATTTTCATCTTTATTCTTCACACACATCATATTTCAGCATGGACGCATATTTAGCGATTTCCCAAACCAGCGTGGCCTTGTAAACAGAATTCTTGTCGTTCCCTTTCGAATTTCTTTAGTCAGCCAGATGTCAAAATAATCAGTAGTATTGTTTGCATATCAGCTAACTTCAAATTGTCCAGTTCAACAGCAAATGCTCACTTTCTCATTTCCTATGCAATCATATCCTCAATTCTCTATTTGATTATTACACATGATATTTACATTTTAACTAAAAGTCAAATACATTTGATTGTAATATTCTAATTTTTGAAAAATTTTGCATATAATTAAAGACAGCTTGAGTTTTAAAGGATTTTACGATAGTAATTATAATTTGAGCTTTTCAAGTATCAAATCAAAATTTGGATATATAATCATAAATTTTTAAGTAATCTTACTCAGGAGAATTTTTATGAATTTCTACTAACAATATTAAGCTGTCAAAGATAAAAACGATAAAGAAAAATTGTACAAAATGTTACTGAAAATCAGCGGAAATAACTAAAGATGAAGATGTAGAGGGCCACTCAAGCAAAGGAGTGATTCTTTTGGGATATTTCAAGGAAAATGAAGATAAAATTTATATTTCGATAAACTCTCAAGGATTGGCAACTAAGAAAATGGCGACAAATTCATAGAATTCAAGTGTTATAAGTAGGCTTTTGGGGTTGAAATATCAGCTGTTCATGGAAAACGAGAAATTAATAATAACAACAAAATAGTCTTGTTGACTTATTTCCGCTGTGTGAGAAAATTAATGCAAATGCACCAAAAATGGAAAAATGGATTGGCAAAACCTTTTTAAAGTGCGAATGAAAAAGTTAGAATAAGAATGTCAAGTGGAATAGATATGTCTTCTGACGACCTTTTATTTAAAATAGACAGTAAAAAGAAAAGATTAAATATTTCAGTTTATATGAAGGATGTGAAAAATACCTGCAAACAGAAGAGAGAAATCTTGTATCAACTGCTTGATGACATTCTAGGAGAAGAGACGTGGAAACTTATCTTGGGGCTATTGAAGACAGTGATAAAAGATGATTCTATATAAATTCAGATAGGCTGATAGAAAGTTGATAAATTATAATATTATCTACTCAATATAATATTTATAAAGGGCATCACTTTTGAATACCCTTGCTGACACGATTAATAAATACAAAATAAATTGTAAAAACTAACACTCTAATCCTGCCTTATAAAATAATATTTCTTATTCAAAGTTTTTACCATTTTCCTGTGCATTTTTGATATAATTTCCAGATTCCATTAACAAAGGTCTTCTTTACTGAAAAGAATCCATATCAGAATCATATCAACCCTAAAAATCCCTTAGAATATCACGATACAATTTCCTTAATATTCTAGGGCATTTTATCTATTCTCCCATATTTTTACTAGCTTGTCATAAATCTCAGAATTAGCCGTATATCCTGTTATTTTGTTTCCAAAATCTGACATAAAAGTATTCTCTTGGAATATCTGTTGTTTTATCGAGTTTATAACAACATTTTCATAATTTTTCTATCGTTTCAAATTCTCTAACAGTAAACAATTTATTACTATCCAAGTATTTTTATCCACAGTATCAACAAGCAGCCATATGCAAGTTTTCCCTTGAGGCTTTTTGAAGTCATTGAGCCTTGAATATCATTATACCAGTTCCATTCCTTGCCCTCACAGATCTCTGCCCGGAAAAATGGCATCCCATCCTTTGCGAATAAAATCCAGGAAGCCCATCCCTACCGGTGATTTCATTTATCACATTCCCAAAATAAATTAATTTTCCCAATATAATCCTATAATCATCCTGTATCATATAAAGAAGAGTCCCTTAGGGTAGCAAAGGAGATTCCACCAATAAGCACAGTAGAATAAACATTGTCTTTATATTTTCTCATCCCCCCAGCTCCAAGTGAAAATGCCCATGTAAACTTCCAGATGCCCACTACTATACTCGAACTTTTTACATAGCTATTCGTTTTCCAACCATCATATACCCATAATCTAGGCTTTTCTTTTATATCCTGCGTATATTTCAAGATTTTTCAAAATCAATGTTTTATCTGTTATTCTATTCCATCGCTATATTCTCAGCTTTGATTTTTGTATTTTTACATATTTTATAAATTTTTCATCTATTTTTATTATATGTAGCGTTTTCTCTGAAATGCAAAACACAAGTTTACGACTTTTAACATTTAATGGAAAGCAATCAAGATAGTTAAACTTGCAGATTATTTTCCTGTTCAATGTCTATCTCCTTAAAATTTATTTTTGTATAATTTATAAAAGTCTATACAACTCGTCATCTGTTTCCATTAATCTTTCTTGCATCCTTTAGCCTTTTTCAATTTTATGTTTATAAAAATTAACAAGTAAATTTAATTGCATACAAAAAGACTGGAAAAATCAGCCTTATTCAAAAATAATCTTATCCACATTTCTATTCAAAAACTTCCGTCGCATTCGTAACTTCATTTCCCTAACGCTACATTCATACTCGATCGCCACTTCCATTGGCTTTCATCAGGTTCGCTTGTAGTAATTTTTGTAGCCACATTCCAGAACTGCAATCATTTTTGCAAAAACATTATCAGATGGTAGCTTGTCCAACGCTGTATTTCGTAAGAAAGTCCAGCAACAAATGGTACAAAACAGTATTCTTGTCACTAATTTATAAAGAAGCATCGTAAAAATGTCCAGTTGGAACTTTAAAAACAAGTCAACTGTTGAAAAATACTAAAATACTGATAAACATTACAAGTAAAAGAAAACTTGTACCGCATCTTGGATGAAATCTTGTACATTCTTTTTGCATTTTTGGGTGTTAATTCCTTTTTCCATTTTCGTAATTCATAATACTTTTATGTTCTGCTCATGATATTCAAAAAGCTCGCTGTATATCCTTCAAAAACGAAATTCCCGTAAATATATCTAAGAAAAGTATCAATTTTATAACAGCCTCAACAATATTGGCTTTTAAAACATTGTCTTTAAAAGAAAAAGCCTCCAACAGCAGATGGTAGCCACATAAACACCGCTATTCCCTAAACTAAAACCGATGTCATAACAGTAAACCCAGCCTGTTTATCCGATCAGATTTTCTCCTCTTCCAGTCCAGCCTGATTTGACGCGAAATAAGCTCCTTCGTCCCAACGACCATTGCATCATAAAGTGCTATAACTCCTCGCTCACAAAAGGTACTTTTAACCATTTATTATTTTTCTCCAGTAAGCGTTATTTTTATAAACAATACTTGCATCCTGCTTACGAACAGCTGTTCTGCAATAGCTTTAGGCCCTCTCATCATAACCCCTTCTACAACAGCCTGTCCTCCAACAGTCACTCTTTTTATCTTTCCATTTTTACCTACTTTCTTAATATCTTCTATTTTCTATAGATTTTTCTTAATTTTCATTAATATTTTATTCCCTGTCAATTACTGCTCTATTTTTATACGTTTTTAGTGATTTATTAATGTACTCAGCCTTATATTTGCTAACTCCTTTTATTTTGCTAATATCTAGAGCTGTTGACATCAAAGATTGAATGAACATTTGAAAATTCCTTTACAAAGAATCTCTCTGTCCTTTTGCTTATTTTTGTTATATTGCTCAAAGTCCATAACCACGTGGCTCTATCTTTCTCATCAAGATTTAATGCTATTTGTATCAAATCCAAGAAGCACACGATTTTTCGTCATCCAGTAATTCCTCTTTTGTTAAGATTTCCTCTTAAACCAATTTTTCTGCTGTTTCCTCACTTGTCTTTATAATCCTTTATAAAAGCATCAAAACTTTCGTTTTTATTTAACATTGTTTCTTCATACTGAATTTTTATAAGCCGTCCTTCCTTCCAAGCTCTGCCATGTATTCAATTAATTCTTCCGACATTCTGAAAAGCAGTCCATACATTTCTCACATTCTACAATATCATAAAGTGTTATCTGTTGTCAAAACTCAAAGATAGACAAATTAACATGATTTTTCTCAATCGCAGGGAATATTTCTCCAGGAGTAGTGCACTGTGATTTTGTCCAAATCTCAATTTCATTTAATAAATATCTAAACTTGCCATAATATACTGTTATTGTTTGTTCTTCTCTCAGAAACTGCAACAACTAAATTTCCTTTTTGCTGAGCAATTCTGTGTGCCGCCTGATGTCTTGTTCCGCTTTCATCTGTTTCATGGAATAATTTGGCTGTAACTGGATATTTTGCTCCATAAGTGTCTTTTATATCCTCTGACAGAATAATTCACCATCCATTTTGGACAGATTCCATAAACTTTTGTGGTGAATATGCTGTATTTAGCTCAAATCCACCACCCATTCACATCTTTCAAATTGTTTGGATTTCCCAATGTACAATCAATGCCCCCAGCTTTGCTTCTTGAATTTTATCTATCGCTTCTCTCAAGCTGTTCCTGGTACTATCCTCTCAAATATGATGCTCCAATATTTTCTTCTTGTTCACTACCTTTTTAACGTTTCTTATCCTTTCCTTCATTTTGCTCTATTGACATCTTATCCTCTCAACAAGTTCACTTATAGTTTGCTTATATAGTTAAGCTTTATTTTTGTTTTATTTTCTTTTCAAAATCAGCCTGTATGGCTCTTTGGTGATACACTCCCACAAATCCCAGTCCAGTTCATTTTCTCTATTGATAAATGAAACTTTTCTCACTTCGCCCCAGTCAATCCACTCAATAGCAGCTATGACTTATCGGTATGCCTTTTATTGAAGATAAAAGCGAAAAACTACAGCTAAATCAGAACTTCTGTCATTAGAGTCAATTCCACCTGGAATATTAATATAAATATCTTTAGAGTTTACATCCACCTTTTAATGAACGTGATAAAACCGCACTCAATATTTCCACACGATTTTATCGTATCCTCAACTGTTCTTCTGGCATCCCAAAATTTGGTGTTCCCAGTAACGACTGCACTTCAAATAAAATACACGGCTTCCATCAAAAATTGGTACAATAATACCCCTTTCAATATTTTTCATCTCTATCACTTATAAAAATTCAGATAGGATTTTTCACTTCACTAATTCCATTTTCTTTCATATCAAAAATTGAAATTTCATTTGTAGATCCATAGCGATTCTTTATTGAACGGATAATCCTGTAGTAATTGTTTTCTTCTCCTTTCAGTGCTGCATCACCACTCATGTTTCCAATAGTTTTTGGTCGCTAGTTTCCCATCTACATGTCCACAATATAAACATGCAATTTCATAGCTATTTCAATGATTTTTAAAAGTTGTTTCACGAATTTGTGTTACACTTCCAGGAATGGAATTAACATTTTCTGAATAAAGTGTCAGATTGAGTCAATTACAACGACTTTTGGCTTATCTTTTCAGTACACTTTCATTTTTCTATGTTTGTATCATTTAAAATATACAAATTTTTCACTTTTTACATTGACACGTTCTGCACTGCTTTTATTTTGTCGTAGCGATTCCTCCCCAGAAGCATAGAATACATTTCCAATTTTTGCATACTCCTGTGATAACTGAAGCAAAAAGTTGATTTTCCGTTCGGGACTTCCGTAACTGAGCACAACTTCCCTTTTATAAGTCCGCCTCCTAGAAACCCTATCAAAATTCTTCAGATGGGTGACCATCACGAAATTCCTTTTCAATTTCAATATCCGTTATCTTACTAATTGAAACATCCACTGATTCTGTTTCTAAAAGTACTCTTTTATATCAATCTCTTCTTCAAAGAGTTCCCCATGAATCTCAGTTAGGACATTTTTCCAAGCCATTTAATGAACTATAACCCACATTCTGAGCATATATATATTTTGCCTTCTGTACAGCCATTTTGAGTTCCCTCTTTTATCACATTTCTTATTCATAGCAAATAACAAAATTATGTTTTTCCCTTTTTATTAACTGTGAAATTTTAGTAATTTAGCAGTCATTTAAAACTATTTTAGTCTTTTGTAATTCTTTACCTTAATCTAAACGTTGTTCTCATTTTCTGTAACATACAAATCTCCTTATTTAATGCGACTTCCTTCACAAGACTTGAACTCAAGTACAGATATTCTCTTGAAGCCGTTAAAATACTGTTTCAAAATTCACTTTTTGACAAGTGTTTTGTTTATGAGCGTAAACTGTAACTCGTATTCATAATCTGATAAAGCTTCCAAGCCCTCTTATTAAAAATATTTACGTTTTCTTTCGCACATAAAATCAACTAACAATCCGTTAAAAATATTTCAGCATTAATGTCTTCTTTTTCCAAGATTTCCTATCATCATCAACTTTTTCTTCATCTGAAAACCAGGCTTTTGATTTTGTAGGGTCTAAAAATTCCTATGTACTTATCAAAATAAATGCGAAAGACGCTTTTATAATATCAATATGTCCCCTTCGTTATTGGATCAAAACTCCTGGATATAACGCCACTTTTTCATATTGTTCCTCTATTTTACCTTTTGCTAATTTTGCTAATGCCTCTCTTTGCACGCATGTTTTTCAGCTTCCTTTTTACTTTTTCCCAGTTCCTACGCCATAAATTTTATCATTTCCAGCTTACGAAATTTCCAAAAACTTTATCATGGTCAGGACCTTTTTGTATTAATGCAAACTTATATTCAGCATTTTTCTATATTTTGTAACAAATTCCTGTAAAAACAGTCTTATAATCACCAGTTCCTTCTATTTCTTCAGAGTTTATTTATCCAAGCAGTAAATTTTATGCCACATCGCAGTATAATAATCGGAATCTAAAAATCGCACCAATCAAAGCTCCAAAGGCATCACCTAAAATGACCCTTCTGTCTTCCACCAGACATAATTTCGCCATTGCTCAAATACAAATATTCTCCTAGTTCAATATCGCTTGCAATAGTAGAAAATGGGTTCACTTATAATTTGGCTTTTTAAGTTTTAGCAAGTTCACCTTCCGTCTCTTAAAGTTCATAAATATATTCTGTTGTTATAGATTTAGATCTGCATCTCCTAAATTCAGCTTTTTCATTCTAAATCTTCTATCTTTTCCGTTTCATTAGAATACGATCTGTGTGTCAACCCCTCTTCTAAATATTCCTGTTTTAAATTCATGTCCTATTTTCTGCATCAATTTCCTTGCGCTCCTATTTCTGCCGTTTCCATGTTTCACCTCCTTCATTTTTATTATTTATTTTTCATGTTTCAATTAAAGGGAAAAATCAAATATTTATTCTCCTTAGTTATTTTCAAAATATTTTTATTTATTTATATTTTCTAAATGCTAGAAACGGCATTGTGTCCACAAATCCTAGCAGCTTGACATTCCTACTTCAATATCTCTTTCACTGCTTATTCTGGTACATAATCAAGTCACATAATGGATACAGATTTTCATAATTTTATAGTTGGAGGCATAATTCCTTCTGAGTGCAAGTGTACAAAGAATGCCTTCAATTCCACCTGCTCCACCTAATAAATGTCCAGTCGCACCTTTTGTAGAACTTACAGAAAGTTTGTATCGCATATTCTCCAAATGCTGTTTTATTACTCTGGTCTCATTTTATCATTTACTTGGTGTAGATGTTCATGCGCATTAATGTATCCAACTTCTTCGGGTTTGATATTTCGCATACAAAAGCCATTTTAAAAAGCTCTTGGCACCTTCTCCACCGTCAGATGGCGCTGTCATGTAGCATCTCCTGTTTCTCCATATCCAACAACTTCTGCATAAATTTTTGCCCCGTAGCGTGTTCCAATTCTTCCAGCTTCTTGCTCCAGCACCTTCTAAGTACAAAATCCATCCTCTATCCGCTGTAAATGGACGTGATGCAGTTTTTAGGATCTGGATTGATTGACAATACTTTCAAGTTTGCAAATCCTGCTATTCCCTGATGGAGTTACTGGTTGCTTCATTCCTCCAGCTACCATTGCATCAGCCTTTTCCTAACAAGATTGCCTGAAAGCATCTCAATTAATTTGTTCCTGAAGCACAAGCTGTAACAACAGTCTTAATGGGGATCCTTTGCGCCTATATAAATTGAAGTATTTCCAGAAGCCATATTCAAAATTTGCCGCTGGAATATAAAATGGCGATACTCTCTTTAGCCCTCTTGTAACAAGTTTTTCCACTTCCTGCTCCAATTACATCCAGTCCCTGTCCTGAACCGATAATCACTCGATTCTATCCGCATTTTCTTCTAGTAATTTTCCAGTTTCCGCATCTTCTAACGCTAACACAAAGAAGCCGCAATCGCATAGTGCGAAAAAGTCTAGCTATCAATTCTTCTCAATGTAATTTTTCGGCACCAAAAGTCCTTTCACTTCCGCCGCAATATGCACTGAATGCTCCGAAGTACTCAAACTGCGTAATCATGTCAATTCCACATTCCGCCAGCCAACAGGTGCTCGCACGTGTATGCTTTTCCAGTTCCCAACGTGTTTACCAGTCCTATTCCTGTAATACTACTCTTCTCATTGATTACACACCTCTCATCTTTTTATATTTTAAATATATTTAAATGTTGGAATAATATTTTTAATTTTTCCCGCTTATATTATTTATTTTAAGCAGAGGTATCAAACGCGTACCCTCTGCACTCCCTTTACGCAAAATTTCTTATAAAAGAAAAATAGAACTCGCTTTTGAATAGAGATTATTTTTAATTTAAATAACTTTGTCAATTTAAAGAATGCTGCAAAGCTCAAACAACTGTTTTCTTCTAACGAAATTTTGCTTATTCATTATTTGGATGCAAATTAACTGTTTGTAATTAAGCTAAGGTGTCGTGATTTTGAAGCTAAAATCGACTAAACGCATTTATGTGTCGCCATAACTTCTACAATAAATTCTGATAGAATGATTGCTCTGTAATTTGCAGTGAGCGTAGTTTACATGCTTGAGTTTTCGATTCGTTTTCATTGCTGAGACGAGCTGGGTTTTACCAAAGGGATAGCGACTGTTTCTTGCTTACGAAAACACATAAATATTATAAAAGTATTTATTAATAGTAATCTTTAGTATAAAATTACAACAACTACTTATTTATTTTATTATGCTAGTAACAACTTTTACAGTAGTTTGATTTTAACATTTTTCCATCAATAAAGGAGAAATACAAAAGTTTTATCTATTTATTTGAGAGTCGATGTATTCAATTACATCTTTAACTGTTTTAATTTTTGTGCATCTTCGTCAAGGAATTTCAATGTCAAATTCTTCTTCAAAAGCCATGATTAAATTCAACTGTATCTAACGAGTCCAGCTCCTAAATCATCAACAAAAGATGCATCTTCTGTTACTTGATCCTCATCTGCTCCTAATTGATCTACTACTATTGATTTAATTTTGTCTAGCATTATAATGCTACCTCCATGTGTTACTTTTCTAGAATTATTATACCAAATGAATGTGATGCAACTAAAATTTATTAATAATATAAAATTTTCGACTTCTAGCTTAGTAATTCCATTAATTCCTTATCACTCATTTTCAAACAGGACTTTCTCTCGTCTTTATGCTCTAGCAGATTCTCGCTTAACTGACGTACTTTCCTGCAATATGATCCTCAATTGTACCTTCTGTCACAAGTTTTATAACTTGCACGCTTTCTGTCCGATTCTATATGCCCTGTCACTTGGCTTGATTTCTCCTACAGCAATATTCCACCACGGATCATAATGAGTCCACAACGTCCGCTCCAACGAGGTTTAGTCCTGTTCACACCTGCTTTTAACGAAATTAAAGACCAGCTTGTCGTTCTCCAGCGTTAAATCTATTTACAAATCCTCAACTCTCCTTAGACTTTCCACGCTTTCCATCAATATAAAAATACTCAATCCCCATGCTTACAAGCTCTTTGTTTCAATTTCCTTCAAAGTTCCCTACAAATTGAGATCAATAGTCTATGCCCATTTTCAATGTAATATCCGGCAGTAAAGTCACGCAATACTTCCAGCTTTGGCTACCTCACCTTTATAGTCTTGCTTTGAATAAAGGTTGGCAGGTACAGATCTGACATAAGTTTTGTCAAGATAGCAGGTATTTTTCATACGATTGTTGACATTTTCGTTGAATTTCTTCGATTTCACTTTTAGCTTTCTTTATGTACGACATATATAGCATGTTTTTGCTCATTGCTCAATGTTACAACCATATTTGATTCGATTTTATCCGGTAATTCTGTAAGCACTTCTGTTCTTCTTAACAAAGAATGGAGACAATAATTTCATGAAATTATGTATTTTTGAAAATTTGGATTTACAATTGCTTCCTTTATAGTAAATTTTTGTCAAATTATCTAAATATCGGTATTACAAAATCAAATTGACTACAGTTCTAAATATTGACTTCTACTGGTGTTCCTGTCAATGCAAAATTTACTTTGCTATTGATTTTCATGACGCCTTTTCTTTTATTTGTGAAGTTGTTGTTTTATATTTTGAGCCTCATCCAGCTTTTCTACATCAAAATCTCTGTGTACTCTTCTATATCATTTCTCAAAGCCTGATAGTTGTTATCATAAATCCTCTTGATTTTTTGGATATAATTTCCTTTTCTTTTGAACTGCCGTTCCTTCAATTAGAGTTGGACTTATCCCTGTAAAACTTTATAATTTCTTCCTTCCAGTTGTATATACAGTGAACTCAGCTTTCAATAATCAAAAGCCGAAAAATCTCTATTTTCCTGATAAATCTCATTTAACAGCGAAATTGTCTGTAAAGTCTTACCAAGCCCCATATCATCAGCTAAGAACTCCTCCAAATCCAATATCATACATATTTTTCCAGCCAATTAAAACCTAATTTTCTGATACGAAATAATTGTACATTTATATTATGCGGCTCTATTTCACTGCCGATTTTATTTTATGGAACAAATCATAAAATTCATCCATTTTTACAAGTTCTTCCTGAATATTTTTGAAATTTGAGCAAGCTGTAAAAGCTTTTATTTTAGAAATTTTATTTTCCTCCAACTTTTCAGATTAGAAATAGAATCTGTAATTCCAGCCAGTTCTTCAATGCTTTTGTTGGCAATTTTACAAGTTCACCGCTTGAAAGCGTTATATATTTCTGCTCATTTTTAATTGCTTCCATCTACAATTTCCACATCTTCAGTTTTGTCCCTCAATGTCAAACGACATTCAAAAATTATTTCCACCTTTTTATTCCAACATGAACATCTATGTTCGTGCATTTTTATTTTTGTTATCCAGATGAATTTTTACCTTATCCGGATATTTTTATCAATATATTCGGAAATCTTCCCCAGCCCTTCATAATTTACATTGTAACTGCTTCCATCAACTCACATTTACAAAGAATAACTTTTCACAAGTTTTTTTCAATTCCTCACATAATTGTGCATTTTTCTGGGAATAAAAATATTTCCATTTTTTCCAACGCACAAACAGTATTTGACAAGTTAATTTTTACAAGTTCCTTTTCATCAGTTTCTGTAAACAAAAATGTCAATATTTCCATCCTCATCAACATATTCGGCAACATTAATATTTTTCCATCTCAAAACTGCTCCCAGCTTCAGTTATCCTCAAACTAAGCTGATTAAACAGATCCCTATCTAAAGAATCAAATTTTTCAAAAATCTTTTATCTCATTTCGCATCCATCTTAAAAGACTTTCGCTGTGTCGTTTGAAAAAGTAGTAAAATGGACTATTTTTCAGAGATTCTTTTCTGATATTTCTCATCGTAATTTTTGTCATTTTCGATTACAAATAACGGTTCATACAATGTCATTATCTGTTTTTGCTCCCCTAACAAAGAACTAGACTTTTTCCTTTTTCCATAGCTATCTAAGCAGTCTATTTATAGCATTTCATAGCCCTATCCTTGAATTCCGCTATCTATAACGCTTTGAATCTCTTTGCTGTATTCGTAAATCGCATTGATTATATTTGCTATCGTTGAAAAATAAGTTTCTTAGGGCTGTAAGTAATTTTAGAAAGTAACTTCATATTCTCTGTCTTTTTCACAATAGCCTCGATAAATCTTTTCAAAATATCTTTCACATAATAGTAGTTTTTCTTAGACCCTGTCTTTTAGTCTTAAAAATATAGTCCCCGCGCATTATTTTCCTAGATTATGAGTCTACCCATATTTATAGTCGCTATAACTTCCCTCTCAATTTCAACTTTCGAGTCTCATTTCCTGCTGTTCATCGGCTCGAATATTTTGATTTTCAAAAGTAAAGATTATAGATTTCATTGATTTTTTAGAAACACTTTCAACGATTTTTCCACTATTTCTTCTATTTTAATCATATTCTTGAAAAATCTATATTCGACTTTTACACATATCATCTTTTACAGCTATTTTTCAGTATCCGTTTCAATAGTTTCAAATTTAATTTCCACATTTTATTTTTATCAAAAATTTTGCAATGCTCATTTTGAATATTTTTCCTCTTTCTTTCAAAAGTTTTCAGCTGATCTATCTAATTTTTATGTATTTTCACTTTTTAGTTTTAATCTCTGTCTTGATTTATTTTTATTATCATTTTCTAGAATTTTTTACAGTAGCTTTTTCAGTTCTAATATTTTGCTCTTTTTCCTTTAATTTTTAGCTAATATTGTCTTCCTCAAAATCATCTTCAAACATCATTTCAATATCATCTAGTCCCAATAACTTTTGAAATTTTTCTGAATGATCTGCCATCATCCCCAAAGTTACAACGTGTTTACAACAATTTTTCTTATTGTTCTTAAAAAAACATGCAATCACAGTTTGCTTCGATAAATTCTCCTTTTTCTGCTCTACCGTAATTGATGTCTTACAAAGGCTGTTTTCCTTGTACTCACCTTCCACCGTTATAAAAATTCCCATCAGCGAAAAAGTGCAGTTATATTCCCCAAACTTTTATTATAATATTCCTGTCCGATTACGAAAAATACTTGGTGTTATCTGTTTTTAATTCTAACGAAATACTATTCTCTCTCATATCTCCCTGCTTTTATTTTAAAAATCTTTTTAATTTTCAACTTTCACTCTTTACAATTCCCAATAGATTCGTTATTCTATCAAAATTAATGACATAATAAAACTATTCAGAATTTTTAAAATCTAAATTTAAATAGATTTCATCATTATTATTGCATTTTCATTATTTCCATAATAATTTTTCCTTACAGAAATTTGCTTTCAAATCCAATTTTATAAAGTTTTTAGTGCTTTTATATTATTTCTCATTAACTTCCAGCAAAAACTTATTTTCTCTGAAAAATGTATATTTTTAATTTCTGATATTTTTCATTATTTCTTTAAGTCAGATTTCTTTCATACTTTCAATTAATAATTTTTCACCAAAACCTTGTCCTTGATATTCTTTTATTGCTACCTCAAAAATATCTATGCTCTCTATTGTACCATAAAATGCGACATATCCCAACATATTTTTCTCAAATTTTTCATTTTTACCAAAATCCGTTTTTCTTTTTGACTTTTTCTAAAAATTTTTATTTTTATCTTCTTTTTAATTTTCTCCTACAAAAATATTTTCTCTCACTATAATTAAATAAGCAGTATATCTCATACTGCTCACTTATATCATTTCAGAAAAATATTTATCTCCCAACTTTATTTTTAAAAGCTTTTCATTATGAATTTTTAACCAATTCATCGACAATATTTTTCCATTTTATTCTCCATTTTCTTTAACTTTATCAAACTCTTACTTTATAATATTAAAAACGATACACATTTGTAAATACTCTTAAATTATAATAGCCCAATTCTAGTCAATGGCCACCATCTTACAAGTAATTCACCCTTTAATTCTAGGTTCTACACAAGCCCAAAAGTATCTTGTGTCTTTGACTGTTTGAAGTGTTATCTCCCATAGCCATATAATAATTAGTATCAGTGTTATAGTTTCTCCATTCAACAATCTTCTAAACAATTATCATCATATTTAAAGTCCATAATTGGCATAACCATTTCATCTCTGCCTTCTACTTTTAAAGTAAATGTATAGTATGTATTTGGTCAATATATTTGTTGGATTAGCATTAAGATTCATCATCACTTTCCCTATTATATCTTTAAAATTCTTATCAGTTTTTATTAAATCCAAAAACTCTTTACCAGTCAATTTTTTTAAAATCCTTTTCCATCATAGTAGCTTTCCCAGTCTACTTGTCCAATTAAAGTATGGTCTTTGTCTTCATTTCTCTAAATATTTTATCAATTGCAACAATTTTATCTAGTTTTATTTTTATCCCTTTTCTTAGGAATATAAATTTTTGTTGTTCATAAGAAGTCCTTCTGGCAAAATAGGCTTTTTGTGGCGTTACTTTGTCCAAAACTTCCGATTTTTATCATTTATATCATATGGCTCCACCAACATTCTGAACTTTTATGACGTTAAATTTATTCACTTCCTGATTATATTTTTGCAAATCTTCCCATATTTGTTGTTTCATCACCAGAAAAACTGGATAGCTTGGCTTATTATCAACATTGGCAATTTCAAATTCATTAATACTCATTTTCCCTTTTTCAATTTGAAGTGTATCTCCGGCTCTCCAACTATTCTTTTTGTATACATCACTTTATCAGTCATCAGCTCTTTAAAAGCAATTATATGTCCAACTTTTAGGATTTGAAAAATGATATTTCACCATATTTCGTAAAAACTCTATCTTTCACTAAAATCATGTCGGCTCCATTGAACCTGTCGAATACATAATTACCAATATAAAACAATTGAATAACAGCCACCAGAATAACAGCAATCAATGCATTATCAATTCTTGTTAATGCTTTTCCAAATGTGCTTCTTTTTCTTTCTTCCTTTGCAATTCTTTCATCTACTGAAAGATTATCATTTGGAAATATCTTTTTAAAATATTTCTTCTGTGCTTTCTTGTTTTACTCTTGATTCTGTTAATATTTTTCCAATTTCTTATTATCATATGCAGCTTCTTTCAGAATCAGTGTTCTGTGACTTTTTCCTTTTGATAAATCTTTTAAATAAATAAATAAGAATCAATGAAATTACAACATTTATTATCAAATAAATATAAAAATTTATATCTAAAATATTAAACATCAATTTTCCTAAAAACAGCATAATTAAATCAATAAAAATCCCATTCATGTTGCATTCTAAGTACATAAATACTACATTTAATCCAAAAAACTCCATAAATTCCCCAAACCTTAATCCAAAATATTTAGGATCTTCAGTTTTTATCTACAATTACAAAAAATATGATGATATAATTAACGCTACAACTGTTAATAAATTCCCAATCATAGCATGATTTCTTTCTCAAGTGATACTTTTCTGCAATATTTCATCCTCTTTCACTCTTATCCAATGGATAACCTGCTTTTTCCTAAAAGAAAAATAATAGAAATAGCGATGCAACAATATAAAATGCTCCCCATAGCATATTCATAATTTTCCCTCTCCTAATTTGTAATTTTTAAATTTTAAAACTCTCTTTAAAAACTGAAACAATAAAATATAACATTCAAGTTCACTTTTAAAAGCAGCAATTACTGATTATACATAATTAAACTTTATTTTTCTAAAATTTTTATTTGCCTAAAATATATTTAATACAGTAAGTTTATTTTTATTAAAATATTAAATTTTTAGTCTGCATAAAAATAAAAAGCTAGTATTTGCTAGCCTTGAAGCTACTTTCTAATTTCTTTAATTCTATGCAGCTTTCCTGATAAGTTTCTCAAGTAGTATAATTTAGATCTTCTTACTTTACCAATTCTCTTAACTTCGATTTTTCTACTAATGGAGAATTTAAAGGAATGATTCTTTCTACACCGATTCCTGAAGATACTTTTCTAACTGTAAGTTTTTAGCAACACTTCCACCAGAAACTCTGATAACTACACCTTCAAAAACCTGTATTCTTTCTTTGTTTCCCTCTTTTACTTTGTAGTGAACTGCAACTGTGTCCCTGCTTTAAATTGAGGTACATCAGCCTTCTAAGTAATTTTTCTACTAATTCGATTAATTTCTCTTTCAAGAAATTCCTCCCTTCTTTCTAAGACATTCTTTCTATCTATACCAATCTCACTGATTCAAAAACTTTTCTTGCTTATAAATCTTTTACAAAAACTGGTAGCAACAATAAAAGCGGAATATCCTTTTTATTCAATAACTTATTAAGTTTATCACATTTTCCATTAATTTTTCAATACAATTATAAAATTTTTCAATTTTTAAAATCATATTCTTTTTCCTAAAATACTTTTTAATCTAAAGTATTTCAAACTCAAAAATTATAACTCTTTTTACTCAAATATTCAATATTAAATTATAAATTTTTAAGCAAATTCAAGTTTATTTCAATTTTTCAACCCTAGCTTCCTTAAATCCAGACCAACACAAAATCCTTCCCTACAAAAGAGTGGTCTTCTCAATACCATTCCATTGCTTGCAAGTAATTCAAACTGTTCATCTTCTGACATCTCTGCTAATTTTTCCTTTAGTTTAGCTCTTTGTAAAACATTCCGCTTGTATTAAAAATCTTTTTAACGGCAATCCACTTTCTTTTATAATATTTCTTAATATCTTCGCCCGATGGTGTTTCTTCACAATGTGCTTATATTCGTAATCAATCCCATTTTCCTCAGCCATTTTACGCTGCAAGTTGTGCATCTTGGATAGCAATATACTTTGTTCATTTTTTCTTCCTTTCGTAATTTATTAAAATTTAAATTAATTAACAGATTAATATTTTATTTTCCAATATTTCCTTTATACTTTTTCACTTTTTATAAATTAGAAATTCTCACAATTCAATATCACTCCTCATAATACAAAAACCCGATTTATATTTCCTTGCAAAAATTCAACCTTTTCCTAATTTTTCTCAGATACAAACGGCATTTTTATATCTGACAGAGTTTCTTTTTAAAGTTTGTTACTTACCATCTGCACTTTATATTTATCTAACTTCAAATCATTTTGCCATTGCTTTTTATACAATCTTCTGAGTTTCCAATTTCATCAACTAAATTGATATTTTTAGCTACTTCAGCCACACTCTTCCCTTGTAGCAATTTTTCTCAAGTTCCTCATCATTCATTCCTCTGGCTTCATTACATGTTCCTTAAACTCGTCATCAAACTTCATTCATATTATGAATTAATTTTCTCTTTGAATCTTCTCCAACTTTTCAAATGGATTCAGCATATCAAAACCAACTTTCTTTCCAGATCCTTCCAAATTAATGTCTAACTTTTTCATTGTTCCTGCAACTTCAGGGGTACATCATAACAACACCGATTGAGCCTGTCAAAGTAAGAGTTGTTGCAAATAATTTTCCAGTTGTGGCAATGTAATACCACCACTTGCATACATTTCCCATTGAAACATATATTGGCACAGTCAATAATTTCTTATATATTTTTCTCAGAAACTAAAAGCACTTCCACCAGGCGAATTGTCTTAACACCAACCCTTTCAAATTCTTTATTTCTTTTAATTCTTCAAGTTTTTCATCAAACATTATCATAAGTAATGTTTTATTGGGATTTTTCACATCAATAACACCTTCAAGGTTCACTACTGCAATCGTATCTTTTTGCTTTTTCCTCTTTCAACATTCCTATGTAGTCTTCAATCGAAACAGTAGTCTTCCTTGTAATTTATCCCAATTTCATCATAATCAACAACACCGTCAATCAATTTATATTCCAAAGCCTTTTTCCTTAGCAAATATAAGATTCCCGCTCAATATATCATTTTCAATATCTATTTCCTACTTTACTTTTTACCAGTCTCCTAAAATCTTCAAAAACTTTATCTCTTTATATTTTTAATTGATTCCTTTTCTCTTCTGACATTTGGTTATGGCTATATTTTCTCCAGCCACCTGTAATCACTCAATATAGCATTCATCCTTATCCCAAATTTTTCCAGAAAACGACTTTAAATAAAAATTCCTTATGCAAATATCCCTAAAAATAATAGTTGACTGCCTTGGTCAAACATAAAATCTTATCCAAGCATAGCCTGTCTATCATCGACTTTCCTCAAGCGTCCTATCCTACAACTTCCTATTTTTCCTAATCTTGTCAAAAATTTTAGAAATCTCTTCCAGCTGTGAAAGTGTCAAATTCAACTTATCCATCAATAATCACTTTTTTATATTCTTATCTTCCAAAGACTCTTTAATCCTTGCAATATTTGATAATACGATAATTTCTCTTTCCCCTTCAATGCTAGCATAGCCACATCTTCCTTTCAAGTTTCTTGACATCAAATACATAGCTTTTTACCTTTTTAAAGGCAATTTTCTTCTTATTTTTACTCTAAGAATCTTCTTCATAAAATTAAATTTAAAATCACACACAAAATAAAGCATTATTACTATTTCTAACAGCATTTTCAAAATAAACATCCATATCAACTCCCTACTTTTAAACTATTTCACTATCCTCAATCCCAATCCAAATGTAATACAACATCCTATTAACAATAACAATTCTTTCATATTTGAAAATTAATATCAAAAATATACATCAATATTAAACTCCCCAAAATATAAAATACATTTTTCATCCTAATTTCAAAATCATACATTACCCCAAAATACACACACTATTAATGGCAAAATTAAAGTTGCAGAAAAATATTGGAAATTCACGAAATATAAATATCAATATTGAACTCAGTACTATTGGTTTTCTATTATCATATTTCTTGTATACAAAGCTATCGGATACAATACTAATTGTGAAATAAAAAGCGTAAACAACGACATCCAATCTGGAAATTTTATTTTATTTTATTCAATTTATTACTCCTATCAAAAATTTTTATTTTAAATTTATTGCATTTTTATTATACAACCTATCTTTTTAAAAATCACAATATTTTTCTCATTTTAAATAGTGAATCTATTATAAATTTTCATCAAAGAATCAAAATCTTTCATTACAAAATAATTAAAATATAATTTTTCGTAAACGAGAAACAGTATTAGTTATAGAAATTATATCAAATTTGTTTTATAATAAGCAAATTTTGTTAAAGATAACTGTTTGAGATTTTGGAACATATTCTAAACTCATATATAGTTATTTCGGATGAAAATAAACTTTTATTCAAAAATCAGAGTTTTATCTTTATAGAAAGTTGCGTAGAGCGATAGAGTGCGGGAGATGGCGTCTGATCTCCTGCTTTCAAAAATAGATGGTATAAATAAAAGCTCAAAATAACTTGTTTGAATATTATAAAAATAAAAATTACAGTTCAATTATACTACTTCAATTCATTCATTTTTATCCCTCAACTTAATAGCTTCCTCAAAATTAAGCTCCTCAGCCAATTTTTTAATTTGCTTATCAAGTTTCTTAATTTCCTTTTTCCACGTCTTTTTTTCGCTCTTATACTGCTTTAATTGCTTTGTTTGCTTCATTTTCTTTTTCAATTTCATAATCTACGATTGACTCTGCAATTTCTCTTACGATTGATTTTGGATTAATGTTGTTTTCCAGATTGTATTTTTCCTGAACTTCACGCCGTCTGTTTACTTCGTCAATGGCTTCCTGCATAGAGCCTGTTATTCTGTCTGCATACAAAGATAACGTGTCCCTTCTACATTTCTTGCAGCACGTCCCATTGTCTGAATCAGCGATCTTCTGGAACGTAAATATCCTTCCTTGTCTGCTTCCAAAATTGCTACTAATGAGACTTCTGGAATATCCAGCCCTTCCCCCAGCAAAGTTTATTCCAACCAGAACATCAAATTCACCTTTTCTCAAAGCCTCTTATTATCTCTGTTCTTTCTAGCGTATCAATGTCAGAATGCATATATTTTTACTTTTATTCCATATTCAAATAGTAATCTGTCAGTTCTTCTGCCATGTCAAGGTTGTAACTAAAAATCCGTTCTTTTCTTGCTGTTCTTGTTTTTATTTCATCCATCAAGTCATCAATCTGATTTTTGTTTCACGAATGTCGATACTTGGCTCTACAATTCCTGTTGGACGGACAAAGCTGCTCTACAATTCTCCATTTAGAATGTTCCAGCTCGTAATCGCTTGGAGTGGCTGAAATATATACAACTTGTGGAATTTTCCAAAAATTCCTCAAATTTTTAACGGACGGTTATCATAAGCGCTTGGAAGCCTAGAATCCATTGTCAATTAAAGACTTCTTTCTTGCTCTATCTCCCTTATACATCCCATTTATCTGTGGAACTGAAATGTGCGACTCATCCAAAAATACGACTAAATCCTCTGGAAAATAGTCAATTAACGTATCAGGCGCTTCTCCTTCACTCTTTCCAGTCAAATATCTAGAATAATTTTCCACACCTTTACAATACCAATTTCCTCAATCATTTCCAAATCATACTTTGTTCTTTGCTCAATTCTCTGTGCTTCCAGCAATTTTCCTTCCTTTTTGAAAAAAATGCACTCTTTCTTCCATTTCCTTTTTATTGCCTCAAACATCACTTTTTCGTATCTTCATTTGTCAAATAGTGAGTTGCAGGCATTATTGTGATTCTTTTTATATTTCTAATTTTCTGTCCAGTAAGCGTATTAATCTCTGAAATGCTTTCCAAATCATCTCCAAAAAATTCAAAACGGTATCCTGTATCCTGATAAGATGGATGTAAATCAAGAATATCACCTTTCACACGGAATTTTCCACGCTCAAAGGCAATATCATTTTCTCTCATATCTAAGTGAAATCAGCCTTTTTATAAGCTCATTTCTTTCAAATCCAGTTTCCACATCAATCGGAATCGATCTCTTTTATATGCCTCTGGTGATCCCAATCCATAAATTGCCGAAACTGAAGCCACAATAATAACATCTCTTCTATTCAAAAGTGCTGCTGTTGCTGCATGCCGCAATTTATCAATCTCATCATTAATTGAAGAGTCCTTTTCAATATACGTATCAGTCTGCATAATATACGCTTCAGGCTGGTAATAATCATAATAAGACACAAAATATTCAACAGCATTTTCAGGAAAAACTGCTTGTATTCATTATAAAAGCTGTGCTGCAAGCGTTTTTATTCGGTGCCATTATCAACGCTGGACGATTTATTTTTTCAATAACATTCGCAACTGTAAATGTCTTTCCTGATCCCGTAACCCCAAGCAGAAATCTGATCCGTAATACCATCTTCCAAGTTTTCCACGATTTTTTTGGATAGCCTGAGGGCTGATCTCCAGTTGGCTGAAATTTTTGAATGTATTTTAAAATCCATCTCTATTTTTCCTCCTTTTCATACAAAATTCTTTTTGTTGTTTATTAAAAAGTATTAAACTCTCAAATTTACCAAAATCTAAATACTCATATGTTTTTACTTTCTCTCTATAAATATAAAGTATTTTCTCAAGAAAAACAATCTTATTATAAAGAATTTTATAAAAAATGATATCATTATTAATCAATTAATAGAATCTAAAATAACTATTATTTTATTTTCATAACCCATTTCATCAAGAAATTTCTTATTTTTTTCTCCACTTTCTTCTTAACTTTTACCCATAATTTTCAAATTAACCTTTCAAATCAATCAGATGCTCAATTTCACGTCTAGCCTCTATCCCAATTTTTCTTCAGCATAGCCCCATCTTTTTCCCAATAATAATTCCTTTCTGACTATCTCTTTCAACATAAATATTTAATATCATATTTTTTCTAATTGTCAGGCTTTGTTTCTACATTAATAATTTCCACAGCTACACTATGCGGAATTTCATCTTTTCGTATGATGCAAGATTTTTCTCCTAACTGTTTCCACAACAATCTTTATTTACTGGTAAAATCTGTATAATAATCCTCTGGATAAAACCATACATCATTTTGATAAATATTTCTTAGCAACTTCAAATATTTTATGAATCCCAATCGCATATTCCGCCGTAAGAGTTATTATTTCATCAAACTCTCCCAATTTTTCACGAATTTCCTTTTTCTTTCTCCTCAATTTCCTCATCCGACATTTTTATCAATTTTATTAATAACAAGAACAATCGGTGTTTTTCACACTTCTCACATTTTCATTGACAAAACATATCCCTCAGTCGATATTTCCTGTGTTCCCATCCAGCATAAACATTATCAAATCCACATTTTCAAGCGCTTCCAATGCCACATTAGTCATATGTTCTCCCAAGTAAATGCTTGGGTTTGTGAATCCTAGCGTATCTACAAATATAAACTGATTTTGTCCAATATTTCACAATTCCTTTTTATCTGATCCCGAGTCGTCCCAGCCTTATCCGAAACAATCGCAACCTTTTTCCTTTCACAAAACTTATTCATAAGCGTAGACTTCTAACATTCGGACGCCCAACAATTGTTATAAATCCTGATTTCATTCCTTTCTCCAATTCTATTTTAATTTTAATTATGATAATAATTTTGTTTAAACAAATCTCAATTCTCAAATATTTAAATTAATCATTTTTCATACTATTTCAACTAATATTTTTATTAGCATAACAACTTTATAATTAAACCAAGAACGTCTTGATTTTTTGGAAATAAAATCGACTGTTTTGAGCGAAGTTTTACAGTGAGTTTCGATCTGTTTTCAAAAATGTAGTACCTAAGCAGGGATTACAAAGGGGATAGCGATTGTTCCCCTTTGCTCTAAAACAAAGACATAAAAGTTATCAAATAAAATATTTGTTAGCCAAAAATTAAAATTCAAATGAAATATTATCCAGTTTGTATATTTAAGAAAAAACTTATAAAAGTAAGTTATTAAAAATCTATTTTTATATCACAAATTCCGATTTCAGCTTTCATCTGCCAAAACCATCTATTTTACAGTCAATGTTATGAATCCATCATCGATTAATCTTATATTTTTAACTTTTTGTCCCTCTCTTCAAGTCTGATGATGCACCTTTTTACTTTTCAAATCCTTTAATAATTGTAACGCTGTCTCCATCCTGCAAAAATATTTCCGTTTGAATCTTTTACTACAGTTTTCCTCACTGCTTTCTTCTCCCAGTTTTCTGCCCATTCGTAAAAAGCATTCTGGGCAAACCAGCATATTTCCATCCTCATAAACATATACTGATCCGCATTTTTGGGACAATTTGGTAAACTCATATTCTATCTTCCTTTCAAATTTATTATATCATATCATTATACCAAATGAAACAGGAACTTATAAAATATGTTTAGCGGGGATGGAAATGCTGGTTGCTAGAATGCTATGGAAAAATGAGGCGCGACGAAAAATATTGTGGGTGAGCAGGCGGGATGGTGGCGACCTGGTGTGGATTTAATAAAGTGCATCATCGAACGAAAAACAGGTAAAATATCGATGATGCGCGTGGTAAATGAACGGATAATGCGGTGAAAACGAAATCGAAATTTAAAAAATATAAAAAATAGACCGCAATAACTGCCTCGTTTTCAAATAACAACTGAATATTTGTTTAATTTTTATTTTGACAATAAATGTTCATTGATAACTTTATGTTTTTCTTTGTTTTAAACGAGGGGAACAATCTGTCCCTTTGCAGTCCCGGCAATCTAAGCGTTTTGAAACAAAATCGATCGCTTCCGTGAACTTCCTCAAACGGTCGATTTTGTTCAAAAATCAAGACGTTCTTAGTTTAATTATAGGTAGTTGTTATGCTAATAAAAATATTGGTTAATATATGAAAATGATAATTAAATATTTAGGGGTAGTAAATAAATTATTATCATAATTAAGTCAAGTGAACAGAAAAAATGAATCGGGATTTATGATTGAGCCTCAAATGTGGAAGTCAACGCTTGAATAGCTTCGTGAAAGGTTACGAACAATGTCGACAGGCGGGACGGATCGATAAAGGGTTAGCCAGGCTGTTGGCGGCGGTTTATGACGTGGATACGCGAGGATCTGGTGGCGTTGCCGCTGACAGCGGTGACTCTTGGTAATGGTTGTGCTGAAGGCAAAATTTTCGCTGGGTGTGTTGTTAATGAAATGTGCGGTAAAGACACCGGTGTGCCAGTGGGTAACAAGGCTCGGACGAGGTGAAATTCGTGAAACAGGTGAGATAACTGCTCTTACGGCAGGCTATGCGATGAGACCATAAATGACTGATTGCTGAAATATTTGATAAAATGATGTTGTCGAAGGCCTGCCACCAGATCGTCGTTGGGCGGTGGAAAGAATTTTACATCGCACAGTGAAGTCCATGGTGCTGTGGAGCCAATGTGAGACAAAACCTGATTAAATATGATATGTGTTGTGTTGAAGATGGTCAAGGTATTGTGGGAAAACAGATTCTTAAGAGTGGGATAAACTGGTTCGATGATTAGTCAATTAAATTGTCGGTGAAGACCAGAAAGTGGAAAAAATAAGTCTTGATAATAATTATAAAATAAAATAACAGTATTACCAGATTCTATTTGATGTAACAATTCTTTTTAATTTATAAAGAGCCGCTGAAAGCATTATGAGAGAAGCTGAGGTTTGGGTACAACAGTGGACCCCAATATTTGTAATAAAGGAATTTTGAAAAAGAAGGAAAACTAGTGGTACAAGCTCACATTCAAGTGACCGACTGAATATTCAGGCTGTCAGGTATGGAAGGCAGGTGGATGAATCGGGCCACAACACAGGGGTTACAGGATCAGGCTGATTGCCGAATGAAAATAATCGTCAACGCCAAATAAAGCGCAGCTGTTTCTGTGGTGGCAGTTTTTCTAATCTTTGAATATTTGGCATATCTGTGGTGTGCAGCCTGAAACGCTATATTATGCAGACGTATATGAGATCTTCGCGGTGTGTTGGGATTGATGAAACGGCATTAACGCTGAACAGAAAAGATGTTATTATTGAAAGCTATTAAACAGTTTGAGATCGCCAGAAGACACAAAGGATCGATTCCGATTGATGGTTGAAATGACTAAGGCTGTTCCGCGGTGTTACGCGATGGAAAAATTCCGGTAATGAAGACGATGTGATTTACATCCGTCTTATCCGGCCAGAGACTACCGTTCGGTACGGAGGTGTTGGAAAGCATTCGAAAGATGTCTGAACGAAGGTAGAAATATAAAAAGAATGCAATAATGCAGCTGCTGAAATGAAGACGGTGATGTTTGAGCAATAAAGGGAATGAAGAAAGGCCGACCCTCAGAAGGCCTGAGTGGCTGAGCCGTTGGAAAATGATGATGGCTATTGGTGGAAAAATTGACCAGGTACTTGACTGAAAGATGACGTTGACATTTTCAGAGGATTGAATAAAGCGTACGGATGGTCGCTTCGGTTCCGCAGATAAATGAATGTATGAGAGATAAGCTGATCGCTGTGATGAATCGAGCAGGTGCTGTAACCGTCGCGAGGGCCCACAGGGGCGTCCGCAGGGTCTCCTTTCGGCCGCCAGCGTGGTACCTGAACGACCAAATGGGTGTCGCTTCTTCCA
>BNJV01001086.1_pt1 | contig 91838 bp, 109 predicted proteins | sample 8540591 | NCBI WGS metagenome assembly BNJV01 (sample SAMD00202457, study PRJDB9452) | human saliva metagenome | host: Homo sapiens | reverse complement strand
GCCAGGTCTCGGCCCTGGCAGGGTCCTGCTCGATGCTGGTCCAGATGGCCAGGGACTCCCCACGGCGGCGTTGCGGATCTGGCGGATAGCGGGGAGTCCTCCATGGTCGCCGGGCGGATCTGGTAGGTCTGTACCGCATCGGCGTGTCCATAGCCCTTAGTCTCACTCGGGGTGTCATCGTTCTCCTCCTCGACGTACCGGGCGAGGTATCGCCCCGTCAGAGTCGTTCGCTCCGCCACCATCCGCGTCGGCGTTCCGGTGAACACGACGTGACCGCCGTCGTGGCCGGCTCCGGGGCCGAGGTCGATGATCCAGTCTGCGTGCGCCATCACGGCCTCGTGGTGCTCGATGACGACGACGCTGCGACCGCAGTCCACAAGGTGGTCCAGGAGTGCGAGCATGGCCTCGATGTCGGCCGGGTGCAGTCCGACGGTCGGCTCATCGAGAACGATGATACGGCCTTCCTGGCTCAGGTGGACGGCAAGCTTGAGCCGCTGGCGCTCACCACCGGACAAGGTGGTGAGCGCCTGGCCGAGGTGGAGGTAGCCGAGGCCCACGTCCTTCAGCCGTGACAGGATCCTGGTCGCAGCGGGAAGGCGAGCCTCACCCTGGGAGAAGAAGGTCAGTGCCTCGTCGGCACTCATGTCCAAGACATCGGCGATGCTGCGTCCGCAGAGGCGGTAGGCGAGCACCTCGTCCTTGAAACGGCGTCCCCTCACAGGCCACGCAACGGGACTCCACGGTCTCCATGAAACCCAGCTGTGTCTCAATGATGCCCGTTCCGCCGCACACCGGGCAGGCTCCTTCTGAGTTGGCCGAGAAGTGCGCGGGTTTCGCACCCCTGTCCTTATTCGCCTTGGCAAAGGCCTTGCGAACAGGGTCGAGCAGTCCGGTGTAGGTGGCGGCATTCGATCGCCGTGAGCCCTTGATCGGTGTCTGATCGATCGTCACCACGCCGTCCATGGGGGAGAGGTGGCCATGAATGAGGCTCGATTTCCCGGATCCGGCCACTCCTGTGATGACAGTAAGAACTCCGACGGGAATATCAACGTCGACGTCACGAAGATTGTTCGTCTTGGCGTGACGAATTCTCATCATGTCCGTGGGGGAGCGGTGACTGCTCTTGAGCCGCACCCGGTCCGCCAGGTGGCGTCCGGTGAGAGTGTCGGAGCGGTGCAGCTGCTCGACCGTTCCCTCGAAGCAGATTCGACCTCCTCGGCTTCCTGCTCCCGGCCCCAGATCCACCACGTGATCTGCGATCGAGATCGTCTCGGGCTTGTGCTCGATGACGAGCACGGTGTTTCCTTTGTCCCGCAGTGACAGCAGCAGCTCGTTCATCTGGTGGAGGTCGTGCGGGTGCAGGCCGATACTGGGCTCATCGAAGACGTAGGTGACGTCGGTGAGAGCCGAGCTCAGGTGGCGCACGAGCTTGGTGCGCTGGGCCTCACCGCCCGAGAGCGTCGAGGCCGGGCGGTCCAGTGACAGATAGCCCAGCCCGATGAGCACGAAGGCGTCCAGCATTTCCTTCAGGTTCTCCAGCAGGGGAGCAGCACCGGACAGAATTCCCTGAAGACGAGTGATCCACTGCAGCAGATCGGAAATCTGCATGGCGCAGGCGGCGGCAATCGACTTCCCATCGATCAAGCAGGTGCGGGCCGGTTCGGACAAGCGGGTCCCCTGACACTGCGGGCAGGTCCCGAAGACAACGGCCCGTTCCACAAAAGGCTCGAATATGAGGCTGCAGTGCCTCTGGTTCCTTAGCGAGCATCGACTTGCGGATCCTGGGAACAAGTCCTTCGTAGGTGGTGTTGATGCCACCGACCTTGATCTTCGTGGGCTCCTTGTAGAGCAGGTCGTCTCGCTGCTGGGCGTGAAGGAGTCCACCGGCACATCTGCCGGAAAAACCGGATTCGGTGAAGCTGCGCACCTGCCAGCCACCGGCAGCGTATCCGGGGACGGTGATTGCACCGTCTTTCAGGGAGAGCGTCTCATCGAGCACCTGCGTCAGATCGATGTCGGAGACCCTGCCCATGCCTTCGCAGCGCGGGCACATCCCGCCCTGAACGGTGAATGTCTTGCGCTCGACGATCTTGCGGCCGCCGCGCTGCGTGGTGACCGCACCACCACCGGTGACGGACGGGACGTTGAAGGCGAAGGCCCTGAGGTGAGCCGATATGCGGCGCGCCGTGCGTCGAGTACAGGACCCTCAGCAGGGCTCCGACGTCGCTGACGGTGCCGAGGGTTGAGCGCGGGTTGGCTCCCAGACGTTCCTGGTCCACGGTGATCGCCGCCGTCAGCCCCTCCAGGCGGTCGACGGCGGGACGTGCACTGGCCTCCATGAATCCTTGAACGAAGGCCGGGTAGGTCTCATTGACCAGGCGGCGCGACTCGGCAGCGATCGTGGCGAAGACGAGCGAGCTCTTGCCTGAGCCCGACACGCCGGTGAACACCGTCAGCCTGCGCTTAGGGATGACGACGTCGATATCACGCAGGTTGTTCTCACGAGCCCCGACGACGCGGATGACGTCGTGCGCATCGGCGGGATTCTGTTCAGCAGTCCTTCCACCAGTAGTCACATGTCCGATTGTGCCGGACGTCGCTGAAGGGCGCTGAAGGGCGCTGAAGGGCGCCGCAACAGCCTGCTCGGCAGAGCAATCCCCACTCACCCAACGCCGATAATGTACATTATGTCATTCTCAGAGGAGTGTCACTCTTCCAAGACACGCCGCAGGATCTGGGCGTCCTGCCTGGCCGGCCCCTCAACGACCACCGCCCCTGCCCCTTCGACCGCGCGGACCCCAAGCGGCGTGTAGCCTTCACGCAGTGCGCCAGCCGGCCCGCTGCCGACTTTTTCCTCAGGGAGCCCCATGTTCCTAGCGCTGCGCGAGATCCGCCATGAGCCCGTGCGCTTCACGCTCATCATCTCCGTCATCACCCTGGTGGCTTACCTCACATTCTTTCTGGCTTCTTTGGCCGTGGGTCTCGCCCACCGTTACCGCGCCGGCATCGATGGCTGGAACACCGCCAGTGTCGCCGTCACGGACGCCTCCAACGACAACCTTTCCGCCTCACGCCTGAGCGACAAGCAGCTGAGCGCCGCCAAGGACCTGGCCAAGGACAAGGGGGCCACGGCATCTCCCCTGATGAGCACTGCCGCTGTTGCTCAGGCACCAGATGTCAAGGACGAGGACGGCGAGGCCCCTGCGAGAAGACGTTTTTCGCCTTCGGAATCGATCTGGACGGACAGCTCAGTCCACCTGTAGCTGAGGGACGAGCAGTTTCCGACCCCCGTAGCGAGGTCCTCATCGACGACTCCCTGAAGGCCAAGGGACTCACAGCCGGCAAGACGATTCGACTGCTGGGTTCCGATCACGACTGGACGATCGTCGGGTTCACCCACGACACCACTTTCCAGGCGGCTCCCATCGTGACCCTGGACAGCCGGGCCTTGGGCCAGTACGGCCCCACCAGCCTGTCCCCCGCTGTCTCCGCCGTCGTGTTCACCTCTGACCTGACCGCGGACAGTAAGGCCGTGCAGTCCGCTGAGGACGCGGGCCTGACAATCCTCACCACCGAGGAGCTCATTCGCACGCTCCCCGGTTACTCGGCCCAGGTCCTCACCTTCAGCCTCATGATCGGTGCACTCATCATCATCGCCTCCACAGTACTGGGCATCTTCATCTACGTGCTGACGCTGCAGAAGAGGCCGGTCCTGGGGATCCTCAAAGCACGCGGCGTGCCCACGAGCTACCTCATCCGCTCCGGCTGCGCCCAGACCCTCGTGCTGTCGGTTGCCGGCATCGGCGTCGGCCTGCTTCTGACGATAGTGACGTCCCTGGTCCTCCCCCATGCCGTGCCCTTCAGGATCTCCGCGCTGCTGGACCTTCTCATCGTCACGGCCTTCATCGTCGTCTCAGTCATCGGAGGTTTCATCTCCGTACGGGTCATCTCCCGCATCGACCCCGTGGAGGCCATCTCGTGACCGCATCAAGAGCAGCGACCGAAGCCGCAACCACCGTCATGTCCCTGGAGTCGGTGACCCGGGACTACCGACAGGGTGATGAGACCGTTCACGCCCTGCACAGCACAGACCTCACGCTGCGCGCTGGTGAGCTGGTCGGGATTCTGGGCCCCTCCGGCTCAGGAAAATCCACGCTCCTGACCATCATGGGCGGCCTGCGCACCCCTTCCAGCGGCACCGTCACAATCTCCGGTCAGCCCTTCTCCAGCCTGCCGGAGAAGCAGCGGGCCAGGCTTCGACTTGGGCGCATCGGCTTCGTTCTCCAAGCCTCGGGTCTGGTTCCCTTCCTGAGACTCAACGACCAGTTCTGCCTGCACGACCGAGCAGCACGAACGAAGGGCGACACCGACAGACGGGACCATCTTCTGAACTCGCTCGGCATCACGAAACGCGCCCACGCCTACCCCTCCGAGCTGTCCGGGGGCGAGCGTCAGCGCGCTGCCATCGCGGTGGCGCTCTACCACGACCCAGACATCATCCTGGCGGATGAGCCCACAGCCGCTCTGGATACTCGACGGGCTCAGGACGTCGCTCATCTGCTTGCGGATCAAACCCAAGAGCTGGGTAAGGCAACAGTGATGGTCACTCATGACGAGCGGCTGCTTCCGGTTTGCGATCGGGTGCTGGTCATGCATGACGGCGTCTTGACAGAGCAGGACGCGGCTGAGGACGACGAGGGACGGGGCGGCTCAGATGATGACCACTGAGCCGCGCTGGTTCCTCCCAGCATGGAGAACTACAGTCGGTAGCCGTGTCCACGATCCCGAACTCCACTAACTTCCCCACCGCCGTCTTCCTCGGCGATTCGGTCACCACCGGTTGGCGAGCCCTGAGCCATCCCCGCAATCGCTGGACCTCCCTTGTGTGCGAGCATCAGCGGTGGCGGGAGGTGAACCTGGCGACGGACGGCCTGGGGTTCTTCGCACGACGCGGTGGCCATCTGCCCGGCGGACAACGCTCGCCGTCGTGCCGTGACACCACCTGGCTGGAAGCGGTGCTGCGTTGCGAGCCCGACATCGTCACGATCAGCCTGGGGCTGAACGACGCCGCCTTCCTCCCCTCTCAGCGCGAGCTGGTCGAGCAGGCGATCGACCATGACCTCGGCTTCATCTCCGAGCGTCTACGAGGCGCGCCGATCATCATCGCCCCCTACTTCCCTCCCTGAAGTCGGCCCACGTTTCCAGGCCATCCACCGCCTCGTCCTTGAGAGGGCCACGTCCCTGGGCCTGACCTCGACCGACGCCTTGAGCACGGCCATCAACGGCGACGAGAACCGCCTGGCCATCGACCAGATCCACCCCGACGACGCCGGACACGCCCAGATGGCCCGCGCCATGATCTCCTTCTACGCCGAGATCCTGCCCACCACGTAACACTTCCACCTACGTTTACGCAGGTCAGTTGGGTAATGACCCTCTCGGGGCATATGCTTGCCAGTAGATCGCACTCACCGTGACCGACTAAGGAGCTCGAGGACCCACTCGTGGAGTCACACCGCAAACCCACACTGGCTGATGTTGCCCAGGCTGCAGGCGTCTCGCTGACGACAGTCTCACGCGTGCTCAACAACCGCGGCTACCTCTCCCAAGAGACACGGGAGCGGGTGGCCGAGGCGATCGCGCAGCTCAACTACCGCCCTAATCAGATCGCCAGAGCACTGCACGGCAAGTCGACGCATTCGATCGGGCTGATCGTCCCCACTGTCGCCCTGCCCTTCTTCGGCGAGCTGACCGAACATGTCGAGGACTTCCTCGCAGACCATAGCTACAGGACGTTCGTCTGCAACTCCATGGGCAAGGTGGACCGGGAGCGCGAGTACCTCGACCTGCTCGTCTCCCACCGAGTCGACGGCATCATCTCCAGCGCCCACAACGACGGCCTGGCCGACTACAGCTCGATTCACCTGCCCATGGTCAGTGTTGATCGGGACCTCTCCCCCATCGTCCCCAATGTCCGCTGCGACAACGAGGCCGGCGGCCGACTCGCCGCCGAGCACCTGCTCAAGCGTGGGGCGCGCCGCCCAGCCCTGCTGACGTCTCGCACCGGAATCCACAACCTGCGGGAGAAGGGGTACCGCCAGGTGCTCCAACAGGTAGGTATCGAGCCGGTGATCCTCACCGTCGACTTCAATACGCCCAATAGCGAGCGCCCCGGTCTCATCCGCGAGCGGCTCGACCTCGTCGCCGACGACATCGACGCAGTCTTCGCCACCGATGATCTCGCTGCCGCACAAGTGATGGAATGGGCAGCCGAACGCGACCTGAGGATTCCGGACGATTTCAAGGTGATCGGCTTTGACGGCACCATCGCCATGCAGCACGCCCTGCCGGCTCTGACCACGATCCAGCAACCCATCGCCAAGCTGGCGCGAGCAGCGGTCGACCTGCTCCTGAACCGGATCGCGTCGTCCACCACCGCCTCCTCGGACAGCAAGCAGCCGAGTGAGCCCCGGAAGGATCCGCAAGCCCCTCCCCCATACCCGTGAGGCTGCTGCCCGGCCGTACCGCCCTAGTGGGACGTTGACGATACTCGTGGGCCCCGACCTGGATGGTCGGGACCCACGAGTATCTGTTCACGAGACAATCGTTCAACGAATCAGACGTTGGCCTGTACGGCGTCGGCCTGAGCATTCTCCTTGTCGTCATCGGAGACATCGGCCTTGCGCATGACGTCGAAGAAGGCGTCCCCCCGGTGAATCGTTCCAGCACCGTGCTCCTCGATACCCTCGTAGCCCTGGGCGTTGGAGACGACGATCGGGGTGACGGTCTGGTAGCCGGCGGCACCGACGGCGGCCCAGTCGACATCCACCAGCGGCATGCCCCGAAGAACCTTGTCGCCGGCCTTGACCTTGGGGCTGAAGTGCCTGCCCTCGAGCTGGACGGTGTCCATGCCGACGTGGATGAGCAGCTCGACTCCGCTGGCGGCTCGCAGACCGTAGGCGTGCCCGGTCGGGAAGGCCACGAGGACCTCGCCGTCAACTGGGGAGACGACCGGCCCCTCAGCGGGCGCAATGGCCATGCCCGGGCCGAGCATGCCGGTGGCGAAGGTCTGGTCCTCCACCTCGGACAGCGGGATCGCACGCCCCTGGATCGGAGCAGTGACGGTGAAGTCCTCGGCGGCCTCAGTGGGCAGCTCGACGGTCTCGGCGTGCTCGGCCATGGCCTCGGCCTCCAGGGCAGCCTCATCCGCCTCACCGACGTCGTCGCCGGCCAGGGAGGCCTTACCACGGGTTGAGGCGTAGGCGTAGGCGGCGGCGAAGGCGATGATGATCGTGAACACCTCCACGGCGAGGTACTTGGGGATGTCCGTTGTTCGCATCGACACGAAGCCCACCATTCCCGCAGCCCCCAGGGAGTGCGTGCGCAAGTCGAGCAGGGAGACCAGGATGCCTCCGATGCCGGCTGCTCCCATTCCGATGAAGAAGGGCCAGCGGAGGCGGAGATTGACACCGAAGATGGCGGGCTCGGTGATACCGAAGAGCGCGGAGACACCACCGGCACCCGCAAGCCCCTTCATCTTGGCATCACGGGTCTTGAGGAACACGGCCAGAGCCACGGCGCCCTGCGCGACATTGGCCATGGAGGCGATCGGGAAGATGAAGGATCCGCCGGTAGTGGCCTTGTCAGCGATGAGTGGCAGCTCCACCGCGGGGAAGGACTGGTGCAGACCGGTGACCACGATCGGGGAGTAGACGATGCCGAAGAGGAAGCCACCCACAGGACCTGCTGTGTTGTACAGCCAGTCCAAGCCGTCCGTGATCCAGATCGACAGCTCGCGGGTGAGCGGGCCGACGACGATGAAGGTGAGGAAGCCGGTGACCAGCATGGTGAAGAGCGGCGTCAGCAGGAAGTCGGCGGTTCCGGACAAGCGTTTGTGAAGCCACTTCTCAACCACGGACAGGATCCATGCCACGCACAGCACTGGGATGACCATGGCCTGGTAGCCGATCTTGGCCACCTCCAGACCGAACAAGGACCAGGTCGAAGACTCCCCTGTGTACTGCCAGAACTTTGCCGCCGCCTCCGGATTGGACATGTCATAGGCGGACAACAACGACGTCGAGACCATGGCCGCCCCCATGGCGGCACCGAGATAGACGTTGCCACCGAAGCGCTTGGTTGCCGAGTAGCCCACGAGTACCGGCAGGAAGGCGAAGGCCGCCGCCGAGATCATGTTGATGAGAGCCGCGTAGTCCTTGAGCCAGCCCCAGCGCTCCGTCAGCGCCTGATCGCCGAAGAGCCCCTCGGCAGTCAGGACGTTGTTCAGGGCCATCATGAGACCGCCGGCAATGAGGGCGGGAAGAATCGGAACGAAGATGTCGGCGATCGTCTTGATGAAACGGGAGAGCGGGTTGCCGCCCTTGGCGGCCTGCTCCTTGGCCTCGTCCTTGGAGACCTCTTTGACTCCTCCGGTTTGGATCATCTCGGAGAAGACGAGGTCGACGTCTCCCGGTCCGACGATGATCTGGAACATGCCGCCCGCGATGAAGGTGCCCTTGAGGTCAGGGTCCTTGTCGAGAGCCTTCTGGTCGACCTTATCCATGTCATTGAGGACAAGACGCAGACGGGTCGCGCAGTGCGCTGCTGCGTTGATGTTGTCGGCGCCACCGACATACGTCAGGACATCCTTCGCCACGCGGGCGTGATCCATTGCCACCCGAGGGTTTCCTTTCTCGTGATGGGACCGCAGCACCTGGGAGGGCGGGGAGACCCATCGGTCGGGAACATCGCTGACTCCCTGCGGCCACACCTGTGTCAATCGATAGTCACATTACAGTGAGTTAGAGCACCCTGCAACCGGAGAGAGGGGCCTGGTCAATTTCCTGTCCTCGCCCTGCTCAGGAGCCTTTTGCTCCTGTCATGGCGCGAGGTTGAGAAGAATTCAGGACGGCATGAAAGTCCTCGTGCTGCCGGTTGTCAGCGCGAGGCTCCCCTCCACCATCAGCCGCGTTCCCGAGCTGTTGATGTCGACGAAGCTGCGCAGTGTGAGGACCAGCGCCCCGTCGCCAACGAAGACCTCGGTCAGCGAGCGGTCGTGAATGATCTCCAGCACCGGCTCACATCCTTCAGGAAGTGTCACTGCACGCATGGAACCGTGCTGGGTATAGCGGGAGGTGGAGCGATCCACCCGGAGCACCTGCTCGTCCAGGGTGATGTCCACGTGCGAGGCATCCGAACCGATCCGCACTCCCCATGGTCCCGTGGTCCGCTCAGCATCCGCCTCCAGGCGCAGCTGCCAGCTTCGGTGCCCGTTCAGGTTGTCGACCTTATAGCTGCCCGCCTTCAAGCACTCACCCGCGACAGTGGGGTCACCGGCGTCATACGGGAGCGAGGCAGCAGGGCGCTGGATGAGTCGGCCGGCCTTGAGACTCAGCATCCGAGGAAGGTTGAGGGCATGGACCCACTGTCCGGTCTCGATGGAGGGCTGGTCGTCCTCCGAGGCGTTGCCCGCCCACCCGGTCAGCAGCACCGGCCCCGATTCGGAGGGGCGCCGGGCGAAGATTTGAGGGGCGTAGAACTCGAAGCCCCGGTCGACCTCGTAGAAGACCCCGCCAGTCCCTCGCAGCTCAGTACCCACGAGGTGACCCACCGTGTAGACGCAGGGGAAGATGTTCTCAAAGCCCTCCCGATCAGGCTCGATGCCCTGCGGGCACCAGAAGAGAACGTCCCAGTCCTCACCGGTGTCCTCGTCCTTCAGTCGCACCAGGCCGGGGCACTCCCACATGTACCCGAAGGAGTCGAAGGCGCCTCCCGCTCCGGGAAATCTCAGCTCTCCCTCAAGCTCCCAGGAGACCAGGTTCCGGGAACGGTACAGGACTGCGGCACCGGTCTCGTCGGCGCGCTGGACCCCGATGAGCATTCGGTACTCCCCCGGCCGGTCAGGATCCCGGAAGACCTGCGGGTCGCGGTAGTGGGCCGTGTAGCCCTCGGCGTGGGTGGGGATGAGGGGGTTGCCGGGCCACTTGATGAAGTCGGTCAGGTCGCCACTGGTCACCAGGCACTGGCTGGCGGTGCGCTCGTCGGTGACCGGGTCCTTGAGGTTCCCGGTGTAGAAGAGATGGTAGGGGACCTGAGCGGCTGCGCCGTCGAGCTCGGTCCCCTCCAGCACGATCGCGTTGCCGGAGTAGGCCCCCGAGCGGTCGTAGGAGGAGTCCGGAATGACGGCGGGCGCATGGTGGCGCCAGTGCAGCAGGTCTGTCGAGGAGGAGTGCCCCCAGTAGACCAGCTTGCGGTGAGGATGGAAGGGACTGAACTGGTAGAAGGCGTGGTAGGTGTCGCCGTCGACGAGCAGCCCATTGGGATCGTTGAGTCGCCCCACCGGTGGGACGACGTGGAAGCGCGGATAGTCCGGGTCGTCGGCCGCCGCAGAAGCAGCAATCGCATCCAGGGCCAGGTCCTTGAGGTCCTCAGTCACGATCGGATGTTAGCAGGACCACTGTTGTGTGCTGGAATAGTTCATCAGTGGAAGTAAGGGACGATGAGCCACAGACCGAACAATGCGATCACGGCGGCAATGGCGATGAAAACACCTGCAAGAACCTGGGCCAGGCGCGCCCCCTCGACCTCGCCGGCCTCATGCTTGGCGTGCACGGTGGCCAGCATGCGAGCCGCCAGCGAGCAGATGGTGAGGATGAAGGCGGTACCCAGTACCGTCACTGACGCCACCAGCCACAGTGAGCCCCAGTCGATCGCCATACCGGTCATGCCATGGATCCTGTCGTCATCCTACGTGTGCTGTCCTCGTCCGTCGCGCCGTTGACGATCTCGGAACGCACCTCGTCCAGCGTCAACGGTTCACGTCCCAGCTCCGGATCCTGCTTGACGACGACGACCTCGGAGGCGTCATTGACGTTGGAGAAATCCACCCGGTTGTGCCCCGCCTGCCGGATGATCGCCAAAGCTCCGAGGATGAGCAGACAGATGACGGCGATCGTCCCCGGCACCCCGCCCTTGACTGCGACATAGGACGTGGCGGCCCCCACCAGACCTGAGCACGGAAGCGTCACCAGCCAGGCGATCCCCATCTTGCCGGCAGTCCTCCAGGACACCTTGGTGCCTCGGCCGATCCCTGAGCCCAGGATCGACCCGGTGCAGATATGGGTGGTGGACAGCGCAAAACCCAGATGGGAGGAGGCCAGGATCGCCACCGTCGAGGCGGTTTCGGAGGCGAAGCCCTGAGGCGCCTCGACATGCACCAGTCCACGCCCCATGGTGCGCATGATGCGCCACCCGCCCGAATAGGTGCCCAGACCGATGGCAAGGCCCGCTGCGGCGATGACCCACCAGTGGGGTCCAGTACCGGCCTCCTGGTAGCCGCCGGCCACAAGCACCAGCGTAATGACCCCCATGGTCTTCTGCCCATCAGACGTGCCATGGGACAGAGCCACCAGCGATGCGGTGACCCGCTGACTGTTGCGGAAGAGCCTCTCGGAGTACGGATTGGTCGGATGCGCGATGCGGTAGGCCAGCGCTGTGGCCAGTGCGGCCGCCACCCCGGCCACAACCGGTGCGATGACGGCGGGCAGAATGATCTTGGAGATCACTGTCCCCCAATGGACTCCCTGGACCCCGGCCGCCACCACGACCGCTCCGATGAGTCCTCCGAACAGCGCATGGGACGACGACGACGGCAGTCCGAACAACCAGGTCGCCAGGTTCCACAGGATGGCGCCGGCCAGACCCGCGAAGATCATGGCCGGCGCCGCCTCGATCACCGTGTCATCGAACATCCCATGAGAGATCGTCTTGGAGACCTCTGTCGACAGGCAAGCGCCGATCACGTTGAGCACGGCGGCGACCAGAACCGCTTTTCTGGGTGTGAAGGCGCCTGTCGCCACCGACGTCGCCATCGCATTGGACGAGTCGTGGAAACCGTTCGTGAAGTCGAAGACGAGGGCCGTCACGACGACAACGATCACGAGGAAGAGAATGGTGCTCATACCGTTCCCGATGGGAGATGTGGGTAACCCTCTCGACCGCCCTCGCAGGCGGCCGCGGAGGCGCGGGTCGCGTGAGCGCAACCCACCAGTATTGTTACCCGCCGACCCCCCTGCTGCCTAACCAATCGCATACAAGCCTCTCGCCGGTTCCCGGCGCCTCATAAGCACATCATGACCGCTCCCCAGCAACACGGTCTTTCGTCCCATCTTTGGGACGAAGCCGCTGAGCCAATTGTCACGTTCCACAAGTACCTCTTGACATGGTGGCTTACCCCAGAAAGAGGGGCCCGTCACGATAGGGTCACCGTATGGCAGCGGACACCATGAAGAGCCTGGACGGCATTGGCAGCGGCACCCTCCCCGATCAGGGGATCGACTCCGAGTCGGCAACGGACATCGATCTGGGCATCGACCTGGGGACGACACGCACCGTCGTCGCACGCGCTGATCGGGGGAACTACCCCGTTATCAGCTTCACCGACGAGCATGGCGACGAGCACGACTTCATCCCCTCACTGACAGCACTGCACGAAGGCGTGCTCATCCATGGCTTCGCTGCCAGGCAGGCCGCTCACCAGGGGGCTCCGTTGCTGCGCAGTCTCAAACGAGTTCTGGCCTCCCCCACCTTGACGGCCTCGACACCGGTACGGCTGGGAGACCAGACCTTCTCCGTTTTGGAGGTTCTCACCAGCTACCTGCGTCACCTTGAAGCCGAGCTCACTGAGCGGGGCATCGACATCGCACGCGCCCGAGTGGTTGTCGCCGTACCCGCACACGCCTACGGGGCTCAACGCCTCCTGACTCTTGAGGCCTTCCAGCAGGCCGGTTTCCGTGTCGCCGCGATGCTCAACGAGCCCAGTGCAGCCGGCTTCGAGTACACGCACCGCAAGGCGACCACCGTCTCCTCCAGACGTACCCGGGTCCTGGTCTACGACCTGGGCGGCGGCACCTTCGACACCTCACTGGTCGACGTCGTCGGCACTTCTCACGAGGTGCTGGCCTCTCACGGCCTAGGGAGACCTCGGCGGGGACGACGTCGATCTGCTCATGGCCACAATGGCCCTGAGCAGGGCGGGTATCACCGAGGAGGACCTCTCCGCCACCGAGCTCGACGATCTGCTGGATCAGTGCCGGGACGCCAAGGAGCACCTCACTCCTCAGAGCCGACGGGTGCTCGTCATCCTGAGGGGTCAGGACGTCGTCCTGCCTGTGGCCGACCTGTACCAGACCTGCACACCGCTCATTGAGCGGTCCTTGGGCACGATGGCGCCTCTGGTCGGCAGGCTGGATGACGGGAGCCCGGACCTGACCGACATCGCGGGCGTCTACCTGGTCGGCGGCGCTTCCGGTCTGCCGCTGGTGCCCCGGCTCCTGCGGGAGCGCTTCGGTCGTCGGGTTCACCGCTCCCCACCCGGGGGCCTCCACCGCCATCGGCCTGGCGATCGCGGCGGACCGCACCAGCGACTACGACCTCACCGACCGGCTCTCGCGGGGTTTCGGCGTCTTCCGCGAGGCCGACGGCGGGCACCGCCTCACCTTCGACGCGCTCCTCAGCCCCGAGTCCGTCCAGGCCTCACCCGGTGGTCGGGAGGGAACGGTACTGACCCGCGAGTACGATGCGGCGCACAACATTGGCTGGTACCGCTTCGTGGAGTGCGCCGGTGTCGACGAGGGCGGCGAGCCTCGCGGCGAGATCGCTCCCTACCAGGACATCGTCTTCCCCTTCGAGGCCTCACTTCGGAACGTCGACGACCAGGAGCTGAGAACCTACTCGGTGGAACGGCGCGATCACGGTCCGCGGATCCAGGAGCACTACCGCGTCGATGAGGCAGGTCTGGTTCGCGTCACCATCACCGACCTCACCGACGGATACAGCCGCCGTTACGTTCTGGGCAGGCGTACCCAGTAGGTGCCGGCGGCCCCACAGCGGGTCAGGACCGCGCGGCATCGGAGACCCGGGTGAGAGCTCGGGTCTCATCGTCACTGATCTCGAGGGCCAGAGCATCCATGATCGGCCGCAGCTGGCTCAGATTGCGCGCCGACGCCAACGGAGCAGTGACACCGGGACGATCACGCAGCCAGGCCAGCGCCACGGCTGCGGGCTCCACCCCGTGATCCGCCGCCACCCTGACGACGGTTTCAACGACGTCATAGCACTCCGGCCGCTGATAGTCGGCAACCATTCCAGCCCGGTCGCCGTCGATCGTCTCATCTCGGCGGTACTTTCCCGTGAGGAAACCGGCCGCCAGAGCGAAGTAGGGCATGAGCCCCATGCCGAGCTCGGCCGCCACCTGTCCCCTGGCGCCAGGGCCTTCGACGTCATCGCGGTGGAGAAGGTTGTAGTGGGGCTGAAGGACGATGGGTCGGGCGCTCCCCTGGGAGTCGGCGATGGCGAACCACTGCCGGATGCGCTCGGGCGTGTAGTTGGACAACCCCACATGCCGGATCCTGCCTGCAAGGCGGGCATCCTCAAATGCGGCGACTGTCTCCTCCATCGGGTGGACTCATCGTCGAAGTGGGCGTAGTAGATATCAATGACCTCGGTGCGCAGACGCGATAGCGACTCCTCCAGCGCCCGGTGGATGTTGTCTGCGCTCAGACCTGCACGGTCAGGCTTGGTGGAGACCTTCGTGGCTAGAACCACGCGCTCACGGACCGGACGCGAGGCAAGCCAAGCACCGATAACGGTCTCCGACTCGCCTCCTGAGTTCCCCGGAGCCCAGTAGGAGTATCCGTCAGCAGTGTCAACGAGGTTCCCACCACCGTCCACGTAAGCGTCCAGCACCTCGAAGGAGGTCGCTTCATCGGCCGTCCAGCCGAAGACGTTGCCTCCCAGCCCGATGGGGCTGATCTGCAGGTCGGCCAGGGTACGGGTTGGAGATCCAGTCATCTTGCCTCCTAGTCTGAGAGCGCCGCCGGGAGCTGCACTGCAGCGGCATTCGCCCTGTCACGAGTCGGACCAACGGAGCCAGAATACGTGTGAGGCTGGAACCGTCTCCACGGTTCCAGCCTCAGCGAACAAGCGGTCTGATGGTGCGCGCCTCGCGGCGCTCAGATGGCCTGCTGCCGCTTGGCGGCGCGACGCTTGGCCAGCTCATCCTCGACCAGCGGCGTCCCGAGCGCCTGGGCATGATCGACGGGCAGATCCGCCAGCGCCCCCTCAACCTCGTGCCATACCCGCCCCACGGCGATACCGAAGACGCCCTGGCCGCCTGCGACCAGGTCAACGACCTCGTCGGCCGAGGTGCACTCGTAGACCGAGGCGCCGTCGCTCATGAGGGTGATGGAAGCCAGGTCCTCGACACCGCGGGAGTGGAGGGCGCTAACGGCCGTACGGATCTGCTGCAGCGAGACCCCGGTGTCCAGGAGGCGCTTGACAACCTTGAGGACCAGGGATGTCACGGAAGGAGTAGAGGCGCTGGGAGCCCGATCCCTTGGCGCTTCGAATCGACGGCTCGACCAGTCCGGTACGCGCCCAGTAGTCGAGCTGACGATACGTGATACCGGCAGCGCGGCAGGCAACCGGCCCTCGGTAGCCCGAGTCCGCATCGAGCTGAGGCAGCGGGTCACCGAACAGCATGCCCTGAGTACGCTGAGGCCTTGCTATCGCACTGGCTTCATTCATGCTCACGACCTGCTCCTGTCACCGGAAGAACACACACCTGAAACTGGTGCGGCGGCCAGCCTCATGCGGCCACGGCTCCACGATAGGGCCAGTTGAGGCGATGCTCAACGAAGGGCACGCCCCATCTCGGTGTGCCGTCAGACATGAATCTCTAGCTGAGGGTCAACAGTCACCACCTCAGCGCCGACAATTGCCTGCGATGGAGCCGGTGCACCGACGACACATCAGCGATAAAAAAGTGCTACAGATCACAACATCAGTCACACGAGTCACATCAGTCCCGCGTGTCGTCAGCCAGACCATCAGTCTCCGACAACATGCGCTGCCACTGCGCAAGCCGCTCCACGCCGTGGTCGTCACTGAGATCAACAGCCCTCAGGCGCGTCAGCGAGCTGCTGGCGTGTACCGGGAACCGGTGGTAACCACTCAGAAGCAACCCCTCCCCGGAGTGCAGGCAACCGTCATCACCTGGCTCGCACAGGCAGGAGTCTCAACGATGAGCCTGGCGACGATGCGCGCATCATCGTCGACGTCGAGCTCAGTGCGGCCGATACGGCCACCCAACGCCTCGACGAGATCATCGAGAAGCCGGGGCCACGACGGCGACCTGTGCGAGCCGTGAGCCTGCAGAACCAGCCCCTCGTGCGCCGTGACTGGAATGGCCAGCATTGCCGGCCCGCCGTCCTCGACGAGGACGGCGACCAAGCCGTCATCAGGATCGGTGGATCTGACACCCACCAACTGCATCAATGGCACGTTCCAACCCTACGGGAGGCAGTCACCCCTGTCCTGGGAACACGCACGCGATGCACGCTGACCTTTGTCGGTACAAAAAGCCCGGCCGAACGACCGCCGACCGGGCGCGTGTGCACTCACCCTCTCAGCCCAGTGCGTCAACGGCGCGACGCAGCAGAATGGTGTGCAGGTCCGCGACGAGCTCGGCCAGCTCCCGGGCCGTCTCTCGCCGGCACTACGCGACCGCGACCGGCGTGGAGCCACCGCCTGGTCGATCGTGTCCGCCTCCCGCTCAGCCGAGGCACGCACCGCGCGCAGATTGCGCAGCGGTACTCCCTTGCGGGTGATCTCCATGGCCAGACGCACGGTTCTCAGGTTCTGCTGACTGTAACGTCCACGGACGTCCGGGCTGATGAGTCCAACGGCGACGAGCTCCTCGATCTGAGACTCACTGGCACCGGAATGGACCAGGAGAGCCTCCAGGTCCATGGGGCCGTTGTCGACGATCTGACCATCACGGGCGACTACCCGAGCAACAGGCTGCGGAGCGGGGGCCTCAACGTCGGCGTCCAGCCGCGCGAGACGGTCACGGATGACGTGCAACGGGAGGTACTCGTCGCGCTGCACCGCCAAGGCGTAGCGCAGCCGCTCCAGGTCCGCCTGCGAGTAGCGACGGTACCCGTTGCCGACACGGTGAGGACTGATGAGCCCCTCGCCCTCGAGATAGCGCACCTTTGAGATCGACAGGGCCGGGAACTCCACCTTGAGGAGATCCACCACCTGCCCGATCTTCATCACAGGCTCTCGAGAGATGCCGCGCGGCCAGGTCTCGCCTGCCGGGCGCTCAGAGGCCTCAAGCAAGGAGGAGGGGGTATCTCGCTTCTTGCTTCGTGCGGTTGCAGCGTTCACCGAGACGCGGCTCCGCCCTGGGGACCGGGGTGGTAGGGTCATCCGGTACTTGCCGATCTGGACCTCGTCACCGGAGCGAAGAGCCACCTGCTCCACGCGCGTACGATTGACGTACGTTCCATTGAGCGAACCGGGTCACGGACACCGTACCCACCATCGGGCAAGGACGAGAAGACCGCGTGCTTCCTGGAGACGGTGACGTCGTCGAGGAAGATATCGGCGCGCGGGTGGCGCCCCACGGTCGTCTCCTCAGCATCCAGGAGGAACCGCGCGCCGGTCGTCGGCCCGTGGTGGACAAGAAGAAGCGCCGTTCCCGACGGCAGGGGCAGCGATCGCGGCGGCGTCCTGCTGGCTCAGCCCCACCACCGGGGAGTCGACTGAGTTGGCGACGTCGACGACTCAAAGGTCTGTGTGGAGGAGGGATCCTGCTCGATCGGCCTGCTCGACATTATTCCTGCCCCTCGGTTCGTTGCGGCGCCCGGTGCGCCGCCTCAGGAACCACCATACCGTTCGTTGCACCGCCGTCGAGTCAACACCACGACGTGGCTCTCCACGATTGACGAGGAGCATACCCGCTACACGCCCCCCAACGATGCCCCTCAAGGCGAGCGGGAGCACCGAATGAAGGTCTCAAACAGGTCACGACCCCTCATTGATGTTGGTCAGGCTAGGACAAAGGTCTCACAGACGCGGAGATGGTCTGAGTCCTCAGAGATCTGCTGAGCCTGTTCGTCGAGCGGTCAGAGCACGTCTCAGGTCGTCAAGGCTCTTGAGGATGAGTCGGCGCAGGGCCGACGGGGCCTCGGGGTGCTTCGCGAGCCAGTCCTCGACCGATTGGGCATCCGACTCGTCCCCGCAGGCGGGGAAGAGCCCGACAACCAACCGGGTGGCGATCTCCTGGCCACGCCCGGACCACAGCCCTTGAAGCTCCTGAAGGTAGCGGGAGGTGAAAGCCGCGGTCAGATCCCGGTGAGCGTCGACGCCGAAGCCCGCGACAAGGGCATCGATGTGCTCGTTGCTCAAGGCGGTCTCCGTCAGGAGCCGGTCGAAGACCTCGGCCTTGAGGTCCTGGCGGGGCATCGAGGTGGAGGCCCTCAGGTGATGGGTGATGCCACTGGCCGTCGGGTCCCCCTTCCGCTCTGCATCGAGCTCGTCGGTACTGACGGCGTCCAGCCGGGCCAAGGCGGTCATGGCCCGCCACCTCATGTCGGCGTCCAGCTCCAGGCCGGGCAGAGCGCCACTCAGGATCTCTCGGACACGGGCGGCCATCTGGGTGCTCCTTGCCTCACCGAGCAGCCGAGCCTGTCCTGCGGCCTCCAGCCAGGCGCGGGCACGCACGATCTGCGCGTCGGAGCCCGGTGCGGCTGCACGGAGCCTGCCCCACCCACCGTGCAGGACCGCCGGTTCCTTCTCTTTCGAGGACTCGGTCGAGTCATCGGCCAGGAGGCGTTCCAGGAGCGCACGACGCATGTGCGGATCGGCATATCTGCAGGCGACTCGTAGCGCCTGGTTCAGCAGTGCGGTCAGGGTGCTCGGCTCGGTGTCATCGTCGGCGTGCGCGAGAACGGACTGGACGAACAGTGCTGCATCGATGACCGCGTCACGCACAAGATTGTGCAGCATCGACCAGGCCAGGGACCGCGCCATGGGGTCGCGCAGCGAGCTGAGCGAGGTGGTCAGACAAGCCAGCGAGGCGTCGTCGGGGCGCACGACGGCGTAGGTGAGGTCCTCGTCGTTGACAACCACGAGATCGGGAGCGGGCAGCCCCATGGCCTCGGCGACGTCGACCCTCTCGGTCTCCAGCGCAACCGGCAGCCTGTGGGTGCGCACCAGTGCACCGTCTCCGTCGAAGGAGTAGAGGCCGACAACGAGCGTGTGCGGACGCAGCACGCTCTGCCCGGTCACCGGGTCGGTTCCCTCCTGCCTCAGGGTCAGGGAGACGAGCCGCCCCTCCTGAACGGCCAGCTCGTCGGTGATGACCGAGGGGCCTGCGGTGTGGAGCCAGGCGCGGGCCCAGTCGTGCATGTCGCGGCCCGAGACCTGGGAGAGCACACGCAGGAAGTCGTCCAGGGAGGCGTTGCCGTAGGCCCTGCGCTCGAAGAGGAGCCCCGCGGCCTTCAGGAAGGTGTCCTGGCCGACGTGGGCGACGAGCTGCTTGAGGACGGCGGCTCCCCTTGGCGTAGGTGATACCGTCGAAGGCCTGCCGGGCGGCCTCGACGTCGTCGACCTGCGCGACGATGGGGTGGGTGGTGGCCGGCCGGGAGTCCTCCAGGTAGGCCCAGGCCTTACGGGTGGAGGCGAAGCTCACCCAGGCCTCGGTGTAACCGGCTGCCTCGGCCTCGGCCCAGGTGCCCTGGTGATCGGCGAATGACTCCTTGAGCCAGGTGTCCTCCCACCAGGTGGGAGTCACGAGGTCACCGAACCACATGTGACACATCTCGTGGAGGATCGTGTTGGCGCGTCCGGCCCTCTGGGAGCGGGTGACCGGCCCCCGGAAGAGGTAGAGGTCCTCGTTGAAGGTGACGCAGCCCGGGGTTCTCCATGGCTCCGAGGTTGTACTCCGGGACGAGCACACTGTCGTAGGAGTCCCAGGGGAATCCGTAGTCGTAGGCACGGTCGTAGAGGTCCAGGCCGGCGCGGGTCAGATCGAGGAGCTCGGTGGCGTCGAGGTGCTCGGCCAGGCTGGCGCGGCAGGACCAGGACAGGGGAATCGTCAGGCCCGGACGGCTCGGAGACGTCCATTGCCCGGTCACTCGGTGCCAGGGACCGGCGGTCAGCGCGGTGAGGTAGCTGGGCAGGGGTGCGGAGGCGGCGAAGGATGTCACCTCGCAGCCGGAGTCGGTGCCGGTCGGGGCAGGGCGGCTCGATGCATCTGCTTGCGGCCGGGTGTTGGACATGACCGTCCAGCCGCGTGGGTGAGTGACTTCCAACGAGAAGCGGGTCTTGATGTCCGGCTGCTCCATGACCGGCCAGGCCCGTCGCGCGTCGGAGGGCTCGAAGTGGGTGTAGAGGTAGGTGGCGCCGTCGACCGGGTCATGGAAGCGATGCAGCCCCTGACCCGAGTTGGAGTAGAGGCCACGCGCCGCAATCTCCACCGTGTGCTCGCCCGGGGCGAGGACGGGCAGGTCGATACGGGCCCCGTCCCAGGCCACCGGGACCGGTTGCCCATCGACGCTGAGAGAGTCGACCGCCTGCCCCACGAAGTCCACCCAGAGGCCTTCGGCGCGTTGCCTGATGTCCAGGAGCATCAGGCAACGCACGCTGAAGGCGGCCTCGTGACGCACGGTGGCCCCGGTGACGTCAACAGCCACATGGCTGGATGGCACCCGGCACACTGCGGATCGCCAGGAGACCTCCTCGTGACGCAGGTTCGTGGGGCTGTCTGAACGGGCGGGCGCGGTGGTCGTCATGCGCCAGAATCTAGCGCCATGCGGTCATGGCCGAGGCCTCCACGAGGCCGGCACCAGGCCTCATCGGGTCTCATCGGGTCTCATCGGGTCTCAGTCCCACTTCTCCTCGGTGCGCTCGGGCGTGGCCCACAGGGTGTGGTAGACACCCTCGACGTCGTCAGTGCGGTGGTAGGTGTGCGAGCCGAAGAAGTCGCGCTGTCCCTGAATGAGGGGCTGCAGGCAGGCGCCGTGAGCGCAGCTGGTCGACGTAGGCCAGGGAGGAGGCGAAGGCCGGGGCGGGAACACCGGTCGTGGCGGAGGTGGCCACGACCTGGCGCCAGGCGGGCAGCACACTCGCCAGGGAGGAGGCGAAGACCGGCGCCGTGAGAAGACTGGCCAGAGCCGGGTTCTCGTCGTAGGCGCGGGTGATGTCATCCAGGAAGCGGGCACGGATGATGCAGCCGCCTCGCCAGATGCGTGCCATGGCGCCCAGGTCGATGTTCCAGCCGAACTGCTTCGAGGCGGTGGCGATCTCGTCGAAACCCTGGGCGTAGGCGGCGATCTTGGAGCCGTAGAGGGCCTGCCTGACGGCGTCGACGAAGGCGCGTCGCTCCTCGGAGCCGGTCAGGGTCGCCTCCGTGGTCCCCGGAGCGATATCGGCGGCCTGGACCGCGGCCCGCGCCGAGCTGGACGAGGAGACCGCGCGTGCGAAGGTGGCCTCAGCGATGGCGGGCACGGCCACACCCAGATCGAGGGCCGTCTGGGTGGTCCACACTCCGGTGCCCTTCTGACCGGCCGCGTCGACGACGACATCGACGAAGGCCTCACCTGTGGCGGCATCGGTGTGAGACAGAACCTCGGTGGTGATGTCGATGAGGTAGGAGTCGAGCTCGGAGTCCTTCCAGGAGCGGAAGACCTCGGCGATCTCCTCCACGGTGAACCCGCCGACGTGGCGCAGCAGGGTCGTAGGCCTCGGCGATGAGCTGCATGTCGGCGTACTCGATGCCGTTGTGGACCATCTTGACGAAGTGGCCGGCGCCGTCAGGACCGACGTGAGTGCAGCACGGCGTACCGTCGACATGGGCCGAGATGGACTCCAGCATCGGCCCCAGACGGTTGTAGGATTCTGCGGTGCCGCCGGGCATGATCGACGGGCCGTTCAGCGCCCCCTCCTCGCCGCCGGAGACACCCATGCCCACGAAGTGCAGGCCGCGCTCACGCAGAGATCTCGCGGCGCCGGGTGTCGGTGTAGAGCGTGTTGCCGGCATCGACGATGATGTCACCGGGCTCCATGAGGGCGGCGAGCTCCTCGATGACCGCCTCTGTGGCCGCTCCGGCCTGGACCATGATGATGGCCACGCGGGGGTGACGCAGCGATGCCACGAAGTCCTTCAGATCGGCCGCGGGCACGAAGTCGCCCTCAGAGCCGTAGCGTTCGATGAGCCTCTCGGTGCGGGCCAGCGTGCGGTTGAAGACGGCGACCGCGTGACCATGACGAGCCAGGTTACGGGCGAGGTTCGCTCCCATCACCCCCAGCCCGAGGACACCGAGATCGGCTGTGGCCGGTGCGGGGATGAAGCTGCTCATGGAAGTCCTTTCCTGTGCCACAGCTCCCTATGACGGCGCTGCGGTTCCAAGCCTTGACGGCGGACGATACTGGTTGCGCTCTGCGAGACGACAACGGTGTGTCGGCAGTCCGGTTCACGACACCGACGAGTACCCACCGGTACCTGTCAACCTCGGCGACCCTATCGCGTCCAGCCCTCGTGCACGAGGAGCGTCCGTGGTTCAGACGCGCCCCGAACGACGTGTAACGGCTCACGGTATGCCTGTCCCTGCCAGGTGAGCCACTCCCGGGGGCGCTAGAGTGCACCGGTGCGGCCAGTACGGTTCCTCGAGCCGGTGCGGTGACCCTGGCCAGGTCTCTGTCAGACCGCCGCAGTGCGCCGACGGTACGCTGGTGGCGCCTGGTCCGCCGATCGTCGATCCTCAGAAAGGCTGACGTGTCCAGCTCCGACTCCGCGACTCCGTTTCCGTCGTCGAGACCCACGCGGGCGACCAACCCGCTTCTCGACGCCCGCGACCTTCGCCTTCCGCGTATCGCGGACCCCTGCGTTCTGGTGATGTTCGGCATCACTGGTGATCTGGCCCGCAACAAGCTCCCTGCCCGCCATCTACGACCTGGCCAACCGCGGCCTGCTCTCCCCCAGCTTCTCCCTGGTGGGCGTCGGCCGACGCTCCTGGTCCGACGACGACCTGCGCGGCTACGTGGAGGAATCGGCTCGGGCGGGTGCCCGCACCCCATGGCGTCCCGCTATCTGGGAGCAGCTGGCAGCGGGGATGCGCTTCGTGGAGTTCAGCTCCTTTCGAGGACGACGCCGCCTACGACGAGCTCACTCGCGTGGTGGATGACCTGGACACCACCCGGGGCACGCGCGGCAACCGCGCCTTCTACCTGTCGATCCCTCCGGGATGGTTCCCGGCCGTGACTGAGCGCATCGCCCGCTCCGGGCTCGTGGAGGAGTCGGCCGACGCCTGGCGCCGCGTCGTCATCGAGAAGCCCTTCGGACACAACCGCTCCAGCGCCAGGGAGCTCGATGCCCTCGTGGGACGCATCGTGCGCCCCGACGACGTCTTCCGGGTCGACCACTACCTGGGCAAGGAGACGGTGCAGAACATCCTGGCGCTGAGATTTGCCAACACGATGTTCGAGCCGCTGTGGAATCAGCGCTACGTCGATCACGTCCAGATCACCATGGCCGAGGACATCGGTATCGGTACCCGGGCCGGCTACTACGACACGATCGGCTCGGCGCGCGACGTCATCCAGAACCACCTGCTCCAGCTCCTGGCACTGACCGCCATGGAGGAGCCCACCAGCATGGAGGCGGCCGCGGTACGCCTGGAGAAGGAGAAGGTGCTCGACTGCGTGCGCCTGGAGCGCGACGGGGTCCTGGACCTGGACCTCACCACTGCCCGCGGCCGGTACGAGGCCGGCTTCCAGGGAGGTCTGCCAGTGCGGGGCTACCTGGAGGAGGACGGCGTCGCCGCCGACTCCCGCACCGAGACCTTTGCCGCTCTGCGCCTGGAGATCGCCAACCGCCGCTGGGCCGGCGTGCCGTTCTACCTGCGCGCCGGTAAGCGCCTGACCCGCCGGGTCACTGAGGTCGCCGTCGTTTTCAAGCAGCCGCCGTTCCTGCCGTTCGAGTCGGCGGCCACCACGGCCGTGGGAGCCAACACGATCGTGCTGCGGATCCAGCCTGATGAGGGCATCACGCTGCGGCTGGCGTCCAAGGTGCCCGGAACCCAGATGGAACTGCGTGACGTCTCCATGGACTTCGGCTACGGGGCCACCTTCAACGAGGAGTCGCCGGAGGCCTACGAGCGCCTCATCCTCGATGCGCTCCTGGGTGACGCCCCACTGTTCCCCCACCAGCGCGAGGTCGACCTGTCCTGGCGCATCCTAGACCCCGTCATCGAGCACTGGAGCGCCGGCGGGAGCCCTGAGGGCTATCGCCCCGGCTCCTGGGGACCGGCCAGTGCCCACGATCTCCTTGCCCGCGACGGCCGCACCTGGAGGCGCTCATGATTACCACACTGACCGCGACAACCACCTCCCGGATCGTCTCCCGGCTGGTTGAGCACGAGGGAACCTCCGGCTCCTCCCGGGTGCTGACGCTCGTGATCTCCACCGACGAGGAGGGGCCTGGAGGATGCGCTGTGCGCCGCGCACGGTGCCAGCCGGGATCATCCCAGCCGCATCATCGCCGTCGTCAAGCCACCTGAGGAGGACACCACCGGCCGAGAGACCCCACGCAGCCGCGACGGACACGTCTCGGCCCAGGCCGGAGGGCACCTGGACGCCGAGATCCGTGTCGGCCACGATGCCGGTGCCGGCGAGACGCTGGTCCTGCGCCCTTGGGACGAGGCGGCTCTGCACACCGACACGCTGGTGGTGCCTTTCCTCCTGCCCGACGCTCCGGTGGTCGTGTGGTGGCCGACGACCGTCCCTGAGATCCCTTCGCAGGACCCCTTGGGACGCCTCGGGCTCCACGCGCATCACCAACACTCCCGCGCAGGTCTTCCCGGCCAGGGCGCTGCGAGAGCTGGCACCGGTGAGCGTGCGCGGCGACATCGACCTGGCCTGGACCCGCATCACCCTGTGGCGCGCCATGGTGGCCTCCACCCTGGACCCGCTGCTGCGCGCGGGCGGGCTGCGGGAGGTGGTGGTGGCCGGAGAGCCGAGGAACTCCTCGCTCTGCCTTATGAGCGCCTGGCTGCGGCTGCGGCTGGACGTGCCGGTCACGCGAGTCGATGAGGAGGGCTTCAGGGCATCTCCTCCATCACCGCCAGAACCGACGACGGCGAGGTCATCATCGCCCGCCACGACCTGGAGCGGGTCACGATCACACGCCCCGGCTCCCCCGAGCCCCAGGTGGTCACGATGGCCCGGCGCGAGCCGATCAGCACCCTCAACGAGGAGCTGCGCCGGCTCACCCCCGACCTCGTCTACCAGGAGGTCCTGGCCTCACTGCTCGAGGAGTCCGTCAATGACTGATACCGGCGCACCCCACTCCCAGGCGATCGCTGAGATCCAGTCGGCCGCAGCTGCTGCTGCGACACCAGCCGTCGTCGTGGTCCCGACACTGAGCGACGCCGCTCAGAGGGTCTGTGAGGACACCATGCGAATTCTGGCCGAGGCGGTAGCGGCTCGGGGAGTCGCCCACCTGGCGCTGACAGGTGGTTCCGGGGGCATAGCACTGGCTGACGCCCTCGCGCCACTCATCACCGCCCAGCCTGAACCGGTGCGCCGCGCCATCCATCTGTGGTTCGGTGACGAGCGCTTCGTCCCGGTGGGCGACCCGGAGCGTAACGACCTGCTGGCCACGCCCCTCATCGCCGCGGGCATCAGGGAGTCTCAGACGCACCGGCTGGCTGCTCCGAACGAGGTCAGTGGTCTGGATGAGGCGACAGCCCGCATGACCCATGAACTCGAGTCGGCGGGGCTGTCCCACGGCGGCTTGGATGTCGTCCACGTGGGGCTGGGGACCTGACGCCCACGTATGCTCGCTCTTTCCCGGGCACCCGGCCGCACTTGCAGTGGGAGTGCCTGCTGTGGCTGTGCGCAACTCGCCCAAGCCGCCTTCCGAGCGCTACTCTCTGACCTTCGATGCCTTACAGCGTGCCGGCAGGGTCATGGTGGTGGCCGGCGGTGGGGGTAAGGCCGAAGCGGTACGTCTGGGTCTGGGCAGCCCCGATGTGCTCAAGGCGCCGGCGTCGTGCTGCCGGGGGAAGCAGACCACCTGGTACCTGGATGAGCCGGCCAACGCTCTGATGACTGCTTAGGGTCCCATTCGGTCGAGCTGCCGCATCACGGGCCGACGAAGCCGGCAGCTCCTGTCGGTGGGTGAGGCTACCGTTGCCCCATGAACGCTTCCGGCCGGACCCTGACGCGCCTCACGGTGCTCGGTGCGCTCAGTGCTTCGGGGATGACAGCAGCACTTCCCGTCCATGCCGATACCTCGCCGGAGCCCTCACAGAAGTCCGCGGCCACTGAGCTCGCTGCCCTCCATGAGGCGCCCTGGGACCAGAGAGGAGACTTCATCCTGTCCCCGAGCGCCTCTCTTGAGGCGCTTTCGGAGCTGCCCGAGGATGCTCCGGCCGCGCAGTCCTGGGCAGAGGGAGGTTCGCGCACCGGTTGGTTCGGTGAGGCGTGGACCGACGTCGACGGTGACGGCTGTGACACTCGTAACGAGATCCTGGCCCGAGACCTGACGGACACCGACTTCTCGCGTGATGACGGCGTTCAACCCCGCGAGGACGGGCGCGGCCGGGGCGCGGGCGTGTGCCCGGACGCCACCGTCTGGGCTGGCATTCTTCACGATCCCTACACCGGCAGAAGGATCACCTTCACACGTGGTCAGGACACCTCAGCCGCCGTCCAGATCGACCATGTCGTGCCGTTGAACTACCTCTACGCCCACGGAGCCTGGCAGTGGGATGAGCGCACACGGCTGCTGGTGGCCAACGACCCCTGAATCTCATCGCCGTTGATGGCGAGGCCAACCAGGCCAAGGGTGCCTGCGGCCCGGCGAGCTGCCCCGTTGGCTCCACCGAGACCGGCAGCTGGCGACCCAGCGGCCCAGGCGGCTGGTGGCCGGCCAACACCTCCTACCGCTGCACCTACGCGCGTCGTTTCGTCTCAGTGGCAGCCGCCTACCGGCTCGGTCTGCCCCAGGCCGATAAGGAGGCACTGAACACCACCTTGAACAGCTGTCTTGCCGGTGGAGACGGGACTGACTCCCTCCCGGAACGGGCCACTCGTACCGCGAAGGAGGTCGGCTCCGTTGTCTGGCGCAGCCCTGGGTACGCGGCGCTCGCGGCCTTCGGCGCCCTGGTGCTGGGGTGGGGGCTCATCGTTCGGGGGCGCCGTCGATGGCGCAGAGCCTCACGGCGTCGAAGTCATAGAAGGGTACGTCACTGACCTTCTTGCTTAGGATGCCATCATGGCAGCGCACCCTTGTTCCGCATCCGACGGCAACAGCACCCCACGTGGCCCGGCGTCGACTCGCATCGACGTCTGGCTGTGGAGCGTGCGACAGATCAAGTCCCGCTCGGCTGCGACGAGCGCTTGCAAGGCGGGACATGTGCGTATCAACGGCGAGACCGCCAAGCCCGCCCAGCACGTCGCGGTGGGTGACGAGGTCCGCTACCGAGTCGACGGGTTCGACCGGTTGCTGACTGTCACTCGCATCCTCACCAAACGGGTGGGTGCGCCCATCGCCCGCACCGCGTACATCGACTCTCTCCCCCTCGCCCGTCTCCGCTGGATGCGCCGGCCGCCGTCATCCGAGATCGCGGAGCGGGACGGCCCACGAAGAAGGAACGACGTCAGCTCGACGCCCTCATGGGAGGAGGCCGCCATCGGGACGACCGCTTCTGATGTTCTGGGGGTGAGCGGCCTCACCGCCAGCAGATTTCTGAAGGAGCCATCCCATGGGTTAAGGGTTCTGCTCGTTGCAAGCGGCCCGGCGCCGCGAGTCAACGGGCTGTGGCGCAGTTTGGTAGCGCACTTGACTGGGGGTCAAGGGGTCGTGGGTTCAAATCCCGCCAGCCCGACCAGCGCAAAGATCCGTACTCTCAAGAGAGTGCGGATCTTTTCAGTGAAAGAAACTTTGCAGCAAGACTGAACACATTTCTACAACATTCCCTTTATTAACACCAATCACATTTACATCCTCTATAACAACCATGAGGTCTATTTAGATTTCCAGCTCTCTGCGATAACCTTCTACTTTTTAGCCACGGTCCAGCAATCGCTGCAATGACGCCACATTCCCACCCCCAGCCGTCCGTGGTCACCTTTTATCAGCACCTCAAGACGAAGGGACTATGCCCACAGTCGACAGCTCGGATTCAGCCGGACGATGAATTTGGTCAGAAAAGTCACAGCCCAATAACATGCACGGCCGGCACGACTGTGGTTGAGTGAACACCGACATCAAGGGTGTCTCACAGCATCCTGCGCACCGGCTCATAGCTGGTTGCGCGAATCAGACTGTGTTCTCATATTCCCGATCAGAGAGAACGACACATGAACATCAAGCGCGTCATCGCCGCAGCTGCGCTCACCGTCGTACCACTGACCGCCTCCTCGGCCGCGCTGGCCGCTCCAGCCGCTCCTCAGGCGGCACCGGCAGCCGCTGCCGCGGTTCCCGCCCAGGTGACCTCGGAGGGGTCCCAGTACGCCAACACCGTCCTGAACAAGGTCAACGAGCTGCGCAGCAAGATGGGTCTTCAGCCGGTGACCCGGTACCAGGAGCTCGACGCCGTCGCACAGGACTGGTCCGAGCAGCAGGCCGCCGCCAACAACATGAGCCACCGCCCCGACTTCACGTCGGTCTACCCGGCAGGGCTGGACCACGGGCTCTGAGAACGTGGCCTGGCACACCGCGGGTGGCGACACCGGCGCGATAATCTTCGACCAGTGGCTCAACTCCCCCGGTCACTACAAGAACATGACGGACCCGAACGTCAACTCCATCGGCATCGGATTCGCCCAGACCTCGAACGGCAGCTGGTACGCCACCCAGAACTTCGCCGCCTACAACGTCAGCAACACGACGCTGACCCAGACGACCACCAGCACCACCACAACCACCAACACCACGACGACGACCAACGACACTCCGCCGTCGACGAACAACACCCCGCCAGCGGACACCCACGCCCCGCAGCCGACTCCGGAGGCCACGCCGTCGACGCCGACCACCGAGACCACTCCTTCGGCACCGGCCGCTCCTCCGACCACGGCTGCGGCCACGTCGACGCCGTCCGCTCCGGCCACTACGGCGACCACTAAGACCGTCACGGCCACCGGCACCCCGGCCAAGCCGTCTTCGACTCCCGCGGTCGCGGATCCTCGCACCACCCCGACGAAGCCCGCGCTCGCAACCACTGGTCCAAGCATTGCCTTCGCCGTCGTCGCCGCTGGCCTGCTCGGCACCGGTGCATTCCTCGTCATGCGTCGCCGCCAGGCCAGCTGACTGAGCTGAAGCTCCGGAGAACGCGAGCCGTTTCTCTGACGGGCGCCTGCTTGTCCACTGATCGGTATGGGCCAGCAGGCGCCCGTTTTTGCGACCCCGACCGCCCGCCGCCGTTACCCACATGGAGGCGCCATCCCTGAGAGGATGACACTGTGAAGCGTCTTCCCCTTGAGCCGGAGCTCCTCGCGCCACTGCCCGCAGAGATCGATCTACGCCTCGTTGTCACCGACATGGATGGAACCCTCATCGATGGTGAGGGGCATGTTCCCGAAGGGCTGATGGAGGCGGTCACAGGGCATGCGAGACGCCGGCATCGTCTTCGCCCCAGCCTCGGGCAGGGCAGCTGGCCAACCTGCGTGCGGTTCTGGGGAGCCGCCGTCGACGACTCGCCGCTCATCGCTGAGAACGGTTCCTTCGTCGTCCACGGCGGTGAGGAGATCCACGCCGACACCATCAGTGCCCAGGATGCCAAGGCCGCCATCACCACGACCCGTCGCCTGGCCGACTCCGGGTACGACGTCGGCGCTGTTGTGGCCTGCAAGCACTGTGCCTATATCGAGCGATCCGATGCGGCCTTCCTGGAGCAGACCAGGCTGTACTACGAGGCGCTGGAGATCGTCGAGGACCTCAACGACATTCCGCTGGATGAGGTGCTCAAGGTGGCGGTCTTCGACTTCGACGACGTCGAGAACGGTAGCTCCCAGGCACTGACCGCAGCGGTTCCGCACGTGCAGACCGTCGTCTCCGGGATGCACTGGACGGACATGATGTCGGCACGAGCCTCGAAGGGCCGTGCCCTGGCGGCGCTTCAGGCCAGGCTCGGGGTCCTTCCGGAGCAGACGGCCGTCTTCGGGGACTATCTCAACGACCTGGATCTCTACGACCACGCGGACCTGGGCTTCGCCATGCGCAACGCCCATCCCGGCATCCATGCCGCAGCGGCGTACACGGCACCCGCCAACACCGAGGACGGTGTCCTGCGCACGGTCGCGGAGCTGCTCAGGCGCTCACGAGAACAAGACTGAAAGACGCGGGACGGCCCCGAACCGGTGAGTCCGAGGCCGTCCCGAGAGGTTGTCCGCCGGGCTACTGACCCAGCCAGGCCTTCATGCCGCCGCTGACGTTGACCAGCTCGCCGGTGTAGCCTGCAGCAGTCAAAGCCTCGACCGCCTTGGCGGAGCGCACTCCGCCGGCACAGATGACCGCCGTGGGGCGGGCCGCATCGAGCTCTCCCATCCGGTCGGCCACCTCACCCAGCGGGATGTTGACTGAGCCGGGGATCGCCGAGCTCGCGACCTCGTCGGGCTCGCGTACGTCAAGGACCACCTGGTCCTCCCTTGCCTCGAGCCGACGACGCAGCTCGTCAACGCTGACTTCCTTCATCATGTCCTCCTCAAGGGTTGTGGATCGCAGGTATGGCAAAGCGTCCAGCTGAGTGGCCGCCGGGGTGCATCGGGCTAGTGGCGCAGGCTACGGTAACGGGTGATGAGGCCGCGGGTGGAGGCGTCCTGCCCTGCAAGAGCCTCCTCGTCTCCCTGGACGGCGGGGGCGATCTCGAGGGCCAGCTTCTTGCCGAGCTCGACCCCCCACTGGTCGAAGGAGTCGATTCCCCACACGATGCCCTGGGTGAAGGTGATGTGCTCGTAGAGGGCGATGAGCTCTCCGACGACCGCGGGGGTCAGCGCCGGGGCGAGAATCGAGGTGGTTGGCCTGTTGCCGGCGAAGACGCGGGCTGGAACGATCTCCTCGGCGGTGCCCTCGGCACGTACCTCGTCGGCGGTCTTGCCGAAGGCGAGCGCTGCGGTCTGCGCCAGGTAGTTGGACAGGAACAGCTCGTGGACGTCCACCTTCCCGTCCTTGGCGGGGTGAGCGGGGTTGGCCACGGCGATGAAGTCCGCAGGGATGAGCTGGGTGCCCTGGTGAATGAGCTGGTAGAAGGCGTGCTGGCCGTTGGTGCCCGGCTCACCCCAGAAGACCTCGCCGGTCTCAGTGGTTACGGGGCTGCCGTCCCAGCGCACGGACTTGCCGTTGGACTCCATGGTGAGCTGCTGGAGGTAGGCAGGGAAACGGTGCAGGTACTGGGCGTAGGGCAGGACAGCGTGGGAGCCGGCCTTGAAGAAGTTGACGTACCAGACGTTGAGCAGGCCCATGAGCATGGGGACGTTGTCGGCCGGAGCCTTGGTGGCGAAGTGCTCGTCAACGGTGTGGAAGCCGGAGAGGAAGTCGGCGAAGTTCTCCGGACCGATGGCCACGGCCAGCACCGTGCCGACGGCGGAGTCCACCGAGTAGCGCCCGCCCACCCAGTTCCAGAAGCCGAAGGCGTTGGCCGGGTCGATGCCGAACTCGGCGACCTTGTCCAGGGCGGTGGACACGGCCACGAAGTGCTTGGCAATGGCGCCGTCGGTCTCAATGCCCTTGGCCTGCAGGGCAGTCAGGAACCAGTCGCGGGCCATACGGGCGTTGGTGAGGGTCTCCAGCGTGGTGAAGGTCTTGGAGGCGATGATGAACAAGGTCGTCTCCGGGTCGAGGTCCGCGACCTTCTCTGCGCAGTCGGTGGGGTCGATGTTGGAGATGAAGCGGCACTGAAGGCCCTTCTGCACGTAGGGCTTGAGGGCCTCGTAGACCATGACGGGGCCGAGGTCGGAGCCGCCGATGCCGATGTTGACCACCGTCTTGATGGGCTTGCCGGTGATGCCGGTCCAACCCCCCGAGCGCACCCGGCGGGCGAAGGCGTAGATCTTCTCCAGGACCTCGTGGACGTCGGCGACGACGTCCTGGCCGTCCACGGTCAGGGAGTCGGTTGCCGGGACGGCGCAGGGGCGGTGTGGAGGACGGCGCGGTCCTCGGTGATGTTGATGTGCTCGCCGGCGTACATGGCGTCACGGCGGCCCGGGACGTCGACCTGCTCGGCGAGCTCGATCAGGGCGTCGCGGACGTCGTCGGTCAGCAGGTTCTTGGACAGGTCGACGTAGAGGTCTCCCAGCTCGTAGGGAGAACCGCTCGGCGCGCTCGGGATCGTCGGCGAACCAGGCGCGCAGGTCCGGGGTCATGGAGTCGTGGAGGTCGGTGAGGCGCTTCCAGGCGGGCGTGGTGGTGGGGTCAACCGGATTCAGCATGGCTACAGTCTATGGGCGTCGCAGCCGCGCGCCACTGTCCGGCGCCAACCGTTCCCCTCCTCGTGGAGTCCTGATACGGCGTGACGCCAACGAGTGACGTCCCCCGAGGTTCGAGCCTGCTACCGGTCGCTAAGAGCCCGACGATCGCTGATCGTCTGCTGTCGGTACTGGCTCGGTGAGAAGCCCAGGACGCGTCGGAAGTCGGCGGTCAGGGTGGGCGTGGTCCGCGTAGTCGAGCTCGGCGGCCACCTGCGCAACGGTGACGGACGGATCCTCCCGAGCCGCTGTGCCGCTTCCTGGAGCCGGTAGCAGTCTGATCACCGCGAGTGGGGGCAGGCCGATGTACTTCTCGCAGAGGCGTTGCAGACTTCGGATGGAAAGATCGAGGCGTCTCGCCAGCTGATCGACACGCAGGACGCTTCTGTCGGCGGCGACGACGTCCTCCATCTTATTGGCGATGAGCGCCATCGCTTGTGGCGGCCCGGTACGCTGCGCCAGCCAGTCTGCCAGCGCACTGGCGGCACGTTGTCCGCCCGTCGTCATGTTCGTTATCCATCATGACGCCGGCGACCGCAGCGCTCAGGTCAGGGTCCTCGAGCGGCTGATGGGAGTCCTGGATCAGGGATGGGGAGCACAGCGCGCCTGCCCCTGCAGGCCTGAGAAGGGCTCCGACGGCCCATCCTCGGCCTTCCAGCTCGTGATAGGAGATGCTTGTAATCGGGCCGTGCAAGGTGATCGAGGATTCCCCGTTGATCAGCGGTCGTGTCGGGCACGGCTCCTCACCTTTCCGGAACTGTCGCGGATCTTCAAGCGGAGGCGCCTCCATCGTTCCTACAGTCGTTGACATGACTACACGCAACGTTTCCGGGGCCACTGGACAGTACACGACTGATGGGACTCCGCACGGCTTCACCAGCATCACACCGTTTCTGGCCATTGACGGCGCCGACCGGGCGCTTCGGTTCTACCGTGACGTCTTCGGGGCGCGCATCGTGGACAGTGTGGAGATGGAGGGGTCGATCGTCCACGCGGAGCTCGACTTCGGTCACGGAAGGCTCCAGATCGGTGAGCCCTCCACCTTGTCCGGTCTGGTTGCGACTCCGTCGGCCGAGCCGGTCTGCTACTCGATCGGTCTGTACTGCCCGGATGTCGACGCCGCCGTTGAGCGGGCTACCACTGCCGGAGCGACCTTGCTGGAATCGCCTAACACCTTCGTGTCCGGGGACAGGTTCGCCTCCATCCGCGATCCCTTCGGCGTGCGGTGGTCGATCATGACCCGGGTCGAGGACCTGTCCGAGGAGGAGAGCGCGGCGCGTGTTGCCGCATGGGCCAAGGAGCAGGCCGCTTCCGGCGACTGAGTCCGTCCGGGGCTCAGCGCCGCTGGCGCTTCTCGCGTACGCGCACCCCGATCTGGATGGGGGTGCCGGTGAAGCCGAACTCCTCGCGCAGGCGGCGCTCGATGAAGCGCCGGTATCCGGCGTCGAGGAATCCGGTGGTGAAGATGACGATCCGGGGCGGGGCCACCTGAACCTGGGTGGCGAAGAGGATGCGGGGCTGCTTGCCGCCGCGCACCGGGTGCGGGGTGGCTGACTGCAGCTGCCCCAGGAAGCCGTTGAGCCGGCCCGTGGGCACGCGCGTGGTCCAGCCCTCCAGGGCGGCGTCGAGAGCGCGCACGAGCCGGTTGGTGTGCCAGCCGGTCCGGGCGGCCAGGTTGATGTGGGGGGCCCAGGAGACGTGGGCCAGGTCGTGCTCGACCTCCCACAGGAGCATCTTCTGACGCTCCTCGTCCACCAGGTCCCACTTGTTGTTGACCAGGACCAGGGCGCGGCCGGCATCGACGGCCTGCTGGACGACGCGCACGTCCTGCTCACTGATCGGCTCGGAGGCGTCCAGGAGGACGACGGCGACCTCGGCCTTGTCGATGGCGCCCTGCGTGCGCAGCACCGCGTAGTAGTCGGCGCCCCGTGACTGCTTGACGCGCCGGCGGATCCCGGCGGTGTCGACGAAGACCCACTGGCGCCCGTCGAGCTCGATGATCTCGTCGACCGGGTCACGGGTGGTGCCCGCGGTCTCGTTGACGACGACGCGCTCCCTGCCCGCGATGGAGTTCAGCAGCGAGGACTTGCCGACGTTGGGCCGCCCCACGAGGGCGATGCGGTGCAGGTCCCCCTCCGGCGCTGCGGCGGCCACGGCGGAGACCTCCGGGAGGACCTCCATGACGGCGTCGAGGACCTCGCCGCTGCCCCGGCCGTGCAGGGCCGAGACCGGGAAGGGCTCGCCCAGCCCCAGGTTCCACAGAGCGGCGGCGTCCCCCTCCTGCGCCGGGGAGTCGACCTTGTTGGCGGCCAGGACCACCGGCTTGCCGCTGCGGCGCAGCATCCGCACCACGCGCGCGTCGGTCTCGGTGATGCCGACCTGGGCGTCGACGACCAGCAGGACGGCGTCGGCCATCTCGACGGCGATCTCGGCCTGGGTGGCCACGGCGGCGTCGAGGCCGGCCACGTCCACCTCCCAGCCGCCGGTGTCGACGATGGTGAAGCGGCGCCCGGCCCACTCCGCCGGGTAGGAGACCCGGTCGCGGGTGACACCGGGGGTGTCCTGGACGACGGCCTCGCGGCGGCCCAGAACCCGGTTGACCAGAGTCGACTTGCCCACGTTGGGCCGGCCGACGACGGCCAGGACCGGCAGCCCGGGCTCGACGCGGTCACCGGTGGGCAGGCCGCCGTCGGCCTCCAGGAGGGCGAGGTCCTCCTCATCGAGCTCGTAGTCGGCCAGGCCCGCGCGCATGGCCTGGGCCCGCAGGTCCTCCTCGGCGTCCCGCTGGGCGGCGGCGTCGGCGGCCTCCTCCACCAGGTCCAGGACCCGTTCGACGGACTGCTCCAGGGTCAGCTCCGAGGTGTCCACCAGGGTGACGCCCTCGGGCGCGGTGAGGAACTGGGAGACCGTGGCGTCATCGCGGTCGCGGCGCACCACCTGGTCACGCAGGGCGGTCGGCGTCGACCTGCTTGCCGGCGGCCTCCAGGTCCCCGGCGCGGCGGGCCAGGCGGGCCTCCTCCGAGGCGGTCACCAGCAGGCGGGCGTCGGCGTCGGGCGCGATGACGGTGGTGATGTCCCGTCCCTCGGCCACGATGCCGGCGCCCTCGGAGAAGGACCCGGTGTGCCCGGTCGCCTCGAAGCGGATGATCTCGCGCTGGCGGCGCGCCAGCTCGGCGCGCACCTCGAGGTTGGTGGCGACCTTCGAGACGACGGTGGCGATGTGCGGGTCACGGATCGCGGTCGATACGTCCGTGCCGTCCACGGTGAAGGTGGGGTGCTCGGGATCCAGCCCCATGTGCAGGGGCATCGCGGCGACGGCCTCGGCGACGGCGGCCCCGTCCTCCAGGTCGATCCCCTCGTGCTCGCACCACCAGGCGGCGGCCCGGTACATGGCACCGGTGTCCAGGTAGGCCAGTCCCAGCTCGGCGGCGACGCGCCGCGAGACGGTGGACTTACCCGATCCGCTTGGTCCGTCGATCGCAACGACGATTCCCATGGTGCCCTCCATCAGGGTCCGATTTCCGGTCATGAACTGGGCCAAGCGTCCCACACTCCAGCGAGGTACTGCGGATCAGGCCCCATGAGTACTGACACAGGCGGGCCTGCGCGGCACATTGAACCGGTTTCAGACCGCGACGACGCGCCAGCCCTGGGCGTCCAGCGCCTCCTCCAGCCGTCGGGCGGCCGCCGGAAGGACGGAGATGAGGGCGATGCCCGGCGCTCTGCCCGGCCGAGTGCTCCAGGGAGAAGTCCTCGATGTTGACGCCGGCGGCGCCGACGTCGGAGAAGAGCCTGCCCAGCTCGCCGGCGGCGTCGGGCACCAGGACCTGGACCTCGGTGTAGCGGCGCGGCGCCCCGCCGTGCTTTCCGGGGATGCGTGCCCGGCCGGCGTTTCCCCGAGTCATGATGTCGGTGACCGCGCCGACGGCCCCGGGAGCGACGACACGTGCCGCTCCCGGGGGCCGTGTGCTCCGGGCCATCCGGATCGCAGGCGGCCGCCTCGATCCCCGTGATCAACGCGCTGAGGTCATCACCGATCCGGCGCAGCAGATCTGCCACGGGCCCGGCGTTACCCACGATGATGGCCGACCACAGCCTCGGGTCAGAGGCCGCGATCCGAGTGACGTCGCGAAGACCCCTGCCCCGACAGGGCCAGGGCCCCTCCCCCAGCTCCTCCAGGCGGGCGGCCACGAGTGAGGAGACGAGCTGGGGCATGTGGGAGACGGCGGCGACGGCGGCGTCGTGCTCCGCCGCACCCATGCGCACCGGGGTGGCGCCCACATCGACCGCCAGGTTCCTGACGACCAGCTCCGCCTGCGGATCCGAGTCCTGACCGACGACCACCCAGGGGCGCCCGGCGAAGAGGTCGGAGTCGGCGGCGCCGGCGCCGGAGCGCTCCCGGCCCGCCATCGGGTGGGAGCCGACGTACCTGCGTGCCTCGGCTCCCACCCGGGAGCGGACCTCGTTGACGACCCGTTCCTTGACGGAGGCGACGTCAGTGACCACGGCACTCGGGGTGGGCGCTCAGCTGCGCGACGACGACGTCGGCGGTCACGTCGGGGGGCGTGGCCACGACGACGATCTGCGGCTCAGGGGCTGTCCTTCGTCGTGAAGCGATCCCGCTCCCATGTCTCGGGCCAGGGCCAGGGACGTGGGCGAGGTGTCGGAGAGCTGGACCTCGACACCCGCCGCCCGCAGCGCCAGGGCGAGCGAGGTTCCCAGCAGTCCCTGTACCGACGATGAGCACCGGGCCGCGCGTGGACACCGACGTCGGCGGCTCGGGCGCGCTCACAGCCCGACCTCCTGCTGCAGTGCGGCGATCTCCTCGCCGCTGAGGGGGCGGGTCTCACCGGGGCGCAGGTTGCCCAGCCGCAGCGGTCCCAGCCTGGGTGCGCGCCAGACGCGTCACCGGGTGGCCGACGGCGTCCAGCATGCGCCGCACGATGCGGTTCTTGCCGGAGTGGAGGGTGATCTCGACGATGGAGCCGCGCGGCCCGGAGTCCTTGACGGTGACCCGGTCCGCCTTGGCCTCACCGTCCTCCAGCTCGATGCCGCGCCGCAGCTTGCGCGGGACCCAGGGCTCGACCTGTCCCTCGACGATGGCGACATAGGTCTTGGCGATCTCGAAGCTGGGGTGCATGAGCCGGTGGGAGAGCTCGCCGTCGTTGGACAGCAGGAGCAGCCCCTCGGTCTCGGTGTCGAGACGGCCGACGTGCACCAGGCGCAGCGAGTCGGGCAGCTCGGGGTGCTCGGCCAGGTAGTCGCGTCCGTACTGGGCCACGGTCGGGCGGCCCTCGGGGTCCTCCATGGTGGTGACGACCCCGGCCGGCTTGTGGAGCATGAGGGTGATGAGCTCGGGGTTGGTGAGGATCCGGCTGCCGTCGAGGCGGATCTCCTGTGTCAGCGGGTCCACCCTGACGCCCGCCTCGGTGACGGTGATGCCGTCGACGCTGACGCGGCCGTCGGCGATGAGCTGCTCGCAGGCGCGGCGCGAGGCGACCCCTGCGTGGGCGAGGACCTTCTGCAGCCGCTGTCCGGAGGCGACGTGCGGGTCGTCCTGACCGCCCTTGGTGGCGCGCTCACGCATGGTCAGCAGACGGGACTCCTCGTCCTCGTCGATGGCCTCGGCGTCGAAGGCGGCCAGGTCGGCGGCGTCAGCCTGCTCGTCCAGCTCCTCGAGGTCGTCCTCGTCGTAGAACTCCTGCGCCCCGAAGTCGCTGTGGGGCACGGACTCGTTTCGGGCGTGGCGGTTCCTCGGGGTCATGGGGTCCTCCTACCGGCCATCTCATCGGCCTGTTCGACGATCTCCCCCAGTGCCTCGACGCGGGGAAGGTAGGGAGCCAGGGGTGGTAGCTCGTCCAGGGAGTCGATTCCCAGGTACTCCAGGAAGTCTCCCGTGGTCCGGTACAGGATCGCACCGGAGGTCTCGGCACCGGCCTCCTCGATGAGGCCGCGGGCGTGCAGGGTGCGCATGACGCCGTCGACATTGACCCCGCGGATCTGCGCGACGCGCCCCCGGGTGACCGGCTGCCGGTAGGCGACGACGGCCAGGGTCTCCAGGGCGGCCTGGCTCAGGCGTGCGGTGGCGCCGCCGATGATGAACTGCTCGACGAGGTCGGCGTGCTCGGGCACGGAGGCGAAGCGCCACCCGCCCGCCGCCCGTCGCAGGAGGAATCCGTGAGGCCGGCTGCCGGGTGCCTCTCCCCGGTACTCGGCAGCCAGGCCCTCGAGCAGCTCCTCGCAGACGCTCTCCTCAACGCCGAGGGCCTCGGCGATCGCAGTGGTGGTCACCGGTTCGTCGGCGACAATGAGGATAGCCTCAGCGGCGCTGCGCAGCTGAGGCTCTGCGGCCTCGCTCATGCGAATTCCTCCTCGAGCTCAGTGAGGTTCTTGGAGGTCATCATGCCGGTCAGGTCGTCCTGGCCGCCGCACCAGGTCACGGTGATCTCGCCCATGGCCTCGGTCTGGTCCAGCTCGGCGCTGCCCTGCCGGTGGAGAATGAGCAGCGCCAGGAACCGGGCCACCACGACGGCGGTACGCTCGGCGTCCTCAATGATCTGGGCGAAGGTCAGGGTTCCGTGACGGCGCAGCCTGAGGGCGATGAGGTTCAGCTGCTCCCCGACCGGTACCCGCTCGTGAAGGTGGACGGTCTGGACGCCCGGATCCGTGGGCCGGGTGAAGGCTCCGACCGCCAGCCGGGTCAGCTCCTCGGGAGTGATGGTGGCCACGAGCCTGGGCAGCAACGCCACCAGATGCGGTTCCAGGGCGACGATGCGGGGGTGGCTGCGTGCGGAGGTCTCCGCCCGGTGGCGAAAAGCCGCTGCGGCCTCCTTGAAGGCCCGGTACTGCAGGAGCCGGGCGAAGAGCAGGTCACGGGCCTCGAGCAGCTCGAGGTCGGGCTCCTCCTCGTTCTCGTCATGGGGCAGAAGGCGGTGCGCCTTGAGCGCCAGGAGGGTCGAGGCCACGACGATGAACTCCGATGCGCGCCCCAGGTCCCAGTCCGAGCGCATGTGGGCGATGAAGTCGTCGGTCACCTCGGCCAGCGCCAGCTCGGTGACGTCGAGCCGTTTGCGGGCGATGAGGCTCAGAAGCAGGTCGAAGGGACCCTCGAACTGGGGCAGCGTGACGCTGAATCCGGGCAGCCGGGGCGGCCCCTGCTCCTCCGACTCAGGCGACATCGCCGCGGGCGATGACCTCGCGGGCCAGCCGGCGGTAGGCGTCCGCGCCGGGGTGGGAGGGCGCGTAGCTGGTGATCGGCTCATTGGCCACGGAGGCGTCCGGGAACTTGATCGTGCGCCGGATGCGCGTGTCGAAGAGCTGCTCGCCGAAGGCCTGCTCCAGGCGCTCGAGCACCTCCCGTGAGTGCAGGGTGCGGGAGTCCACCATGGTGGCGAGGATGCCGTCGATCTCCAGGGTGGCGTTGAGACGGTCCTTGACGCGCTCGACGGTCTCCACCAGGAGCGCCACCCAGCGCAGGGCGAAGAACTCGGTCTCCAGCGGGATGATGACGCCGTGGGAGGCGGTCAGGGCGTTGATGGTCAGCAGCCCGAGCGAGGGCTGGCAGTCCACGAGGATCACGTCGTACTCGTCGAGCACCGGACGCAGCACCCGCTTGAGGGCCTGCTCGCGGGCGACCTCGTTGACGAGCTGGACCTCGGCGGCGGACAGGTCGATGTTGGCCGGGACGATGTCCAGTCCCTCCACCGTGGTCTCGTGGATGACCGTGCGGATGTCCGGACGGCTGGCGACGAGCAGGTCGTAGATGGTGGAGTCGAGCTCGTGGGCGTTGATGCCCAGGCCGGCCGAGGCCGCTCCCTGGGGGTCGAAGTCGACGATGAGGACCTTGCGCCCCAGCTCGGCCAGCGCCGCGCCGAGGTTGATCGTCGTCGTGGTCTTTCCGACGCCGCCCTTCTGGTTGCACATGGAGATGACCCGAGCGGGTCCGTGCGACTCCAGCGGCGCGGGAACGGGGAAGTCCTTCTCCTCGCTCTCGTCGGTGCCGGGGTTGTCGATCAGGCCTGGCTGGATGGAGTCATTCACGTCATCCAGCCTAGTCGAAAGCCGACCGACATCGCCCAGTTCAGACGGGACACGCCAGAGATCAGGCCAACGGGACCCCTGCTTTCAGCCGCGGCCCGGTGCGCACTCAGGCTTCCCCCAACAAGGCCTGGGGTACGGCCCTCACCTGCGGGCTCATCGATCAGGCCAGAGCCCGCGGGTGACTGGTGGCGTAGACCTCCCGCAGGTGGTCGACGGTGACCTTCGTGTAGATCTGGGTGGTGGTGACCGAGGCGTGTCCGAGCATCTCCTGGACGACACGCACGTCCGCCCCTCCTGCCAGCAGATGCGTGGCGAAGGAGTGGCGCAGGGTGTGGGGGAGATGCGCCGCTCGTCGGCGCAGTCCGTCCCGATGAGCCCGGCCCGTTCAGCGGCCTGCTGCAGAACCGCCCAGGCGCTCTGCCGACTCAGGGGCCCTGCCCAGGGTGTTGAGGAAGACCTGCGGCACTCCCCTGCCCTTCTCGGCCAGGACCGGCCGGCCTCGCACCAGGTAGGCGTCCAGCGCCTCCCAGGCGTAGGTCCCCCATGGGGACCACGCGCTCCTTGCGTCCCTTTGCCGAACAGCCTCAGCAGCCTGGGAGTCGGTGTCGAGGTCGTCGACGACGAGCCCCACCGCCTCGGAGATGCGGGCGCCGGTGGCATAGAGGACCTCCAGCAGCGCCCGGTCACGCAGGCTCACCGGGGAGTCGTCGACGCCTGCGGCCTCCAGGAGACGGCGGACCTCATCGACCCCTAGGGGCCTTGGGCAGGCGCCTTCCGGGCTGGGGCGGGCGCACGGTGGCCGAGGGGTCCTCGGAGGTGGTGCCCTCGGCCAGGAGGAACTTGTGCCAGCCGCGCACGGCCGTGACGGTTCTGGATGCCGACGACGACGCCAGTGGGCGGGCACCGTCGGATCCGGTGCGCAGGACCTCGAGGAAGCCGGCCACGTCGTTGCGGTTGACCTCCTGCGGGTGCTGAGATGCCGGCGCTCCTCAGGTAGCGCAGGTAGCGGCCGAGGTCGCGCTCGTAGGCGCTCAGGGTGTGAGGGGCTCAGCCCGCGCTCGACACGCAGGTGGGCGAGGTAGCCGCGCAGCCCCCGGTCCAGGGCGTCGCCACGCGGATCGGGGGTGGTATCGACGGTCGGATCCGTCGTGTGCGCTGTGCTCGTCGGAGTCCGCCGAGGCTCAGCCGAGCTTGGCGACCAGGCCGAGCCCGACGATCGTGATCGTCCAGATGATGGCCACCGCCACCGTGATGCGGTCGAGGTTGCGCTCGGCCACGCCGGAGGACCCGGCCGAGGAGGAGATACCGCCTCCGAACATGTCCGACAGACCGCCGCCCTTGCCCTTGTGCAGGAGGATCGACATGATGAGGAAGAAGCTCGAGAGGACGAGCAGCACCTGAAGGACGATACGCACTACGTTCACGTCACGTTCCCTTCGTTGTTGGTTCCGTCTTGATGCGGGGGCCTCTCGCTCCGGCTGGGTCCGGCGCGACTCCCGACAGGGTCCGCGCCCCCACCTGTCCGCGTGGCAGTCTACCTGCAACGCACAGGGTCCCGGACACCTCGGGGTGTGAGGTGTCCGGGACCCTGTCAGCGAGCGGTGAGACGCTGCGGGGAAGTGATCGCTCAGTTCCTCCGTCGCGACTCAGGGCTCGCTCAGGCGTAGAAGCCGGCCATGGCGGCGAAGGAGTCCGCCTTGAGGGAGGCTCCACCGACGAGCGCGCCGTCGACGTCGGGCTGGGCCATGAGCTCCTTGATGTTGCCGGGCTTGGCGGAGCCGCCGTAGAGGATGCGGGTGGCGTCCGCGGTGGCGTCACCGTAGTCGGCGCGCAGGGCCTCGCGGATCGCTCCGCACACCTCCTGGGCGTCCTCGGCGGTGGCGGTCTCGCCGGTGCCGATGGCCCAGATGGGCTCGTAGGCGATGACGATCTTGGCGACGTCCTCGCCGCTCCATCCCTCCAGGGCGGCGCGGATCTGCCCCAGGACGAAATCGACGTGGGTGCCGGCCTTGCGGATCTCGAGGGCCTCACCGCAGCACAGGATGGGGGTCATGCCGGCGTCGAGCACCTTGCGGGCCTTGGCGCCCACGAGGGCGTCGGACTCGCCGTGGTACTCGCGGCGCTCGGAGTGGCCCATGACCACGTAGCTGACGCCGAGCTTGGTGAGCATCTCGGTGGAGATCTCACCGGTGTAGGCGCCGTTGTCGTGGGTGGAGACGTCCTGGGCGCCGTACTTGATGCTCAGGGAGTCGGCCTCGACGACGGTCTGCACGGTGCGGATGTCCGTGAAGGGCGGGATCACGAGGACCTCGCACTTGGTGTAGTCGTGGTCGTGGTCCTTGAGCTCCATGGCCAGGCCCTGGACGAGGTGGTTGGCCTCGAGGTGGTCGAGGTTCATCTTCCAGTTGCCCGCCATGAGCGGGGTGCGGTTACTCATCTGGGTTGCCTTCCTTCAGTCGTTGAGCACGGCGATACCGGGCAGGGTCTTGCCCTCGAGGAGCTCGAGGGAGGCGCCGCCGCCGGTGGAGATGTGGGAGAACGTGGCCTCGTCGAAGCCGAGCGTGCGCACGGCCGCGGCGGAGTCGCCACCGCCGATGACGGAGAAGGCGTCGGACTCGGAGATCGCCTTGGCCACGGCCTTGGTGCCCTCGGCGAAGGCCGGGAACTCGAAGACGCCCATGGGGCCGTTCCACACCACGGTCTTGGAGGTGGCGATGGCATCGGCGAAGAGCTTTCGCGTCTCAGGGCCGATGTCCAGGCCCATCTGGTCGGCGGGCAGCCCGTCGGCGGGCACCACTGTGGCCGGGGCGTCCGCAGCGAAGGCGGGGGCCACGACGGTGTCGACGGGCAGCAGCAGCTCGACGCCGTTGGCCTTGGCGGTCTCCAGGTAGCCCTTGACGGTGTCGATCTGGTCCTTCTCCAGCAGGGAGGTGCCCACCTCGTAGCCCTGGGCGGCCAGGAAGGTGTAGGCCATGCCGCCACCGATGAGGAGACGGTCGGCCTTGCCCAGCAGGTTGGAGATGACGCCGAGCTTGTCGGAGACCTTGGAGCCGCCGAGCACCACGGTGTAGGGGCGCTCGGGGTCGTTGACGGCGCGCCCCAGGGACTCGATCTCCTTGACGACGAGCAGGCCGGCGGCGGAGGGCAGCAGCTTGGCGACGTCGTAGACGGAGGCCTGCTTGCGGTGCACGACGCCGAAGCCGTCGGAGACGAAGACGTCGGCCAGGGCGGCGAGCTCGGCGGCGAAGGCCTCGCGCTCGGCGTCGTCCTTGAGGTCTCGGCGGCGTTGAAGCGCACGTTCTCCAGCAGGACGATCTCACCGTCACCGGCGGCGGCGACGGCGGCCTTGGCGGACTCGCCCACGGTGTCCTCGGCGAGGGTCACCTTGACACCGGTGACCTCGGCGAGGCGCTTGGCGACAGGGGCCAGGGAGTAGTCGGGGTTGACCTGCCCCTTGGGACGCCCCAGGTGGGCGGTGATGATCACCTTGGCGCCGGCGTCGAGCAGGGTGCGCAGGGTGGGCAGAGCGGCCTGGATGCGGCCGTCGTCGGTGATGTTCTTGTCGGCGTCCAGCGGCACGTTGAAGTCGGAGCGGACCAGGACACGCTTGCCCTTGAGGTCGCCCAGGGACTCGATGGTCTTCATGAAGCCTCTCATCGGTTGTGGGTGATGGTGTGGGTGGGATGGACGGCGCCCGCGCACGCATAGCGTGGCGCGGGCGCCGTCTTCAGAGAGTCATGCTCTCGGTCTGGTCTCAGGCGAGCTTGGAGCCGACCAGGGAGGTCAGGCGGACCAGGGCGTTGGAGTAGCCCCACTCGTTGTCGTACCAGGAGAGGACCTTGACGAGGGTTGCCGATGACCTTGGTCTCGGTGGCGTCGAAGATCGAGGTGTGCGGGTTGCCCACGATGTCGGTGGAGACGATCGGGTCCTCGGTGTACTCGAGAACGCCCTTGAGCTCACCCTCGGCGGCGGCCTTGACGGCGGCCTTGACGGCCTCGACGGAGACCTCCTTCTCGGCGATGAAGGTCAGGTCGGTCAGCGAGCCGGTCGGGGTGGGGACGCGCACGGCCAGACCGTCGAACTTGCCCTTGAGGGCGGGCAGAACGAGGGCCACGGCCTGGGCGGCACCGGTCTTGGTGGGGATCATGTTCAGCGCGGCGGCGCGAGCACGGCGCAGGTCGCTGTGCGGGGCGTCGAGGACGCGCTGGTCACCCGTGTAGGAGTGGATGGTGGTCATGATGCCGCGCTCGATGCCGAAGTTCTCGTGGAGAACCTTGGCCAGGGGGGCGAGGCAGTTGGTGGTGCACGAGGCGTTGGACACGATGTTCATCGTGGCGTTGTCGTAGTCGCCCTCGTTGACACCCATGACGAAGGTGCCGTCGACGTTCTTGGCGGGAGCGGAGATGACGACCTTCTTGGCGCCACCGTCGAGGTGGGCCTTGGCCTTCTCGCCGTCGGTGAAGAAGCCGGTGGACTCCACGACGACCTCGACGCCCAGGTCGCCCCAGGGCAGGTCGGCGGGGTTGCGCTGAGCGAGCACCTTGATGTGCTTGCCGTTGACGGTGATGCCATCCTCGTCGTAGGAGACCTCGCCGTCGAAACGACCGAGGATCGAGTCGTACTTGAGCAGGTGGGCCAGGGTCTTGTTGTCCGTCAGGTCGTTGACGGCGACAACCTCGATGTCGGCGCCCTGCTCGAGGGCGGCACGGAAGAAGTTGCGGCCGATCCGGCCGAAGCCGTTAATACCAACGCGGGTGGTCACTTTGTGTCCTCCTAGTGCGCCGGTTGGCGGCGCACGGTTGCTGGGCTCTTCTCACACACGGCGTGTGCTCCGGAACCTCTTCAGCTCACATCCGATTCAGCTCCGGCACGGCCGAGTCTAGCCACACTGGGCAGGCGCTGGGAGTCGCCGACCACGCCACGGGCGAACACTGTGATGCACAAGCCAGACCCTGAGGGGGACCAAATGACCATCAGGCACCCCAGAGACAAAGGACCGAGGTCCCATCTCACCTCAGGGCTCGAGCATCTCCTGGGTGAGAACCGACTCCGTGTCGGGGATGCCCAGCTCGTGCGCCTGCTTGTCCGCCATGGCCAGGAGCCGGCGGATACGTCCGGCGACGGCGTCCTTGGTCAGCTGGGGGTCGGAGAGCTGGCCGAGCTCCTCCAGGGATGCCTGCTTGTGCGCGATGCGCAGGCGACCGGCCTGCAGCAGGTGGGCGGGGACATCGTCCCCAGGATCTCGAAGGCGCGCTCGACGCGGGCGCCCGAGGCGACGGCGGCGCGGGCAGAACGGCGCAGGTTGGCGTCGTCGAAGTTGGCCAGGCGGTTGGCGGTGCCCCGCGACTCGCGCCGGGATCGGCGCTCGGCCCACACCTTGAAGGCCTCCGGCGCCCCCATCCGCTCCAGGAGGACACCGATGGCCTCGCCGTCGCGAACGACGACGCGGTCGGCCCCGCGCACCTCTCGGGCCTTGGCGGAGATGTCGAAGCGCCGCGCGGCCCCGACCAGCGCCAGTGCGGCCTCGGAGCCGGGACAGGTGACCTCCAAGGAGGAGGACCGGCCGGGCTCGGTCAGGGATCCGCGGGCCAGAAAGGCTCCACGCCAGGCGGCAGCGGCGGCGTTGCGCCCTCCTGAATGACGGACACCGGCATGCCCCGCACCGGCCGGCCCCGGTCGTCGACCAGCCCGGACAGCCGGGCCAGGTCCTTGCCCGCGCTTGGTCACTCGCAGCACGTAGCGGGACCCTCGGTGCAGGGAACCGCCCTGAACCACCATGACCTCGGGCTCCATCCCGTAGAGCTCCTTGAGGTGCTGGTGCAGGCGCCGCACCGCTCCGCCGTGATCGAGCTCGGCCTCGACGACGATGCGCCCGGAGACGATATGGAGCCCTCCGGCGAAGCGCAGCATCGCGGAGACCTCCGCCCGTCGTTGGGCGGCGTTCTCAGTGGCGACGAGCGCGAGCTCATCCTTGACGGTGACCGTCAGCGACATGGGCGGGCTCCTCGTGGTCGGGGTTCGTGATTCGGGACTGGCCAACATGGTTGACGCTGCGGCCGTTGCCAGGGCGTCCCAGGGTGCTGGCGAGGCGCAGCTCGAACATGCGGCGGGCGAAGCGACTCAAGACGTCAGGGCGATGTCATACGGCGCCCGAGGCGTATCAATGGAGAATTTTTAGCCGCAGCACCCGGCAGCCGGCTGGAAGCGGGCCGCCGAGAATTATGAACGATCATGCAGCAGCAGGGACTCTTCAATGAGTCCAGCATCACATGTCGTCGCGTCCACTGAGATCGGTGACGTCCCCAGGGCCCCCTCGAAGGCGTCCCGGAAGGCGGCTGCCAGGCGCAGCGGGATCGTGGTGGCACAGGGGCCTCGCCGGTACGCACCTGGCGCAGGACGACGGTGGCCCCCATGGCGGCGGCCACCGCCTGCAAGATCGTCGACGTCCTCAACGGTGGAGGGGTCGGCCAGCACCACGTCCAGGCGCAGGTCGGGCGCGTACTGGCTCAGGACCCGCAGATGATCGGCACTGGTCATCCCGTCGGTCTCGCCCTGCTGAGCGGAGAGGTTGAGGACCACGACCTTGCGGGCCGAGGTGTTCACCAGCGCACGGCGCATGGACGGGCAGGATGAGGTGCGGGAGCACCGAGGTGTACCAGGAGCCGGGCCCCAGGACCACCCATTCCGCCTCATCGATGGCGCGCAGCGCCTCGGGGTGGGCCTCGGCGTCCTGGGGAACCATTCCCACGTTCTCCAGACGTCCGCGGGCCGAGGCCACTGCCACCTGACCCACTGACCCGGCGTCGGCTCCCCCGGAGACGATGTCGGCCTCAATGACCAGGGGCGAGGAGGACATGGGCACGACACGGCCGTGGATCGTCAGCAGGCGCCCCACCCAGTCGAGCCCGGAGACATCGTCCCCCAGCAGCTGCCACAGGGCCAGGATGAGCAGGTTTCCCCAGGGCGTGGTTGTCGAGCTCGCCCTGCCCCTCGAAAGCGGTGCTGGAGCACGTCCCGCCAGGTCAGGCCCCCACTCGGAGTCCTCGCAGAGCGACGCCAGCGCCATTCTCAGGTCTCCTGGCGGCAGACAGTCGAACTCCCGGCGCAGGCGTCCCGAGGAGCCGCCGTCGTCGGCGACGGTGACGACGGCGGTGAGCCGGTGGGTGACGTGGCGCAGCGCCCGCAGCGTGGCGGACAGGCCGTGCCCGCCTCCCAGGGCGACGACGGCGGGTCCCTCCTCACCGCGGCGGGGCCAGCCCGCCGCATCGATCGTCGTTCCCACTGCCTACTCCCGTCCCAGATCGCGGTGCTGGACAACGACCTCGAAGCCCCGCGCCTCAGCCTGGCCCCGAGCCGCTCCGCCGAGGCCACGGAGCGGTGCTTGCCGCCGGTGCAGCCCGACAGCCAGGGTGACGTGGGGCTTGAGCTCATCGACGTACTGCGGGAGCGCGGGGATGAGCAGGTCGGCGTACCCGTCGACGAAGGCCGCCGCCCCTTCTGGGCGAAGACGTAGTCGGCCACCGGAGCGTCACGTCCGGTGAGGTGGCGCAGCTCGGAGACCCAGTAGGGGTTGGGGATGAAGCGCACGTCCAGGACGTGGTCGGCGTCCAGGGGAATGCCGTACTTGAACCCGAAGGACATGACGTTGATACGCAGGGGCCAGGTCGGACTCGTGCGCCACGAGCTCGCGCACCCGCCGGGCGAGGTCGTGGACGGAGTAGTCGGAGGTGTCGATGACGATATCGGCCACGCCCCGCAGTCCCCCGAGGAGAGTGCGTTCGTGCTCGATCCCGTCCAGGACGGAGCCGTTGCCCTGCAGCGGGTGGGGCCGGCGGGAGGACTCGAAGCGCCTGACCAGGGCGGCGTCGGAGGCGTCCAGGAAGATGAGCCGCACGTCTGTGCCGTTGTCCCGGACCTTGCGCAGGTAGTCCATGAAATGGGAGAAGAACTCGCGGCTGCGCACGTCGACCACGGCGGCCAGCCGGTGCACACCGGCTCCGACCGTCGTCATCATGCCGGACAGAGCCGGCAGCAGCTGGGGCGGCAGGTTGTCCACCACGTACCAGTCGAGGTCCTCCAGGGCGTTGGCCGCGCGTGAGCGCCCGGCGCCGGACATGCCTGTGACAATGATCAGCTCGGGCCGCTCAGCGGGCGGAACCGGAGGAGTCGCCTCATCGAGGGCGGGGATCTCAATGGGAACCGTGTCCTGAAGCCGCTGGCGCTTGCCGGAGGAGGACTGAGGGCGGCGCTCGTCATGCATGCCCCAAGCATCGCACGTCCCAGCTCGCTCCGCCCGTCGCCGACGCCGGTTTACCGGTAGCGTTTCACCGTTGCCCAGTACTCACGGCCGCCGGTTCTCGGCAGCCAGACGCCAGGAGGCCCCATGAGCTCCCTCCCCCATGCCCGACCAGGCCCCCTCATCGCCAGTGCACGTCCCCAGGAGACGCCGATGCGTCGGCCCACCGCCCCGGTCCTGGGCACGCCCTGGACCCAGCAGCGCGACGAAGGTGGCGCTGCTGGGCGCCGGTGAGATCGGCAAGGAGGTGACGATCGCTCTGAGCCCGCCTGGGGGTGGAGGTCACGGCGATCGACCGCTATGAGGGGGCTCCGGCCCAGCAGGTGGCGCACAACGCCCTGACGGTGGACATGAGCGACCCCGAGGCGCTGACGGCCGCCATCCGCTCCAGCGGCGCCGCCATCGTGGTCCCCGAGATCGAGGCACTGGCCACCGACGCCCTGGCGGCCCTGGAGGAGGCCGGCGAGGTACGGGTGGTGCCCGACCGCCCGCGCGGTGCAGCTGACGATGAATCGTGAGGGGCATCCGCCGTCTGGCAGCTGAGGAGCTGGGGCTGGCGACCAGTCCCTACGCCTTCGCCTCGTCCTTGGATGAGCTGCGCGCGGGCGCTCAGCAGTGGGCTTTCCCGTGCGTGGTCAAACCGGTCATGTCCTCGTCGGGGCCACGGCCAGTCCGTGGTGCGCGGGCCGCAGGACCTGGAGGCGGCCTGGCGCTACGCGGCGGCCGACGGACGCGTGGACCGGGGCCGGGTCATCGTGGAGGGATTCGTGCGCTTTCGACACCGAGATCACGCTGCTCACGGTGCGCTGGCGTCATCCCAGGCACCGGGGAGACGGTGACGAGCTTCTGCGAGCCGATCGGGCACCGGCAGGTCGACGGGGACTACGTGGAGTCCTGGCAGCCACAGCCCCTGAGCCCGGTGGCCCTGGAACGGGCCCAGCAGGTGGCCGAGCGCGTGACCGCGGCGCTGGGCGGCTGGGGCCTGTTCGGGGTGGAGCTGTTCATCTGCGGGGAGGAGGTCCTCTTCTCCGAGGTCTCCCCGCGCCCGCATGACACCGGCCTGGTGACACTGGCGAGCCAGCGCCTGAGCGAGTTCGAGCTGCACGCCCGCGCCCTGCTGGGGCCTGCCCGTGGACACCTCGCTGCGCTCCCCCGGCGCCTCGGTGACCATCAAGGCGACCGGGCGAGTCCGCGCCGGGTGAGGGGCGTGAGCTTCGCCGGGTCTTGACGAGGCGCTCGCGCAGGAGGGGTGGACCTGCGGCTGTTCGGCAAGCCCGAGGCCCACCCGGGTCGGCGCCTGGGCGTCGTCGTGGCCTGCGCCGACGACGTCCAGGTCGCCGGAGACCGGGCGCGGTCCGCCGCCCGGGCGATCCGTCCCAGCGTCTGAGCCGGCCGCCCGAGCCCGGATCGCAGTGGCTACGCCCGCGGCGGTTCCTGCGACGGGGGCACGAGCGCGGCGCCGTTGGAGGCGATGACGTCGCGGTACCAGCCGAAGGACTTCTTGCGGTAGCGGGCCAGGGTGCCGTTGCCGTCGTCGTCGCGGTCGACGTAGATGAACCCGTAGCGCTTGGACATCTGGGCGGTGGAGGCCGAGACCAGGTCGATGCAGCCCCAGGAGGTGTAGCCCAGGACCTCGACGCCGTCGGCGATGGCCTCGGGCGACCTGGACCAGGTGGTCGTTCATGTAGGCGATGCGGTAGTCGTCCTCGACCGTGGGGCCGTCAGGTCCCTCAACGAGGACGTCCTTGGCTCCCAGGCCGTTCTCGACGATGAACAGGGGCTTGCCCCAGCGGTCCCAGTAGTCGTTCAGGATGGTGCGCAGGCCCGCCGGGTCGATCTGCCATCCCCACTCGGAGGCCTCGAGGGTGGGGTTGGGCACGCCGCCCATGAGGTTGCCCCTGGCCGGCCTCGGCCGACTGGGTGACGGTCTCGCACACGGACATGTAGTAGGAGAAGGAGACGAAGTCGACGGTGTGCTCCCGCAGCAGCGCGCGGTCCTCCTCGGTGATCTCCAGCTCGATGCCCTTGTCCCGCAGGGTCCGCCGCAGGTAGCCGGGGTACTCGCCGCGCACGTGGAGGTCCCCGAAGGCGTAGTTGGCGCGCTCGGCCTGCTTGGCGGCCCAGACGTCTCGGGGGTCGGGGGTGAGCGGGTAGGTGGGCACAGCCAGGATCATGCAGCCGACCTGGATGTCGGGGTTGGTCTCGTGGGCGATCCTGGTGGCGGCCGCGGAGGCGACGAGCTCGTGGTGGATGGCCTGGTAGAGGTCCTGCTCACTGAGCCTGTCCTTGGGGGTGGCGATGCCTCCGGACAGGAAGGGCTCGTGGAGCACGGAGTTGATCTCGTTGAAGGTGAGCCAGTACTTGACCCGCTTGCCGTAGCGCTCGAACAGGGTGCGGGCGTAGCGCTCGAAGAAGCCGATGAGGCGGCGGTCGGTCCAGCCGTCGTAGGTGCGCGCCAGGTGCAGCGGGGTCTCGTAGTGGCTAATGGTGACCAGTGGCTCGATGCCGTGCTTCTCGAGCTCGTCGAGGACCCGGTCGTAGAAGGCCAGTCCCTCCTCGTTGGGCTCGGTCTCGTCGCCGAGCGGGAAGATGCGGCTCCAGGCGATGGAGAAGCGGAAGACCTTGAAACCCATCTCCGCGAACAGGGCGATGTCCTCGGCGTAGCGGTGGTAGAAGTCGATCGCCCTCGAGCTTGAGGTTATCCGGTGTGGGGGCCTGGGTGGGCGGGCCATGATGCCCCGAGGCATAACGTCCTGAACGGACAGGCCCTTGCCGCCCTCGTTGTAGGCGCCCTCGATCTGGTTGGCGGCGGTGGCCCCGCCCCACAGGAAGCCGCCGGGGAAGTTCGGATTGCTCTCGGAAGTAGTGGACGTGGCGGTCATGTGCGTGTCTCCTGATGTGTTCTCTCAGTTTCGGTTCATCGGTGAGGTATCGGTTCAGTGGTCGATCTCGACCACGGTGGTACTGTGGTGACCTCGCCATCAACGATCGGGACGACGGCGCCCAACGAGGCGGTGTTGGTGACGACGAGGATCGTGGTGGGGTCGTAGCCGGCATCGCGAACCACCTTGAGATCAGCGTCCACCAGAGCCTCACCACGCCCGACTCGTTCACCGGCGCTCACTTTGGGGGTGAACCCCTCTCCCTTGAGATTGACGGTGTCCAGGCCGACGTGGATGAGGACCTCCACACCGTCGTCGGTCTTGATGCCATAGGCATGGCCGGAGTCCATGGCGGTGACGACGGTCCCAGATGCCGGTGCGACGACGTGACCATCGGAGGGGATGATGCCGACTCCGTTGCCGAGAGCTCCGGAGGAGAAGACCGGGTCGGCGACGTTCTCCAGCGGCATGGCGGATCCGTTCATCGGTGAGGTGAGCGCGGTGGTGGGACTCGGCATCACTCTCTTCGGACACGGCCGTGGAGGGCTCATCCGATGCCGGGTCCTTGAATCCGAGGACGAGGGTGAGAGCCAGGGAGATGACGACGGCGACGGCCATACCGATGACGACCAGGACGAGGTTTCCGTGGTTGATCAGCGCAGGAACACCGATGAGGGAGGGGAAGACGAAGGAGGTAGTTGCCCCGTTTCCTGCTGCGACAATAACGCCGCCCACAGCACCGCCGATGCAGCCGTAGAGGAAGGGACGTTTGAGAGGCAGGTTGACACCGTAGATCCCGGGCTCGGTAATGCCGGCCAGGAAACCGGACAGCGAGGCCGGTCCGGCCAGCTCCCGCATCTTCATGCTTCGCGTGCGGATCATGACACCGAGGGTCGCGGCCGCCTGGGCCAGCACGGCGGGGAAGATCGGCCCCGTCATGAGGGAGAAGCCCGGGTCGTTGTACTGGGCGATCATGACCGGTACCAGGCCCCAGTGCACACCGAACATGACGAAGACCTGCCAGAAGGCTCCCATGACGGCTCCCGCCACCCAGGGCACGTGTTCGAAAAGCGCGTTCATCAATGAGGCGATACCGTTCGACGCTGCGGTCGTCACCGGGCCGACAGTGATGAGGGTCAGAGGGACCATGATGAGCAGCACGAGCAACGGCACTGAGAAGTTGCGGATGGCTGAGGGCAGAATCCTGGTCAACCAACGCTGTAGATGGGACTGGAACCACACGGCCACAATGATCGGGACAAGCGAGGACGTGTAGGAGGCCATGACCACCGGAATACCGAAGAAGGTGACCTGGCCACCGGCGTCGTTGAGCGCGACGATCTCGGGATACACCAGGGCTCCGGCCAGGGCAACGGCCGTCATCTCATTGGCTTTGAAGTAGCGCGCCGAGGTGATGGCCAGCAGGATCGGTAGGAAGTACAGGGCTGAGTCACCCGCGGCATTGAGGATCGTGTGGGTGGTCGAGTCCTCCTTCAGCCATCCCAGCGTAGTTGTCAGTGTCAGAAATGCCTTGATGAGGCCGGTTCCCGCAAGCGTCCACACCACGGGGTTGATGAGGGCCGAGACCATCTTGATGAACCGGTCGAACAGGTTGCCGTCGTTGCCGGTCGATTCATCGACGTCGCCGGTCAGGTTGGTGAGCCTGACCAGTTCTTCGTGGAGCAGCGGCACGTCGTTGCCGATGACCACCTGGTACTGGCCGCCGGCCTGTACCGCAGTGACGACGCCGTCGAGTGCTTTAACAGCCTCGGTGGAGGCCTTGGACTCGTCCTTGAGGACGAATCGCATACGGGTTGCGCAGTGGGTCATGGAGGCGATGTTCTCCTCACCTCCGACATTGTTCAGCAGCCGCGGCGCCAGCGCCGCATAGTCGACCTTCGCCATTGATGTCCTCCTGAGTGAGCGACCGCTTCCAGGAAACAAAAAAGACCCGAGACAGTGACAGCGCGTGAACGCTGGAGTGTCTCAGGTCTTGCCCCGGCGGGTCACAATCCTACGAATTCCTCGTCGAAATTCACTAGAAACAATATAAACGATCGGACCACCGAACAAGACAGAATTCTGTGCTACGCATCACTCTGCGTGGTCTGCTGCAGGGAAGAGGTCAGCCGTGCGATGTGCAGGGCGAGGTAGGCGGTCTCATCATCAGTGACGATGGTGTTCAGGCGAATCTCCAGCAGATCCCTGATACGCCGGGCCACCCTGTAGGCATCGGGGTCGGAGATGCGCAGGGCCTCAGCGACCAGGGAGGACGTACCATCCTCGATCTGCACCGCGGTGCGTGCGCGCACCAGGAAGTAGCGCAGGTGGACCGCGAAGCGCGCAGCGTTGACGGAGTCCGCATCAAAAGGCTTCACCAAAGGACTTCTCCAGCAGTCCCATGACCTGACCAATGAGTCTCGACTGCTCACTGGCGGCCTGGGCCGAGGGAGCACCGATGGCAGCGGTGAAGAGGTGGAGGGCCAGTGCGACAGCCTCACCGCCAGGCAGCTGGACCTCCTGCGCGGCGTTGATCTCCTCGACCATGGCCTCGGCCAGCTGCAGTTCCTCGGGATGCAGGTGGGCGACCTCGGCGCGCAGCGGATAGTCCATGGCTAACCCTTGGCGAGACGCGCTCCATGGCCTGGTTGATGTGGTCGACGACGGCGATCAGGGTCGAGGAGGGAACATCCGTGTTCAGACCCCGGGCCGCCTTGCGGAAGACCCGCTCGATGAGTGCCAAGCGCTCCAGCGGGATCCCGGCGATGACCTCCGCCACCGATTGGGCGTTATCGGCCGGGATGTAGCGACGGGAGATGAGAGAGGCGTCGACGTCCTGGCCGCGCTTGCGCTGAAAGCCGAGGCCTCGGCCAGTCAGGATCGCCTCACGCCCAATCTCGTCGCGCGCGAGCACGACATTGTTGTTGAGCACCCGCAGTATCTCCACGAACCGATTGTGCCATGAGCCGCTCGCCCCCGAATGGCGAAGAGCGAGCGCCCACTAGCACGAGATGGGAGATGACCCAGGATAGCCCCGATGCCGGTGTGACCGACCCAGTCCCACTCAGTCCTGGAGGCCCACCATGACGGAGGACGCCTTGACGACGGCAACCGCCTTCTTACCCTCTGCCAGCTCGAGCTCCTCGATGGCCGCGTTGGTGATGGAGGAGGTGATGATGACGCCGGGGAGCGACCTCGATCTTGACGACGCCGTTGACGGCCCCCTTCTCAATGGAGACGACGGTGCCGGGCAGCTGGTTGCGGGCGGAGATCTTCATGAGAGCTTTCCTTTCGAGTTGATGCCTGCTCAGTCCAGCAGCACTGTGAAATCACACTACTGTTTCAGTATCTGGACTGTTGAGATGAGCCAAGATAGTACCCGCCAAAGCCGGCCCGATGCCCTTGACACGGGTGATGTCATCCACATCGGCTTGCCGGATCCGTTTGACGGAACCGAACTCTCGCAGGAGCGCAGTCTGGCGTGCGGGTCCCAGACCGGGGATCCCGTCCAGGACGGAGCGGGTCATACCGGACGAGCGCTTCTTGCGGTGGTGGGTGATGGCGAAGCGGTGGGACTCGTCACGCAGGTGCTGGAGCAGGTAGAGGGCCGGGCGACGTGCGCGGGCAGGATGACGGGGAACTCCTCCCCGGCACCCACACTCCTCCAGGCGCTTTGGCCAGTCCGATGAGCGGCACGTCGATGCCGAGCTCGTCGAGGACGGCGCAGGGCGGCATTGACCTGCGGCAGGCCCGCCGTCGACGACGACGAGCCCGGGCGCGTAGGGAGAAGCGTCGGGCCCGACCGGTCTCAGGGGTCGATGGGACCGGAGGCGACGGCGACACCCTCGGCGTCCTCGACCTCCTCGGCCGCCCGGATGGCGGCCTCGCCCTGCCCCTGCTCGGCGATGAGCCGTTTGAACCGCCGGGTGAGGACCTCGTGCATGGCCGCAGTGTCATCAGTCGGCGCCGTTGCCATCCGGGCCACGCACCGTGAAGCGGCGGTAGTCCGACTTGCGCGGCGCACCGTCCTCGAAGACGACCATGGAGCCGACCTGGTAGGTGCCCTGGGTGTGGGAGATGTCGTAGCACTCGACGCGCAGGGGCGCCTCGGGCAGGTCGAGGGCCTCGGCGAGCTCATCGAGTGCCAGGGTCGCTTTGGGTGAGGTCACCGGCGCGACGAGTCTTGTGCAGGCGCAAGGGCCTCCTCGGCGTTCTTGCGCACTGTGCCCATAAGAGCGGCCTTGTCCCCGCGCTGCGGGACACGCAGATCGACCTTCCCTCGCGAAGCTCTTCCAGCCAGGCACGCACGGTGGCGGCGTTGCTGGGCATCTCGGGGACCAGGATCTCCCTGGGCACCGCGGTGGTGGCCGTGTGGGCGACGTCGTCGACGCTGGTGGCCGCCGACTCGCCGCTGCGCCTGGAGGAGGTCGCTGAGAGGGACCATTCTGTCCGCTGCGAGGGCTGAGGACTGGAAGGGGCGCGGTCACCCACCCCGACTGAGGTGGTGGTGCCCGAGGAGGTGGGGCCCCACCCAGGTGGATGGCCCCATCGTCGGCGGGATCGAGGAGGAGGCATAGACCTGCTCAAGGAGGCGTTCGATGAGCTCGGCGTCTCCGGCGTCGTCAATGAGGTCGATGACCCAGCCACGCTGCCCGCGCACCCGGCCGCCGCGCACGTGGAAGACCTGGACCGCGGCCTCGAGCTCGTCGCGGACCAGCGCGAAGACGTCGGCATCGGTGGCGTCTGGCAGGACGACGGCGTTGCCCTCGATGACCTTGCGCAGCGCGCCGGCGTCGTCACGCAGGCGGGCGGCCTTCTCGAAGTCGAGGGCTGCCGCGGCAGCTTCATCTCAAACTCCACCTGGCGCAGATAGGGGACCGGTGCGGCCGGCCATGAAGGCACAGAAGTCCTCAGCCAGCGCCCGATGATCCTCCGGGCTGATGCGGCCCACGCACGGCGCCGAGCACTTGTCGATGTAGCCGAGTAAGCAGGGGCGTCCCGATGCCTGGGCGCGGCGGAAGACACCGGCGGAGCAGGAGCGGACGGGGAAGACGCGCAGCAGCTGGTCGACGGTCTCGCGGATGGACCAGACCCTGGACGAAGGGCCCGAAGTAACGGGTGCCGGGCTTTGCAGGGCACCGCGGACCACCTGGACCCGGGGGTAGGTCTCCCCATCGTCACCGCCAGGTAGGGGTAGGACTTGTCGTCCTTGTACATGATGTTGAAGCGGGGGTTGAACTCCTTGATCCAGGAGTACTCCAGGGCGAGGGACTCGACCTCAGTAGACACGACGGTCCACTCCACGGCGCAGGCGGTGGTCACCATCTTCTGGGTGCGCGGGTGGGGGCGGTGAGGTCCTGGAAGTAGCTGGACAGGCGCTGGCGCAGGTTCTTGGCCTTGCCGACGTAGACGACGCGTCCTGACCATCCAGGAAGCGATAGACGCCCGGGGACGTGGGGATCTCGCCCGGGAGCGGGGCGGTACGTCGAGGGGTCGGCCATGCCCGCTAGGGTAGACGCCAACCTCCCTCGTCCACGACGCGTTGCTCCCACAACCGGTCCGCCAGCCGCCCAAACGACGAAGGCCGGAGCCGGCAGGGACTCAGGCCTTCGTGTGTGGTGGGCGATACTGGGATCGAACCAGTGACCTCTTCCGTGTCAGGGAAGCGCGCTCCCGCTGCGCCAATCGCCCGAGGTGGGTACCGGATTCGAACCGGTGTAAACGGCTTTGCAGGCCGGTGCCTAGCCTCTCGGCCAACCCACCATGAGAATGCTGGGGCTGGGCGCTCCCGGCTCCTCGGAGCGGATGACGGGACTCGAACCCGCGACCCTCACCTTGGCAAGGTGATGCTCTACCAACTGAGCCACATCCGCGTGATTCCCTCACGGTTCGCCCGAAACCGCTCGGTGCTGGAAAACCATAGCATCACGATCGCGCCGACAGGCAAACAGCATCGCGGTGATTCACCTCACCGAGCAGGCAGTTTTGCTCCGCGGCGCGCGCCTGGCTAGGGGTTAGCGCCGCACCGGGCGATTGGCTCAGGGGTTAGAGCGCCTCGTTCACACCGAGGAGGTCACTGGTTCGATTCCAGTATCGCCCACCGCAGTATCTTGACATCAGTTGACGGTACCCGCCCCAAGGGCGGGTATTTTCGCATCACCCTGCTCTGCAAGCAGACGAGCAGAGGCGGGCCCAGAATCAGCCTCTCACTATGGATGCCGTCACAGTCTCCACTCCACTGTCACGATTCGATGCACCGATGTGTCTGATGGGTATGAGTCCAACGCATCGCACCACCATCGTCATCATCAGGGCCGGGTACGCCGGGATCATGGCAGCCAACCGGATCGCTTCTCACCCAATGGCCACCGCCCTCACACGTGTTCGCCTCATCAGTGCCTCGGCGCACCTTGTCGAGCGTATTCGTCTGCATGAGGCTCTTCGTGCTGAAGAAGACCCGGTACGACCCTTGTCCGAGCTGCTCAACCCAGCCATCGACGTTGTCATCGGCCACGCGACCAGCATCGATCGCAAACGGAGTGTCGTCCATCTTTCCGACGGCGACCCCATTCCCTTCGACCAGGTCGTCTTGGCGACCGGCAGCACCAGCCGGGCACCTGCTGGAGCCCCTGCCGATCTCCGGGATCGCCGATCTGCAGCCGCTTCGAGATGAACTTGTCGGCTCTTCACACACGCGCATTCGCGTCGTCGGAGGTGGTCTCACCGGGATCGAGACCGCCGCGGAACTTGCTGAGCAAGGATTCGATGTTGAGATCGTCGACTCCGGCACCGTTGGCTCCCACCTCGGTGCGCGAGCCCGCAAGCAGGCCTCTCGCCAACTGCGTCAGATGGGCTGCACGGTGACCGACGACCATATGTGCCAGCCCGAGCCCGGCATGCTCACCATATGGACCGCAGGTTTTGCACCGGTCACTGTTCCGTGCGATCCACCAGTGCCAACCTCTTCCGACGGGCGCATCGTGGTCAACAGGTTCCTACGCTCGCCCGACGATCCCAGGATTACCGCGATCGGGGATTGCGCTGCGCCTCCGGCCTCGCACCTGCGCCCCAGCTGCGCCTCAGCCCTGTCTCTGGGAGCCGTAGCCGCTGATATCCTCATCTCCGACGTACTGAAGACACCACCGCCGTCCAACACGGGGGTCGGTTATGTCATGCGCTGCGTCTCGCTGGGACGCAACCGCGGCCTCGTCGAGCACGTAAGTCCGGACGACGTTCCCAACGGTCCTGTCCTGACGGGGAGAATGGCCCGGCGAGTCAAGGACTGGGTCATGGACCGCACTACTCAGTGGTTGATCGAAGAGGCTCAGCGCTCCGGCTCGTACCGCATCGTGAGAGGCCCAGCTCAATGACTGCTTCCGACCAACCCGCAGATATGGACAACAGGTCCGGTCAGGATTTCGAGGAGCATCGCGCCGTACTGTTTCACCCTCGCCTACAGCATGCTCGGTAGCGCGGCGGAGGCCGAGGACATCGTGCAGGAGACATGGCTGCGCCGCCAACGCGTCAGGGAACCGGTCCGGCAGGAGCGCGCGCTGCTGTGCCGCATCGCCACACGCCTGGCACTCAACGCGCTGCGCTCCGAGGCCAACCGGAAGGAGTCCTACCTGGGACCGTGGCTTCCCGAGCCGGTCGCCACCGAGGCAGACCTGGCCGACGACCTGATCCTGGCGGAGACGGTCTCTGAGGCGACGCTCATGGTACTGGAGACCCTCTCCCCCGCCGAACGCGCAGCATTCCTCCTGGTAGAGGTCTTCTCCCTGTCGTCGGCGGAGACCGGTCGCATCATCGATGCATCCGACACCGCCGTGCGCCAGCTGGTGCACCGTGCGCGCACCCGGCTGCAAGAAGGACGAGCACACCGACGCGCCAACCCCTCTCCCGAGCTGTGGACCGAGCTGACCAGCGCCATTCGCTCGGGAGACCTGGCGACCACCGTACGACTGCTGGCTCCCGACGCCGTACTCGTGTCCGACGGTGGAGGCCGAGCCTCGGCGGCACGCCGTCCCGTCCGAGGCGCGGAGTCCGTGGCTCGCTTCCTTATCGGCGTCGCCGCGAAGACGCCGCAGTTCGATGTGGCACCGGCGTGGATCAACGGGGAGCTCGCAGCCGTGGTCAGCAGTTCCGAGAACGTAGAGTTCGTGGTCTTCCTGGTTGCTTCGGAGGCTGGTGTTCAGCAGGTTCTCATCGTCCGCAACCCCGACAAGCTCATGCGTATCGACAAGCCAGTGAGACTGTCCCGCTGACCTCATTGCACGATCCATCGTCAGATCCGGGCGCCGTCGGCGATCCTTCCGGGAGACCCCTCCTGGCTCACGAGCGCCTCACCAGTGGCGACGACGCCGGATCCGAAGGTCCAGTCGCCCTCCACGGTCAGCGACTGTGCGCCCTTGATCGATGGGACACCATCAGGGAACCGGGCCTCGAAGTCCTGGATCTTCTTGTAGAAGCGCGGGTCGAGCTTCACGGTGCAGGCCCGCTCCGGGACCATCTGCAGCAGGCCGTCGTCGTCAACCTCGTAGACGTCCGAACGCACCAGCAGCAGGTCGTTGGTGGTCTTGACCGGCAGGAAGCGGGAACGGGGCACCTCGATGGCGGTCGCCCCCTCGAAGGCCTCCACCGCCGCCCCCATGGCGGTTTCCAGCTGGATGACCGGGGTCGACGAGGAGTCGGCGGGATCGACCGTTTTGCTGTTCTTGATGAGCGGCAGCCCGAGGATCCCGCCCCGCTCGGCCAGGGTGTCGCGCAGGACCTTGAGGTCGAACCACAGGTTGTTGGTGTGGAAGAAGGGGTGGCGGAACTGGTCGGTGAAGTAGTGCATCTGGTCCTCCGGCGTCTGGGCCGTGTCGCGCAGGATGATGCGTCCGTCGCTCTTGCGCACGGCCAGGTGCCCACCCTTGACGTCGGCCGGCGTACGCCGGCACATCTCCGGGCGCGTAGGGGGCGCCCGGAGGCTGCGAACCAGCCCGGCGATCCTCGCTGACGGTGCTGCCCCGAGGTTGTCGGAGTTGGCGGTCATGGCGTACCGGTACCCCTTGTCCAGTAGCGCGTCCAGCAGTCCGGAGGCGAGCAGAGCGGTGTAGATGTCGCCGTGTCCCGGCGGGCACCACTCGAGCTCGGGGTCGGCCTCCCACTCCACGGGAGTCAGATCGTCTGCACGCAGCTTGGGGCTCGCGATTCTGCAGGAAGTCCAGGGCAGGCCATCGACCTGGATCTCGGGATGCCCGGCCAGCACTCGAGGGAGTCCTCGCGAGTACGGAAGGAGTTCATGAGGATGAGCGGCAGGCTCACCCTCGTAGCGGCGACGGGCCGCCATGACCTGGTCGACCAGCAGGTCGACGAAGGTCTTGCCGTCGCGCACCGGCAGGAGGGACTTGGCACGGTCCAAGCCCCATCGAGGTGCCCAGACCGCCGTTGAGCCGAATGAGGACCGTCCTGCTCAGCGCCTCCCGAGCCTCCTCCTCACTGACCTCGATGTCGGAGAGGGAGTCGATCTGCGTGAGTGGCTCAATGGTCTCCTCGGGAATGAGCCCCGTGGCTCCCGCCTCCAGGACTGGTAGTAGTGCGTGAAGACCGTGATGGCCTGCTCGGCGACGCCCGCGTCGCGCATCTTGTGCTGGGCAGCGGTGAGTCCGTTCTCGCTCATGACACGTAGCCTAACCCAGGCTGACCGTTCTTGGGGCAGTTTGTTCGACTCTGTTCGTTTGCGAGATGATGGGCGCCCCTTGCAGGCTCAGCAGGTTTTCCACAGGGGAGTTTTTCCTTTTGCTGACCTCGACATCTCCCCTATTCTCGTTTGAACCGGTCGAGTGATGACGCTGCCTGCCTTCGGGCACCGAGTGACCAGGAGAACCGTCATGTCCATCCCTCCCAACGCGGGTCCCGAATGTCGCTCTGCTCCTGCAGAGGCTGGACCTCATCGAGAAGAAGGTCGACTGGGTCGCGCAACATGTCACCTGGCTGGCCTACAACACCGCCACTCCGACGGGGACAGAAGGCAACCAGTCCCCGGCGGAGGTAAGCATTCCCGAGGCCTCATTGTCGGAGGCTGCTGAGAGCTTCGAGGCCCTCAATGATGATGCCGCCGCGGTACCCACCGACGGCTCAACCCGTGGCGATGCCGACGCCGTCGATGAGCAATCCTGCGCCGGGATCCGACGCTGAGACTCCTCACGAGATGCTCGACGGGTCTTCTACCCAGGCCGTCGAGGACGGGACCCTCGCACGACGAGGAAGCCGCCCGGCCCGCTCCGGCCCAGGCCTCTGCCTCTCCCCACGAGCCCAGGGCCGAGGGAGCCTGTGGTCCGGAGCCACAGGGCAGTCAGCCATGCAAACGAGCGCGGCTCCGAGCCCTGGACCAGCCCCGGTTCAACCGGCTACGCAGCCGCCCCGCTCTAGCAGGGGCGGCGCCAGTGAACCCGAATCAAGAGCTGCTGGCTGACACGAGTCACGTGCATGCCACCGATGCCGGAGAGCTTCCCAGCTGGGCGCACAGAGCGATGCAGGAGGGCAACCTCGGGCGCTATCTGCTCTCCGGCGCCGCCGCGGTACTTGTCCTATCCGCAGGCGTCAGCCTCCTGGCTCTTGTGTGGAACTCCATTCCCAACCCGGTCAAGATCCCTGACTCTCGCCCTGATCGCGGTGGCGATGACGACCGCCGGCGCTCGCCTGGGGAATCAGCCGGCCCCGTTACCGCGTCGCTGCGGCGACCATCACGGGAACCGGCGGCGGACTCGGATTCGTCTCCATCGTCGGGGCCGTCCTTCTGGACGGGATGCTCAGCCCGGAACCCGCTCTGGTCCTCATGGCCTGCTGGGGACTGGTGCTCCTCGTGGTATCCCACTTGACCCGTGTGCTGTTCACTGCGGTCATCTCGACCATTGCGCCCTGGTGACCATCGGTTTTGCGGTCGACCACGTGGTGCAGCAGTCCGAGCACAGCCATCGTCACATGGCTGATGATCAGTGTCTACGTCGCGGTCCTGGCCCCTCACCTGCGGGCTGCTGTCGCGGAATACGGAGCGGATGCGGCTGGCCGCCTGGTATCCGGTGACATCGATGGTGGCGACGGCGACGGCTCTTGTCTTCGCCCCGATCAGGCCGATGCTGCGCATGTCCACCATCGCCAGTGCCGGCATCACCCTGACTCTGTGCCTGCTGCTGGTCTGCCAGATGATTGCACGCCAGCAAACGTCTGTGGAGAATCGGTATCAAGGCGGCCGGCTGGGACTGGGGCCTGGCCGCCGTGGCCCTGCTGGTCGCTGACCGAAACCCTGCTGATGGGACAGGTGGATCTCAAGCTTGCGCATTCCACCATCGTCATCACCTTCTTCCTCAGTCTCCTTGTGCTGGTCGGAGCCGCGCTCGCGGTACTCTCGCCGCGCAGTCCGGACCAGTGGCGCAGCGCCATGGCGATCGGACACGAGGCGTCGTTCTTCCCCATCGCACTCGTCGGCATGACGATCGTCGACGATCCCCGGATGTATCTCTTCGTCATTGTCACCGCGATGCTCTGCTTCCTTCCCGCGATCATGGACGGGAGAGTGGAGCCGACCCTGGCCCCTGGCCCTCCTCGGCACCGCACCGATTCTCGTGTTCCCGGGAACCGTCTACTCCCGAGGTGAGATCCGGTCTCTCATTGCCGCCGTTGTGGTCTCTGTACTGCTGGTGGTTGTGACCGAGGGCCTCGGAGATCGAGTCGCACGGCAGCATACCGGGTCCCGTGTCGGCCGCCGCTCCATCACACGTCCGACAACGAGTCCTGGCCCTGCGCCTGACACTGGCCGCCATCGTGCTTCAACCTCGTAGTTCTCACTCCACTACTAGCAGAGCGGCCTGGTGGGCGGCTCCCAGAGCGCCCTGGGCGATTCTGCACATGCTTCCAGGACTGATCACGATCGTTTTCATCGCTCTGGGCGCTGTCTCCAGTGAGGCCACGCCGCTGCGAGTGCTGAGCGGCCAGTGCCGAGGGAGCGCGCTTCCGGGTGGGCCACCACGGCGAGGCACTGCCCGACCCGCACAGCTCGCTGGCAGGAGCACCGGCGCCGTCCTGGTGCGTCTCAGGCATTGTGACCATTATGGCCATGCTGGAGCTGTCGTGGGCCGAGGACCTGACCTCGTCGGCCTGGACGTTGGCACTGGTGGCCGTCGTACTGGGGTTGGGGGCAAGCGGCACGTGGCTCCTGCTTCCCTGGGGGCGGCGCACGGAGATGTGCCTGAGCCTTGCGATCGGTAACTCAGTGCTCATGTGGCTCTCGGTCATCGTGGCCACCAACATCGGACCGAGCTCGGTTCTCATGTCGGTGCTGGTCCTGCTGACCGGCGGAGCCTGCATCATCTTCGGATTCAAGGCGCGTCTAACGATCCTGCGCCACTACGGACTGACCTTGGTGCTCCTGTCCGTGCTTAAGCTCGCCGGTATCGACATGGCCTCGCAGAACTCGATCGTTCGAGTCGTCTCGCTCAGCGGCTGCGGGCGTTGTCTGCTTCAGTCCTCTCACTGCTCTACAACCGCTACGCCCAGGGAGCAGCGTCGCGAGCACGGCGACGGCGCGGAGAACACTGAAGTTCCTGAGAAGACCGGAGAACAGCAGGCCGCTGTCTTCGAGCCGCCCGCCTGAGCAGACCCGGGTGGACAGAACTGGCGACCGGGCCGGCTCAAGCATCGGCGCCAGGAACTGCCCGGTGTAGGGAGGACTCCGTGGCCGCGACCTTCTCCGGCGTTCCAGTGACGACGACGGTTCCCCGCCCTTGCCGCCTTCGGGCCCCATGTCGATGACCCAGTCGGCGTTGGCGATGACGTCGAGGTTGTGTTCGATGACGACCACGGAGTTGCCCTTGTCCACCAGCCCCTGGAGCACCCCTGAGCAGCTTGCGGATGTCCTCGAAGTGCAGTCCGGTGGTCGGCTCGTCCAGAACATAGATGGTCCGGCCGGTGGAGCGGCGCTGGAGCTCGGTGGCGAGCTTGACGCGCTGGGCCCTCGCCGCCGGAGAGCGTCGTGGCCGACTGTCCCAGCCGCACGTAGTCCCAGCCCCACCTCGACCAGGGTGTTGAGGTGGCGGGAGATGACCGAGGAGGCGGAGAAGAAGTCCGCGGCCTGGTGGATGGTCATGTCCAGAACGTCGGCGACCGTCTTGTCCTTATAGCGGATCTCCAGGGTCTCCCGGTTGTAGCGGGCACCGTGGCAGACCTCGCAGGGCACGTAGACGTCGGGCAGGAAGTTCATCTCGATCTTGAGCGTGCCGTCTCCTTGCAGGACTCGCAGCGCCCACCTTTGATGTTGAAGGAGAAGCGCCCTGGCCCGTATCCGCGGACCTTCGACTCGGGCACGGCCGCGAAGATTTTTACGAGATGTGGTCCCACTACCCCGGTGTAGGGTGGCGGGGTTGGATCGGGGGGTGCGCCCGATCGGCGACTGGTCGACGTGAACGACCTTGTCCAGGTGCTCCACGCCCGCACCGTCTTCGTGCCTCCCGGGCACGCCGCGGGCACGGTTGAGTCGGTTGGCGAGCACCTGGTAGAGGATGGAGTTGACCAGGGAGGACTTGCCCGAGCCGGATACTCCTGTGACGGCGGTCAGCACGCCGAGCGGGAAGGAGACGGTGACGTCCTTGAGGTTGTTCTCGCGGGCGCCGACGACGGTGACCTCACGGTTCTTATCGCGCTTACGCCGCTCGGCGGGGATCTCGATCCGACGCCGCCTGGCCAGGTAGTCGCCGGTGACCGAGCCCTCGGCTCCGGCCAGGCCCCCGACGTCACCGGAGTAGACGACCTCACCGCCCAGCTCTCCGGCCCCGGGGCCGATATCGACGATCCAGTCGGCCGAGCGGATGGTGTCCTCGTCGTGCTCGACGACGATGAGCGTGTTGCCCAGATCCCGCAGTCGCTGGAGGGTCTCGATAAGACGGGTGTTGTCGCGCTGGTGCAGGCCGATACTGGGCTCGTCCAGGACGTAGAGGACGCCCACCAGGCCTGAGCCGATCTGGGTGGCCAGGCGGATGCGCTGGGCCTCGCCTCCGGAGAGCGTGGCCGCGCCGCGGGCCAGACTGAGGTAGTCCAGACCAACGTCCACCAGGAAGCCGAGGCGCGCGTTGATCTCGGTCAGTACGCTGCCGGCGATCTGGGCGGCCTGGCCGGTCAGATCGAGATCGGACAGGAAGTCCCGGGCCTCGCTGATGGGAAGCTCGCACAGTTGGGCGATGGAGAGCCCACCCACTCGCACGCCAGCACCTCGGGCTTGAGCCGGGCGCCGTCGCACACGGGGCAAGGGGATCTCACGCATGTAGGCCTGGTAGCGCTCGCGGGACCAGTCGGACTCGGTCTCGTCGTGCTTGCGCATGACGTAGTCGAGCACGCCCTCGAATCCGGTGGAGTAGATGCGTTCGCGTCCCCAGCGGTTGCGGTAGGTGACCTTGACCTCGTAGTCCTTGCCGCGCAGGATCGCCTCCCTGGCCCGTGCCGGTAGCGCGCGCCAGGGGTGTCGACGTCGAAGGAGAGCTCCTTGCCCAGAGCCTCGAGCTGACGGGTGAAGTACTTCTGGTGGCTCGACCAGGGGCGACGGCGCCCTCGGCCAGGGTCCGCTCCTCATCGGGGACGACGAGCTCAGGGGTCGACCTCGAGCCGGGTCCCGATGCCCGTGCAGGCGGGGCAGGCGCCGTAGGGGGCGTTGAAGGAGAAGGTGCGCGGCTCCATCTCGTCCAGAGCCAGGGGGTGCTCGTTGGGACATGCCCGCTTCTCGGAGTAGCGGCGCTCCCGCGCGGGGTCGTCGTCGGACAGGTCGACCTGCTCGATGATGACCAGCCCCTCGGCCAGACCGAGCGCCGTCTCGACCGAGTCGGTGAGGCGCTGACGAATGCCGTCACGTACGACGAGGCGGTCGACGATGACCTCGATGTCGTGCTTGAGACGCTTGTTGAGCGTCGGTGGAGTGTCGAGGCGCTCGGAGGCGCCGTCGACGCGTACCCGGTTGAAACCGCGTCCGCGCAGCTCACCGAAGAGCTCGGAGTACTCGCCCTTGCGACCACGCACCACAGGGGCGAGCACCTGGAAGCGAGTGCCCTCGGGCAGAGAGCTCACCTGGTCGACGATCTGCTGCGGCGTCTGGGAGGAGATGACAGCGTCGCAGACGGGGCAGTGCTGGACGCCCGCCCGGGAGTAGAGCAGACGCAGGTAGTCATAGACCTCCGTCACCGTGCCCACCGTGGATCGGGGGTTGCGCGAGGTGGACTTCTGGTCGATGGACACCGCTGGGCTCAGGCCCTCGATGAGCTCGACGTCGGGCTTGTCCATCTGACCCAGAACTGTCGGGCGTAGGGATGACAGGGACTCCACGTAGCGGCGCTGCCCCTCGGCGAAGATCGTGTCAAAGGCGAGAGGACTTGCCGAGCCAGACAGCCCGGTGAAGACGATCATCGTGTCGCGAGGCAGGGTCCAGGTCAACGCCCTTGAGATTGTGCTCGCGGGCCCCACGGATGATGAGAGAGTCGTTCACGGGATTCGAGTCTAGGGGCTTGTTGTCAAGACCGCGCGATCGCACACGTGTTCGACGCGTCTCATCGCTGGGACGCCGGAAGAATGCGGATGCTCCTGTTTCGGGCCAGGGCCGAGAGCTCCCCGGTCCCTATGCTGAGACCATGACTAAGATCTACGCCGTCGAGTACCGCTACGTCACCGACAAGGATGAGGAGATGGCCGCTGTGCGTCCCTCGCACCGCGCGTTCAATGGCCGTCTGGCTGATGAGGGTAGGCTGTTGGCCGCCGGCCCCTACGTGGGCACCCATGACGCCCTCATCGTCGTGCGCGCCGAGGACGAGGCCGGCGCGCTGGCCTTGCTCGAGGACGACCCCTTTCACCAGGCCGGTTACATCAACGAACGCATCCCGCGCGAGTGGAATCCCGTGATCGGCGTCCTGGCCGAAACCGCTCCCCCACCATCCCATGTACTGACGGCTCTTGCTCCCGCGCCGCCCGGCTGGAGCATGGGCCCATGATTTCTTCCGGGCCCTCCTCCGCACCAACCGAGTCTCAGTTCTCCCGCCCCTCCTCGCTCACGGGTCGCCTCCTTCTGCACAGCATGAACATCGGACACGGCCGCCTGCACCAGTGGGGTCTGAAGGCGGCAGGGGATCCAGCCGACTGACAGGGTGCTCGATGTCGGATGCGGGGGCGGCAAGCCATCTCCCGGATCCTGAAGGAGACGCGCCGTGAGGTCGCCGGCATTGACCACTCCCCTGAGGCGGTCGAGACTGCACGGAGCGTCAACCGCGCCGCTGTCGCCTCCGGACGTCTGCGGGTCGTGGAGAGCTCAGTGGAGAGCCCTGCCCTTCCGCGATGGGCTCTTCGACGTGGTGACGGCTTTCGAGACCACTTATTTCTGGCCGGACCTGCAGACCGGTCTCACTGAGATCCGCCGGGTCCTCAACCGCGGTGGCAGGCTCGTGATCGCCAACGAGTTCGCCGATAGGGCGGCGGCGGGGGCCTGGGCGGACCGCCTGGACATGCACGTCCCTGACGGTGAGGCCCTGGCCGCGCTGGCCTACAAGGCCGGGTTCCTGATGGTGGATGTCAGCATTCATCCCCTGCAGCGGCTGGCTGCGCCTCGTCGCCGCGAGGTAGAGGCGTCCTCATCCCCGACCGCGCACGATCCGACGCCGCACGAGGTGAACCAGCTCGATGCCGCCGATGGCCAGGCACGCCATGAGCAGGATGACCCACCACACACCCGGGGCTGGGCCAGGCCAGCAGGAAGAAGGCCCGCACCGGTGGTGCGACGACACCCAGGAGAACGATCGCCCCCATGAGCGACCAGCCCCAGCCGCCAGCTGGACAGTGGCCGGGCCGTGAGCGTGAGCAGCCACAGACCGCAGGTGATGAGAACCAGGGTCGTCGCCGTCGTCACCTGAGCGCGGGGGGCATGAGTGAGGTCAGCCAGAGGTAGGTGGCCAGGGTGACGGTTCCCGCCATGATGCCCGCGGGCACGCACAGACTGAGACCCGCCCCAGGAATCCTCCCGGTAGCGCTGGGAACTGGGGCCAGGAGCCAGGACGAAGGCCGGGATGCCGATCGTCAGCGAGGAGACCACCGTGAGCTGGCGCGGCAGGAAGGGGTAGGCGACTGCCGTGGCCGCCACGACGACAGCGATGAGAGAGGCGTAGATGGTCTTGGCCAGGGAACAGGGAGGCGATGCGCTCGGTGTTTGCCATGACGCGGCGTCCTTGGGCGACGACCCCGGGCAGGGCGGAGAACTCCCTTGAGGAGGACCAGGCGCGCCACCGCCTTCGTGGCCGGCGCTCCGTTGCCCATGGCGATGCCGAGGTCGGCGTCCTTGAGCGCCAGAGGCGTCGTTGACACCGTCACCGGTCATCGCGACGACGCGACCACGCGACCTCAGCGCCCGCACCAGGGCCCGCTTCTGCTCGGGGGTGACGCGGCCCAGGACGCTGGCGCTCTCGACCGCGTCGGCCAGGTGCTCCAGGTCCTCATCCGTCTCCTGACCACTGCCCGCACCAGCCGGGAGGTGCGTGCATCCAGGGGCCACGAGCTCACCGCCGTCGGGCGCAGTGACACCTGCCTGGCGGGCGACGGCCGCCACCGTCTCGGGGCTGTCACCGGAGATCACCTGGCATCGACGCCCTGCTGGCGGAAGTAGGAGAGGGTTTCAGCGGCGTCGGGACGGATCTCCTCGGTGAGGACGATGATCGCGGCGGCCTCCAGACTTTCAGGGAGCCGCGGCTCCTCCTCTGAGGCCAACGTCCAAGTCGAGCGCGATCGGGCCAGTGCGACGACACGCTCACCCTGCGCGGCGATCTGGCGAGCACGTTCCAGGAACGTCTTGACCGTCTGCGCCAGCACGATCTCGGGGGCCTAGCACCCAGGTAACGCTGGCGGGCTCTGTAGAGTTCGAGGAACCGACTCGGATCGCAGACCACTTGCGGCGTGAGGAGAGGGCACCGACTCACGCCATCCGGCGTCCCTGCACCGAACCGCGCCAGCACGTCCTGACGCCCTGCTGACCGAGCCGCTCGGGCTCGCTCAGCCCCTCGTTGATCGCCTCGGCGGTCGCGTTGGCCTCCCCACCGTGGTGAGCACGGCCAGGGCCTCAGAGCCTCAGGGCGGAACCTGGCTCCATCAGCCCCTGAATCTCTCCCAGGCGGATACGGCCGGTGGTGATGGTACCGGTCTTGTCCAGGCACAGGGTGTCGACCCGGGCAAGCACCTCGACGGCTGGCAGCTCCTGAACCAGGACGTTGCGCCTGGCCAGAGCCAAGGGAGGCGGTGGCGAAGTTGACGGAGGTGAGAAGCACCAGTCCCTGAGGCACCATGCTGACCACTCCCGCGATCCCTGCCACCACCGCGTGCCTGCCACGCACCACTGCTCCAGGCCTCGCTGATACTCCCACTCAGACGCAGCTGGGACCACACCAGGACCAGGGCGACGGGGACGATGACCCAGCTGATCCAGTGCAGCACCCGGTTGGTGCCGGCCTGCAGCTCACTGACGACGAGTGAGTACCTGCAGGGCCTCCCGGGCGAGCCTGTGGGCGTAGGCGTCCCCGCCGACAGCGGTCGTACGGAACAGGCCGGTCCCAGCCGTCACCGTGGTTCCGGACATGACGTGTGCGCTGCTCTCGGGGCGCACGGGTCGAGGACTCGCCGGTGAGGATCGACTCGTCGATCTCAAAGCCGTCACTGGCGACAACCTCTCCGTCGGCGGGCACCTGCTGGCCCGCGTTGAGGCGTACGACGTCGTCGATGACGACATCACCGACCGCCACCTCCGTCTCGGCTCCGTCCCGCACGACGACGGCCCGGGGTGTCTCAGGACAGCGAGGCGGTCCAGGGCTCGCTTGGCGCGAATCTCCGCCAGGGTGCCGGTGGCGGTGTTGAGCAGCAGAACAAATCCGAACAGCGCATCCGCCCAGTGACCCAGTGCTAGGACGAGTGCCAGCGCGACGCCAAGGATCCCATTGAAGATCGTGAAGACGTTGGCCCTCAGGATCTGGGAGGCGCTGCGGGAGGTCTGCTCGCGGTACGCGTTGGTCCGTCCGGCGCTGATGCGTTCTGCGACCTGAGCAGCACTGAGCCCGGTGACCGGGGCCTCAGGGGCGTTCGTAGTGCTCACAGGTCGACAGTACTGAGTCGGCCAGCAGACGGTCCTCCTCTTGCCGACTGAGACGTCAGGATGTGACCTCGGCCCGCCGGGCATCGGCTCGCGACTTGAGGACCGAAGCGATGACGGTGATAGTGATCGTGGTGACGATGACGGCCAGGAGACCTTGACCGAGGCCTCCGGGATGGTCTCCCAGTTCTTGCCCCCGTTGATGAACCAGAGCTCATTGGTGTGCAGGGCGTGGACGATGAGTTTGAAGCCGATGAAGCCGAGGATGACCGCCAGGCCGTAGTGGAGGTAGACGAGCCGGTCGAGCAGTCCGTCGATGAGGAAGTAGAGCTGGCGCAGACCCAGCAGGGAGAAGGCGTTGGCGGAGAAGACCAGGAAGGGTTCTATAGTCAGCGAGTAGATCGCGGGGATGGAGTCGACGGCGAACATGACGTCGGCGGTGCCGATGGCGATAATGCACAGCATCATGGGGGTGATCATGGTGCGCCCGGCGTGGCGGTGGATGACCTTGCCGCCCACGAAGCCGTCGGTCATGGGGATGACGCGGGCGACGAGCTTGACGAAGCCGCTGGGCCTGTACTCCTCGTCCTCGTCGTCGGGCTCCTCAACGCCCTCTCGGGCCTGGGAGAAGGCGGTCCACAGGAGCCAGGCTCCGAAGAAGTAGAACACCCAGGAGAAGTTATTGATGAGCGCAGCACCTGCGAGGATGAAGATGAGCCTAAGGACGAGGGCGATGACGATGCCGGCGAGCAGCACCTCCTGCTGGTACTTCCGGGGCACCTTGAAGGAGGACATCATGATGACGAAGACGAAGAGGTTGTCGATGCTCAGCGCCTTCTCGGTGATGTAGCCGCTCAGGTACTGCTGGGCGAATCCGCCGCCCCACACGAACCAGACGATACCGCCGAAGACCAGGGGCCATGGTGATATGGGCCACTGACCAGATGGCAGCCTCCTTCATGGTGGGCTCGTGCGGCGTGCGCACGTGACCGACGATGTCGATCGCGATGAGGGTCAGGATGATGGCCGCAAGGCCGATCCATCCCAGGATGTGGACGTCCACGTGTTCTCCTCCGGTACGGAAACTGGTACCGGAGGTCTCCTCCCGCCACGGGCGTCGGCGCTCAAAGCTCGTGCCGCTCTGGCCGCGACGCCGGGAACGCAGGACCGCATGTGCCTGTGCCACCGTGATGACGACGTCGCCGTTGGTTGGGAGTACTCCCCTCCGTATGTAACGTGTGAGAGTCTAACCTGGTGCTCTTGGCACCCATATGCCGGAGTACTCCACGCGGATGTGGAGTGCGCAACGTCCCGGACGGACCAGCGAGAGGGACATCGGTCAAAGACTGAGCGCACCGGTGGCCAGTCCGTGGACGGCGTAGACGGCCATGGCCGCGAAGAGCACAACGAGTCCCCATTCAGCGGCATTGAAGACCCTGGCCTTCTGCTCACGCCGCGCCCAGACGTAGAAGGCAAGCCCACCAGGTAGAAGATAGCCGTGTACAGGAGGTACACCAAACCGGCGGCATAGAGCAGCCACAGGCCGTACACCGAGCCCAGAACGCCGACGACAAGATCGAGGTACTTGACCCGAGATCGGTCTTTGACGGCGACGAGGACCTGGAACAGGGCGGACAGGAGATAGGGCAGCAGGATGAGGGGATGAGGCCAGGTGGATGAGGCGCGTGTAGGGTCGAGGCGTTGAAGTAGGTCCAGATGAGGAAGAGCTGGACCAGTCCCATGGTCAGCCATAGGGCATTGACAGGCACGGCCTTTAGCGTTCTCGCGGCCCAGGAACGAGGGCATGAGCCCCTCCTGGGCGGGAATGCGCATGATCTCGGCCAGCATGAGAAACCAGGACAGCAAGGCCCCCACAAGAGAGACGATGAGTCCCAGGGCGATGAACTTCGCCCCCACGCTCCAACTGCAGCCTCAAGCACCCCGGCCAGAGGGGTCATTCAGCCCAGCGAGCTCGGAGCGAGGGAACGATGCCGTAGGACAGAATGTTGACGGTGAGTAGAAGGGTCAGAACGGAGAGGAAGCCCAGGATCGTCGCCCTGCCGACATCGGCCCGCGTTCTTGCCCGCTCGGAGAAAACCGAGGCCCCTTCAACGCCGATGAACACCCACACCGTCACCAGCATCATGTTCTTGACCTGAGCGAGCACCCACCAGGCCCCGTTCCGACACCGGCTCCCCAGAAAGTCATGGGTGAAGATATCGAGCTTGAAGGCGAACAGGCCAATGAGGATGAAGACGACCAGCGGCAGCACCCTTGCCAACAGTCACGATGGCGTTGATGATGGCGGCCTCGCGGATGCCACGCAGGATCAGAACGTGGAACATCCACATGACGACTGAGGCGGCCCCGATGGCAAGGGCGGTATTGCCGTTGCCGAATCCCGGGGAGGAATACGCCCAGTGAGGCCATGAGCAGCACGAGGTAGCCGACATTGCCGATCCAGGCCGACAGCCAGTATCCCCAGGCGGAGGAGAAGCCGACGAGATTGCCGAAGCCGGCACGGGCGTAACCGTGAGACACCGGCATCGATCTCAGGCAGGTTGATGGCCAGTCGCTGGTAGACGAAGGCAAGCATGAGCATGCCGGCACCTGTGATGAGCCATCCGATAATGAGCGGTCCAGGCGCTGCGGCACCGGCCATCTGCTGCGGCAGCCCGAAGATGCCGCCTCCGATCATCGATCCGATACCGAGGGCGGTCAGTGCAGCCAGCGACACCTTACCGGCCACCGGGGCCCCGCCCTGCGAGTCCGTACTGCTGGTCTCAACGGCAGATCCACTCATGCCGCTCACGCCCCCTTGCGACAATGACAACACAATCTACCATACGGTAGATGTGAAGTATCGACAAGGATTTTTCCTATTGGTCTGCGGCTCGCATGCGCGCAGCTCCTTCTTGAGATCCTGGATCTCGTCGCGCAGCCGGGCGGCGAGCTCAAAGTGGAGGTCCTCGGCAGCGGCGTGCATCTGCTGAGTGAGCTCGTTGATGAGCTCAACGAGGTCTCCCTGCGCCGCCCCGGCGAGCTTCTCGCGCACCGTGGCCTCTGCCGCGTGCTTGCGCCGGGCTCGCACCGAGGAGTCCTCGTGCCCCCGGTAGCCGCCAGCCAGAAGGTCGGCGGTATCGACGTCCCTCGGGCGAGCATGTCGGTGACGTCGGCGATCTTCTTGCGCAGTGGCTGCGGGTCGATACCGTGCTCGGTGTTGTACGTCAGCTGCTTGGTGCGGCGCCGTTCGGTCTCCTCAATGGCCTCGGCCATGGCAGGGGTGATGGTGTCGGCGTACATGTGGACCTCACCGGAGACGTTGCGGGCAGCGCGCCCGATGGTCTGGATGAGGGAGCGGGTTGAACGCAGGAAGCCCTCCTTGTCCGCATCCAGGATGGATACCAGCGAGACCTCCGGGAGGTCCAGACCTTCACGCAGCAGGTTGATGCCGACGAGCACATCGAAGCGGCCCATCCGCAGCTCGCGCAGGGAGCTCGACGCGTCGCAGGGTGTCGACGTCGGAGTGCAGGTACTCCACGCGCACGCCCCTCTCGGCGAGATAAGTGGTCAGGTCCTCGGCCATGCGCTTGGTCAAGGTGGTCACGAGGATCCGTTCCTCGCGCTCGACACGGGTGCGCACCTCCTCGAGCAGGTCATCGATCTGGCCCTCGGTGGGCTTGACGACGACCTTGGGGTCCACCAGCCCGGTGGGCCGGATGATCTGCTCGACGACGCCATCGGAGCGTTGGGTCTCATAGTCTCCGGGGGTGGCCGACAGGTAGACGGTCTGGCCGACGCGGTCCTCAAACTCGGCGAAGGTGAGGGGCCGGTTGTCCAGCGCGGAGGGCAGGCGGAACCCGTGGTCAACAGAGTGCGCTTGCGGGAGGCGTCCCCTCGTGCATGGCCCCGATCTGGGGGACGGTCACGTGGGACTCGTCGATGACCAGGAGAAAGTCCTCGGGGAAGTAGTCCAGGAGGGTGTTGGGCGGGGTGCCGGTCTCGCGCCCGTCGATATGCAGGGAGTAGTTTTCAATCCCCGAGCACATGCCGATCTGCTGCAGCATCTCCAGGTCGTACGTGGTGCGCATGCGCAGGCGCTGAGCCTCCAGGAGCCTGCCGTCGTGCTCGAGGCTGGGCCAGACGCTCGGCGAGCTCGGTCTCAATGCCCTCGATAGCCTTCTGCATGCGCTCGGGACCGGCCACGTAGTGGGAGGCGGGGAAGACGAACACCTGCTCAGCGGTGTCGATGACGTCGCCGGTCACGGGGTGCAGCGTGGCCAGGGCCTCGATCTCGTCACCGAAGAACTCGATGCGGATGGCGAGCTCCTCGTACATTGGGATGATCTCCACAGTGTCCCCGCGCACGCGGAAGGTTCCGCGGGTGAAGTCGATATCGTTGCGGATGTACTGCATCGTCACGAAGCGCCGCAGGAGCTCGTCACGGTCGATCTGCTGGCCCACCTCCAGGGGCGTCATCCGGTCCACGTACTCCTGGGGAGTCCCCAGTCCGTAGATGCAGGACACGGAGGACACGACGACGACGTCGCGGCGGGTGAGCAGGGAGTTGGTGGCACTGTGGCGCAGGCGCTCGACCTCGTCGTTGATGGAGGAGTCCTTCTCGATGAAGGTATCCGTCTGAGGAACGTATGCCTCGGGCTGGTAGTAGTCGTAGTAGGAGACGAGTACTCCACCGCGTTGTTCGGGAGCAGCTCGCGGAACTCGGCGGCCATCTGGGCGGCCAGGGTCTTGTTCGGCTCCAGGATGAGGGTGGGGCGCTGGACCTGCTCGACGAGCCAGGCGGTCGTCGCGGACTTTCCGGTACCGGTGGCGCCCAGCAGGACGATGTCCTTCTCCCCAGCCCGGAGGCGCTCGGTCAGCTCGGCGATCGCCGTGGGCTGGTCCCCGCTGGGTGAGTAGGGGACTGATGACCTCGAAGGGTTTGGCTGCGCGTTGGAGCTCGGTAACGGGACGCATGCCCTCAGGCTACGCGGTCCCTCCGACACATGACTGACACCTCTGATCGCGCGGTCGGCTCGTTCATCATCCTGCGATCCGGCTGTCACCACACAGATACGTCTTTGTATCCAGGAAGGAACCTTCCAATCGAGTTCGCCTATTACGGTGGTCCCCGCAGGACGCCGGGTCGTCCCGTTCCACGTTCATGTGGATACTCATTAGGCCCGCCCTCTGCCCGTCTTCATCCCCTGAGTCCAAGGATCTTTCATGGCTTTCATCGTCGCCTTCTCCGCCACCGTCGTCGGGTGCCTTCGGGCCAGCCCGCGCAGCCTCCCGGCGCAGCCGTTGACTCGAGCTGACCACCTACCGGTTCTATCTATCTCTCGGTTCCGCCCCACTCACGGCGGTGAATCCGGTCCGTGCAGGCGCAGGAACCAGATTCTGTTCCGGGACCGCCTCCTGAGGCACGTCACCGATGATGACGTAGACCCGGATGAAGGTGTCCGGGATAGCATCAGCGCCGGAGGAGACGTCTGTGAAGCGGTAGACGGCTTTGCGAACGTACTCATCAGTGGCGAAGGTGACGGGGCTCTGCCCCGCTCGGCAATTCGCGGCCCCCAGAAGGTGATGAACTCGGCCGTCTCGTGCTCACTCAGTCCCAGGATGGACAGCTTCTCTTCCAGAAAGCCGGTGGCTGTATCTGCCTCAACGACGAACCCATCGTTCTGAGTTCCGACGATGGGCCCCTCCCTCCCAGAACAGTGACGAGTAGTGTCGCCCTGCGACATCGGTGAGATCCCCGTCGGGAGATGCCGTCATGTGCCTGTGACGGCACCATCCGCCTGACGTCTGTGGCGTCGGATAGGTGTAGGGTCAGTGTCCCGTCATAGTCCAGGGACACCGAGAGTTCCGTTGTCTTCGTGGGGTAGAGGTACAGAACTGGTTTCTAGACAGCGACTCGTTGGGCTCTTCACTCGGTTTCCGGGCTCTGACTTCTAGAGTGCTACAACCGTGAGCACTCCAAGTCCCGTGAGGCCCCGAGCATGACGAGGTTCCGACGAGTGGGGACGGCCATTGGCGGTCGCGGCATGACGGCTCCTCTTCGTAGGGCTGACACGCCTGACCCGACGGCGGTCTGGAGCTCCGCCGCGCCCTGTCTCACTCTAGGGAGCCTGCTCGATGGTCGCCGATGGGGACACCTCCCCGTGGTCAGGAGATGGTTTCCGACTCCTTAATCCGGGTGCTCCAGAGCCTGTCGACATCAGCACTCAGCTGATCGATCGATCCTGAATTGGACAGGACGATGTCGGCGACGGCTCGGCGCTCCTCATCGGTCGCCTGGAGGAGGAGATACGGGCCAGTGCCTGCATCGCGCTTCATGCCTCGCCTGGCGAGTCGTTCCAGACGCAGCTCGAGGTTGGTCTCCCGACGACGACGACAGAGGTCGAACAGGGTCCTGCATCTGGCCCTCGGCACGCGAGTGGAACGTCGTAGACCGCTACCTGCCCGGCCGGAACCGTCTCCATCCGTGCCCAGGCCTCAGCAGCGATGAGAGGCAGAAGAATCTCCTCCAGGCGCGCACGACGCAGCTCGTCGGAGAAGACCATGTCGCCCCGAGGGCGCTGCGGTCGAGGAGCCGTCGAGGCGCAGGATCTCTCCCGAACTCCGCCACCACAGCAGCAGAGACCGTCACTGCCCGGGACTGACGACGTCGCGGAGATTTCGTCAGCGCTCGTCACGACCGCGCCGTGAGCCTCCAGCAGCGCGGCGACGGTCGACTTACCAGCACCAATGCCACCGGTGAGTCCCACGCGCAGAGCGCGATCCGTGGGACGGCGAACGGTCCGGGCTGCAGGTGTGTGGCGCATGCCCCATCATGCCGTGCCCTGCCTGACCGAGAGCCAGTGCGTTCTCGGCGAGCAGCAACGAAGTGGCCCCTCAGCCGGGTGTCGGGACGTCCCCTCACCGGCCTTCGCCGCTGCGGATTGAGCCCGGGCCGCCTTCTCTCCTCGTCCTCGGCCCGTAGGGGGCGATGCGTTCCTCGACCCGCGCCAGAGCCTCAGCCGCCCGACGCGGAGGGACGCACGCAGCGCGACACCTGGGTCGACGCTCGCGAGATGACCTCTCGGACGATCGGTGCTCGTGAGCTGTCATCCTCCACGCCCTCACGAGCACCTCTGCCAGAGCGGACGAGCACCTGAACCGCGATGAGGGGTCGCCGACGGCGTCGGCAGTATCCCGCACCGCTCCCCGGCCGGTTCATGGGCCAGCTCGCCATCGCGTCCAGGCACTGCTGCCATGCCCTGGCGGCTGGCGGCGTTGTCACCACGCGCCTGGGCGGCGTGCGACGCCAGCGCCAGCGCCGCGCAGGCAGTCTCCGTCCATCCCTGGCTCAGACTCAGTTCCGCCGTGTCGAGGTGCTCCTTCTCCGCTCGCTCATTGGCGCCCAGTGCGGCCAGCAGCCGCCCGAAGGCCAGACGAAGGTCAACGACCAGTTCCAAGGGCCGAGTCGTCGACGACCTTGGACAGCGAGGCGCTCACGGCCTCCGCCGTCGACATGGCGCGCTGACGCACCGAGTCCATCCGTAACCGCGCGACAGGGTGAGCAGCTCACGACCTCTTTGAGCAGAGCCCCTTGGTTGCGCAGCCGTGACCGGTCCGCCGGCACTGCGCTTGTCACTGTTCCGTAAGAGCGACTGGCCAACCCAGCGGCCTCCGCCGCCATCCTCATCTCGATCCGGTATGAGACGCCGTTGTTGCCGTTGCGGGCATCGAAGCGAACAGCGATGCCACGCGCGAAGCTGGTCATCATGTCGTAGGCGTGCGCTACCGTGTCCCCAGGGCAGTCAGCTCCAAATCCCCCATGGAGTCTTCCAGCTCAATGAGGCGCCCAGGGCACGGTTGCCGTAGTCGGATCTGTTCGCCTCCCTCATGACGAGCGCCAGCCCGACGGCCGTGTTCATCAACCGCCAGGCCGAGGCCTCGGACACGCCCTTCACACGGGTGTGACGCATCAGCGCGATGGCACGCTGCCACTGTGAGGACAGACCGAGGTACTCAAGCCTGTCGCCGAAGGACTGAAGCGACGACAACGTCGGGAAGCTGGATGCTGGCTGAGGGACGCGAAGGCGTCCTCGGCCTCAACAAGCCGCTTTGTGCGCCAGATGAGGGAATCAGCACCGCACCCAGCCCCTTGCGCCGTCTCCACAGGATCGGCCTCGGCACGGTTCGGCGCTGCCGTCGTCGTGCTGATGACGCCGGAGTGGTCGTCATGCATGCGGGCGGTCGCCAGTACCGCACCGGTATCGGTCGTCTCGCCGAAGGAGAACAGTCTCGCCTCGCGGAGCTGTTCGAGAGCCTCGTCCCTGGGCCGAGAACGGCGAGAGCTCCACCCGTGCGTAGCGCAGTGGAAGCGTCGAGTAGCCCGTGGGCTGACCCTGAGTATCCTGCACGAAGGAGATCGCCTGGTCAAGACTCTCCTTGCTCGTGTCCGGATCCTGGCCCGAGCTGTACCAGCCACGCCCGGTCGACGGTGGACAGCACCTGCACCATACCTGCTCGGGCGACTCCTGCGGATCCGGCTTCTCAGAACCGTCAGCCGTGATCGTCTTCCACAGGGCCGCCGCACTGGCACGACTGGGGCAGACGGGTCGACATCCTCCAGAGCACGGGCTATGTCGTCCCAATAGCGCATCATAGTCTCCATCGGTCGTCGCGTACGAATCGTCCTGCTGGGCGAGGGAGCACCTGCTCCGCTACAGCCTCGCACGCCGGCACCATCCGGGCGATGGGGAGAAGGCACCAGCACCTGAGGGTCTCTGCCGCGGTTCAGGCAGAGACCCTCAGAGGATGTCAGCGATCAGTCCTGATCAGTGACGAGATGCAGTTGCCTGCTCAGTTGCCGGTGAGCTTCTCGCGCAGGGGCGGCCAGCGCCTCGTCGGAGGCCAGCGTGCCGGAGGCCTCGGACGCAGCCGAGGGAGTAGGAGGTGTTGCCCGCGGGGGCAGCCGGCGCACCGGACTCCTGCTCCTCCTCCATGGCCTTGGCGACCTGAGCCTTGTGGGGCCTCCCAGCAGGGCGTGAGCCGCCGCGTACTCGGCCTCCCACGCCTCGCGCTGGGCGTCGTATCCCTCGAGCCACTCGTTGGTCTCCGGGTCGAAGCCCTCGGGGGTACTTGTAGTTGCCCTGCTCGTCGTACTCGGCCGCCATGCCGTAGAGGCTGGGGTCGAAGTCCTCGGAGGCGGGGTCGACGCCCTCGTTGGCCTGCTTCAGCGACGGGAGAGATGCGACGACGCTCCAGGTCGATATCGATGACCTTGACGAAGACCTCGTCACCGACCTGGCCACCTGCTCGGGCACCTCGACGTGGCGCTGAGCCAGCTCGGAGATGTGGACCAGGGCCCTCGATGCCGTCCTCGACGCGGACGAAGGCACCGAAGGGAACCAGCTTGGTGACCTTGCCGGGAACGACCTGGCCGATGGCGTGGGTACGGGCGAAGGCCTGCCACGGGTCCTCCTGGGTCGCCGAGGCGACAGGGGACGACGCTCGCGGTCGAAGTCGACGTCCAGGACCTCGACCGTGACCTCGTTGCCGACCTCGACGACCTCGGAGGGGTGGTCGATGTGCTTCCAGGACAGCTCGGAGACGTGGACCAGACCATCGACGCCGCCCAGGTCCACGAAGGCACCGAAGTTGACGATCGATGACACGACGCCGGAGCGGACCTGTCCCTTCTGGAGGGTCTGGAGGAAGTTGGTGCGAACCTCGGACTGGGTCTGCTCGAGCCAGGCGCGGCGGGGAGAGGACCACGTTGTTGCGGTTCTTGTCCAGCTCGATGATCTTCGCCTCGAGCTCGCGGCCACGTAGGGCTGGAGGTCACGGACACGGCGCATCTCCACCAGGGAGGCGGGGAGGAAGCCGCGCAGACCGATGTCCAGAATGAGGCCACCCTTGACAACCTCGATGACGGACCCCGTGACGACGCCGTCCTCCTCCTTGATGCGCTCGATCGTGCCCCAGGCACGCTCGTACTGCGCACGCTTCTTGCTCAGGAGCAGACGGCCCTCCTTGTCCTCCTTCTGCAGGGACAAGGGCCTCGATCTCATCTCCGACGGAGACGATCTCGTCAGGGGTCGACGTCGTGCTTGATGGACAGCTCGCGAGCGAGGATGACGCCTTCGGTCTTGTAGCCGATGTCGAGGAGGACCTCATCGCGGGTCGACCTTGACAACAGTGCCCTCGACGATGTCGCCGTCATCGAAGTACTTGATGGTCTCGTCAACGGCGGCGAGGATCTCCTCGGTCGAGCCGATGTCGTTGACGGCGACCGGGGCGGGGGCTGGGCGTAGTGGTTGTCATTGAGTGGATGCTCCGAATGCGGATAGTTGGATCGGGTTGATAGAGACCGCGTGCTCCCCAGCGATGCGAACCGGCCCGGACCAATTCATCACCCTGGTTGGATTACTCTCATAGGAGACGCCCAGGAGCGCACGAGTGAACCTTAGCAGCACGTGACGAATCCGTAACTAGAGGATCCTCAAGCACTCTCCCGTACATCGCGTGCAATCGCTCACGTCATCTGACAACTAGGTGTCGAAAAGGATGACGCAGCGATCTCATTCACATATCAACGGCTTTCTCCGGCACTGATCGACGGCTTCTGGAGCAGATCTAGTGGGCTGCCTCACGCCAGGTGCGTCCCCGTCCGACAGCGACATCCAGAGGGACCGAGAGCTCGGCAGCCCCGCCCATCTGCTCCTTGAGGAGCGTCTCAACCGCCTCGACCTCTGCGGGGGCGACCTCGACCAAGAGCTCATCATGGATCTGCAGTAGAACGACTGCTCAGTCCCTGCTCGCTCAGCGCGCGGTCAACATCGATCATGGCCTTCTTGACGATGTCGGCAGCACTGCCCTGGATGGGGGCGTTGAGGCGGCCCGCTCAGCCATCTCTCGGCGTTGCCGGTTGTCGCTGGTCAGGTCGGGCGGGTAGCGACGGCGACCGAACATCGTCTGGGTGTAGCCATCGCGACGTGCCTGCTCCACCACGGACTCCAGGTAGTCATGAACTCGTCCGAACCTGGCGAAGTAGGCGTTCCTCAGGGTCTGCGGCCTCAGCGTTACCGATGCCGAGCTGACGGGCCAGTCCGAAGGGTGGACAGACCGTAGGCCAGGCCGTAGCTCATGGCTTTGACATGGCTTCGCTGCTGGGCGGTGACGTCGTCGACACCGATGCCATGGACCAGGGCGGCGACGTAGCGGTGTAGATCCTCCCCGCTGCGGAAGGCCTCGATCAGCGCCTGGTCGCCGGACAGGTGCGCCATGATGCGCATCTCGATCTGGGAGTAGTCGGCGGTCATGAGGGCACTCGTAGCCCTCGCCGACGGTGAAGGCCTGGCGGATACGCATCCCCTCCTCGTTGCGGGCTGGGATGTTCTGCAGATTGGGGTCGGTCGACGACAGCCGCCCTGTGGCGGCGATGGTCTGCTGGAAGGTGGTGTGGATGCGCCCGTCGCTCTGGATGGCCTTGCGCAGCCCTTCAACCGTCTGCCTCAGCTTGATGGCGTCGCGGTGCTCCAGAAGGTTCTCCAGGAAGGGGTGCGAGGTCTTGGCGTACAACCCGGCCAGAGCCTCGGCGTCGGTGGTGTAGCCGGTCTTGGTCTTGCGGGTCTTGGGCATCTCCAGCTCGTCGAACAGGACGGCCTGGAGCTGCTTGGGGCTGGAGAGGTTGAGCTCGCGCCCGGCTGCGGCGTAGGCGCCCTCGGCTGCGTGCGTCACGCGGGCGTCGAGCTCGGTCTCGCGGGACTGCGAGCACGGCGTCGTCGACGGCGATACCGGCGTCCTCCATGACGGTCAGGGGTCGCGGCCACGGGCATCTCCAGGTCGGCGAAGAGCCCAAGGCATCACGATCCGCCATCTGCTCATCGAGCACGACCTGGAGCAGGAGCAGGACGGCGGCCCGACGCGCGCTGGCCAGGTGGGCCGCGGGGACGGCGTCGGAGGCGAGAGCATCGAGGTCGAAGGCGCTCTGGGACTGGCTGGAACCTGCATCCGCCTGATTCTGCCCCTCACCGACGACTGCCAGGTCGATGCCGAGCCAGCGCTGGGTGAGGGTATCGACGTCGTAGCTGCGCTGCTCGGGGCGGCACGGGTATCCGGCCAGTGAGGGGTCCGCGACGACGCCGTCCATGCGTGAGTCCCCGGGCGCTCAGAGCGTGCCAGCTTCCCTTGGCGTCTGCGACCAGCTTGGGGCGCTCGACGTCGGCCAGGAGCTCGGCCAGAGCAGCCTCGTCCTCGGGCAGGATCTCGGTGAGGTCGATGGCCACCGCGCGGACGCCGTCGGAGAGCGAGACGAGTGCAGCATCGCCCTCCACAGGCTTGAGGACCCCGACGACGTCGACTCCCAGGGAGACGGGAGCCATGCCGTCGTCCGCCGACAGGCTGGTCTCCAGCCACTGAGACAGACCTCGCGCCGCGAGATCGTGAGCCAAGTGAGGCGATCTCCAGGCTCTCAGAGCTCCTCGAGGTCCGGATGCCTCGCCTCGACGGGCTCGGCGTGGTTGGAGGTGTCGGTGAAGGTCAGGGTACGCAGCGCCCGCTGGTGCAGGGTGCGGAACTCCAGCGCCTCGAAGACGCGTGCCAGGTCGGCGCGGTCGGCGCCCGAGACGCGCAGGTCTTTTCGCGGGAGCGACTCCCAGATCCAGGTCGGTGAGCAGGTGGTTGAGACGGCGGTTGCGCATGACGTCGTCGAGGTGGTCTCGCAGTGACTGCCCGGCCTTGCCCTTGATCTGGTCGGCGTGAGCAATGACGCCGTCGAGTCCCGTCGTAGAGGTTGATCCACTTGGCGGCGGTCTTGGGGCCCACGCCCGGAACCCCGGGAGGTTATCGCTGGTCTCCCCCACGAGGGCGGCGAGGTGCGGGTAGCGCTCGGGCGTCACCCCGTAGCGACCCTCAACCTCCGCCGGCGTCATACGGCGCAGCGTGGAGACACCCTTGACCGGGTAGAGCACGGTGCACCGCTCGGTGACGGTCTGGAAGGAGTCCCGGTCTCCGGAACAGAGAAGCACCTCCATCCCCTCCGTCTGGGCAGAGGCCGCCAGGGTGGCCAGGATGTCGTCCGCCTCGTAGCCCGGGGCGGTGAGAGCCTTGACGCCCATGGCTTCCAGGACCTCCTCGATGAGCTCGACCTGCCCGAGGAAGGGCTGTGGCGTCTCATCGCGGGTTCCCTTGTACTCGGCGTACTCCTCGGTGCGAAAGGTGCCTCCCGGCAGGTCGAAGGCAACCGCCACATGCGTGGGTCGCTCGTTCTCCAGGAGCGAGAGGAACATGGAGACGAAGCCGTGGACCGCGTTGGTGGACTGGCCGGTCGATGTCGTGAAGTTGTCGACCGGCAGCGCGTAGAAGGCGCGGAAGGCCATGGAGTGGCCATCGATGAGAAGAAGCCGCTCGGGAACCGGGTCTGAGGGGCTCTGAGGTGTTGGGCTCGTCGCAGGGCTGGTCGCGGTGGTGCTCACCGTGCCAGCCTAGGCCCATGAGCCATCCACAGTCCGACTCGCCCCTCTCCCCCGTCAGCGGAGGAGAGCCCTTCGACTCTCAGGCTTCTCCCGTCTCCCCACCCTCTCCCGTATCCTCTACGCCTCTTGATCCCACCGGTTCCGCACAGTGCGGTAGATCCGGTGAGCCCGTCTCCGCCGAGTCTCCCGTGAAGTCGGAGACGGTCGAGTCCGCAGACTCCTCCAGCTCACCTGCGATCGTGGGGCCGCTGGGTCCCGTGGGCCGCGTCACTGCGGCCTCCTACTCGGTGCGAGCACCGCGGCCGTAGCCTTCCCGGACCCAGCCCGGCGCCCGTACCCCGATCCTCGTCCCGCCGGTTCCGCCGTCTCCGCCTCCTCCGCGCTGCACGCGGTGCTGGAGGACAGTGAGGAGGGAACGCTGATGGACACGCTCGGGATGGAGGTGGTGACCCGCGATCCGGACCGCACTGAGGTCCGGATGCCGGTTGAGAGAGCCCGACAAGTCGTGGGGATCCTTCACGGCGGCGCCACGGCCGCGCTCATCGAGACAGCCGCCTCTGTAGCAGCGTGCGGCGGCGCCCGAAGGCGTCATCCCGGTCGGGGCGGAGCTGACGGTCAGTCATCTGCGTTCCGTGTCCCGGGGCTGGGTGACGGCCACTGCATCCCCATCACCGCGGTCGTCGTACGGTGGTTTACCAGGTGAGCAGTGACTGACGAGGACGAGCGGACAATCGCCGTCGGGGACGCTCCGCAGCCTGTTCACCTGACAGCAGCGGGAAGGACGCGTTCAGTCCTTCTTGCCAGCCCCCACCTGCTCGATGACGGCGTCGGCCACCTCGCGCATGGTCAGACGTCGGTTCATGGAGGTCTTCTGCAGCCACCGGAATGCCTCCGGCTCGCTCAGTCCCATGCGCTCCATGAGCAGGCCCTTGGCCCGATCAACGCGCTTACGGGTCTCAAAACGCTCAGTGAGGTCAGAAATCTCACTTTCCAGAGAGATGATCTCCTCGTGGCGGGACATAGCGATCTCAAGCGCCGGAATGAGGTCCGCCGGGGTGAAGGGCTTGACGACGTAGGCCATGGCACCGGCGGCGCTGGCTCGCTCCACCAGTTCGGTCTGGGGAAAAGGCCGTCAGCATGACGACGGCGCAGTTGTGCTTTTCAAGAATCCTCTCGGCCGCCGTGATGCCGTCCGTCACCGGCATCTTGACATCAAGAACGCACAGGTCAGGCGTGTGTTCGTCGGCCAGATGGACGGCCTCCTCCCCATCTGAGGCCTCAGCGACGACCTCGTACCCGGCGTCGGTGAGGGTCTCGACGATGTCGAGGCGGATGAGGGTCTCGTCCTCAGCGACGAGTACCCGACGGGATCTGGTGGTGCTGGACTCATTGCTCACGGCTGCGATCCTAGTATGATCTCGCTGTTGGCGCCCCCGCAGAGCGGGAACGACACGCCTCCGTAGCCCAATTGGCAGAGGCATCCGACTCAAAATCGGAGTGTTGTGGGTTCGAATCCCACCGGAGGTACCAGCAATCCCCTACCCGACCCCGTCCTAGGACAGACCGGGTCAGATGGAGAACACCCTTGAGCACGACGTGGGTCTCACTGCACGAAGCGGCCAAGGCTGTTCAGCATCCTCGTCGTGTCCTCTATATATCGAGGCGGGCGGTGTCGCGGCTGCAGTGGAGGCGTCCTCGAAGAATCTATACGGGCGTCTGCGTGGACTACGGCCTGCACACTGGGGAATCTGTGCCGAGCGCAACGCGATACTCAACATGATCACCAACGGTAGAGGACACGATTCGGCGTGTTCTGACCATCAGTGCGCGACGGCTGCACCGGTCCGCCTTGTGGAGCGGTCGAGAAATGATGACGCAGCTGATGCCGAGCCGGTTCGGCGCTATCGAGGTGATGATCGACTACGCCGCGGGAAGACGATGACTCTCGCCGACCTGACTCCCCAGTGGTGGCTACGGTCATGAAGCTGTGACCGGAAAGCTCCGCTCCGGCGGGTCCCTACTCACCGATTCCTCAGTGGGGAAGCAGGGTGCCGGAACAGCGTCGTCCTGAACAGGGGCGAGGGGTCTCCCGGCGATAGGCGGGAGACCCTCGACAGTTCGAGGGAGCACGCTCAGACCTTAGTAGTCGACACCGTCTGCACCGACGGTGTGGGACGCGGATCGAGTTAGCGGAGCCCAGAGCGCCCGGAGGGCAACCGGCCGACGATGACGACGGTGTCGCCTGGCTGCGCCAGGTGCTTGTCCTGGAGGATCTCGTCGACCTGAGCCACCATGTCATCGGTGTGCTCAACCTCAGGGAACCTCGTAGCACTGCACGCCCCAGGAGACAGCGAGCTGGTTGCGCGTCTCATGCAGAGGCGTGAAGGCCAGCAGCGGCAAAGGCGAGCGCAGACGCGACAGGCGCCTGGCGGTATCACCCGGACTGGGTGAAGGTCACCAGGTAGGTGACGTCGAGGTGCTCACCCATCTCGGCGGCGCGCGCGGGTCAGGGCCCGCACCGCGCGTCTGCGGGTAGGAGCCCAGGCCGAGATGCGCTCCCCACCGTGCTCCTCGACGTTCTCGATAATGCTGGCCATGGTACGAACAGCCTCGATCGGGGTGAGGCGCCCACGGAGGTCTCTCCGGAGAGCATGACCGCGTCGGCGCCGTCGAGATCGCGTTGGCGCAGTCGGAGGCCCTCGGCGCGGGTGGGGCGCAGGTTCTGGATCGATGGACTCCAGCACCTGGGTGGCCACGATGACTGGCTTGGCCTGACGGCGCGCCAGCTCGATGGCGCGCTTCTGTACCAGCGGGACAGCTTCGAGGGGCATCTCCACACCAAGGTCGCCACGGGCCACCATGATGCCGTCGAAAGTGGAGACGATGTCGAAGGGTTTTCCACCGCCTGGGGGCTTCTCGATCTTGGCGATGACTGGGATGCGAACGCCGACCTCGTCCATGATCTCGTGGACGTCCTTGATGTCGTCGGCATCGCGCACGAAGGACAGCGCAATGAGATCGGCGCCAATCTTGAGCGCCCAGCGCAGGTCCTCGCGGTCCTTCTCGCTGAGGGCAGGAACCGAGACGGCGACACCGGGCAGGTTGATGCCCTTGTTGTTGGAGACGTAGCCGGGCACCTCAACCTTGGTGACGACGTCGGTGTCCGTGACGGCGACGACACGTACCGCGACGTTGCCGTCGTCGATGAGGAGCCGGTCGCCGGGGCGGCAGTCTCCGGGAAGTCCCTTGAAGGTGGTGGAGGCGCGCTTGACGGTGCCGAGGACGTCATCGATGGTGATCGTGAACTCGTCACCCTTGTTGAGCATGACCTTCTGATCATCGACGAATCGGCCCAGACGGATCTTGGGACCCTGGAGGTCCACCAGGACGGCGACGGCGCGACCGGAGGCGGCTGCGGCCTCGCGGATACGGGCGATGACCTCCTCCTGGTCCTCGGCACGGCCGTGGGAGCGGTTGATGCGCGCGACGTTCATGCCGGCGTCCACGAGCGCTTGCACCTGCTCGGGAGAATCAGTGGCGGGTCCGAGGGTACATACGATCTTGGCTCTACGGCATGGGCTCAGGATGCGGGACGCCGGGCCCTGTGCACGAGGACGAATCCCGGCACTCGTCAGGTTGCGACCATCCTCACCAGTTCCATCCACCCGAGAGGCAGGCCGGCTGCCCGAGTGGGTCTCTACGCCTCTACCTCATCGTGAACGGCTGACGCCGCAGCGCCGGATTCCACCGGCGAGGTGCCCTCGGGTGAGTCCTCCTCAGAGGCGTCGTCTTCTTCCGCATCACCTTCTGCGTCTCCAGCCCGGATCGCCTCGATGGCGCCACTCAGAGGGCCGTCGGGAGGCGAGATTGCCAGTCCAATGGCGCCGACGAGGAAGATGACGATGGACGTCCACACGTTCAGGCGCAGGCCGAGAATCGTCTCGGCCTCGTCGATGCGCAGCATCTCGATCCACACCCGGCCCGGCGGTGTAGACCATGAGGTAGATCCACAGCAGCCTGCCTCCGGTGAGCCTGCGGCGGGCCAGCATCCTTCGTCCGATCCACACCAGCAGGGCCGCCCCGGCGAGTTCCACAGGGCCTCGTAGAGGAAGGTCGGGTGGGAACAGGGGTCCCGCGGCGGGATAGAGTGGAGCCGGCAGGCAGGTGGGCGTCATCGATCCGCGAGTCCCCAGGGCAGCGTCGTCGGCGCACCGTAGAGCTCCTGGTTGAACCAGTTTCCCAAGCGGCCGATCGCCTGCGCGACCAGCAGCGCCGGGGCTACGGCGTCGGCCAGAGGGGCCACACGTAGGCCGCGGTGGCGCAGGAGAAGCACTCCGGCCAGGACACCACCTGCGATGCCGCCCCAGATTCCCAGGCCCCCAGCCACGCTGCGGAATCAGTGCCAGGTCACCGTTCGGACCAAAGTAGGCCTCGGGCGAGGACAGGACGTGATAGATCCGGGCCCCGATGATTCCAGCCGGGACGGCCACAATGGCGACGTCGAGAACGACCTCCGGTTCTGCCTCCTCGCGCCCGGTAGCGTCGATCAGACCACCACACGGCCACGAAGACGCCGGTGAGAATGCACAGCGGGCGTACGCCCGATCGGGATGGGACCGATATGCCAGACACTCGAGGACGGGGCTCGGTATGCCGGCGGGTAGCGCTGCCGTGACCGACATCGCAGTGACATCATGGTGGAAAGCGTGGTGACAGGCACTCAGGAGGACCTCTCGATGGGCGGAGGGGATCGGTGCTGGTGGGCGCCGGCGGCGACCAGCTCAGCGACGAACTGCTGGGGATCGGTGGAGCGGATGATGGCCTCGCCGACGAGGACGACATCGGCGCCGCAGCGGGCGAAACCATGACGTCGTGCGGGCCGGACTCCTCCGGCTGCGATCCGCACGACCTGCGTCGGGCAGAACGTCAGTGACCTGACTCGAACAGGCTGCAGTCGACGGCCAGCGTATCAGGATCCCGGGTGTCGATAGCGACGATGCGGGCGCCCGCATCGACCGCATGCCGGCGCCTCACGGCGGGTACTGGCCTCGGACAACGGCGCTCATCCCCAGGGGATGGACTCTTTCAATGAGCCCTTCGAGCACAAGGGTCTCGAGACGGGCATCGAGCATGAGCAGGTCGGCGCCGTGAGCCCGAGCCTCGTGCACCCTGGTAGGGGTGACCACCAGGTCGTTGGCGAGGACGAGAAGATCCACCGCAGGCCTGACGGCATCCAGGTCCTTAGGCGAGCCTCGCGTCGCGCTCGGGCCCCGTGACCACTGAGACGCAGGCGGCACCACCGGCGGCGTAGAAGCAGGCCAGCATCCCGGGATCGCCGACGCCGCTGAGGTCCGCGAAAGTGGCCGTCGGGACGCTTGACCTCCGCGATGACCGTGACCGCGCGGTCGTCGGTCGCGGAAAGCTGGACAGGGCGCTGATGGCGCCGGGGGACCAGGCGCGGAGGACTCTCGCAGACGAGCTAGACAGGACGCAGCGACGCCCGGCGGTCGGCTGCCGCCTTGGCCTCGACCACCATCGCCTCGAACTGAGGTCATCACGCACCTCCTCGATCTCACCTGCAGGCGCTCCGGAGGGCGCCTGTCCAGTATCCATCGTGACGGCCCGGGGCACGTCTGTTGCTAAATCGCTGAAACCGTGCGCTCGACCGAGGGCGGTCAGCCAGGACGCTCCTCCCACGTGCGCGCCCAGATCGCCACCGGCGAGAAGCACGCTGCGCTCGCCGGTGTGGCAGGCGGCTCCGACCTGATCGACCTCGATCAGAAGGGCGTCTCCGTCGCAGTCCAGAGTGGACGCCTTGACGTACTGCGCATGCCCGGGTGTGTCTCTTGCGCCAGTACTCGACGCCGAGACCGCGACCAGAAGGTCACGCCCCTCGGTCGGGGTTCGCCGGAGCGCCTCGTCGTCCATCCAGCCCACCATGAGCACCTCCCGTGAGTCGACTGCTGGACGACAGCGCAGACCAGACCATCGGCGTTGCGCTTGAGACGTGCGGAGATGCGAATCGAGCCACGACCCGTATGCATCAGGTCCCCGTCACCCGGAGGGCCCGACGCGGCCCGGTAGACCCACATTCCGAGGCAGGTTGCGCACGACTGCGAAAACAGCGGGCCACTCCGAAAGGACGCCTTCTCTACCGGTGACGAGCGGCAGCTCGCAGCCCTCAGGCATATGCGAAGCCAACGCAGCACCAGAAGGACCACCAGCGCCTCGAGCACGAGCGCGAAGGGGTTGTGGCCATGCAGCCCACAGGTCGCCGTACATGAGCTCGCGAGTTCGCCCTGGTGCCTCCGCACAAAATTCAGCCGTGGTGCGGTGAAGCGGGGCAGAGAGGTCAGGAAGCCCCGGCGGGCACAGGGCAGAGTCAGTGCACGCAGCACGATGAGGATACCCAGCAAGCGGGGACGACCATCAGAGGCCCAGCCTGATGCGCCTTCCGGTCCTGAGTGCACACCGGAGCGATGGAGCCTCGCCGACGCGCTCGCGCAACCTTCGACCGACATTTCATCAAGAAACACCACCATGAACAGCAGGAATCCAGCACTGATATGCCAGTACCTATAGTACCTGTCACCACTCCAGCGATTGACACCCCTTTATTGGAGGCACCCCTCATCGGCAGCGTGTCCCTTGATTCGACGATCGCTGGTACACCTAGAATGCACCGAGATACATACGGTTGGTGAAGATACTAGCGATGCCGAGCCCGAGCGCCCACCCGCCGGGCGTTGGCCTCATACCGACGCGGATCGTGAGGCGGCCCCCAGTACCGGCCCATATGGGCTGCCGTAAGAAGAGGTGGAGGTAGGGATGCTGCTGGATATGGGGCTGTCCGTAGGTGACACCTGTGGGTCTGCTGGCCAGGCCCCGGATATGGGACTACCTGACCTGGCGCCGCAGAAAGGGGTATGACTGGGCGCCAGGTAATCGGTACTGTAATAACCGTTTTGACCTCCGATGCACCTGATCCGGCAGGAGGCCGCGCCAGACTCAGCAGAGTAGTTGAGAGCCAACAGCTCCTTGATAAAGATCCGCGGTAAAGATTCATGTCGCTCATTATTCCTCCCCTGGGGCGAAGCGCACAACGTAGCCTACACGAGCATGTCACATCTCCGGAAGGACTTCCACACCTCAATGGGAGAACACCCCATGACGACGTCACCCACTAGACACTTCGCCGCGCGACCTCCCTGGGAAGCTTGCGGCGAAGAATGAACCTTGAAGCATCAGGACGACTGGATGGTGTTCATGGTCTCAGTGAACTGCCCGGTAGCAAGTAGATAATCTATTTGGGATCGAAGGCCCGCCTGTGATGCCGGCAATGGACATCCCTTGTTGGTGGCGTCCTTCGTTCGCCTGCATGCCCATATGGCCCGACGCAGTCACAGGGATACCCGGCGTAATGCTGCAGCAGACCGGACTGGCGATCCCCAGGCCGAGGGCCCCAGCCTCCCAGCAGGTTCTTCTCATCCGGGACGAGGGGCCAGATCCACCAGGACCTGCTTCGGCTGCTGATTGTACTGACCTTCGGGTAGGACATGTTGCTCATAGAAGATCTCTCCGTGTAGATGGGGTTCGATGACGTTGATGTCACTGAAGTATAACAGGCTCCACGCAGCACGCAAATCAAACCTTGACACCACCTCGACACGATGACGCCGACAAAACCTCCCTCATCCAT
>BNJV01001779.1_pt1 | contig 91891 bp, 141 predicted proteins | sample 8540591 | NCBI WGS metagenome assembly BNJV01 (sample SAMD00202457, study PRJDB9452) | human saliva metagenome | host: Homo sapiens | reverse complement strand
GGAAAACAAAGCAAGGATGCGGGAAATCTTTAATTCGCTGGTAGAGGGTGGAGACGACTACAAATTAATTTATTGTCACTTGGAGAATTATAACGATGTAGTTGTGGCTAGCGTCACTGTCCACAGCAATTTCATTGTAGGCTATAAGCTCGGAGAAGTTGTTGTGATTCAGGTCAGTCCGGATTTGACGGAATACGGAGAGGCAGAGGTCTTCAACAAGGAAAATGGCGGACAAGTCGCTGCTTCCTGGACAGGGATTTTTGTTCGGTGGCGAAGGAAGGGAAAAATGTATCAGCTTGAGCCGATTACCTATTCGCCCGGAATCAATAGGGGAGCGAAGTATTGTGTGGCGGTAACGCAGTCCAGTGAAGAAGTCTCAGCTTTTCATAAGTTTTGTAAAGCAGGATTTTAAAGCAAATATAAAGAAAAAGAGTATTTGATAAGGCAGGCACTTGCATTTTTGCAGGTGCTTTTTATTTTCTCAAAAAATTGTGATTTAAACAAATTATCGACTAATAGTCGAAAAAGCTTGACAGCCACCTTTTACTGTTTTATCATAAAAACCGACTAATGGTCGAAAATGTTAAATGGAAACAAAAAGCTCAAATATGGAGCCCGGGGCAGATATGAAAAAAATAGGGCGAATATGAAAAAAAGAAGGCAAATAAAAAAATGGAGGCGGATATGAAAAAAAGGGGAACAAAGAAAAACAGGAACTGTTAAAAGCTTGCCTATCGCATGTTCATAGAAAAAGGCTATGAGAATACCAGCATTGACGAGATTGTGGCTAAGGCCGGTATCGCAAAAGGGCACTTACTATTATTATTTTGCAAGCAAAGAAGCAACGCTGGAGGCGGTCATTGAAATGATGATAGAGAAGGAGAGCGCTGTAGCCAAAGAGCTTCTTCAGGCACTGCTTTCCATACCGGAAAAACTGGTTTCGGTTGTAAATGCCTTTCGTCCAGAGAAAGAGGAAGCGGTGATTACGGATGTTCTGGAAAGAAAAGAAAAATATCGTCATGCACGATAAAAATCTGCAAGAAAATTGTAGAGGTGGCGGTTCCGATTCTGGCAGAGATTGTTCAAGAAGGAATAGCACAGGGAATCTTTTCGTGTACGCATATTGAAGAGCGAGTGAAGATGCTCCTTGTTACGAGTCAGCATATGTTCGATTATGGAAATTTTGGTGAAAAAGATGTAGAGGTGTATATCGATATGTTGGAGAAGTCTCTGGGGGCAAAATCCGGAACCATGCAATTTTATCAGCCAGGTCTTAGTAGAGGGGGCAAAGGAATGAGCAAGGGAATGAGTAAAGAACAGAATGAAGTGCAGAATAAAGTGCAGAATAAAGTGCAGAACAAAGAACAGAATGAAGGGCTGAATAAAGAACAGTTCATGCAGGATAAAGATGAATATCGATATAGACCGTGGTTATTCTTTCTCTGTGCATATTTTTTTCACATGGATCTTCTGGATACCGGGCAATCTTTGTTTCTGAAAATAAGGGAGCGTTATTGATGCTGCTGGGGCTCCTTGCACCGGCTGTGGTCTCCACTGTATTTGTGCTTGTATCCGGATGTGAAGACTTGAAGAGATCTTAAAGGAAAAGATTATAGGCTTTTATAAAGTAAAGTGGATGAATGTATTTTTGGGCAGTGGTTATTTATGCACTGATTATTGTTTTTTTCTATACTTTTATCCCTTTTGTTCGGACAATCCCTAAAGCAGTTTTCCTTTACAGAAGATTTTTTTCCTTTACCGGAGTGGGAATAGGATCTGCTTTTGTGACCATTACGCTGGCTTCGATTATTGAAGAAGTAGGTTGGAAGGGATATTGCGAAGACTCCATAGGGCAATATATGGACTGGTTTATTGAATCCCTGATTTTTGGAATATTATGGTCATTCTGGCATTTTCCCCTGCTCTTTATTGAGGGGACATATCAGGCAGGGCTTATGGTTAATCCCTTGTTTGTCATTAATTTCTTCGTGGGTGCCATACTTATGGGATATATCATCACATGGGTGTATCTGGTCAGCGACCGCTCCATTCTGGCCTGCATGGTTTTCCATCTGTTTGTAAACTTTATGCAGGAAAAAAATCGCGATGACGGCGGAGACAAAGTGTGTGGAAACCATTGTTATTTTCATCGTGACGGCGATTATTGTATTGCTGAATAAGAAAATGTTTTTTGGAACGGAGCACGTTGGAAGACTCTTGAAAACACGATTTGGGGAGGGAAATTAAGATGAGTTCCGGAATGAAAAAGTTCCTCCTTCTGTGGATGGGGGAGCTCATATCGTCTATAGGTGGCGGACTCACTTCTTTTTGGTCTTGGGGTTTATGTCTTTCAAAAAACAGGCAGTGCGGCAGGAATGGCCTTGGTGACTTTACTTGGATTTCTGCCTACCCTTCTTTTCACTGTTCCGGCAGGAGTGTTGGCTGACCGTTATGATAGAAGAGTTCTGATGATGATTGGAGACGGTTTGTTCAGGACTTGGCATCCTTTACATTTTCCTCTGCATGATACGTGGGGGAGCAAATCTTGTTCAGATTTGTATAGGCGTGTTCATCAGTGCCATATTTTCCTCTCTTTTAGATCCTTCTTACAGAGCAACGATAACAGATCTATTATCCAAAGAGGAGTTTTCCAAAGCCTCCGGATTAGTGTCTTTGGCAGGAAGTGCCAGATATCTGTTCTCGCCCGTTATAGCAGGCCTATTGCTGGCATATCATGACATTTCCCTGTTGCTGCTCATTGATGTATCTACCTTCTTTGTTACGATTACAACGACCTTTATTGTAAGGCGAGGAATAAAAGCAAAACAGCCCACAGAGAAGCAGTCCTTTTTGGAAAGCATGAAAGAAGGCTGGAGAGCAATCCACATAGAGAAAGGCGTTTTTGTGCTTGTCCTGTGTTCTTCTCTGATTACCCTGTTTCTTGGGACTTTGCAAATTCTTGTTGAGCCGATGATCCTTTCTTTTGCGGATTCCAAAGTGCTCGGGCATTGTAGAAACCCTATGTGCAAGTGGAATGCTTGTATCAGGGAATACTTCTCGGAGGTTTCGGCATTAAGAAAGAATATGGAAAAGTTCTTCAAATCTCCTTTTTTTATGGCGGGAATCTTTATGATTGGTATGTCAATATTTGAAAATCTGGTCAGCATCAGTATATTTGGTTTCTTTTTCTTTGCTACCTTGCCTCTTTTGCAACAACTGCATGGATTATCTTTGCAGGACAAATATACCGGATGCTTTGCAGGGTAGAGCTTGGGGATTTATAGGCTTTTCTCTCTCAGATGGGATATGTTCTTGCCTATGCAGTTTCCGGCTTAGCCGCAGATGGTCTCGGTAGTCTGAGCGGAAATGGGTGTCGGGACGGGGAGCTGCTATTATGATCGGGATTTCGGGTATCTTGCTTTCCCTTGTGGCAGTCACACTCCTTCGTTTTCCGGCTATCAAAGAACTGGAAAAGAGAACGGAATAGAGGAATCGGAGTGTGTAATGGTAATGTGTAATTTACGGAAGCTAAAGGCAATCTATGAATTTAAGGAGGCTAAGTCCATGCATCAGAAAAAAATGAATCTTTTCCTGCGTGTGCTGTTTATCATTCTTATCATAGCGATATCCGGTGCGGCAATCCTGCAGATTTTCGCACCGGAATATATGGGAAGGCACGCCGCGTATGGCATTTCTACAGGATGGCAGAGAGAAATCGGCTTTTGGAATATTGCCGTTTTAGTCATATTGATTACGGCATATAGGCACTACAATTGGACCTATCTAAAGTCCATTTTACTTGCTCTGATCCTTGGAGGAATCGGTATCGGAAGCAATCATTTTGTCCATTATCTTAAGATGCATCAAATGGTAAATTTGATTGGTGCTGTGGAGAAATTATCTTCTGGTTCTTGCCTGGATGATCGGATGGAAAAATAGAAGAAAGGAGGCAGAATTTATGAGAATATGCGTAGTAGGCCTTGGCGTCATAGGCACAACGTACGGGATATGTGTTCCAAAAAAGCCGGGCATCAAGTCGAACATTTGCTGAGAGAGAAAAAAATCGAAAGGCACCGGAAAGTCTAAATATCAGTTTATTAGATGGACGCTATAACAAAAAAAGGAGAAGAAAAAGCGGATCAATACAAAGGTGAACCTTGCCGAGTCGAATGCAGAGTATGATTTTTATTATTTTGAGCGTGGCAAGCGGAAAAATAAAGGATGCTATAGCGACGCTTTCACAAAACCATATTACAGGAAGCTTGATTTTGTTTTTGTAACTTTTTGGAATAGTCGGGAAGAGATTGATGAAATAGTGGGTGCTTATCCTTATATTATCGGCTTCCCTACTGCCGGCGGACAGCTTTGCAGGGAAATGACTTTGGATTGTGTTCTCTTTGACCACATCATGCTGGAAAAGTGAGGGAAAAAGCAGGGATTTCCAATTACAAAGCTTTTAACAGCTCTTCTCGCTTCTGCGAATTTGAAAAACGGAGATTCCTCACGACATGGTGGAATGGATATGGCTTCATATGGCTATCAATGCAGGTGTCACCTCTTCTGCTGCCCGGGAAGGGAAAAATTGAACATCCGGCGCAGCTTGCTCTTAACCTGATGAAGGATGCACATGCCCTGTCTATTACAGTAAAGGCAATAAGAGAAACCATTCAGGTGGTCAAGGCAAGAGGCGTAGACTTAGGCTTCTATAAAAATGAACTTCTCCCGTATAGGATTCCGGCTACCTTTGCAGGAATTCTTATGAAACGAATGTTCAAAATGAATGAACTTACCCGAAGAATCATGACTTTACATAGTGATGTAGGGGGATATGCTATATGGGTGCAAATGTGTTTATGAGACCGGGAAGTTAAAAGCATCTCGAACTGCCGATATTTTACTCTACTATGGATAAAATCTTGGCATGATTTTTGATTGACTTTAGGGATTGGCTTTTTAACATTTGTTTTTAACATTGGTGTTGGCTTCTACTATTTGGAGAATCCCTAAGCACTTATCCGCTTCAAATATTTTTTTCAATGTCTCTTGAATGCTGTCCAGAGAATCCACCATTCCCCGAGTCAATCCATTTGAAAAAGCACATTCCAGATAGCTCCTACATTGAAGGCAATGAGGGTAGTCCGGCTCCAGTTCTCCCATAAGCTTTGCAAAGGGATTGCTGCTCATATCCTCTGTTTTACTGTATTCCGGAAGAAATTCATTTCAAAGCGAATCAGGAGCAGATACAGCATTTTATTTTTGTGCAGTAAGGAAAGAAAGTCTTTATTTTTTTATCGCAAAAGGAGAAGATCACGGAGAGTGGATTGGTAATAGTATCAACCTTTCCGATCGTATCCACAGAGATAGCTCATCAGGATTTTTAGTGCCAGCACGATTTTTTTCTTCATTTGCCCGGGAAAGCGCCTCTGTATATTCCCCTGATTAATTCGTTCAGAATGGACTCCAGTACATCGTCCTTGGAGCGAAAAATTCAGGTAAAAGGTTTTTTTCTTGCAAGGCTTGTTTCCATAATAATCTGCTTTTACGGAAATTTCTGCATAGGGATACTCTTGCATTAGCTTTGAGCAGAGCATTGGAAATTTCCTGCCTTGACCGTACAGCGGATGGATTTTGGCTTTTTCTTTCATAGCATATTCTCCTAAAAATACACAGAAAGCAAAGATTGTGTATCTTTTTTTGAAATGATTTACTTTCCTTCAATGCTACAGTACCATGCCCTAGTAAGATACACAAGTGAGTAGTTTTGGAGGAGAAAATGCAAGTTTTAATCATCAATGGGAGCCCGAGAAAAATCGGAGTAACGGCAGCAGTGCTTCATAGGATTGAAGAAAATCTTCGGGGAGCAGGTATAGAAGTGCTATTTTACAATCTGGGGGAAATGAAAATGTCCCATTGTACCGGATGTAACTATTGCTATAGAACAGGACATTGCTGTATGGAGGATGATGCAGAGCTACTCTCCAAAAGAATTGAAGAGGTGGACGGAATCGTTTTGGGTTCTCCAACTTACGCAAGTAATGTATCCGGATTAATGAAAGATTTTATCGATCGAGGACATTTTGTGATTGAACAACTGCTTCATACAAAAAGTACTGTATTGCGGTGGCAAGCGGGGAAAAATTACGGAAGTCAAGATACTTTGAAAGTTCTGAAGAATCTTGTGTTATTTTCCGGAGGAAGATTGAGCGGACAGCTTCAGATTCAAGTCTTCCTTTAACGATACTTGAAGGGAATGTTGAGAAAGGGACAAAGACAGATTGATCAAGTTTCGCAAAAGCTTAATCAGGGGCAATGAGGGAAAACAAAATTATCCTTTTCAAAGCATAGTTCATTTTTTTATTTTTCCATCTGGGAATCAAGCCCTTTGTAAAGAAAAAAAGGCACGTTATATCAAGGGGTTAGGGAAAGATGGAGCAAGTTGGGAATTACCTGAATAAAGGAGATTTTTTTGTATTGGATGCAGAGAATCTATAAAAAAATATTTGACAAAAAGCAAAAATCCCTTTATAATTGGAACGGCGTCAGTTACAAAAAGGAACTAATTGACATTTTTTTAGTAACTTTACGACAAGTACATATGGAAAGGAGTCAGCAGATGTCCAAGCAAAAAAATCAATCTTTTTGTAGGTTCTATTGGAGCGTTTATCGGTATTTTTTTGTTTTTTTATTGCTTACATTCCCCCAGATTTTCGCAAACTTGCAGGGAGACAAAGCTCAACCTTTTTCAGCCTCTATTTGCAGCAATTTCTTGCCTGATTTGGGTTATTTACGGATGGACAAAGGAACCGAAAAAAAGGACTGGATTCTCATTATTCCTAACTCTGCGGGGAGTAATTTTAGGGAGGATTAACCTTCCTTACTGCATTATAAATCCATGTAATGGCTATAAGAGCCGGCGACTTCGTTAGGAAGTTTGCCGGTTTTTTTATTACTTGCCATTCCGGTGGAATTAGTTTAAATAAGGGAAGAAGCTGAATATAGAGAAGAATGCAGACTCAACCGGTGGTAGAATCAATAGAACTCAACTGCCGGTTCCTGTCATTTTCCGGCGGTTTCCTGTAAGCTTATGCCGTGAAAGGAGGTGTCCGATATGGATCAAATCAAAATCGGAAAATTTATAGCATCTTGCAGAAAGGAAGAGGGTATGACCCAGGCGGAGCTTGCGGAAAAGCTTGGTATCAGTGACCGGGCGGTATCCAAATGGGAAACCGGAAAGTCTATGCCGGATTCCGGAATCATGCTGGAGCTTTGTGGATTTCTGAAAATCAACGTAAACGAACTCCTGTCGGGCGAAAGAATCATGGCAGAATTCTATAGTAAACAAGTAGAAGAGAACCTTCTCGCAATGAGACGAGAAGTGGAGGAAAGGGACAGGAGAGCCCTTAAGCTGGAATACTGGCTGGGATTCTCGACAGTGCTCTCCGGATCGGTCTTAATCCTTTTGGCATCCTTCCTGGTGATGCCTTTCTGGCTGAGAATGGTACTCTCCGCCTTTGCCCTTATGATGATTTTACTGGTAAGCTTTATCGCAGTTGGTATTGAACAGAAAGCCGGGATACTATGAATGCGGGTGTTGTCATCATCGCTATGTGCCCTCCTACAGTAAGGTCATTCTATCCATGCATAGGGTCGGGCAAGATATATGAAATGCCCTGTATGCGGAAAACGAAGCTGGCAGAAAAAAAGGTATTGGGAGAAGAATAAAAATCATGTGTGGTTTATAGAAATGCTGTTAACAGCGCAGTAATTCTTCTACTAAAAGTTATTATCTCATTTTGATTTTTCTGTCTATGCATAAAAATGCCGTTTACGGCAAAAAAATATGAAATGAATCTCTTGCGAATTTTCCGAATAATGAGTACAATATTTCATAAAAAGTGCCGTTTGCGGCAAAAAAATATAAAATGGAGATCAAGATGGAAATCAATGGAGAAATCAATAGAGAGGTGTATCTTAATCGACTTATTGTCAGAAAACACAATGGCTTCATTAAAGTGATTACCGGAATCAGACGCTGCGGGAAGTCGTATTTGCTGAATACTTTATTTTATAAGCATTTACTTTCGGAAGGGCGTAGAAGAGAGTCATATTATCCGATTCGCCTTTGATACAGCAGAAGATTTATTAAAGATTGGAGAAGATCCCATCGTACTGGATAATGAAAAAGAAGAGCGCAAGGTGGATCCCTCCCGATTTATTACCTGGCTGATGCCACAGATTCGTGGTGAAGGGATGTACTACCTTTTGCTGGACGAGGTGCAGAAGCTGGGAGCCTTTGAGTCAGTGCTGAACGGATTCCTTCGGAAGCAAAATGTTGATGTTTACGTAACAGGCAGTAATTCCAAGTTTCTGTCAAAAGATATTATAACTGAATTTGAGGGAAGAGGGGATGAAGTGCATGTGCTGCCTTTATCTTTTTCCGAATACTATGCATTCAAAGAGGGAGATAAAAGCGAAGCCTATGATGATTACTCCGTTTACGGAGGGCTTCCGGCGGTTGCCCTGATGAGTACGGAAGAGCAGAAAAGCAATTATTTGATATCCCAAATGAAGAACGTTTATCTTCGGGATATCGTGGCCAGATATTCGGTACAGGATGAAAACGCCTTGGGAGAAGTAATTGACGTCATTGCCTCCGGCATTTCCACCCTTACCAATCCAAGGAAAATTGCCGCAACGATGAATTCTGTTCATGGGACAAACATCAGTGATGCAACAGTGGATAAGTACATCACCTATGGGGAAGAAGCGTTTATGCTTACTCGGGTAAAAAGATATAATGTGAAAGGGCGAAAGTATATCGGAACCCCTTATAAAATCTATTTTGAAGACCTGGGCCTTCGCAATGCCCGACTGTCATTTCGGCAGATTGAAGAAACCCATATCATGGAGAATATCATTTACAATGAATTGCGATACAGGGGCTATCAGGTAGATGTGGGAACCGTGGAATCCAGGGAGAGGGATGCAAATGGGAAAGAGATTCGGGTGCAGAGGGAAATCGATTTCATTGCTACATTAGGAAGTAAGAAGTATTATATTCAGTCTGCCTATGCCATTCCCGGATAAGGAAAAGTATGAGCAGGAATGCAAATCCTTTTGAGCGCACCATGGATTCCTTTAAGAAAATCATTATCGTAGAAAAAAGTATGAAGCCTCGCTATGACGAAAACGGATATCTGATGATGGGAGTTAAGGAATTTTTATTGGATGAGAATAGCTTGCTGATTTAATTCATGAAGAGTATCGTGTGTAAAGCCCACGATACTTTTTTTATGAGTATTAAACTCGAAAAATAAAGGAGGAATTCCACCGGAATTTTTTTCGAGTTTGTTTGCTTTGAAGCAGATTGACTAGTAGCTATATGCCCGATTAAAATAATGCGCAATAGCAGGATGATAAAAAGCTAAATGCTCGAATGAAAAAGCCAAATACTCGGGCGAACAGATTGGATTAGGGTCGGAAAATTTAATCAATGATTTAAAACATGAAGGGTTTGATTTTTGAAAGCCTACCCAAAACACAGAGGCAGATAACGAAAATAGTGAGGAATGATATGTCCGCTTTAAAGCTAAGTCTTATACAAAAACTACAAGCCGGAAAAAGTATATACCTATGTTTACAGCACAGGTTTTCTTTCTCCTGCGTGTCCGGAGCAGAGTGCGAGCGCTCTCCTCTTAACAAGGAAGGAAGAAGTTCCTAGAGCCTACTCTGTTCTTGTCCTGTCCGAAACCGGCATACAGGAAATAGAGCTTGGAGAGGACTTTCTGGACCGGGGAAAATGATTCGCTGCTTTTTCATTTGGAAACGACTTCAGAGGTAATCAAAGCAAAGAAAGAAATTGTTTATTTTACCGGAGATTTTTCTTCGCCGGAAATCATCCCGATTAAGAATGGATTTTTGCCCTTTAGCAAAGTGCTGCCGGACAATGCAAGAGAGCGGTATTTTCAGACTGTTTCAGAGGGAAGGCTGATTCCCGTCTGCTTTGAAAAGGAAGTGTATTACGGTCTGTCCCGCTGTTTTGCCCTTTTAGACTTTGACCCTGGAAAAAAAGAAGCCAAGTGGAAATGCTTTTCAGAAATAGAGAAAAATGCCTTTACGCACCATGATGACAGGACGAAGGATGCTCCGAAAATCGACAGTTTAAAAAATGCTAAATGATGCACTTTATGCCTATACTTCGGGAGAAAGCACAGGTTCAGTGAATAAATGGGGAATGGACTATTATGCTTTGGCAAAAATCTCCTCCGAGGGCAAGGTAAAAGAAAAGCTTTTGGAGTCGGAACAGTTGAAAACGGGAGGAAAAAAGTCCGGGGTAAATGGAACTTTCACGCATTCGGACTATCTAATTCTCACACCGCTTTTTAACAATGACGATTGGAAGGAAAGCAGAAACTCTTTTCCTTAGTAAAGAGAGTATCTGGATATTACTATGCCAAGAGGCATGACAAAGCATAGCTTACACAATATTTGCGGAGAGCTTTGTCTCACCGCTCTGTATGATAGAGGACTGAAAGAAATCGGGCTTTGCAAGATAGAAGGGATAGAGTAGAGAGAATAAAATCCAAAAAGGAAGAGTCTTTATGTAGGATTGGTCTGAAAATGGGGGATCTAAACTCGCCCTATATTTAGACCTGTCCTGCATAGAAAAGCCTATTGATTTTTATTCCCCCTTCTCCTCCTTCTTCCTATATGCTTCCCATGCTTTTTTGTAAAAGATCCGCATGGATTCCCGACAATCATCCGGAGAAAGAATCACTGCCTCTTTTCCGAAGCGATGGAAATATTCTTCCAACTGTGTTTTTGGCCAGTTAAAATAAAGAGTATTTCCTTCTTTTTAATACATCCGGCCTGTTTTTAGTAATGAAATGAAAACTTTTTGCGGCCCTTTTTCCGTTAAGCGGACTTCGGCTTCAATTCCTTTGGATGTGGATTGAGGACTTCTTCTGGCAATTTCCTGGAGCTCCAGTTTTCGGCTTTCATTCGGAATGAATTTATCGGAAGAGCTATATAAGGCACGAATTCTTGAGATACGGAAGGATCTGGGTATGCCGGTTTCGTTGTCTAAGCAAAGAAGATAATTACACTGCTCCTCTTTGGATGCGGCAATACAATAGGTTGAACCGTAAAAATTACTTTTGGAGCGGAAGTGGAAGTAAAACGGATAATACTATTTTTCGAATGGCAGTGTTTAACTCCTCAAAGATATCCTGAAAGAGAATTCTCTCACGGTCTTTTCTGGAAATAGATAGGGTAGGGAGCTGAAAAAAAGTCATTAAGATACTGGGAGAGAGAAACCCGAGAGAGCATATTATTTTCAATAGAGATGCATGATGTCCAAAGAGCGTCCGCTGACCGTTAAGGTGATGGCAGCGTTTCGCTCACTCTTGATTCGTATTTCGCATATAGCTGTTCATGATTTTTATCCGCGATGGCATCGGCGTCCTCGGGAAATCGAGGAAAAATGCACTAAGGTCGGACAAAAATAGTATCGAGGAGCCTTTCCTTTGTTTTCACGATATTCATCAAAAATATTGGAGTAAAAGCTCCTTTAAAAATCCATTCAGATTCACCGAGCCGTCCTTCTTATAAAAATCAAAAGAGCTCCGCATCATTCAAAAGGCGTAATCGCATCTCTTCCGGAATATATATTTTTGTACTTCTCTGTCATGATTTCCTCCTTTTTGAAAAATCTTGATTTTCAGAGGGATATACGCTTGACCTACTTTTTGCATATCTCTATTTTCTATTTTTAAAAACCCTATCAAAATTTCTCCATCTAGAATTTTCCTGCATAATCCCCCATAATGGGCTTGCTAATATCATAATAATAACGAAATTACAGTGCTTATACAATGAATTTGGGGTTGAAAAATATTTATAATCCTCAGCTTTTTATCTCCTGAAAAACGGTATATCATAAAGGCACGAAAGACACATACAGCAAACAAGTGTATTTGAATTTGGATTAAATGCGGATGGTTCATCCTGTGTCTTGTATGTCTTAGTGGATTTCACTAAGTATAACTTAAAACAGTCGGAAAGATACTAACAGCAAAAATATATGGATACTGGCTGAGATAGTCGGCGCGAGGGCTAATGTCCCGGGCGCTTCGGGGATGCAACACTCCCCTGCTGGAAGAGGCAACTGCCCTTACCTTATAAAAGTATCTTGTGGCTGTTTCTTTTTAGAAGGAGGTAGGAGCAATGTTTTTAGAGGAATTAAGAAAAGAAGGAATCTGACATATACGGAGAATGGCGCTCTTACCAACAGGGAGTACGAACTCTTATTGTTTGGATCTTTTTTTGCTACCATTGGGGCTCTACGAAATGCAGAAGACAATGAAATCATTTCCCGATTTATCAAGGCCTATACGGAAGACAGAAATATGGCGATGAAGATTCTTTTTCTTCGCAAAGGGATATCCGAGGAGGACTTGGGGAGAAGAAGTGTTTCGGTCTATACTAAAGTGGCTATCTCTTCATGAGGCGGATTCCTTCGGAAGAATATTGCAAATGTTCCCAGGTACAGGAAGATTCGATGACCTGCTTTCTCTTCTGGACGGACCTTGCGAAAAAGGATATGCTTAGCTTCATAAAAGAACAGTTGGAAAAGGATCTTTCTGCCCTGAAAACCGGAGAGAGTGTCTCTTTACTGGCCAAATGGCTTCCTTCCGTGAATACCAGCAATAAAGATAGCGTTAAAAAGTGCTAAGAAACTTGCAAAAAGCTTTGGGATTTAGCGATGCAGAGTATCGTAAAGTCCTTGTTTCACTGCGGGCAGAAATAAAGTTGATGGAGAATTATCTTCGGGAGAAGGATTATCCTTTTCCTATGAGAGCAGCCTTCTAAAAGCCTTGTATAAGTATAGACTGGCTTTTCTCAGAAATGACAGGGAGAGATACTCTGCCTTTTTGGATAAGGCGGAAAGTAATCCTTCTGTAATGAATACGGGAACCTTGACGCCCTGTGATATCGCAGCATCCATTATTCATCAAAAATATAGTGGAAGCGGAAATCACGGAAGAAGAACGCCGTTCGATGGACGTCACCTGGAAGGCACTTCCCGACTATACAGGGGCGGAAAAATGCTCTTGCTGTAGTGGACGGATCCGGTTCCATGTATTGTAACTGGGGATCCGGATACATGCCGGCAGCAGTGGCACAGATCTTTGGGGATTTATTTTTGCGGAGCACAACAAGGGCTGTTTCCATAATCATTTTATTACCTTTTCTGAAAATCCGAGATTGGTGGAAGTGCAAGGGCGGGATATTGTGGATAAACTTACGTACTGCATGAGTTTCAATGAGTGTGCCAATACGGATTTACAGAGAACTTTCGACTTAATTCTGAAGACGGCCATTCAAAAATAAGGCAAAGCAGGAGGAACTCCCCGGAAAAAAACTCTATATCATTTCGGACATGGAATTCGACTATTGTGCAAACCATGCGGAAATGACGAATTTTTAAGTGCGCAAAAAGAAGTTTGCAAAAGTATGGCTACAAGCTTCCGCAAATTGTATTTTTGGAATGTGGAAAGTAGAAACCCGCAACAGCCAGTTACGAAAAATGAGCAGGGAGTTGCCTTGGTGTCCGGCGCTTCTCCACAGATTTTTCCATGCTTTCCGAGGGATTTTAGATCCCTATTCCTTTATGCTGGAAACACTATCTTCCGAACGCTACCAAAGGATTTGTGCGTAGGGAGGGAGAAATGTATGTTTAATATAGAGGAAAAGGTCAATAAGGCAGTTTGTTTTGCATCAGTGGTGGAGGACTGCGCCATTCAACAAATAAAAAGAATGTGTGACTACGACTTCACAGCCGGGAGTCAAATTCGTATTATGCCGGATGTGCATGCCGGGAAGGGGTGCACGATTGGGACGACAATGACGGTTCACGATAAAGCGGTTCCAAATATTGTGGGTGTAGACATTGGCTGCGGAATGTATACGATTAATTTGGGGAAGATGGAAATAGACTTAGAAAGATTGGATGAGGCTGCGCACTTTATTCCGTCCGGAATGAGCGTATGGGATAGAGAACGGGAAGAGTTTGACTTAGAGGCATTTCACTGTTACGGGCAGCTTAAAAATCCAAATCGTCTTCGGAAAAGTCTGGGAACTCTTGGAGGAGGAAATCATTTTATCGAAGTGGATATTTCGAAAGACGGAACGAAATATCTTGTTATTCATAGCGGAAGTCGAAATCTCGGGAAGCAGGTAGCGGAACTGTATCAGAAAATCGCTATTGAACAGCATAAAGGAGTCACAGACATTCCCGAGGACTTATGTTACCTATACGGAGAGACTTTACAAGACTATCTCCATGACGTTGAACTATGCCAGCATTTTGCAAGAAGAAATCGGGAGATTATGGCGAAGATTATTTTCGAAAAATGCAATTTATGTGGAACAGATGCTTTTCATACTGTACATAATTATATTGATTCAGGAGAAATGATTCTTCGAAAAAGGCGCTATAGCAGCGCATGCAGGGAGAAAAAGTTCTTATTCCTATCAATATGCGAGATGGAAGCATTCTGGCTCTTGGAAAGGGAAATCCGGAATGGAATTATTCCGCACCGCATGGGGCAGGACAGGTTATGTCCAGAACTAAGGCGCAAAATGAGCTCAGCATGAAAGAATCACGGGAAAGCATGAAGGGATTTACTCAAGCTCTATCAATCAAGAGACCCTTGGATGAAGCGCCCATGGCCTATAGAGTCTTTGGAGGATATATTAAATGTCTTGGAAGATACGGTGGATATTATCGAGGGTGTTGAAACCGATATACAATTTTTAAAGGCATCTGAATAAGAAGATGAATAAGAAGAGGATTTGTGCGTAGAGAAAATACAAAAAGCGAAATTGCTGAAAACAGTATTTTTCCGCTTTGATTCACTAACAGTCTTGCTCGTAAAGCGTGCGATATCTCGTTCTTAATGAGTGCCGCTTGTAAAGTGTACAGGGATTTAGGCTTTTTCATTTAGAACATCTCTGCAAGCTCTCTCCTTTAAAGCCACCACGGTTTTTATCTGCCGGGCGGTTTTTCCATGTCCCATTTTTCCATGCCTTCTTATCCTTAGGAGGGGCAAAATAAAAGCCAAGTCGCTTTTTACTACGAGATAAATCCGGTCGCCGTTTAAGGAAAAAGCCTAATCCGGAAGAAATTTGTCTATCAAAGCGGGAAATCATGGATGGCGTCAGGAACTTGTTCATCAGTGCAGAAGATATTGTAATGCTCATTATGGGTAATATCTTCTACATCGATTTTTCTCCGTCACGGGCAGGAAAATGCCCTCCATTTGTTTCTTTCCCCACACTTTCTCCGTGGGAACGATTCTTAGTTGTCCTTCAAAATGAGAGTGATACTGCAAAGTATAAACTTGTCCCTTGAATTCGTATAAACCTTTTCGGTCTTTTTCCCTTTTGGGGAGAGTAAGCATATAAGCCGGGTGATTTTCAGTCCATTTTGCTCACTGCAAATCCAGTAAGCCGTAGGGGAAATAATAAGAAAAAAATCGGTACAGCTTTCTGAAAGGCATGAAGAGGAAGCGCTTCATTTCGGCAAATTCTGCATCGGGAAAAAAGAATATTAATCATTGGAGGAAGTATCCGATTCAGATAAGTTTCCTCTGTTTCAGGCAGTTTTATGATTTTAAAGATAAGGCTACAAAGTACCGCTAAAATGAACGCGCCGACGATACCCAGGAATGAAGCAATCACTATCCCGAAAACAATCTTTTGATAAAAGCAGAAATGTGCTGAGGGGGAGGATAGACTGCTCCTTAAGCGTTATAAGAATCGGCAAAACAAAAACACATAAGAACAAAAGCCCGGAGAACAATACAAAAAAAGGCACCATAGGGTTGTCTTTGTAGTAAAAACTTCTCTTCATTGCTTTTCGAGCCTTTTTGAATTTTGGAGACCTCCAAAGTTCTCTAAGCTTTTGCCGTTCTTCTTTCGTTAATTCCATTTACTGCATCCTTGCTTCCTTCTTATATTTGGGTTTTATTGAAACTTTTTAAGTATAACATAAAGGAGCGACTTTTTGATGCCAGTGATGAAAGAATTTATATAAGGCTAAACAGTTTTTATCAAGTCTTTTGTGTTATGATATTTTCACAAAAGCTTTATAGGAGTGTGATTTATGCAAGTGACCATCAAAGATGATTTTGACTTAGAGAAAATTATTGATAGCGGACAGTGCTTTCGGGAAAATGTCTGGAAGACGGAAGCTATCGTTTTATCTCCGGAGATTCCGCCATTTACCTTCGTCCGAAAGGGGAGAGCGCGGAGTGTATACGGTGTCCTGTGATCAGAAAAGCTGGGAAACAATCTGGTTTCCCTTTTTTGATTTGGAAAGATGCTATAGCGAAATTGCTGTTTCAGAAAGCGGAAAGCATGAATTCGTGGATCAGGCCATTGCCCATGGTCGTGAGTGCAGCTCCTGCGACAAGACCCTTGGAAATGCTTTTAACCTTTATCATTTCACAACGGAAAAGTATTCCCGCCATTATCAAATCCGTGGAAGCACTCTCGGAAAAAAATATGGCCATGATATTGTTACTGAACAGGAAAGGCTGAAGGCATTTCCCTCTCCGGAAGAAATGAAAGATGCTACGGAGGAAGAGTTGGCAGCCTGTGGTCTTGGCTATAGGGTGAAGTATATTTTGGACGCAATAAAAAAAGGTCAATAGTGGAGAGCTAAACCTCCAAGCCATCGCAGAGCTTCCGGATGATACATTGCTGGAAAAAGCTTCAGACCGTCATGGGGGTAGGCATAAAGGTGGCAAACTGCATCGCCCTATTTGCCTACGGAAGAACCGCCTGCGTTCCGGTGGATGTCTGGATTTTCCGCGCCATTGAGAAGGAATGTGGCGGAGTATCTCCATTTTTCCTTGTATGGGGGAAAATGCTAGGGATTATTCAGCAATATTTTTTTATTATGAGAGAGGGGTAATCGGGCGTAAAGATGGATGAAAAATGAATGAGTGCTGAACAAAAATCCACTTTATACCATTGCAACTGCTTTAGTCTTTATTGAAAATATTTCCGTAAGTTGCATTGCTGTTTGGGTCATAGCTTTTTATTCGCCATGACAATTTCTTCAATATTCCATTTCTTCAAGCTGATATATTCTTCGGTGGATCAAAGATAATTAAGTTGCTTTGAATAGCCAAATAAATATGATTACCTGTTAAGAAGAAACTTAATCCTCTAGGAACTTGTTTGTCAAACCGAGGGCAAGCATTGCCGGTGTTAGGAAATTTCGTGCTGCTTCTATGTTAGAACAGTAGATGTCATAATTTTCGTTGTGAGGAATATCTTTCACATCAATTTTTATCTCTCCTTCGCAGGGGGCAAAATACCCTCTATTTCTTCCTTTTCTCCAACAGTTTATCTGAGGGAATAACTCGTAGTTGTCCGTCAAAATAGGAAGAATAGTTAAAGGAAAAAATCTGTCCTTTAAATTCGTATGCGTGAGTGCCAACTGTCTTCTTTTTGGACTGTAGGCATATAAGTCTGTGATTTGTAGATTATTTTGATGCTGCAATTTAAGTAAACCGGACTGGAGATAATATGAATAATTTGGTAGAGCTTTTTAAGTTTTTAGTGGGAAGTTTTTCTTCATTAAAATTCCGAGTAGGGAAGAAGGATATTTATCGTTGGAGGAAGTGAACGTTTTAAATATATTTCTCTTGGACTAAACTTCTTTAGTTGTTTTTCAATAAACTTGGTGATAAGCAGTATGATAGCTCCCCAAGCGGCTATAGCCAGAACGATAATAGGTATCACGAAGAGTATACTGATACCGAACCATGTTGAATCATCAAAAATGAGCAATTAATTCATATAAGCTATATGCAGATAGGACGCTGAAACAATATAAAATACATGCAAAAATAAGTAAAACAAAATATAAAAATAGATGGAAGAGAAGTGATTTATAGATGCATATCTTCAAGATATTCCAGTCCTTTTTAAATTGTGGGTTCTCCTGAAGTTCTTTGAGTTTTTGTCGTTCTTCTTTACTCAAGTCAATTTTGGTTCATATCTCCCTTTCTGAAGTCTTATCGAAAGATAAGTTTTTCAATTGTCGGATAGTCCTTTTATCGAGGTTGTTCAACATGATTTCTACTAAGTATATTTTTGAAGATTTTTATGTTTTAAGTATAGCATGGGATGCGTTGTACATTGAAGAAAAAGAACAAAAATTTATTAATATTGTACATCTTAGGGAAAAAGTCATATACAGAATGATAGACGAATTAAACATAGCCATGGTAGAATAAAAACAGTTTCCGGATAGGACAGAACAGTGAAAAATACAGTAAAGGAGTAAACATCATGGCAAATTACAACATCGATACCATCTGCGTACAGGGAGGCTATGAGCCGAAAAAGGAGAGCCCAGAGTAGTCCCCATCGTACAATCCACCACCTTCAAATACGAGACTTCCCAGCAAATGGGAGACCTCTTTGACTTAAAAGGATTCGGGCTATTTCTATACCAGACTGGCTAACCCACCAATGATGCTGTGGCAAATAAAAATCTGTCAGTTGGAGGGCGGTGTAGCGGCTATCCTAACCTCTTCCGGTCAGGCTGCAAATTTCTATGCCATCTTCAATATTGCCTCTGCGGGAGATCATGTGATTGCTTCTTCCGCAATCTACGGAGGAACCTACAACTTAATCGCAAAGACCATGAAAAATATGGGCATTGAAACGATCTTCGTGGATCCGGATATTTCTGCAGAAGAGTTGGAGTCAAGTTCCGTCCCAACACAAAGCTGGTTTTTGGAGAAGTCTTAGCGAATCCGGCTTTGAAAATTTTTAGATATCGAGAAATTCGCCAGGCAGCAGCACAAGCATGGCGTGCCATTAATTGTGGACAATACCTTCCCCACTCCGATTTTCTGTAGACCTTTTGAATGGGGAGCGGACATCGTGACACCTCCACCACAAAATACATGAACGGCTTTGCCAATGCGGTTGGTGGCGCAGTTGTGGATTCCGGAAACTTCGACTGGACCAAGTATGAGAAATTCCGGGACTAACCACTCCGGACGAAACCTACCACGGAACAGTCTATACGGAGAGCTTCGGTAAGGCAGCTTATATTGTGAGAATGACCACCAACCTGATGCGTGATTTAGGCTCCATTCCTTCTCCGCAAAACTCCTTCTACCTTGGCGTGGGTCTGGAAACCTTGCACTTAAGAATGGAAAGACATTATGAAAATGCCTTGGCTTTAGCAAAGCATTTGGAAAAAGCATCCGAAGGTATCCCGGGTTTCCTTCTCCGGTTTGGAAAAATGACAGCCAGCATGAATTAGCTAAAAAGTACCACCAAAGGGCTCCTGCGGAGTAATTTCCTTCGGCGTAGTTGGAGGAAGAAGCGGCTGTAAAGTTTATGGATTCTCTGAAGCTGGCTGCTATTGTAACTCACGTTGCGGATGCCAGAACCTGTGTGCTGCACCCGCATCCACCACCCAGAACAAATGAATGATGAAGAGCTACTGGCAGCAGGGGTATCACCTGACCTAATCAGAATGTCTGTAGGAATTGAAGATGTGCAGGACATCATTGCAGATGTGGATCAGGCATTGGAGAAATAAAGCGGACGCTAAATTTCATACCAGAAAACATAACGGGCTATCAAAATCAAAATAATATATAGATTTTTCGGCAATATAGGGTCTAAATAAGGGGTAGTCTGGGCCCGACACTTGCGAAAAACCGGCGAAGTGAAGAACTGTAAAATCAATAATTGGAAGCGAATGATGCGGTGTGAGTCTGTAATAGGGGCAATCTGGGCCGTCAGTGCTACTGAAAGCGAGCTAAAGCCGAAGCTGAAGTTGAGATACTGTTACGAAAGGCGAGGTTGAGCGAGCGCCCCAGTGCAGAACTCACCTGCATAGAGTGCTTCTTATAACTTATAGCGTTATTTTTCCCTATAGCACTTCCACCTGACAGGACCGTAGAGTCTCCAGAGCAGCTTCGTGTTTCTCCTTCGTAACCTCGCACAACACCGGCTATCCACAGAGAGTACTTCCGGTAAAAATGCCTTTAGAAGAAGGGCATTGGAAACCACACTGAGATATCAGTACATAAGCCTACAAGCTCGATGGAGAAAATCCTGTTCTTTGCTTTTTAAGTTCCTGACAGAGGGCTTTCACTAGCATTTGCCAATTCCAAACTTCCAAAGCCGGGCTTTTCAAAGAAATGATCCGCTAAGATTAAGCCTTGAAGAGCGCTATCCAACTGCCAGCCATTCGTTCCCTTAATGCAGTGGGAGACAGGAAGATTTTTCCCTCCTGAGTGGAGAGGTAATCCTCTCTATGGGTGTCGAGGGTTGCGTAGACATCCTCTTTGGGATAGGAGAGGATCTTTTCTTTTACCTTTTGGACAATGGCTTCCGCCTCCTTTGTTCCTAAAGAACCGTCAATAAAGTCCTTCTGCATATCTACTACAATAAGAATTTTCTTCATTTTCTGCCTTCTTTCCGAGTCGATTTTGATGACAATGGCGTTCCGATAGGAAGTATACACCTCTATATAGAATCTTGCTATAGTTGTTATTGCGTCTGTTCTTTTAGAAAGCTTTTTGAAGGCTTATTTTGTAAAATATTGAGGGAGAAAAAAGATATGTTTATGTGTGCGCAGGGAATGCCTCTCTCGTACATATACGATGGGAAATCTTGATTAAATCTATTGTGCACGATATTATAAAGAGCACAATGAGTAATAAACAAAGAGAGAATTCAATCTATTTTTACAAGATGTTTGTTTAGGAGGGCTGGGGATTCAATACTGCATAAAAATCCGAATGAGCCTATGAAAAACCGCTAATTGAATAAAAAAGGAAAGCTCTAATCAAAGAACTGAAATTACGGATACTATGGTTGAAATAAAATCATTCAAGACCTATAATTACATGTATATAAATCATTACAAATAATATATAACAGGATATTTAGGTGTAATTATGATGATTGAGAAAAGAATTAGAAAGGGTATTTGCTTTATCCTTTGCAATATCTGAACATAAAGAAAAGAATGGACTTCCCAGATATCTGTCCGCAGGCAGGAAAATGTATAAAAGCGCAATATGAGCAGTTTAGTTTTTATATTATAAAAGCTTCCTTCTGCGATTGACAGCAGGGTACTTTATAAAGAAAAGCTGCTATATGAAGAGAAATTTGGAGTACCGGTTGCTTTCTGCTTTGAAACTCTTACAAAAAATAATAGGAATGCATACGTAAAGCATCACATCCCCTTTATGATGATTCCGACACAAATTTATTTGCCGTTTTTAGGAATCCTTTTTAGTAAGAAGTTTACCGGGGCGGAAGTAAGTGCTTTACTGCAATTAACAGCCAATGCGCAGATGATTTTACTTTATCTACTGTATAATAAACAAGCTTATTATACGAAGAAAGAATTGGCGGTAATACTTGGGCTGGATCCCGTTTATGTAACAAGAGGTACAAAAGAGCTTGTTTCCAGAGGATTTATCGCAGAGAAAAGAAAAGGAAGAAGTGTAGAAGTGGGGCTTACAATTGATTCAAAAGAGTTGTTTAATGTCATAAATTCAGCTCTTTCCAGCCCTGTTAGTGATGTAATCTATGTGAGAAAAACAGAAGATGTGATAGGCCTTCCAAAGGCCTCGGATTTTGCCTTATCTGAAATTAGTATGATAAATCCACCTGAAATAGCTACGTATGCCTGTTTTAAGAAAAGCAGGATTGTAGATAAATTTGAAATTGTTGATGAGCCGGGATGGGAAACGTCTTCAGAGATATGCAAAGTGGAATTATGGAACTATGATCCGGTGAAGCTTTGTGAAAACGGAATAGTAGATAAGCTTTCCCTGTACGCCTCATTGAAGGATACAAAAGATCCCAGAGTTCAGGGGAATTAGAAAAACGTTTTGGAGGAATTAAGTGGCAGTAAGTGGTTTCAATGATTTTGGAAGGTTTTGTGTCCGATTGGATAGGAGAAGTTTATGCCAAATTTAAAAGCAAAAGAATATAGGAAGTTTGAAGATATTAAGTACATGCGAAAAGATGGGAGTGAGTATTGGAGTGCAAGGGAACTTGCTGATGTACTTGATTATTCTCAGTGGAGAAATTTTCAAAAAGTCATTGATAGAGCAATGATTGCGTGTGAGAGCAGTGGTCATGAGTAGCATACGATTTTTGCTGAGGTCAGCAAAATCGTAGAAGCAGGTGCTACAAGTAAGTCTATAAAAGATTATGAGCTTACGAGATATGCTTGCTATTTGATTATGCAAAATGGAGATCCTAGAAAAGAGGTTATTGCATTTGGACAGACTTATTTTTGCTATACAAACATATCGTCAAGAAATAGCAGATCATTTTAATCAGCTTGATGAAGATAGAAGAAGACTTGTCGTTCGTGGTGATATTAAACAATGGAATCAACTTCTGGTAGAAACAGCACATGATGCAGGAGTTATCACAAACGAAGAATTTTGCTATATTCCAGAATGCAGGGTATATGGGATTGTATGGTGGGTTAGATGTAGAAGATATACATGATAGAAAAAGGACTGACAGCAAGACAAAAAATCTTGGATTATATGGGAAGTACCGAATTGATTGCTAATTTATTTAGAATTTCACAGACAGAAGAAAAAAACTGAGGAAAGACAAAGTTGAAGGTGCAGAAGCAGCAACAAAGGTTCACTATACAGTGGGAAAAGAAGTCAGAAGTGCTATTGAAAAAATTGGTGGCACGATGCCGGAAGATTTGCCTGTTCCGGAGAAAAGCATTCAACAGATAGAAAAAAAGAACAGATGAAGCGTTTAAAAGATAAAGCCCAAAAGGGCAAGTTGATGCTGGATGAATGATATTCATAAAAATGCCAATGAGGCGGATATGATTGTAAATGGCTATGCTTTCACTCGCTGTAAAGAAGGATTTATCAAACTTGATTTCCACCACCTCATCCGCCACCTCCTGTAAAAAGGCGTAGTCATGAGACACAATGAAGAAGATTCGATCCTCCCGAATGGCAGACTTTAAGAGGCTGGCGATTCGAAGCATATTTTTCTGATCCATGCCGCTGGTGGGCTCATCAAAGAAGAAAAGCTTTGCCTCCTGATAGAGGGTTGCGGCAATGGCCAGTCGTTGCTTCTGCCCGCCGGAAAGACTCATGGGATGGCGGTCTTTTAGCTCGGAAAGTCCCAGTGCGCTGAGGAGTTCTTCTTTTGTCGCCTTACCACATTTCCCCAGTTCCATCTCTTCTTCCACGGAGTCTCCGAACAATTGCTGATTCACGTCCTGCATAACCATAGCGGAAAGAGCAAGACGCTGTCTTTTTGAGAGCTCTTTTCCGAACAGGGAGAAATGACTTCCTCTTTCATTCTCTAAGCCGCTGAGTTTACGAAGGAAGGTGGACTTGCCAATTCCGTTTTCTCCCACTATGCCGTAAATCTTGCCAAAGGAAAAAGAGGCACAGTGTTCTTCCTTTTGATATTTTAACGCTCCTTCATTTTTCCATTCCGGAAGAGAAAGGCTTGGTTTGCTTCTGGCGCGAAGCCCCATGGCTTTGATATTTTCCTCCGGAAGTGCCAGAAAATCCTCCCGGGAAAATAACTTGCTGAGTCTTCCCTTTTCTAAAAAGGCCACCCGGTCAACGAAGTCCATCAGATAGTAAAGGCGATGCTCAGCCACAAGAATCGTAATTCCCTTTTTCCTTCAGGGTGTGGAGCATGGTTTTTAGGACGGCAATGGAGCCTTCGTCCGAGGTTGGAAGAGGGCTCGTCCAGAACAAGGAAGGGACAGCCGGAGAGGTAGGCGGAAGCAAGGGCAAGAATCTGCTTTTTCACCTCCGGATAAGGCGAAGATATTTCGCCCAAGCAGTTTTTTTCAATGGGGAAAAATGGAGAGAAGATCTTCCATTCGCCTGTCCATTTCCGCTCGGTTCAGTCCCATATTTTTCCATGGTGAAAGAGCAATTCTCTTGTGGTGTTGATATTGAAAAAATGGGTTTTTCGGATTTTGAAAAACGGTGGCAATTCGTAGGGCGATTTTGTAAATGGGAAGGGAAGACAAGTCTTCTCCCTGAAAAAGGACTTTTCCCTGCTTTTTTTCCGTTGTAGTACTGATAAGCCAGACCGTTTACGGCATGAATCAGGGAGGATTTCCCACTGCCGCTTTCTCCCGTAAGAAGCAGACATTCCCCCTCTTTTATCGTGAGGGAAATGTCTTGTAGTACCGGGGATTATCCCGTAGGATAAAGAGAAAATTTTCGAAAGAAAGCATAAAAACTCCTTTTTGTCGTCAATAGTGTAGTCACCGAATTCCCAAATAGTGTAGTCAGCGAACTCCAAAATAGCTTAGCCCCAGTATCAGCAGGATTGAAAATAGAAAAACAGCGTCCACGATTTGCAGACGAACCGTATTGTAGCGCGTCTTTTTGACGGGATTCTCGATGCATTTGCACTCCGCCGCCTTCGCGATATCCTCCGCTATATTCGCGGAAATGATGAGGAGCGGAATGGAAACATAGAGCAGATTCTGCATCGGATTCCAGGTCTGAATTCCCCGAATCTTCATGGCTCGTTCGATGGCTTTCTTCTCTTCCGTGAAGGCGGGAAAAAAACGGAACATCACGGCTATAGGGATGGAAATGCATTGGGGGATATGGAGAAAATCCATGGAGCTTAAGATGGCGCCCACATCCGAAGTTCTCATGAAAAAAGCTCCCTGCCAGATAGGGTAAAGCAGACGAAAAATATAAAGAAAGGAAAACAGAATACGTAAAGGGACCGGCATAAAATACTGGGCGGAATACCCCGGAATAAAGCAAAGGGCGGCAAAAATAAGAGGAGCGAATAGCGCAGTTCTTCGAAAACCGTTCAGAAAGAAGAAGACGGAAAAGAGAAGCACCACTGCCCATTCTCCGTAAAAGGGGAGATAGTTCATAATCGTGAAGCCTAAAAACAGTAAAACGAGAAGCTTGGTAATCGGGTTTGGATTAAAGGGATTCCGCTTTTCCTCCCAAGGTTTTTCTTTGATGGTATGCTCTAAATTACTTTTTATTTTTGCATTATTTTTACTCCATACTGTTCTATTTCGTACTATTCTATGCTGTATTGTTCTACCCCGTATTGCTTAGCTCCGTGTTGCTTAGCTCCGTGTTGCTCTGCTCTGCCTTGCTCTACTCGTATGACTCTGCCCCGTCTTGTTATACAATTCCCGCTTTTTCAAAATGTTTCTTCAAAAGCTTTCTTCCGAGAAAGGCGCCGAGAAGTCCGAAAAGGAAGGTGCAGACATAAACGATAGCCATATTTTTGCACGCTAATAAGCTTTTCAATGGCATTTCCGTAATTCTCTCCCATTTCTTTTTACCACCATCTCCATATAACGCTCTTTCAAAAAGAAGCATTTGCAGCAGGGAATTACAGGGCCAGAGACTAAAAATTGCATAGCTTAGCATCGTGGCAGAGCCGGACTGATAGTTTCCCATCCGCCGGATGCCTTCTGCAAGGAGGCAGAAAAGAAGGGAGAAGAGGGGCACCACAAAGGTATGTCCGAATAGGAACATGATACAGGGGGTAATCATGCCGAAAATGAGAAGCCCGAAGGGTTTATTCACCTTTGCCATAAAGAGCATGACGATAGGCCCGCCGATAAGCGCGTAGGCAGCAGGGTAGACAAGATACAAAATCGGAACGACACCCATCATCCCCACGGCAAACATACAGATAAAGTAAATCACGGCAAAAACACCGATCGACACGAGGTCTTTAATGGTCAGTTTATTTCTATTCATAAGGCAAAGTCTTCCTTTCGTAAAAACGGCTTTAATAGCTGAATTCTTCGGCAAGCCGACTCTTTTCTACCGAGGTTCCGATAGACTTTGGAGCGCTCCAGCAGTTCTTCGTGGGTGCCCACGGCGTCCACCTCTCCGGAAGACAGCACTAAGATACGGTCTGCTTTCTCGATGGACTTCAAACGGTGGGAAATGAGAACCACGGTTCGGTTTTCCCCGCGGATTAGGCTGCTGAGGCTTTCCTGAATTTTTTTCTTTCGTTATCAATATCCAGATTTGCGGCAATTTCATCTAAGAGAAGTATGGGAGCATTCTTTAAGAAGGCTCTGGCAATGGAAAGTCGCTGTCTTTCTCCGCCGGAGAGTTCCGCGCCGTTTTCCCCGATTCTTGTTTGAAGCCCTCGGGAAGCTTCTCAATAAAGTCCAGGCAGTTGGCAAGACGTGCCGCTTCCCGCACTTCTTCGTCCGTGGCATCCGCTCTACCCAGACGGATATTCTCCGAGATAGTAGTATTAAAGAGGTTCACTTCCGGAAGACCATGGCGATTTTTTTGGAAAAATGGAGTCGGTGGCCGTGTTTTTGTAAATCCTTTCCGCCGATGAGAATTTTTCCGGTATCTGCGTCATAAAGTCTGGACAGCAGGCGTAAAATGGTGGTTTTTTTCCGCAGCCGGAGGGGCCCACCAAAGCAAAAAGTTCCCCTTCCTTTACCGACATGGGAGACGTCTTTCAGAATTGCCCTGTCTTCATTGTAGGAGAAGGACACATCCTGAAAGTCAATGGAGAAGTCGGAAAGCACCGTATTCTCCCCTTCCTGCTTCTTTGCAGACTTGATTTCGGAGATGCGCTGCACCGCCGGTGCAATATAGAAAATTTCCATCAGGCTTTCCTTGGAAATGTCGAAGATTTCCTTTAATTTCATGGAAGCGATGATAAAGCCCAAGAAGTAGAGGAGGGAAAGGCTGCCATTTTGATAGAGCGGGAAACCGACGAAAATCACCGTAGCAACACTCAGGAAAGCGAAAATGGAAGAGCATCCCATGACGATAAAGGAGCCCATTTCCGTCTTCAAGTGGAGCTTTTCTTGTGCATCCATTTTTTGAAATAAGGCCTCTCTAACCTCCCTGTCAGGAAGAAAACTGCTGATTTCCTGATGCAGGTCGATGTGTTCCTGAAAAGCTTCCGCATTTTCCCGCAAAAGATGATAGTACTTCTGATTGTTTTGCAGTACGAGCTTTCTGGATAAGGGAATCAAAAGAAAAGCTGAAAAATCGTGGGGAGAAGGGTGGCAAGGGACAGCTTCCAGTTTGAGAAGCACATGAGGATTCCCATAATCGAAAGAAGAAAAATCATGGCCACGATTTTTGGGGACAGAATGGCTTTAAAGCGTGTTCAATCCTTCCACGTCAGACATAATGCTTTCCGACAAATCACTTAAGTCATGCTTGGAAAAAAATAGGCAATGGGAAGGTCTGCCAGGGTTTCTGCAATATTTTTTCTCAGGTTTGCCGATTCTTTGTAGGTCGCATTATAGAGGCAGACATACTCCTTGGAAAGCAGGAGGTAGAGGACAAGCAGGATACTGAGCGCCGGAACAGTCAGCTCCCATGGCGAAAAGGTCGTCCTAGCCGCATTTTCCAGCAGGAGCTTTTGCGAGATAGAGTAAGAGCATAACGGGTCCCATGTTGATGCAATAGGTAAGAAAGCAGTAGAGGCTGGCTTTTTGCAGGTTTTTCGCGCCCTGCTCCGTAAGGGAGAACTGTTTTTGAACCAATTCATCATTTGTTTATCCTCCAATCTTCCGTAGTTTGATACAGTTCCCAGAGCTTTTTTTATAGCGACTGTCTTTTTGTAAAAAGCTCCTTACTGCTTCCCCGTTCCAGGATCTTTCCGTCTTCCAAAACCAGGATTTCATGCAGGCCCTGAATACTGGAAAGACGGTGGGCGATCATAATCACGGTTTTTCCCTTGAATCAGATTCTTAAAAGGCATTTTGCAGGGCGTACTCCTGATCCGCGTCGATGGAGGCACTGGCTTCGTCCAGAATCACGATGGGAGCATCCTTTAAGATGGCTCTGGCAATGGCAATTCTTTGCTTTTCTCCGCCGGAGAGGTAAACGCCTTTTGCGCCGATTAAGGTATTTTCCTTCTCGGGAAAACGTTCCAGAATTTCTCTGCAACCCGCCATATCCAAAGCGTGATGGACTTCTTCCGGAGTAGCACTCGGTTTTCCTAACAGCACATTTTCATAAATCGTCTTATGAAAGAGCTTGCTGTCCTGGAAAAACGAAGGAGATAGCCTTTACAAAGGGCATTTTTGCTGTAGCTTTCAATGGGGAGATCCCCGATTCGAATCTGCCCTTTATCCGCTTTGTAGAAGCCTGAGAACAGCTTTTGCAATAGTGGATTTTTCCCTGAACCGGAGTGCCCCTACAAGGGCATAGCTTTTTCCTTCTTCCAAACGGAAGGAAAGCCCTTCCAAAACTTTCTTGTCTCCGTAGGAAAAATCTACATCTTGGAACTCCATGCTGTAATTGGGGAAATTTTTCTTCCTTGCCGTATTGTAGGCTGTCTTCCTGCATTGCCTTGTAGAGCTTTTTCCATTTCGTCGATGGCAAAGCTAGCGTTGAAAATGTACATACCGGACCACATGATTTTCATGAAAGCCACCATGATGACGCCGTCCAGAAAGAAAATCATAATCAAATCGATAATCAGTTTTTTTGGGTTGGGGTTCTTTTACCAGGAGAAAGGACAGGGGAATCGAAAGAATCGGAATTAAGCCTAAAAAGATCCATTGGTAGAGAACATAGGGCGTTTTACAGCTTAAACTGTATTCAAAGGCGTATTTTGCATAGTTTTCAATGGCTTCTTTCATGGCTTTGAAGCTTTGCAAGCGATTTCCGAAGAGCTTTACGACCTGAATACCCCGAACATACTCCACGGTTTCCGCACTGAGATGATTTAAGGATTCCTGATAAAACTTCATAAATTGGCTGCCGCCCATCATTTTCTGGAGGAAGAAGCCGCTAACGAGAACCAGAAGCAGGAGAATTACCCCTACCCGAAGACTCACAAAGAAACCGAGAGCAAGGCTTAGGAGGGGCACAAGAAAGGCCTGAGCACTGTCCGGAATCATGTGGGCCACTGCCTGATGGGTTTTCTCTGCGTTACTGTCGATGGTTTTTCCGAATATAGCCGGAAGAATGCAGGTCATAAAAACGAAATGAAGCGGATGCCAGTCCTTCAATCCCTTTCTTCCGGAGATTCGTCTCCAGGCGGAAGGCAAAGATGTGGGATAAGACACCGGAAAAAGAGATAGCATAGTCCCTGCCGAGGTAAGGGCGAGAACAATTTTTCAGACTCATGGCGTAGCTTTGCTCTTCATCTCGGAAAAGGATGAGATTTTTCCAGAAAGAAGTAGAGGAGCATATAGGCGTAGACCAGAATCACTCCGGAAAGAAGGGAAGTCAGGATAGAAAGGATTCCCGCACAATTTTTCCGGAACGTAGTGAAATACTTTTTGTAAACGTTCATGGGTGCCTCCTAAGCGCTGTTAGTGTTTACTATATAAAATAGCAAAATAATAGATATGTACTCATTGGATATTATATAACGGTTAGTACAAGCTAACAATATAGGGATGATTTTTGTATACTTCGTTTTTTATAAACAGTTTTTATGGAAGAATGAGAGATTTTTATAAAAAGATATTTTATGGAAAGATATTTTTATGGAAAGACGTCCTATGGAGAAAGATTCAGGACGATATCATTTCTATACCTTTGGGCTATATCATTTGGCTCCATCATTTCTATACGATATTCTTGCCTCTTCTCCGTCTTCCATGGTAAAGTAGAGCAATAAAAAAAGCAGAATGCAGAAAGGACGAAGAAGATGCAGGATTATCAAAAAGAGTATCAGCGCTGGATGGCAGCGGAGTTAGAGGACTTTGATTTAAAGAGAGAGCTGCAATGCATGGCAGGGCAGGAGGAAGAAATCAAAGAGCATTTTGCAAGAGCTTTGGAGTTCGGTACCGCGGGAATCCGAGGAACGCTGGGCGCGGGCACCAACAGAATGAATCTTTTTCGTGGTGCGTCAGGCTACAGAGGGCTTGGCCAGATATATTTTAGAGGAGAAGCTGGAGAAGCTGGTAGCCATCAGCTATGACTCCCGTTTAAAGGGCTGGACCTTTGCCAAGGAAGCTGCGAAGGTTTTAGCGGCAAATGGCATTACCGTCCGGATGTATGATGCTTTGATGCCGGTGCCTGCGCTGTCCTTTGCTACCAGATACTATCATTGCAGTGCGGGCATTATGCTGACTGCTTCCCACAACCCTGCAGAGTACAACGGCTATAAGGCCTACGGCAGTGACGGATGCCAGATGACGGACGAAGCCGCAGGAAAGGTTTATAAAAAGATTCAGGAAACCGATGTACTCACCGGCTATAAGACCATGGAGTTCGCCAAGGCGGTGGATGAAGGGTTGATTCGTTTTGTAGGGGAAGATTGCAAGGAAGCCTTCTATAAATATGTGCTGTCTCAGCAGGTACACCCGGGACTTTGCAAGGATGCAGGACTGACTCTGGTCTATTCTCCCCTGAACGGAACCGGTTTAGAGCCGGTAACCCGCATTTTCAAGGAAATGGGAATCGAGGACGTCAGCATTGTGCCGGAGCAGGAGTATCCTAACGGCTGTTTCACTACCTGCCCCTACCCAAATCCGGAGATTTTCGCAGCTTTGGAGAAGGGACTTGCTCTTGGCAAAGGAGAAAAATGCAGACCTGATGCTGGCGACAGACCCGGATGCAGACCGTGTGGGTATTGCCATGCGTTGTCAGGACGGAAGCTATGAGCTGGTGTCCGGAAATGAAATGGGGGTTTTGCTTTTAGACTATATTGCGAAAGGCCGTAGGAGGAAGGCACCCTTCCGGAAAGACCGGTGGCGGTAAAGTCCATTGTGAGTACTCCCTTGCGGATAAGGTGGCAGAGTATTACGGCATCGAGCTTCGCCATACCCTTACCGGATTTAAGTGGATTGGAGAGCAGATTAAGCTTTTTGGAGGAAAAGGGAGAGGAAAAATCGCTTCATTTTTCGGCTTCGAGGAAAGCTATGGTTACCTGTCCGGCACCGCAGTGCGGGATAAGGACGCGGTGGTAGCTTCCATGCTGATTTGCGAGATGGCGGCTTTATTACCGAAAAAAACGGCTCCTCTATTAAGGAGCGTTTGGAGCAGATTTATACAACACGGCTATTATCTGAATTCCGTGGACAGCTTCTCCTTCCCGGGACTTTCCGGCATGGATAAGATGCAGGGCATTATGGATTCCCTGCGAAAGGAAAGCCCAAAAGGATTTTGCCGGAACCAAGGTAAAGGAATGTGTGGACTATCTGGATACAGAGAAGACAGGGCTTCCTAAGGCAAATGTTTTGATTTACCATTTGGAGGATGGATCCAGCATTATTGTGCGCCCCTCCGGAACAGAGCCGAAGATTAAGGCTTACTACACCACCTTAGGAAAGAATAAGGAAGAGGCCAAGGCGGTAAAAGAGAAGTATGCAAAGGCGGTAGCACCGATTTTTTTGCTTAAAGGATAGAGCGGTATTCGGAATAGCAGAGAGAGCGGAGTAGTAGCACTGTAAATAGCAGTAACAAAAGCACTTATGTTCGCAGTAAAAGAAAGGACAGTATGGCAGGGGAGAGAGTTGAGGAATTGGACCGATACAAGGGCTTTTTAATCTTCCTTGTGGTGCTTGGACATTTTCTCCTGCCGATAAAAGATAGCGACATGGCGCTGTTTTCTCGGAGCTTTTACGGGATATACAGCTTTCATATGCCTGCCTTTATCTTCCTGTCCGGATATTTTTTTCAACAAAGCTTTGTAAAGAGGGAAGAAAGCTTCCTCTTTTTTCGAATCTACTGTATTACTTTTATCTGCTATTTTTTTCTTAAAAACCTTGCTCTATCCCTTTGATGTTTTTTGCTACGGGGGGCAGGGGAGCTTTCCGGATTATCTCCATGAATCCTCTACTCCCGGTATCTTTTGGGACTTTTTCTTCTGGCAGTTTGCCTGCCTTCCTCTTTGCTTTTTCAAGAGAAACAAGGTCTATATCGGAAAGGGGGATCCGGAGGATAGGAAAAGAAAAATGCTATCTTCTCTTTCTGATTCTTCTTTCCTTGTTTGCAGGATATCTTGACCAAAAACCGAAGACTGGTGGATTTCCGGCTCTGGATCGAGTCTTCGGCTTTTGCCCCCTTTTTCTATTTTGGAATGCTCACTTCCCAAAAGCCCTTTTTCTTGGAAGAAAAAAAGGACAGACCTTGCCCTTATGGCCGGGGCTTGCTTTTTCTTCTTTCTCCTGTTCTTCCCCGCTTTAAAAAACTATACTCGTATTTTCTATGGAGTCTGGTACAGGAGGGTGAGTAAGGAGGAGATTCTTCCCTTTTTCAAAGCTTTTCCTATTCTGCTTCGCGTTTTGTATATTCCTTTTGCTTTGGGCATTTCCTATTTTTTTCTATTGGCTACTTTCTTTTTCGGAAAGAGACCGTTACAGAAGACAATATTGGAAAAGCAGCTTTCTCTTTGGGGAAAGTATTCTTTGGTGATTTATCTGTTCCATCGCCCCTTCCGGGATTTGTTCTTGAAAATAGGAGGCTACAGCTATTTCCTACATCATGAGCGGGCTTTGCCGGTTCAGATTCTTTTTCTTCCTGTTTTTGCTGGGATTTTTCCGTGGCGGTTTGTGTTCTTTTGGGAAGGAAATCCCTCTACAGTCTTTTGCAAGAAAAGATGGTAAATCTAAGATTTAGGATTAAATTCCGGCTTTCTAAGAGATTTCCATGCTCAAAGCTTGGATCATATAGCTTATGACGTAAATCCCGAAACCTATACTTTTTGAATATAGCGCTTTATTTCAGAACATATATTCCGAAAAACGCCAAAAACTCGACAATAATGAAAAAAACTGCGATAAAAATAGCTAAAAAAATGATTTTTAGAGCAAGGGAGTTTTTATGAGAGGATACACAATTTTACAGTGGCTGACTTTCTTTATGCTGTATTGCATCCCGGGTTGGTGCTTCGAGTCTTCTTACTGCTCTCTGAAATCCGGTCATTTACAGAATAGAGGATTTTGCCATGGACCTTGGATTCCCTTGTACGGTGTGGGATCCTGCCTTTTGGTCTTCTTCGCTCATGGACATGAGGGGCATCTCCTCTATCTTTTTTTGCTTGGATTTTTCGGCGGAACGGCATTGGAACTTATCACCGGTCTTCTGATGAATCATATCTTTCATATGCGCTGGTGGGATTATTCTCAGAATCCTTTGAACTTTCGCGGTTACATCTGCTTCTTTGCTTCTATAGGCTGGGGAGTGATGGCGATTTTTTTAATGCAGGTGGTGCATAAATTTGTCTCCTCCATTCCGGCGGATTGGAGCTATCTCACCTTTGTGATTATTGACACCATGCTCTATACCCTGTTCATTGAAGATGTGGTATTCTCCGTTATCGCGGCTCTGGAGCTTCGGGAGCGTCTGGGAAGACTGGCGAGAAATTCCGAGGAGATTCAGAACCTGCGGCGTTCCATCGGAGAGCTTTACGACCGTATCGGCGAAGCCAAGCAGGAATGGGAGCAGGGAGCGGAAGAGCTTAGAGCCGTACAGCAAAATGAAGGCAATGTGGCTGCCGTGAAATATATGATGGAGTCCGGAATGTCTTTAGCCAAAAAAATACGGTGAGTCAGGCGGCCAGCAGTACCATCAGGGACGGCAAGCTCGGCGGCGGATACCGCCAAAGGCGCCGTGGGTCAGGCAGCCAGCAGTGTGAAGGAATCTGCCGGCGCTCTTCTTAGAAGCCTGCTAAAGGATAAGGAGAGAATGGAGGAGGAGCTGGCGGTTTTGGAAGACGGCGGTAATGCGGAAAGTGGAAAGATGCATTGGTGGACCAAAAACCATGCTTCGCAATAACTCCGGATGCGGTTTCCGAGGAAGAAAGCTTTTAAGGCCTTAAAGGAAGCGGCAATGAAAAGGCAAAAGAAGGAGAGCGGGCAGGAACAAAGTCAAAGAAATAAATAGAAGTAGTAAATCAAAGCAATAAATCAAAGCAATGTATATAAGAAATCGAGTTAAAAATAAGCAGGGTAGAATGAAGCAAAAGCAACAAGCTACAAAAGTAGTAAGCAATAAGGCAAAAGAAGTATTGCAAAGCAAATCAAGAAACGTAGTAAAGAAAAAAAGAGCATGCTCTTTGGGAGGTATTATGGCACTGGCAAAGACGATGGAACCCCTTTTACAAGGAAATTCCGCGATTCGAAAGATGTTTGAATTGGGACAGGAAATGGCCGAGAAGTACGGCAAGGAAAAATGTCTATGATTTCAGTCTGGGAAATCCTGTGGCTCCTGTGCCCTACGAAGTGAAAAAAATGCCATTATCAGCCTTTTTGGAAAAATCAGGATCCCCACGAAATTCACGGCTATATGAAAAATGCCGGCTATGATGAGGTGCGGGAACAGATTGCAAGACATCTGACAAGACGTTTTGAACTGCCCTATGAGAAGGAGCAGATTCTTCTCTGTGCCGGAGCGGCAGGAGGCTTAAACATTTTGATGCGCTGTCTTCTGGACGAAGAGGATGAGGTGCTTTGCTTTGCTCCCTATTTTACGGAGTACAATGCCTACGTTTCCCATTACAAGGGAAAGCTTACCGTGGTACCGGTGAAGGAAGATAATTTTTCTCTGGATATCGGTATGGCAGACCGGCTGATTCGCAGAAAAACCAAGGCGGTGATTTTAAACAATCCAAACAACCCCAGCGGTGTGGTGTATAAGGAAGAAGAGCTGAAGGCCTTGGCAGAGATGCTGAGAGAGGCAGAGGAAAGGGTGGGACATCCCATTTACCTGATTTGCGATGAGCCCTATCGGGAGCTGGTTTATGACGACAGAACCGTGCCCTATATGCCCGGCCTTTATCACAATAGCATTTACCTCTATTCCTTCTCAAAACCCTTTCCATCCCGGAGAGAGAATCGGCTATCTGGCCATAGGAAAAGACGTGGAAGACGGAGAAAAGCTGATGCGGGCTGCCACGATTGCCGGCAGAACCCTGGGCTTTGTGAATGCCCTTCTCTATTCCAAAAAGGTAATTTCCGAATGTCTGGAAGTGAAGGTGGATGTGGGATTTTATGACAGAAACCGTCGCCTTCTGTATACGGAGCTTACGGAAATGGGATTTTCCTGCCTGCCCTCGGAGGGAGCCTTTTTATCTTCTCATGAAATCTCCCTTGGAGGATACGGAGGCATTCCAGAAGATGGCGGAGGAAGAGCATATCATTATGGTGCCTACGGACGGCTTCGGCTTACCCGGCTATTTCCGCCTGTCCTACTGTATTCCCTTTGAAACTATTGAAAGCTCCCTGCCGGCTTTTCGGGCTTTGTGGGAGAAGGTGAAGCATCGGCAGGAGATGGATGCAGAGCAAAAAAAGATAGCGATGTAAAAAATCAAAAAATTTTATAAGCAGTATAGGCATGAAATCGAGCACGCTCCCGTTAAGTTCGCTCTGAAGCAGTGTAGGTCTATAAATGGGGCACGCTCTCGCTAGCCTCGCCTCGTAGCGGTAGCTAACTTCAAGCTTCGCTTCACTCGCTTTCAGTAAGTACCGACGGGCTCAGACTACCCCTATTATAGACCCACACTGCTTCATTCGCTTCATCTTATTGGTTTCTACAGTCCTTCCCTTCGCGGGTTTTCGTAAATACCTGCGGGCTTAGACTACCCCTATTTTTAGACCCTACACTGCTTCATCTCGCTTCAATTATTGATTTTTACAGTCCTTCCCTTTGCCGGTCCTTCGTAAGTATCGGGCTCAGTCTACCTCTTATTCAGACCTATATTGCCGAAAATTTCTTTATATTTTGATTTTTTTACATCGACTTTTTGTCGCTTAATAGAAATGTAAGATGAAAAAGCCAAAAGTTAGTGGGATATAATCATCTCATAGATATTCGTTCAATTTTTTTTACAATATGTGAAGGCTTTCGGATAGGAAAAAGTGCTTTTGGAAGCTAAGAGCACATTGAAAGGAGGAGGCATGAAGCTTAGCGTTTGGGATTTTTTTGAACATCGGGGTGGCTGTAGCTTTTCTTTTATTGTGTATCTCATTAGTAAAGAGCAGGCTACAAAAAGATTTCTGCATGACTATGATTATTGGCTTAGGAGCAGCGAGTCAGCTGGAAAGAAGGATGAAGGACGAAAAAACATCTTTAAAGGATAACAGAGTCTATCAGTTTTCCTTTGCTCTACTTTTTCTATCTTATGGAGCCTGCATTTTTAAACTACTTCGTTTTTCATACCAACCTTATCAATAGAGCATGTCTGATTCTTTATATTGGCATCATGCTTTTTAATCTGTTTTTCTTGAACAAAAAAAGGCAAAGCTTAGTTTCCTAGATAAGACGGAGCTGAAAGCGAACAGGCATTTCAAGGAAGGGCATTGCTGATTTGGATAATAGTCCTGTAACTAAAATAAGCAGAAGAAAAAAACGGCTGTGATTTCTCACAGCCGCTTTCTTTTTGAAGGGGGACCTCGAAACCATATTTTCAGGAGAAGGTCCCGGAGTTGAGTATGAAAAAGCTTTTTCTTCAGTTACATTTCTGTAACTGTGTATAGGATACAGGAAAAACTGTGAGCAAAATATGTTTTCAGCCTTAAAGAATCCTAAAGAAAAATAAAGAAAAAAAGAGAAGGAATGGAACAAAATTCTTACCGTGACAGGGGGAAAAAATCTTCATAGGATATTGACAACATACGAGTATTTCTTAAGATATTATATATACAAATTGTTGAGCTGCCGGATGGGTTGCTAAAAGAGGACTTGCTGAGGGCAGGACAAAGAATACGCAGTATAAGAAAAACAAGCTTGAAATTGCAAGATTTTTACCTGAAGGAGTTTTTGGGTTATGAGGAGTGTCTGCCAAGGAGATATTTTTCCGCTATATAAACGAAGAATTACGGGTGACCCAAAAGGCCATGTGTTCTATTTTTAATAAGGTTCGTGAAGGAAATATGACCGAGACCCGAATCAGTGAAATCAAACAGGGTAAGCGGAAAGGGTATCGCGGATTAAAAACTGCGGCTTCTCTATGTTTTACAGAGTGCTTTAAACAGCAGGATGCAGCCTATACCCTTCGAAATTTGCGTCAGTTTTTGAAAAGGGAAGAGCTTAGCTTTCGGTTCTGAAAAATGAAGATGAGGACTTGGAAAGCTATGCCCTTCGCTTTTTAGAGTATGGGCTGGACAACTGCCTGTGTCCACAGGAGCTTACGGAGGAAAATGCAATCAGAGAAGCATCTGCTGATGCTTCCGCGGATAGGACTGTAGAGCCTCCTATGTATATTCCGATAGATTCTTCCGTGAATTCATCAATGGATATGCCCATAGATATGCTGCTGCATCAATCTCAGCAAATGGAGCTCCGAAAGCAGAGCAGCCCGCCCCCTTCTCTCTGAGCCTCGGGGAGCGGATTTTACAGCAGAGAACCCCTTTGGGGAAGAAAAATCTTGGAGAACAGAAATTGCTTTTTCTTTACCATAGGCGTGATTGCCTTGGTGTTCTTCGTATTGCATTTAGGGAAAAATGAATACCTTGGACGTATTTTTGCAGTGCATCCAGCTTCCGCCCTTTGCCTTTTTACTTTGAGTTTTATGCTGGCGGTTTCCCCTTCTTTTTGGGACTATTGGATACGGCAATAGCGGTATTTTTATTGTCAAAGAAATTCCGCGGTAGAGGTAAAGCTGAAAGATATCCCATATATTGCAAAAATATGGAGATAGCCGGAGAGTGATTCGGAATGGGGCGCTATGATTTGTCCCCCAAGCTCATCATTTACTCCTTGGGCTGCAACCTATTCGGGGCCTTTTTCCTCTATGGCATTTTACATTTTTCCTAAGAAGTATTCCGGACTTTGCAAGCTATGTGGGAAAGGGACACTTTGTCCCCGTGGCCAACATTTCCCTGGCCTTTAATATGCTGGTAACCTTTGTGCACAGCTTTTTTCTCTTTACCAGGGAGCCCATGCATACATTTTGCGCCAGCGAGGAGAATCCGGATACCAAGAAAATGGATCGTTTGCATGTGATTGCCAACAGCTTTCATATGATATTCAATATGACCTTTAATGCGATAGGAATCCTACTGGTTTTGGTTTACGGCTATATGCATGGAGGAGAGGGGACATTACTTTTGTCTCCGGATTTGCCGTAGCGCTCTTTTTCATCTACGGTTTCCTGTGGTTTTCCTCCTGTTCTCCTTTTGCGGTGGAGTTCAATGCGGAATGTGCCGGCTCCTTTATCATTATTTTCCCCATCGTTTTCGTGCTGAGCACCCTCTATGCCATTCTTTGCTTTAAAAGCAGGACTGGGCACCTTCTTGGTACACGGGGTAAATGTTGTTGTGCTGGTGGTATGGTTGCTTTCTTTCCTGAAAGATCGGGTTAGAAGCATTTTCCCCCTGATGCGAATGCATAGAGCCTACTTTTCTTCTTTATGCTTTACTGATTTTTTTCTTTTTTTCTTACTGGCGGCACATCTCTAAAAGATACTTTAAAAATAGTTTTGAAAATTCCTATGGCGCAGATTTTGGAAAAATAAATTTTCCGGAATTTGCGCCTGTTTTTGTGCCTTTTTCCACTTACACCAAACTTACACCCCCTGTAAGTGTAAGAAAAGGGAAGTGTATTTCTGCGAATTTTTGCTAGAACCAAAGCAACACTAGTGAGTAGATTCTCCGAGGCATACCGATAGGCTGGCCTTGTGACCAAAGTTCATCCGTCAGGATGTAGTTTATCTGCGGATATGCTGATGGGTTAAACACTACTACGTGAATAGGGAAAAACATTTGTTTTCAAATGCAGGATAAGGAGGTTATGCATGAGAAGAAGACAGAAACAAATCCTTGCCTTTTTTTGTTTCTTTTGGCGATGGTAGGAAGTGCTACGATTCCGGCGTATGCGGAGCAGGAAAAATATAGCATCTGAAACCATTGTGAAGGAAACAACTGAGACAAAGTCGGAGGAAGCAATTTCGAAGACTCAGTCGGCTCTTTTGGAAAAGAAAGAGGGAGAAGCAGAAGGCAAAGAAGTACAAGTACCGGAAGAAAAAAAGCAAGTATCAGAAGGGAAAAGTACAAGAAGAAAAAAAGGAAAGGAAGAAGCGGAAAAACAAAGAAAAATTCGAGAAAGGGAGTAGAGAATGAAGTAAAGGAAAAAGAAGTAGCAGAAGGATCTGTAGCAAAAGAAGAAAATACCTATTCCATCGTGGATCTGAGCAAGCTGAAAAGCGGCTTTAAGGAGACGGAAGAGGAAGGCATTGAAGAAGCTCCTGTAGCAGAGACCGCGTCTTTGTTCGGATATTCCGGGTTTAGGTCGGTGGGATATGTGCCGAGGACGACAAATCCGGGAACAGGGGTAGATTCTATAGCTATGACAATCCTTTCCGGAACCGGGATGGAATTGTACATGGTATGCCTTTGGCAGAGCTTATGAGATTCTTGGATACAAGCCTAATTTTTTTATGGTAATGCAAGAGACTGGTGGGGGAAAACAATCAAAGAACAAAGACTTTTCCTACCGGAAGTGAACCACGTCCAGGAGCGATTGCTTGTTGGTGGGGAAATAGTGTCTATATCTATGGCCATGTTGCCGTGGTAGAAAAGGTAGAAAATGGCGTGGTATATACTTCAAGTTCCAGCTATGGTACTGCCAGTAAAGGGTCCAGATGGTCATATAGCTTCCGGTATGACAGAATGGAAAATGTACCCGGCTTCAAGGTTATATCTATCTCTATAATCAGCCTACACCACCACCCAAGCCGGATCACTTACCTCTCCCGGTAAATGGCAGTGACGATGATATTGCCGATGGCGATTATCTGATTACTTCATTATTATCGGAAGGAAGATGTCTTGCTTATGGCGGGAATGGTCAGAGCGGGCAAAATGTTTTCCTTAGAGATTATTACACTTGGGGAGATACGCCTTATTATTGGCATTTGGAAAGACAGTCGGAGGATGATAGCTTCATTATTCGCTCTAAGGGGAAACGATTTTAGATGTGAATGGAGGTCCCGGAGCAGCGGGTAACGGACCGAATATTCAGGTATGGAATGAAACAGGAACCAATGCTAATCAACGTTTTTATATTGTAAAGAGCGATGATGGAAACGGCTATCAGCTTATTCCAAAGTGTTCCGGATTTAGAGTGGATGTGGATAATGCAGGGAATAACAGATGGCACGAATGTTCGACAATATGAACCGAACGGATCTTATGCTCAGCGTTTTAATCTGGTGAAATATAATAAACCAAAGGTGAAATGAAAAAGAGTGCTTCGGAAGTAAAGAGTGCAGGCTATGTGCTCCGCTCCAAGCTTTCACCGGATAAAGCCGTAGTTGTGGAAAAAAGGCAATCCCACAAAGTTGGGAACCAACGTACTTCTTTTGGGATTACAACAAGACAACGCCGGATGCTACGGCAGTTTGGAACTTGGAAAAGCAGGCTGATGGTAGCTTTTTGGTAAAGAATCAGTACAATAATCAGTACTTGGACGTGGTGGCAGATGGTCTTAGTGACCGTGTCAACATTTTAACCTGGGAGAAGCATGGTAAGCCCAGTGAACAATGGTATGTGGTGGCCAATGGAGACGGAACCTATCGTTTTGTGAATAAGGGCTCCGGAAAAGTGGTGGACATTACCGGCGGTTTGACGGCTAATGGTACTAATGTTCAGCAGTATCTTTGGCACGGACATGACGCGCAAAGATTCTACTTGGACAGATACCCTGCGGCAGTGTATTATAATGTTATATTTAAGGGGATGAACGGAGAAAAACTTATCTACCCAGCGAGTAGAAAAAGGAGAAAATGCAAGCTATCCTTCAGCACCTCTTGTGCAGGGCTATGAATTTACCGGCTGGGATAAGGATGCAAGAAATGTGCAGGGAAATATAACTATTACGGCGCAGTATAAAAAGAAGGCACAAACCGGTGGCAATAGTGGCAGTTCTTCAAGCGGCTCCTCCGGTAGCACTTCCGGTGGTTCCTCAGGCGGAGGTAGCAGTTCCGGCAGTAGTAAGCCTTCAGGCGGAGGAAGCGGATCTTCCGGTGGCGGAAGCAGTTTCTCCGGCAGTTCCTCCGGTAGCGGTTCTTCCGGCGGCGGTGGAGGTGGCGGAAGCTCCTCCGGTGGCTTCGGAAAGCCCAGCGTTAGCGGTGGAAATGTAGGACAGGTTCTGGGTGTTGAGCGTTCTTTAGCAGGCGGACAATGGATGCAGGACGGAACCGGCTGGTGGTATAAAAAAAGCAGACGGAAGCTATCCCAAGAACAACTGGGGAAATGAAGATTACAATGGTAAGACCTATTGGTATTACTTCTCGATTCCGGCTATATGGCAACAGGATGGATAGAGTTAAACGGTAGCAAATACTATCTCTTCCCAACTTCCGACGGTTGGAAAGGAAGAATGGTAACAGGCTGGCAGTGGATTGACGGCTATTGTTACTATTTGGAAGAAGGAGGAGCAAACCAGGGAAGACTTTATCGTAATGAACAAAAAGACGGTTATCAATTAGATAGTGAAGGTCGGTGGACTGTAAATGGAAAGCCGGTAAAGAGATAAGATTTACTGAGAACTGATACCGGCGGTGGCTTTTTGCTACCGCTGGTATTGTGGTAAAAAGATAGAGTAAAACTTAAAGCTTCAAAGAAGCTGATTTACTCGGAATTAGAGGGGAAAATGATGAACTCTTCCAATTTTATCAAATGAGCAACGAGAAAAGGGGTGGAGCCACCGAGACTTCTCGTTACAAACTCATGCAGTATTTGCCATTTTTCGTGTTGTTTATGGCGATATTGCTTCTTTTTCTCATGTTCTTACAGAGAAAGTCTAATGCCGTAGGGAAAGAGGAAGCATTTTCTTCGGATTATAGTAGAGCCTATGGTTCCTATCTTGCCCACTTGGAAGAAAAGGAGGAGGCCATTTCTTCGTATGTTTGGCAGTACAGCGGACAGTATACAGAGGATGCAGGGGAAGAAGCAGAGCAGAAAGAGGGGAAAACAGTCTTGCTTTGGGATATTTTCGGTGACGATACCCCGGAGCTACTTTACATAGAGGGAAACAGCGGTAAGGAAGACGGCAGGGTAAGTCAGGCAGATTTACAGGTGTACAGCTTTACAGGGGAAGACTTGAGCCCCTTTTGCACCATGGACAGTCTGGATGTTTTCGCAGGTGGCGGTGTGAACTATACCCTGTTTCAAATTCAAGGAGAAAAAACGCTTTATCTCTATCGGGAAGAATATGACGGGCAAATGTTGGAACGGCTTTATCGTTTGAATAACGGCAGTCTTCCTCTAAGCTTTGAGGAAATCGCCAGTCACTCCTATGAAGCCTTTGGCGGTGAAGACGCGGGAGAAGAAATGGGAGAAAAATGCGGGGAAACTGCTGAAGAAGGCAGTGCAGATGTTAAGAAAGAAAACTCTGAAGAAAAATAAAGCGGAAAGTCCGGAAAAACAATTCCGGTCAGTTTATACTGCATGGAAAAGAGGTCAAGGAACAGGAATACCTGAAGCTTTGGGAAGGACTGAAAAAGAGAAAATCTCATATCCTTCTTAGCAATGGCCCAAATAGTAAGTTTGAGGATGCTCAGGGCACCGCAGATCTAATGCAAAAAAACTGAAGATAAAGCGCAGAATACCTTGGATGGGGCTCAGAAGCCTGAAAAAGCAGCCTGAGAAATCTACTGATTCCTCAGAAAAATACTGCAAAAAGAATATAAGAACAGCAATCAGCTTAAAACTGCTTCTGTAAAAAAATATAGCCTTATCCTATAACGAAGCCCTGTTCTTCCTGCAAGGACAGATTTTAAAGGAAGGGATGATTCCGACATTCTTCTGGAAAAGCCTTCCGGATTCTCTATTGCTTAGCATTTTAGAAAATTTGGAGCAGGGAAGCCCCTCCACCGGAGAAGTAAAAAAATATGGAAATCCTTTCCGTGAAAAAGGAGGCAATGGCTTATCGCATTCTACTCAAATTTATCAGCGAAAGCTTTCCGAAGAGCAATATCGCTCCTGCCTTGTATCGGAAAAAAATGCAGGAGAGCAGGGATTGACTTTCACTGTTCAAAACATGGCGGAAGCAAGTGCGGAAGAAAAAGAGCAAGATGGAAAGTCTGGCCCTGGGCACTGCAAGAGGAAGTAGCCGAACAGGCGGGAGAAGGAACTGAAGCAAATGGAGGTGGACAGGCTGTAGAGGCTACGCTGCAGGAAGAAGCTGTACCCGCAGAAACGGAAGCCCCGCAACACAGGCAGCAACAGAAGCGGTGAATAACGCAAGTGCCAATAAAGGGACATGGAAAGAGCAGTTCTATGAGTTTGTAAAGAACGAACGTTACTTGAGTGATGTGGATGTATATGATCGAACCAGTGCGATTATTGCTTTATATGACATTACCAATGACGGAGTTCCGGAATTATTGGTTGGAAATCATAATGGATCTAGTGTTAGCTATACTTGCTTTTATAGAGCGACGGAAAAAAAGGTGTACGGAAAATAGAAGGCGTTATGGATGTATATTCTCCTTCAGCTTATGCCGGATATAGTAAGGATAGAAACTATCCCGGTTTATTTGAGGTTTATGGTTCCGTGGAAATGCTGACGATTATGAAACAGGACGGAATCGTATGTATTATTACTACTATGATGGCTCAAAAATTGATTCAACAGAAATAGCTACTTATACGTATACTGACGATGATGTAAGGCATGATGAACCGGTTACCACGGATGCCGCTTTGTATGCTGCTTACTTGGATAAAGGATATATTGATTATATTCCTGCCCCGGATGCGTTAAAGATGGGCTGGGATAATTTCGTGAAAAAAATATCCCTATTAAAGTGCTTTTCATGGAAAGAAGGAGTGTCCTATGACGGAACAATGCAATGAAAATAAAAATATGGAAAACGCTTCTCCTGAAGAAGAGCAGATTTTCCCCGAAGCTTCATCTCCAAAAGTTGAACCGAGCAATACCGAAACTAAACCGGGACAGTATCTACCAGGGCTGGTAATTTTTGCTTTAGCAGTGATAGCAGGAGGCGGATTTCTACTGCTTCGTCCGAAAAATAATGGAATTGATTTAAACGCTTACCTGAAAATTCAATCCATAGGAGCTGATGGGCAGGGAACTTTAGAGGCGGAAATGGATTGGGATGCTCTCTTGGAAAAGAGAAGGAGAACATTCGCTACTCCAAAAGAAGCGGAGGAAGGCTTTCTTCCCTTCTTTATCCGGATGCCGTTGACTATGCCAAGAATATCATTATGCTACCGGATTTTAGCCAAACTACAGATTTGAAAAATGGAGATACGGTCCAATATCATTGGGATTTTTCTGAAGAAAGTGCAAAGAATTTAGCAATTCTCCTTTCTCTTAAAGGCGGAGCTATAAAGTATCGGGCTTAACAAAAGAGGATGAAAAAGAAAAGCTTCTGATGCTACAGACCCAAAATAAAGAAAAAGGTTCAGAGCAAGCTTCTTTGCCTGAAAATGAGAAGGAAGGCGCTATGGAGCAGTCAACTGTTTCTACGGAAATGCAAGCTGATGCAAACACTCAGGCCGATGCCAATGCTCAGCTCGGTGCCAACGTACAGTCCGGTGCAGAGGGAGGCAATGCAGCTGTGCAAAATCCTGCTACAGGAGAGTACCTTTATGCAGAAAGTGCAAGTCGTTTGTTAACTACTGCGGATGTCTCAAATTTCCAAGCCCGGTATCCAAACAGTATGTTCCCCGAGAGAGAAGCATCACCCAAATGATTATCAATGAAATGTATGCTCGACACGGCTACATTTTCAAAGATCAGGCTCTAACGGATTATTTTGCGCAGAAGAGTTGGTATATCCCTAGGACTGCCGATATGGAAGAAATCTACCCTGTCATGAATGATGTGGAACAGGCAAATGTTACGCTTCTTAGAACATACTCTTAAATAGAGAAAATGGAGGGGAAAGTGAAAAAAAGATTTTTAAGTATAGCGTGGCTCAGCATTTCATTAGCCACTTTATTTTCCGGAATCAGCATTGCCGGCACTTGGGTGAAAACCGGAAGCCTATGGCGCTATCGGGTGGGAGAGCATTTTTATAGAAACCAATGGGCAGAAATTGACGGAGAATGGTACTACTTTAAACCCACCGGCTCCATGGCAAAGCAGGAGTGGGTGGAACAGCAGGGAAGCTGGTACTATCTCATGCCTAACGGCAGTATGGCGAAAAATCAATGGATTGATGACTATTATCTCTTGGGAGATGGATCCATGGCAAGAAATCAAGAGATTGACGGAAAGTATCTGGGAGAAGACGGCAAAAAGAGACCGAGCACAAGAACAAGCCATGGCAGAAGCGGCAAGGCAGGCCAAGATTCAGGAGGCGAAAAATAAGGGGTATTTAGTCATACAAGGAAGAATGAAGATATGGAATGTTGTAGAATGGAGAAATGCAGGGCATGACGTAAATGCTATAAATATGTATTTAAAGGGTAGCAAAGAGTTTTCTAAGTATAATTTTGCGGTTGTTGATTTTGTTAAGCCGGAAAGAGTATTCATGGAAAATGCAGATGGTTCTCCGGGACAATATGTTATGATAAACAATATTTCCTTTACAGTAGAGGAAGACTTTTATGAAAAAGTATGGTACAAAAATCTGACCAAATTGTTGATATAGCATTTTACGCAAATAGCTTTTTGGTCTCCATCTGATGTGTCTATACCATTAGAATATGATTATGCAGATGCTGCTTTTTATCATTAAATAAGCTTTAAGGGGAATTCCCAAAATAAGCTGTTTAAACAGTAGGCAAATAGAGCTGGCAAAGCTGTAGTATTAGGGATAAAATGGATGCAACCAATCAGTGCTACCCTAGGAGATAAGTAAAATGAGCTGGATTCAATATGCTATATTTATTGCAATGATGATAGGATCTATTATATTGCATGAAAAATTTAAAAACAGTAAATTTTTAAACAATAATTTATTGAAATTATTTACCTTGCTTATTATTGTATTTGCATTAGTGATAGAAATGATATTTATTTTTCAAAGGCAAATGATATTGGTGCTACATTTCTATACTTAGTGATTATTTAAGCGGTTAAAAAGAATATAAGGCATAGTCCGTAAAAGTCTCTGAAAAGAAAGCCCTTCTATGACATATTTAGTCATAGGTGGCCTGAAGTTTATTATAGAAAGTCCCCCGAATAAACAGAATTCTTTTTCTGAACATTCAGGGGAGCTTACTATATACAGTATATGAATTGTTTTATAAATCAAATTCTAAAAAGCAAGTTCTGCAAATATTCCTGGTCTACAGAAGCTTTTTTTGATATCTTCAATTCTACCTTCTTCCGCCAGCAATCCCATTAGCTTCATCGCTTTTTATTAGCTAAACTTCCTTTTTCCATTCCCTTTTTCCATTCCTTCTCTAAGGGCTTTTTGCCGGTATTGCTCTAAAAGAACATTCATTTCTTTGATCTCCTTTCTGATTAGCATTGAAGCTTTTAATACTTCTACTCTTTTTGGATAAAAATCGGGGAGTGCATCTTGCTTTGTTTCTAAAAGCATGAAAGTCTTCAACAATTTCCCTAAAGGACTATTATCTATGTAAGAAGTATTGAAATAGATAATGTGAGATTCATCTGAAAATGGCTTTCCGGATTCTCTTATTATTCTTTCTACATGATAAATCTGCTGTTGACCATGAAGTACATCTTTTGCTGTAATAAATATAACATAAGACTGAGGTAATTGTGTAAAAATCATTTCCTCTTTTTAGAGAGTGCATGTCTAATAAAAAGCGGCATGATAGCGGGCTCTTTTTGGGTTGGGCTCGAAGATATTATTTTGAATTTCAATATTATAAATATTATTTGTTTCATCTTCGCATAGACAATCTAAAAATTAGGAATGTCCATGGAGATTAGGAAGATTTTTGAAGAATCTGTTTTTGAGATTTAATTTTGCATTATCCGAGATTGTTTTGCAAAAATATATTCTGTGCATTGCTTGTCCTGCAAAACTACTTTCATAAATAAATCGTCCATCAAGGTAAGAGAAGAAATAATTTCTGTTTATCAGCATAGTCGGAAGCAAGTTTAGAATTAGACATAAGCATCTCCTTTTTAAAAATATTGTAGGATGAGACTGTTAAGATAAAAAATATTGGAAATATGATGTAGCAAAAGAGTTTGAATAGTGAAGAAGAAATAGAACGGATTCAGAAATAGTATACTGCGCTTCTTTAAAATCCCTATACTCCATATTCGGATAATATCCGTAAACGGAGTAGGTATCGTACTTTCCTTTGTCTAATTTTTCACGGCCTTTTATCTTTACTACATAAAAATCCCTCCTCACCGTTTTAAACGGTAAGAGGGAAAATAGCTATTATTCATAACGAGTATCGTGCGCAAAGCGTGCGATATCTCGTTTTTATTTCACTCAGCAAAAACTCAGATTATACCACCAGCTGGAACTTCTTTCTCTTTAGGTATTTACCTTGATTCTCCAAGAGCACTTTTCCACCCTTAGCCACCAGCGTTCCTCTCAGGAAGACTTCTTCGATGCAGCCTTGAATCTCCAGTCCTTCCAATGGGGCATAGTCGGAGCGGGAAACCTGATCCTCTTGCGAATAGTTTTTCTTCTTGTTAGGATCCAGTAAAACGATGTCCGCGTCAGACCCTTCTTGCAAGATTCCCTTCTCCGGATACATGCCGTAGAGCTTTGCGGGATTCTCGGAAAGAAGAGCAGCCATACGCTCGCTTTGAAATTCGTCCCTTACCCACGCCTTCGGAGAAAATGACTTCTCCTGGTTTCCACACGGGCATTCCGCCAGGATTTTCCGGAAATCCTCTTTGCCCAGATCCTTCTGCGCTAAGGTGAAGGAGCAGTGGTCGGTACAAATGGTCTGGATTTCTCCATCGGCCAGAGCCTTCCACAATGCTTCCTGATCGGATTTTTTCCGAAGAGGGGGAGCAATTACATAACGGGCAGAGGTCTCAAAAATCTGACTTATACAGGTCTTCAGTCATGGTAGGTACTGAGGGCAGGTTTCCGCAAATACCACTTGCCCCCGTTTTCTGGCCTCACGAATCTCATTTAATCCTTTTTCACAGGTCAAATGCACGTCAATAATGGGTGTGTCTACCACATCAGCAATATAGAGCATACGGTTGATGGCCTCCGCCTCCGCATCATCCGGACGGGAAAGGTAGTGGGAAGATACGGATTTTCTCGTATTCTCGTCAGCGCTGTATTTCTTCTGCAAAGCAGCAATCATACCGGTATTTTCACAGTGTACCCCGTGATGCCTCCAACTTCCTTCAGCCTTTTCAGAATGTAAAACATTTCCTCGTCATCCACCTGAATGTCATAGGTCATATACACCTTAAAGGTGCTCAGCCCCTCGTCCATCATGTTCTGACATTGCTTGCTGGCCTCTTCATTCCAGTCACTGATGGACATGTGGAAGCCGTAGTCGCAGGAAGCGCCTAAATCAGCCTTTTTCTGCCAATTTTTAAAGCCCTCCATCAGTGTTTCGCCCTTGTACTGGGTGCCGAAATCCACGATGCTGGTGGTTCCGCCGGAGATAGCGGCCTTGGTACCTGAGGGGAAATCGTCACAGGTTACAGTGCCTGCAACATGCAGTTCAAAGTGGGTATGGCAGTCAATAAAGCCTGGGAAAATGAGTTTTCCGCCGGCATCAATTCTTTCCACAGCATTTTTCGGAAGCCAAAGCAGCATCCTTCTCGGCTTGAAATTAGGGCTGTCCTTTCGGAAAATTTTTGATTTTTCTCCCCTTCCACAAGAATGTCTCCCGAAACTTTCTGGGGCTTACGAGGGTTCCGTTTTCAATCAGGATCATAGTTCCTCCTTATATAAAAAGAACGCAAGTCAACGACTCTATAACGACTCAAAGAATCGAATGGTTTAATAAATTCCTCAAAAATTATAGCATAAAAGCAGGAAAAATGCATAGGGGCATTACAAAAAGAAAGAAACATAATTCTATAAATAGAAATTATTAGGCAAAGATAGAAACATAATTCTATAAAAATATATTGAAGTATTATGCCCAAGCGAAACTATGAAAAATCCTACTTATCTTGAAAAATTTTATTTCCTACTGGACAAAGTTAGCATTAACTAATATAATCCACTTTTGTAGTTAGTTTATATTAACTAACCAAAGGGAGAGGATGGAGAAGGATAATGCAAAAAGAAAAGAGGGATAGAGATTATATTGCAGAGCATATCTGCCTGAATGCTACGAGTGATTACAGGACTAAAAGCCTTCTGCCATTATCACGGTAACAAAGGCGGAGAAACAGATTTTGGAAGAACTGTTTTCAGGAACCGAGATTTGTGTGATTAGTCTTCATAGCGTGGAAAAAGGAAAAGCATCCTCCTATACCAAAGGGAAAAGCTGGAGGAGCTTCTGAGCAGAAAGACTGTCCAGAGCTTTTTACAGAGCTTGGCAGTGGGCTATGAGAGTTTCTCTTTAGAGGAGGTTTTTCGACATTTCACAGTGCGTTTCGCCCAATACAAGGAGAAACAGGCGGATTTTCCTCATGAGGTAGGTGTTTTTCTCGGGTATCCTCTTCGGGATGTGAAGATTTATATGAAGAATCCTTTAGCGAAAGCGAAGCTCACCGGCTATTGGAAGGTCTTTACCGAGGTGGAGAGTGCACTAGCTTGCTTTCAGGCTTATGACATGTGCATTCAAAGCTTTACCCTGATGCTGAAATCCGGCTTAAGCTGTAGAGATTTGGTGATGGCTTATCACATTAAGAAGCGCCAGTGGCTTAAGAGAGAAAAAGCTACTGTATAAGAGCAGAAAATCCATTAGAGGATAAACCTATAAGCAAAGAAATCTAAAAGGTAAAGAAGGGTAAAAGTTATAGTGTTGCGTTTTGCAACAAATATATCTAGTTAAGTGCTAGGATATAGACAAGAGGAAAAGATATTTCCTCTAAAAGAGAAAAGACTTTCTCAATCAATTCACTTTACAAACCAAAAGTATTGAATAATTCAATATTTTAGGCATAAAATCAAGGAGGACAAAAAGATGATTCATGTAGTATTTTTCAGCCAGACAGGAAACACAGAGGAGATGGCAAAGGCAGTTACTGAGGGAATCCAGGCAGCAGGCGGAGAGGCTAAGATGGTTAGCGTATCCGATATTTCCACCAGCGGACTTGGCAGGAGAGGCAGTTTATGCATTAGGGATGCCCTGCTATGGGAGATGAAGTGCTGGACGAGGGAGAGATGGAGCCCTTCGTAGAGGACTTACTCGGTTCCGTTTCCGGCAAGAAGATCAGGTCTTTTTCGGATCCTATGACTGGGGCGATGGACAGTGGATGCGTGATTGGGAAGCCAAGAATGACTGGTGCAGGTGCCGTAATGGTGAGCGCCTCCCGTTATCTGCAACAACACTCCCGATGAGGAAGGACTGGCAAAACGCAAAGGCTCTTGGAGAGGCTTTGGCAAAGGCTTAATAGCGATTTAAAACCCTGAAGAAAAGCAAGAGGGTGTAAAATCAAAAAAGAATTTTCTAAGCAATATGGGTCTGCAACGGGCACGCTCTCCTCAGCTTCGCCACGTAGTGGATACTGAGCGAAAAACAACGTTTCTCTTGTTTTTCGCAAGTATCGAGCTCAGACTACCCGATTTCAGACCTATATTGCCGAAAAATATATTTCTTTATATTGATTTTTACCCCTCTTTTACGTCTATTTTCATCGCTAATGGGAAACCCGAGAAATCCGCGTCTAAACAGCCGTATCTTAAGAAAAATACAAGAAAGAACTTCGAATGTGTTCGTAAACCACTTGACAGGGTTTGTCAGATGATTTAAGCTATTAAAAGAAATATAATTAAAAATATTGATACATGAAGAAGGTATTCCTTCTCCATCAGCAGAAAAGGGACGCGGAAAAATGGATCAGTTAAAAATAGAGGTTTAGAAATTCCTTTGATTCAGGGGAATGGGGGTAGGAGTTTCCTTTCCGGCTTAGCGGGGGCAGTGGCAAAACAGGAGCTATGGGCTGCATCAGTACAGCAGACTGCGGCTATCGAGAAGAGGACTTTCGCCGTTTTCCTGAGGGAAATGCCAATCTTCGCGCTTTGCGAAAAGGAAATCCAAAGAGCGAAGCTGCTTTAGCGAAGGAAAAAGGAATGATCGCCATCAACGCCATGGTTGCTACAAGACAATGGGAGGATGCCATAAAAAGTCGCTGTGGAAGAGGAATTGATGCAGTGATTTCCGGGGCTGGACTGCCCTTAAGTCTACCGGAGATTGTACCGGAAGGAACGGCTTTGATTGCCCTATTGTTTCCAGCGGAAGAGCTGCCAAGGTTTTGCTTAAGACCTGGAGTCAAAAATACCAAAGAACTGCAGATTTTGTGGTGCTGGAAGGACCTTTAGCGGGGGGGCATTTGGGCTTTAAGGCGGCAGAGGTGGAAGAAGCTACAGCTAGCCTGTGAGGAACTGATTCCGGAGGTGCTTTCTGTATTGCAGGGTTTTCGAAGAAGAGTTCGGACGGAAAAATTCCCCTCTTTGCGGCAGGAGGCATTTGGACTAGAGAAGACATTGTGCGGATGCAGGGAGGCGGGAGCTTACGGTGCTGGCAGATGGCCACCCGCTTTATCGGTACCAAGGAATGTGATGCCAGCACTGCCTATAAAGAGTACCTCATTTCCAAGAAGGAAAATGACCTGGAAATCATCCATAGTCCGGTGGGTATGCCGGGAAGGGCGGTGAAGAGCCCCATGCTGGAGAAGCTCGGCCTTAGCGGAAGGATTGCCCCCAAGCATTGCTCCCGTTGTATTCACGGCTGTGATCCGAGCACAGTAAAGTACTGTATTACCCATGCCCTCATTTCCGCTGTGGAGGAAATGTGGAGGAAGGCCTCTTTTTCTCCGGAGCAAATGTAGAAAAGCTTTCGGGAAATTGTTTCTGTGCAGGAAGTCGTTGATGAGCTGTTCCCTCGAGAGGATGACGACCGGCTTCTTCATTTGTTCCAAAGGGAGGAAGTATACAGCTTTTAAACTCTTTCATTTAATTAAAAGGAAAAAACGAGCTTATAGCGGAAAAGGATAGAAAAAGATAATTTTTCTGCCGACCTTTGTCGAATAGAATACTAAGAAATCTATGCAAAGGAGGCAAAATGGAGATTAAAGCATTCCCCGGAGGAAGAGGAATTTCAAAGCTACATACCGGGAACAAGTCAGTTTCGAAGAACGAAAAAACCGAAGCCAAAGCCAAGGAAGGCTCTTCGGTACGGAAAGACAGTATTCAGCTCAGTGCGGAGTATGAAGCATTTTCTCAAAAAAGCAAAGGGGCAGGAAGAAGACAATGACCTTGCTGACGTCCTTTCCGATCTTTTTGAAGGATATGGAAAAGGATGTAAAGGATATCAATAAGCAGAAGGACTTTCAGCAGGAATGGGCATCCCGGCTGGAAGAGCTTGAGAATGCGAAAAAATCCGGAGAGGAGGCATCCAAGGCCTTTAAGGATGAGACTGATGCGTTCCGCATTGCTCTATTGTACGGCTCCGGAAAGGCTGTAAGTCCGAAAGATCTGGAATTTTTAAAGGAAAAAAATCCTAAAGCCTATGTCATGGCCATAGCCATGAGAAGCCTGCAAAAACCGTTGAAGAGGACAAAAAGAAGAAATCTATTCGAGGAGAAGAAAAGGAAGAGCAGGGAGACAATGGTATGGACGCCATGAAAGATGCTATCCAAGAGTCCTTCGAGAAAAAGAAAGGCCTCGAAGCAAAAGGAATGAATCCGGTAGAGATGAATATGGAAGAAATGAATACTGGAGAGATGGAAACAGAATAAAAAGCAGAAGCGATATATTTTCCTATTCAAACTTGCCAAAGATAGTGTTTATACAAAGGGGCTGTAATGAGCCAAAAACTGCTCTAATGCAGAATGAGTCTCTAAGAAGGTACAATCTAAGCCCACTGAAAACTTACCAAAAGCCGGCGAAGTGAATGACTGTTAAAACCAATAATTGAAGCGACAGATGCAGTATAGGCACGAAAGAGGGCAATCTGAGCCCGTCAGTACTTACTGAAAGCGAGCAAAGCGAAGCTTGAAGTTAGTACTGCTACGAAGGCGAAGTTAGCGAGAGCGTGCCCGATTTCATGCCTATACTGCATTGGAGCTTATTTCTTAAATAGTTACAGCCTTTCATTACGCAGGCGAGCTTAGCGAGAGCGTACCCTATTACAGACTCATCCTGCATCAGAGCGCATTAAGCGGAATGCTCCTTTTGCTTCTTCCGAAAGCTTCTCCTTCAGCCAGCCCTCCATAACGACGGCCTGGTTAAAACGCTCTTCTTTAGTAGCATAGAGAAGGGTAACATTTTCATGAGCAAGATGCTCTCTAACCAAAGCAATAAATTGCTCCTTCTCCGGATTCTTCTCCAGCTCTTCCCAATACTTTTTCTCAAATAAGGGAAATTCTCCTCTTTATGATTGAAAGTTTTGCGAAGAAAAGTAGAAGGGCTCATCTCCTTCGCCCAGTTATCCAAAGCGGCACGTTCCTTTGTGATGCCTCGTGGCCAAAGTCGATCCGTCAGGATACGAAATCCATCCTTATCTGTTTTTCTTCATAAATTCGTTTACATTGAATAGAATACATTGTATAGCTCTCTTTCTACTGCGTGTTGAAGATTTTCTCTTTTGCAAGAGATTTTTCCGGTGCTTCCCAGAAGATAAGATTTTGGGCAAATGATGTTTTGACTGGAACTTGTTCAGCTTCCGAAAATAAAACGATTTCTTATATCGGATTAACCGCCCCATAGGGGCGGCTTTCCTGATTTTTAATGAGTATCGTTTGCAAAGCAAATGTTACTTTGTTTATTCTTAATACCTATCGCGAACGGTGCGTACGCTAGCTTCTATATTCTTAAAGGCTATCGCCGGTAAAGCATACGACCTCTCGATTATGCTGTTTCCGGGAAGAAAATCTTCATGTCATCTTCTACGGTTCCGATTCCGGCAATACCGAAGTTCTCTACAAGAACCTTTGCTACATTGGGAGAAAGGAAGGCGGGAAGAGTTGGTCCAAGGTGAATGTTCTTTACTCCTAAGTAGAGAAGGGCAAGAAGAACGATAACAGCCTTCTGCTCGTACCAAGCAATATTGTAAGCAAGAGGAAGCTTGTTTACATCGTCCAGACCGAATACTTCCTTAAGCTTCAGAGCGATTAAGGCTAAGGAGTAGGAGTCGTTACACTGTCCGGCATCCAAAACTCTTGGAATTCCACCGATATCACCAAGATCCAGCTTGTTGTACTTATACTTTGCACATCCTGCGGTTAAGATTACAGCATCCTTTGGAAGTGCCTTGGCAAACTCTGTGTAGTAATCTCTTCTTCTGTCTTCCGTCACAACCTGCCATAACCACGAACTTCTTGATAGCGCCGGACTTTACAGCCTCTACTACCTTATCCGCAAGGGCAAATACCTGCTCATGAGCAAATCCGCCTACGATGGTTCCGGTCTCGATTTCTGTTGGAGCGGGGCAGGACTTAGCCTGTTCAATGATGGCGAGAAGTCCTTGATTTCGCCGTACTTTCCTCCGATGTGCTTGCATCCGGGATAACCTGCAGCACCGGTAGTCCAAAAGTCTGTCCTTATAGCTGTCCTTTGGAGGAACGATACAGTTGGTGGTCATGAGGATTGGTCCGTTAAATGGCTCGAACTCTTCCTTCTGCTTCCACCAAGCATTTCCGTAGTTTCCTGCGAAGTGCTTATACTTCTAAAGAATGGATAGTAGTGGGCAGGAAGCATCTCAGAGTGGGTGTAAACATCTACGCCGGTGCCTTCTGTCTGGTCAAGGAGCATTTCCAGATCCTTAAGGTCATGTCCGGAAACCAGAATTCCGGGATTGTTACGAACACCGATATTTACGGTAGTGATTTCAGGATTTCCGTAAGCGGAAGTATTTGCTCCGTCAAGAAGAGCCATACCCTCTACGCCGGCCTTACCGGTCTCCAAGGTGAGGGCTACCAAATCGTCTACGGAAAGGCTGTCGTCTAAAGTAGCGGCAAGAGCCTTCTGGATGAAAGCATCTACATTGGCATCATCCTTTAAAAGAGCGTTTGCATGCTTGGAATAAGCGGCAAGACCCTTTAATCCGTAAGTGATTAACTCTCTTAAAGAACGGATATCTTCATTTTCAGTAGCTAAAACACCGATGCTCTGTGCAAAAACGGGATAATCCTTTTCTGCTACTTCTACAGTTGCTGCCTTAGGAAGCTTGGAGCTATCGGAAAGAGTAGCTCTTACAGCATCTCTCATAGCGAAGGTTTCCTTGATATTTTCCACGATAGCATCGTTATCAAAGTTTGCATTGGTAATAGTGATGAAAAGGTTCATAGTTACTCTGTGGTTTAATTCTGAGAAACTTCCTTTCCCTCAGCTCTTAACTGCTGAGCCACAGCGGATAATCCCTTGGTGGCATAAAACCAAAAGATCCTGCATAGCAGCTACTTCCGCTTCTTTCCGCAAACACCGGATACGGTACAGCCGGAACAGTTTGCGGTTTCCTGACACTGATAACAAAACATCTTATTTTCCATTTTTCCTCCTGAAGAAAAATCCTAGACTCATTACTTTGCTTATCATACCTAGGAAATGAGAAAAATGTTGCATAGGCAACAAAATGCTGATAAACTCTGTATATAAAAATACAATATATAAAAATTAAGTATTTTTTTATATAAGTTATAGGGGAAAATGCATGAGGATGAATAGAAAAATCGGGTCCAATAGAGAAGAATCACGAATAAGGGAACATGAAATGGAATAGGGCTTTTGTTTTTATTTTTCGCTATTTCAAACTATCTGAAAGAGAGTATTATAGATAAAATTTAAGTAAATAAATGAAAAACAGGAGAGAAGAAAAATGGGTCAGGAAATGAAGAAAAAGAATAGTACTGAAGAGAGCTGTCAATGTGTAGAAGGCTATCATGAGCATTCTTGCGCTTGCTCGGGAGGCACTGAGGAAAGCACTTGAGGACATGGGTTCGACTCCCATCAGCATTCTTGCAGCTGCTCCGAGGAAGATCATGGAGAGGGCTGTACCTGCCCGGATTGCGAGGAAAAAAGAACGCATCAAGGGATAGGAGATAAGGACTTTTCCGTGCTTAGTGGGAAGGAAAGAGAAACATTGCAAAGGGGGGAAGTCTCCTTTACCTCCGTGCATAGTAGAGAACAGGAAAAGAAGAAACATTTAAAGGGGGATGAACTCCTTCGCTACAGAGATTTGGAAATTTTCAATGGGGTGGAGACGGAGAACCTGAATGCCCTTTTGTACTGCATGAAAAGCTATGTCCGCTCCTACAAGAAAGGGGAGATTGTTCATTTGGAGGAAAAGAATGAGCAACATGTGGGAGTAGTATTACAAGGCAGTATCCATATGTTGAAGACAGATGTGTGGGGAAATGAAACCCTTCTCACTTATATGAATGAAGGAGAAATCTTTGGGGAGACCTTTGGCAACAATACCGCCGCGGGAGAATATGTCAGCTTTGTGGCAGCCAGCAAGGCGGAGGTACTGTTTATTTCCTTCCAAAAAGCTATTCATGTCTGCAAAAACCGTTGTGCCTTCCACTTCCGCCTGATTGAAAAATCTCTTTGATCTGATTGGAAAGAAAAACATTCAACTGATGGAAAAAATTGAGGTGACTTCTCGAAGCAGCCTTCGAGAGAAGATCTTGGCCTACCTTTCCTTACAGGCACAAAAACAAAAATCCAAATACATTGAACTGGGACTGAGCCGTACGGATATGGCACAGTTTTTATGCACCAACCGTTCCGCCATGACCAGAGAGCTTTCCCAGTTGAAGGATGAAGGAATCATCGATTTTGACCGGAATACCTTTATTTTTGAAGCAGTAGAGGGAAGAAAAGGATTTGAGGAATGCTCCGGCAGAAGCTTATTGTACGGTCCGATAAAAAGAAAAAAGATAAAACAAAAGGAACTGTAGAAGGAGAAAAATCTCTTTTACAGTTCCTTTTCTCTTGTATCGCCAAGAGCAGTTCACATGCTGTCGATATATAAAAATACCTATACAATTACACATTCAGTCTATCACAGGTAGGGCGGAATAGGTAGTGAAATTTTTCTAAAATACGGATAAGTCTAAAAATAAAAAGTATTGACTATAACATAATGTCATAGTTTAGAGTATCAATTGTTAGGAGGTAGGTACATGTACATGATAGCAAGTGAGATTAGTGGTGTGTCGGTAAGAATGTTGCATCATTATGATGAGATTGGTTTGTTGTCTCCCCAAAAATCAGAAAAATGGATACAGGTATTACACAGAAGAAGATCTGGCATATTTGCAAACAATACTATTTTACAAATATTTAGGATTTCCATTAAAAAGATTAAATTACTAATGGCAAAAAGATAATACTGAATTACTAACTCACTTAAAAAACAGTTAAAGCTTTAATGAAAAAGGAAAAAAAGAGAAACTCTTAACATTGATGGAAACATTACAACAAACTATTGATTATGAAGAAAGGAAAAATTACTATGTCAATAAAAGAAAAAGTTTAGAGGATTTGTTTATCAAGACAATCAGAAATATGAAGAAATGGCAATTGATAAGTACGGAAAAGATATAATTGAAAAAAATCTATGGAAAATTTAAAAAGGAAAAAGAAGTAGAATTTACAGAAAATCTAAATCAAATCTTTCACTTCATTTGCAGAAAATATGGCAAAAGGAATTGAAGCAACATCAAAAAGAAAGTGTTGAACTTGCAAAGAGTTTTACGATGAATACATCTGTCGGTATTCTTTTGATTGTTCAATGGAAGCATTTTCAGGTATTGGTTATGGTTATCAGGAAAAACCCTGAATTCAAAAAGTAATATAGATAGATTTGGAATTGGAACAGCTGAATATGCTTGCGACTCAATTCAAAAGTATGTTAGTGAAGCACGATAGAAGTTGATAAGAAACAATTTATAAGAAACAGTAAATCAAAAAAGGTTTACTGTTTTTATTGCTCAAACTCAAGAAGAAAGGACAAGGAAAAATGAAAAATATAGAAGAAAAAGATTTTAATGACAGAAGAAGAAATCAAGCAGTTACAAAACAAAAGAAAAACTCATCAGTCAACAGAAACAGGAAGAAAAGAAAAAAAGAGATAGACGGATTTATGAAAAAGAGCAGTCTTTGAAAGTATCTTTACGGAAAGCAAGGAATTTAGCAAATCATGCCTTTTGCCTCCTTCCGGCGAGATCGATTTCTTTATTAATATCATCTGTACTCATATCAGAAACACCATTTGCTTTCGCCTGCGCCTGTAAAGCCGTAAATGCTTGCATTGCCCCTTCTCTTGTAACCGGAGCCTCGTTTATGGAAATGTTCAAGGTATCTTGTGCCATTTGTATATGCCTCCTTTTTGCATAGTTTCTCCAAGTATAGATAAAGGAAAAAGAAAATGCAAAACAAAAAGCATAAGAGCGTGATATCCGATGAAATAAAAAAGAAGCTATAAAAAATCAAGATTATTAAGCAGGTTTTCAGCAATATAGGTCTGAAATGGGGTATCTGAGCCCGCGGGTACTTACGAAAAACGAATAGCATGAAGTTTTTCGTTTAGTACCCTTCCTGTTAGGGCGAACTTAGCGGGAGCGTGCTCCCATTCAGACCTATATTGCATAGAAAACCAAATTGATTTTCTATAGCTTCTTATTTGTATCTCTTTAGATATTACGCTTGCGCAACTGCCGGATACTTCTTCTCCAGCTTCTCCAAAATATCCAGGTAATGCTTCTGCACACCCTTGGCGGTTTGCTCATCCTCAAAAGTCCGGCTCTTCTCGTTGATGTCCTTGAAGTCTTCTTCGCTTAAGCCTCTTTCGGCAAAGGGGTATACTACGCTGTTTTTCCTTCTCGATATGAAGCTGTAACAGGTGGGCGTAAGCCATAGCGTAGGACAGGATATCCAGCTTTAACTCCAAACGGGGATTTTTCTTATATTCATTTAATGCGGTTTCTAAAGATAAAACATCCGCTCTTCCTAAATCATGCTCCACCAGCATACCGTGAGTTACCAGCTTCTCTCCTACAGGTCCCAACTTCTTTACCATCACGGGGAAGAGGAATTTCTCTTCCTTACCGTGGTGATGCTTATCCGCATATTCCCGAACAAACTCGATAATTTCCGGAAATCTTCATCGGAACTTCCCCTCCCTGCATCAGCTGCAGGCAAATGCTACGGATAACGCCTAAAGCTTTATTGATGTTGGCATGGTCTTCTTCCATAAGAATTACACTTTGATTCATAAACTTCCTCTTTTCGTATTTTTCTGAAATTTTTGCAATAGTAATAGGAGAAGGGTTTCTTCAAAGTGATGACCCCTCAATAAAAGATTCCTATAAAAAAATATAGTATCGCCGGTGCTATGGGATTACGCCAGCCTTTTAATCTGAACCGGCAGCATTTCCTTTATCTGTAAATGCTGTAATGGTTTTCATCAGAAGAATCCATATGGAGTTTGGTATCCTTTAACATACCTTCCATAATTTTTCTTCTCAACTGATAGTAAACCCTAGGATCTCCGGAAACGGCCTCCCAGAAGGGGGCATGAATATCCTCTTCCTGCTGCCGGGAGGTTCTATCCACATCCTGCTCTGTTAAGACATTAACTCTGTCACAGGGCATACCGTTTAAAAAGAGAATCGTCAATCTTTCTGTAAGCGTCGCTGGCATCGGAGTCAGCCTCCAAAAGCGTGCTTCTGTCCAAACTGAAAGGCGATATCCTCTAAGGAAGAAAGACGGGAACTGTCCTCTGCAAGAACAGTTGTAACCAAAAGAGCATAGCGAGCTTCCGCATCCTGCACTCTTTCCTGCAACCATCCGTGAATGTTCATTACGTCAATCAATTCATTTAAAGGACGTAACTCTTTGTTTACCGTTTTCTCAGCCAAGTTTCCATCAGCAAAAGCCTTCCATTGCTCTTTTTCGCCGTAAGCTACAATATCCTTAATCAGCTCTTCCTGAAGCTGGATCTTGTTGTATAACCAATAATGAATCGGCCCTAAAAATGCACTCATTACGCCTCTACCTCTCCTAACTTACTGTTTAATGCCAAAACAAGAGCATCCGGGTTTAATCCGTGAACCATGCAAGCATCCTCCAAGGACTCCATCTGGGAGCTTGGGGCAACCAAGACAATGCATTCCTGCCTCTAATAAAGTATCAATTAACTCAGGGTACTCATTAACAATCTGTCCTACCAACATATCAGTACTAATCTTTGCCATTTTTATCCTCCTGTAAACTCTGACTTACAAATTTTTTTGAATCTTAGCAAAGTATAGCAAAGAGAAAGAATAAAGTTTGTTGCGAATGCAACATTTGGAGAAAAAGTATAGTCAGAGAGGATTTTTAGACTTTCTTGAATTTTTTTAGATTCTTTTCCTTGACAGTAAAGTTTGATCTCACTACAATAAAGATTGTAAAAATTGAATTGCCAAAAATCTTTTGGTAAAAATCCGAAGAGCAAAGCTAAGAGGAATCCGAAGACGGAAGGGAATTCAAATAGAACGTTAGTATAGTATTAGGAAGGAGTTTTTATGGGATTTTTATGATTACAAGGTAGCGGACACCAAGGGCGGAGAGAAGGACTTTAAAAGGATTTCGAAGGAAAGGTAGTATTGGTAGTAAACACTGCAACAGGCTGCGGTTTTACACCCCAATATAAGGAGCTGGAGGAGATGTACGAGGCATTCCATGACAAGGGACTGGAGATTCTGGATATTCCTTGCAACCAGTTTGCCGGACAGACTCCCGGAACCGATGAGGAAATTCATGAATTCTGTACTTTTAAACTACAATACTCAGTTCCCTCAGATGAAGAAGGTGGATGTAAATGGAGAAACTCAGATTCCTCTTACCGCTTCTTAAAGGAGCAGCAGGGATTTAAGGGCTTCGGAGAAGGCAAGATGGCAGATCTTCTTCGGGATATGCTTTCCCAAGATTGATCCGGACTATGAGAAGAATCCGAGATTAAGTGGAACTTTACCAAGTTCCCGTGGACAGAAAGGGAAATGTTATTGCCCGCTTTGAGCCGACAGTAGATATGGCAGAGGTAAGAAAGGCTGTGGAAGCGGCACTGTAAGGCTTCCATTTGTCAAATCGCTTAGAAGCTGTTTCTCCGTACATATAGTATTGAATAAATAGAAACGGCATAAAACAGATCGTTTTGCATAAATAGCATAAAAGAAAAGCCCGGACGGTATTTCAAAGTCCGGGCTTTTACTGTATAATGCCATTCGGGTGTCATGATGTATTTCAGTGACCACCTGTTCTTGCAAGATTAGAAAGGAGTCTATATGCCGATAGACAAAGAAGAACAAAGCATAAACCGTAAATTAATGGACTTTTTGGACCAAAGTCCCAATGCCTTTTTTGCTGTGGAAAATATGAAGCAGGCTTTGGAAAAGGGCGGTTTTAAAGCTCTCTATGAGGGAGAAGCCTGGAATCTGAAGGCAGGAGAAAAGTATTATGTTACAAGGAATGGCTCTGCTCTGATTGCCTTTGTCCTTCCCAAGGGGGACTTCAAGGGCTTCCAGATGATGGCCAGCCACAGTGACTCTCCGGTTTTCAAAATCAAGGCCAATGCGGAAAATCGGGATTGACAAGGAGTATCTGAAGCTGAATGTGGAGAAGTATGGCGGAATGATTTGCTCCCCCTGGCTGGACAGACCGCTGTCTTTGGCGGGAAGAGTCATTTGCAAGACAAAGGGAGGGGTAGAGACCAAGCTCTTAAATGTGGATAGAGACTTAATGATTATCCCGAACCTTGCCATCCACATGAATCGTGAAGTCAACGACGGCTATGCCTTCAATGCACAAAAGGATATGTTGCTCTTATTTTCCTCCTTCCAGGAGAAGGGAGCCTTTCTGGAATTTATCGGAAAGGAGCTGGGGTTAAGCCGGAGGATATTCTGGATACGGACCTTTTCCTTTACAACAGGGAAAAGGCTTGCATCTTAGGGGCAAAGGAAGAATATCTTTGCAGCGGAAGACTGGATGATTTGCAGTGTGGATTTTTCCTCCTTACAGGGAATCCTTGCAGCAAAGCCCAAGCAAAGCGTAGCGGTTCATTGTGTCTATGACAATGAAGAGGTAGGTAGCGGTACCAAGCAGGGTGCGGCTTCCACCTTCCTAAAGGATGTGTTAATGCGGATTATCCGTGCCTTCGGAAAGACCGAAGACGAGTATTTGCAGGCTCTGCAGAACAGTTTCCCTGCTTTCTGCGGACAATGCCTCATGCGGTACATCCCAACCAGCCGGATAAGGCGGATCCCACAAAACCGTCCCTTTATATCAATAAGGAATTGTCATTAAGTACAGTGCCAATCAGAAGTACACCACAGATGGAATTTCCGGTGCCATTTTCAAGCAATTTTGCGAAAAGGCAAAGGTTCCTTTCCAGATTTTCACCAACAGGTCCGATATGTTGGGAGGTTCCACCCTTGGAAATATTTCCAACAGCCGGTAGCCTTTGAACACGGTGGACATCGGTTTGGCCCTAGTTGGCTATGCACTCCCCCCTTCGAAACCGCAGGGGTGAAGGACACCAAGTATATGGTGGAAGTAGCTAAGCTATTTTTCTCCTCCTCCGTTTTGGGAAGGGGAGACGGAAATTACGAAATTCTCTTTTCGTAAAAAGATTTTTCTTCGGCACTGAAAGTGGAGAACAGGGTCGGAGGAAAAAAACGCTCAACCTGTGTTACGGAAGATTCGTGACACGATTTCAGCAATTAGAATTGAAGAGGAATAAGTATGGATCAGAAAAATTAGTTGGAAAAATGCTGGCGTTTATGGCCTTTTTCCACAGTATGGGGATTTGGAAACGTAACCAACGGCTTCGTATGGTTCAACGGAATTCAGGTTATTTTCAGCTGGATTTTCATGTTTGCCCTTTATTTTGTCCCCTATGCCTTAATGGTAGGAGAGCTGGGCTCTGCATTTAAGCATGCAGGAGGCGGTGTGAGCCCTGGATCAGAGAAACCTTAGGCACAAAGCTTGCTTACTATGCAGGTTGGACCTACTGGGCTTGTCACATCACCTACATTGCCAGTAAGCCAAGTGGCGGACTGAAGGCATTGTCTTGGGTGATCTTCCGTAGCGCAGAGCTTTATGATAAGCTCCCCACGCTCATGATTCAGTTGATTACCTTTGCTTTACTCATTATCTTCTGCTATGTAGCCAGCAAGGGCTTAAACCCATTGAAGAAGATGGCTACCCTGGCAGGCTCCAGTATGTTTATTATGTCCCTGCTCTACATCGTAATGATGTTTGCGGCACCGGCTATCAATCCTCAGGGAGACTATGTTTCTGGATTTCAGCTTAAAGAACCTTATCCCGAACTTCCGTTTGGAGTATTTCACCTCTCTTTCCATCCCGGTATTTGCGGTAGGCGGATGAGAAGATTTCTCCTTATGTAAATAAGGTAGAGAACCCCAGTAAGGGCTTCCCTCAAGGGAATGATTGCCCCAGCTATCATGGTTGTGGTTTGTGCTATGCTGGGAACCATCGCTATGGGTATGATGTTTGACCCTGCATTAATCAACGAAAGCAAGGAAGCCTTCGATTCCTATGCGGCAAACGGATCCTACTGGGCATTCCAGAAGCTTGGCCAGTACTATCATGTTGGAGATGCTTTGTTGGTGATTTATGCTCTTTGTAACGTAATCGGACAGTTTGCGGTTTTGATTATCAGTATTGATGCTCCCCTTCGTATGCTTTTGGACAATGAAGAGACTCGTCCATTCTTCCCCAAGAAGCTTTTAAAGCAGAACAAGGAAGGAAGCTATGTAAACGGTATTGTCATGGTAGCGGTACTTTCCGGCTCCATCATCCTGGCACAGTCCTTCGTTCCGGGTGCAGCAGCAGTATTAAAGCAGCTGACTAAGTTAAACTCCGTATGTATGCCTCTTCGTTACCTTTTGGGTATTCGTGGCTTACATTGCTTTAAGAAAGGCTGGAGACAAGTTCCCAGAGAGTATTACTTTTGTAAAGAACAATGCAGTGGCTCTGGGCTTCGGTGTATGGTGCTTTTGCCCTTACTGCAATCTGCTGTTTAATGGGTATGCACTCCGATGATCCTTTCACCATGGCCTTGAATATCATTACCCCGGTAGTGCTTTCCATTTTGGGAATTATCATGCCGATTTTGGCTAAGAACGAAAAGGGCTCCCAAGTCATGGCTTGGACAGAGCAGAACCATCGCCATTCCAGAAGCTTTCATTTTCGTAGAAAACAAAATTTCTTCCCTCTTCCCTCTGTACAGAGGGGGAGGGAAGATTTATTATCTTTAAGTAATAGGAAAGAAACGAAGCAGACCTTACTGCATAACGGAAGAGATAGCCACATGGACAGGCAGGAGTCGGATAAGGGGAAATTCTTTCCTGCCGCTATAGAGAGAAAAGAGGGATGGAAAATGAAGGAAGGAAGAGAAGCGTATCAAAACCGGGAACTATCTTGGCTTTTATTTAATGAGCGCGTTTTAGATGAGGCAGGAAATCCTCGAGTGCCCCTCCTGGATCGTCTGCCCTTTATTTCCATTTACCAGACCAATCTGGATGAGTTTTTATGGTGCGTGTGGGGTACCTTGATGCAGCAAATGCGCTCTAAGAAAACCACCCGGGACAATAAAACCGATCTTACTAGTGAAGAACAGGTGGACTTGATTTTAGAAGAGGTTCAACGCCTGGAGCAAAAGCGGAAAGAAATTTATGAGCAGGTCATGGGAGAGCTGGAGCCGGTGGGCATCCACATCATTAACTTCCAAAGACTGTCCAAGGCGGAGCAAAGTCAGCTGGAAATCTACTTTTGACCAGGCCATTCGCCCCTACCTTTCTCCCATGATTGTGGGAAAGACACAGCCTTTTCCCCTTCTTACAAAATCGGGAGCTTTATGCGGTGGTACGTCTGGAAAGTAAGAACGGCAAAAAGAAGCTGGGAATTGTGCCCTGCTGGAACCCTCGGTCTTTAAACGACTCATCGAGATTCCCGGAAGAAAGGGCTACCACATGCTGTCCGAGGAGTTGATTCTACACTTTTGTTTCCAAGCTTTTATCCCGGTTATCAGATTAAGGAAAAGTCCATCCTTCGGATTACCCGAAATGCGGATATTGACGCTACGGATGTCTACGATGAGGATTTGGATTATCGAGGCATGATGGAGCAGCTTCTAAAGAAGCGAAACCGTTTTAAATCTGGTGCGACTGGAATTTACCAGAGAGCTGCATAAGTCCGTGAAGAAAAAGATAGCGGAGCATCTTGGCATTTCCATAAGCACATCCTGCACTGCGGGAACACCCTTGGATTTGTCCTTCCTCTTTACCTCACAGAACAGCTTTCGAGAGAAGACGGAGCTCTTCTACCCGAAGTACAGCCCCAGAAGCTCTGCCTACATTCAAAAAGGCGAGTCCGTCCTTTCTCAGGTAGAACGTCGGGATTTGATGCTGTCCTACCCTACGAAAGCATGAAGGGGTTTTTTAGGCTTGTTGCAGGACGCAGCCAGAGATCCTTCCGTGGTTTCCATTAAGATTACCTTTTACGGGGTAGCCAGTCATAGCCAGATCGTGGATATCCTTTGTGAAGCCGCGGAAAATGGAAAGGAAGTCCTGCGTTTTGGTGGAGCTTCGGGCAAGATTTGACGAAGCCAACAACATCGAAATGTCCCATCGTTTGGAGGATGCAGGCTGTCAGGTAATCTACGGTCTGCCCAATTATAAGGTACATTCCAAGCTTTGCTTAATTGCAAAACAGACGGAACAGGGGCATCCACTACATTACCCAGATTGGAACCGGTAATTACAATGAAAAAACCGCTACTTTGTATACGGATCTTTGCCTAATGACGGCAAATCAAAGCATCGGAAAGGATGCGGCAGAGGTTTTCCGTACCCTTCTTTTGGGAGAAACCGTGGAATCTACTGAGGCTCTTTGGGTGGCTCCCCACGGTCTACAAAATCGCATTTTGGAAAAAATCCAGGGAGAAAAGAAGAAGTGCGAAGAGGGCAGAGGCGGCTATATCGGTTTCAAGTTAAATGCCCTTACGGATAAGGATATTATTGATGCCTTGATTGACGCGTCCAAAAGCGGTGTAGTGATTCAGCTTCTGGTACGGGGCATTTGTTGCCTCATCCCCGGAATTTCTGGGAAAGACGGAGAATATCTCCGTTCGAAGCATCGTTGGGCCGGTATCTGGAGCACTCCTGGATTTATCGTTTTGGACAGGAGAGGAAGAGGAGCTTTTACATTGCCAGTGCGGACTGCATGACCAGAAACACCCTTCGAAGGGTGGAGGTGGCTGTGCCCATCTGGGATCCTGAGAATAAGAATCGGGTTCGGAAAAATCTTTTGACTTAGGCTTCCAAGATACGGAAAAAGGAAAATGGCTTCTTTCCGACGGTCTTTATCATGATCCGGATCCTATGCCGGAGGAACGATTAGATTCTCAAGATTATTTCTACCGGGAAGCCTATCGGAGAGCGGAACAGGAGAAAAGCTAAGAAATAAAGCCAAGAACTAAAGCCAAGAAATAAAGCCAAGGAACAAAGCTAGGGAACAAGCTTGAGAAATACAACTAAGGAATACAACTAAGGGAATAAAAATGGTCTATATCTTTGCGGCCCACAAGGAGAAGTAGAACATCTTATCAAGAAATTAAGTCTGGGGAAACGAAAAACTTCGTTTCCTTTTTGCAGTATGAAGGAGAAGAGATTCTCCTGACCATCACCGGACAGGGACAGATTAATGCTTCTGTATCTGTTGCGGCTACTTTGCAAGAGGAAAAAGCCAAAAAGGGAGATTTACTTCTATCGTTGGGAAGCGCGGCGGCAATTTTAGGAAGAAAGCGGCCATCAGAAGATTTACTTGGTCGCTGGTTTTGATTCAAAGCTTGGAGCAGGAAAGCACAGGCCGCTGCTTTTATCCGGATTTACTGTATAAGCTGGATTTTCCGGAAGCCGAGCTTTTAACGGGAGATAAGATTTTAGAGATTGATTCTATGGGGCGTAGAGATACCGTCTCCGAAGGGCACAGCGACTCAAAGAAGATATCGTCTCCGAAAGGGTACAGCGACTCTAAAGAAGATATCGTCTCCAAAGAATTTAGAGTATTTGAGAAGCTGTTGCTTTACGATATGGAAAGTGCCGCGGTTTTTCAGGCGGCAAATTTTTATTTGGCTCCGGAAGATTTCTTTTTCCTTCGCTGTGTAACGGATTTTGGCGTGAATCCCGTGAAGAAACAGATTCTTTCTCTTCCTCTTCTCTGTCATGGAAGGAAAAGCTGCAAAAATCTTTTTGCAAAAAGGAAGAGGAGAAGGTTCTTCGTGTCATCGAATTTTTACAGGAAAAATCCAAAAGAAAGAAGAAAAGAAGAGGAAGAGGAGACCGTTTTTTTCAGCAGCAGCTTCAAAGTCTTTCCGAAAGCCTGCATTGTTCCTTTGTGATGGAAAAGCAGCTGGAAAGGCTGCTTCGCTATGCCTTCCTGCAAGGGATTTCTCCGGAAGAAATTCGGGAATATTTAGAGCGGAATTTTGGAAGAAGGAATTCAGGGGACAAAAGCCGGTCAGAATGCCGAAAATGTAGACAAAAGAAGAGGTTCTCAAAGGCCTTGGGAAGGATATAGATAAGCAAGGTGAGCTTACGTTAATCGATAAAAGAGCCGGAAAAAAAGCTCTTTCCTCTTTGAAAGAATGGATTTTGTCCGAAAGAACTTTGCAGACAAAATGTGACGGTTCCAGAAATACCTTGCAGGGAGGAAGCCCTGCAAAAAGCTATCTCTATCAGGAGCATTTTCAGCATATTTATGTGGAGGAAGCCATATTACAGAGCCCTGATGTGGAACGGGTTTTACGGAAATTCCCCAAGGCAAAGGTCATTCCCATTAAGCATTACAAGGATGTGTTTAACCGAAAGAAACAGGGACGCTCTTGCCCAGTCCCGAAGCAGAAAAGCTGATTTTGGCAAAGAAAGAGGGACAAAGGCTGTATGACGGTGCGGTGGTGTGCCGTGATTTTTCGGAAAAGCCATTTTTGCTATACTTCCTTCTGATGAACTGTCCCTTTCACTGCGCCTACTGCTATCTGCAGGGAATGTACCCCAGTAGCAATCTGGTGATGTTTTTAAATTTGAGGATTATTTTTCCGATTGTAAGAAGTGGATTGCAGAAAAGGGAAGCCTTTTATCTTTGCATCTCCTACGATTCGGATTTGTTGGCTATGGAGGAGTTTATCCCTATGTGGAGGAGTTTGCCCGCTTTTTAAATCAGGAAAATGCTCTCCGTATCGAGGTGCGAACCAAGGCCGGGGAGAAGGCTTTGGCGGAAAAATGCAGAAACTTCCCCTATCCTCGGATGCTAGAAAAACGAATGATTTTCGCCTTTTACCTTATCTCCGGAGGAGATTATTGAAGAGGCGGAGGAGGGGAGCACAAGGCTTTCTTCCCGAATCTTTGCCATTCAAAAGGCTTTGGAAGAAGGGTATCTTGTACGGCTTTGCTTTGATCCTATGATTTATCATCCTCGTTGGAAGGAGCTCTATGGTGACTTACTCCAAGAGGTTTTTGAAAAGATTCCCATGGAGCAGATTCATGACTGCAGTTTGGGAAGCTTTCGGATTTCGGAAAGTTATCTAAAGGCTATGGGAAAGGCGTTACCCAGATCTCCCCACACCCAATTTCCCTATGAAAAACAGCGGGGATACTATCATTATCCCAAGGAGTTGATGGAGGAAATGGAAGGCTTTTTGTATAGCTGTTTGCAGGAGAAGCTCCCTGAAGGAGAAAAATCTTCCGATGGGATAGTCAGGGAGTAGATGGTATAAACAAAAAATAGAGGCAGGCAGGAACTAAGATCTGAAGAAGAACTAAGGAAAGCTTGTAAAAAATGACAAGGGCATGAGAAGAAAAAGGGTGGGAAATTGGACAATTTAAGTAAGCTGAAAAAGAAAAAACTGGCTTTAGTCACTGGGTGCCTCCGGTGGTATCGGCTTTGCTATTGCGGAAAGCCTGCAAAAACTGGGCTATACCGTCTATGGCATTGGCAGAGATTTTTCCGGTCTGAATCCATCTTTTCAAGCGATTTCTTTGGATTTACGGCAGAAAAAAGAAAGGGACAGCTTTTTAAAGAACCTTCGGGAAAAGGGAACGCTTGCTCTCTTGGTGCATTCCGCTGGCGTGGCCTACTATGGCTTACAGGAAAATGTAAATGAAGCAAAAATTTTGAGAGATGACAGAGGTGAATCTGGAAATCCCCTATGATTTTGACGCAGCATTTTTACGAGAGTTAAAGGAAAATCAGGGGCACATCATTTTCATCTCCTCCGTAACCGCTTTGGAGCGAAATACCTATGGGGCGGTGTACGGGGCAGGAAAGGCAGGACTACTGTCTTTTGCCAGAAGCTTATTTTCCGAATATAGAAAAAGCGGTCTAAAGGTACACAGCATTTTACCGGATATGACGGATACCAAGCTTTTACCGAAATGCGGACTTTTACCGTGGGAGAAGAAGGAAGCTACCTCCTCCGGAGGATGTGGCTTCGGCAGTGGAAATGCTACTCACCCAAAGAGAAGGGGTGGTTCTGGAAGAAGTCCCTCATCCGACCACAACGCTTTCCAGGTGAAAAAGAGAGGGAAAAGAACAGATAAGCACTTTCAGGCAGTATGGCTGTGAATGGGGCACGCTCCCGCTAAGCTCGCCCTTCGTAGTGAGGGACTATAAATATTTAAGAATAAGCTCCGATGCAGTATAGGCATGAAATCGGGCACGCTCGCTACTTCGTTTTGACTGAGCAGTGGTTTATGTTAACACTGCTCACTTTGTTTTTGCTATCCTTCGGAAGGGTCGTATCAGGACGACTTTTCTAATGAAAAAGTCTGTCCTTTACAGCACGAACTCAAGCTTCGCTTTAGCTTGCTTTCAGTAAGTACCGACGGGCTCAGATTGCCCTCTTTCATGTCTATACTGCATCTGTCGCTTCAAATATTGATTTTTTTAAAGTCCTTCACTTCACCGGCTTTCGGTAATTTCGCCGTGCTCAGATTGCACCTTCTACAGCTATACTGCCGAAAGTTAAGCTCAAACTCGTTCTTCCCCTATCTTTTTATTTTTGATCGAAAAGCCTGTGCCCGGATTAGTCGTCTGCCTCCTCCGCCAGCTCTGTTCCTTCCTTTGCGGGAGGCATGAGGATGGAGAAAACCATAAAAGCCGAAGAATGCGGCAATCAGTCCGAGAATAATGGCCCTGCTAAAGTGGATGCCGAAGAGCACCCCTTGGACACATGCTCCAGATAAACTACGGTAATGGTTCCCAGCACCAAAGAAGCAATGGTTCCTGCTGTGGAGGCCTTCTTCCAGAAGTGTCCCTAGTACATAGGGGAAGAAGGAACCGGCAGCTCGAGGGTAAAGCAGAACATCAGGATGGAAACGATGCTCTGGGTGTTGAAAAGAGCAATAAACATGGAAGCCACACCCACCAAAAACCATGGTGATCTTGGTCACATTCATAACTTCCGTGCTGCTGGCATTTGGCTTCAGGAAGATTTTGAAAATGTCATTGGCAAAGATGGAGCCTGCTCCCAAAAGGTCTGAATCGGAGCTGGACATGGTGGCGGAGATTACACCGGAGAAGAGCAGGCCGCAAATGATGGCCGGCATGGTGCGAATCGCCAGAATCGGTAGGGCATATCGTGCGCCAACGGAAGCAAATTCGTCGGCGGAGAATTTTTCCCATGTTGATTAGTGCCAGTACAATCAATCCCAAAACAGTAGGGATAAAAGCATAAATAAAGTTTAACAGTGCGGCAAGTCAAGCACCCTGCTTTGCCGCCTTTTTCATCTCTTGCGGCATAGAAACGGGAAACGGCTTCCTGTCCTACGGAGAAGGTACCTACGTACATAATGACGAGAGACAGAATACCGAAGAAGTCATAGCCCGCAAAAAGATTCAAGCTTTCTTAGGAACATTTTGAATCACTGCCCACACCGCCTGCATGGGAGAGGGCGAAGGGCACTGCCGCCATCATACCGATGATAATCAGGAAAAACCTGTACGAAGTCGGTCAGGGTTACGCTCCAAAGACCGCCCATAATGGAATAAACCGTTACCACCACCGCAACAATGATTACGGAAAGCTTATAGCTTAGTCCCAGCATGGTGGAAAGAATAACGGAGGAAGCGATAAACTGTCCTGCGGTAAGACCGATTAAAGGGAAGCAGCATAATAATTGCTGTCACCAATCCGGAGGATTTTCCGTAACGTCTCCGGAAGTACTCCGGCATGGTTTTTACCGTGGCGGCACGGAACTTGGGAGCCATGAAAGAGAGAATGACAAAGGCAATTCCCATGGTGATGATGTACCAGGCGGCACTTAAGCCATAACCGGACATTCCGTTTTGCACAACGCCCAGAGAGCTACCCCCTCCGATTTCCGTTGCGGCAAGAGTTCCTGCCATCAGCATCGGACCCAACCTACGCCCTGCGACCATAAAGTCCGTGTTACTTGTGATTTTTGTGGAGGAGTACCAGCCGATAAACAGCATGGCCAGAAGGTAAATCACCACCACAAGACAAACAACCCAATTTGCACCCATAAAAATCTCCTTTTCTGTTTTTTTCCAACTTGTAGATTGTTATGATTGTAACATGGTTCTATAAATTTGTATTTATTTTTGAAAAATCGAGAGTTAATTTATGCAATTTCTCCTGTTTAATATGAAAATTTTTTTCGTTTAGTCCTTCGTCTTGAAAAAACTACCTAAATAGCCTAAAATACAGAAATACCAATAGTGAGAACTTTAGCAACACAATCAGGAAGAGAAGGTAAGGGATTTAGGAATGACAGAGGGAAGAAGAGAAAGCATTGTAAGAACAATCGCCGGTGTGGAATCGGTCTTCTTTCCCTTTATTTTTTTCTTTTTGTTTTTCGTGACTCCGGCAATCTGGAGCGTTTTTTAGAAGAGAAAACACAAGTTGCTTTCCGGGAAATGCTTTGGCTTTTTGCCTATCTCTTTCTCTGTTTTATGGGATTTTTACTCAAAAGGAAAATGCAGGATGCCCCTGGGAAAGGGATTTTTCCGGCAGGGAAGCTTCCGGAGAAGCATTAAATAGAGCATTTCTTAGCTTTCTCTTTCTTCTCTTTATTTTATCAACGCTGGTCTTTGCCTATCTTCATCGTATGCTTTTTGCCAATGCTTATTTCCGGCTTATGGTTTTTTGTGCTTGCCCTTTTGTTTCGCTTTGTTACCACGGGAAGACCTTTGCAAATATTTAAAGACCTAAAACAGTTTTTGGCCTTTTTAGAAAAGGACTTTCAGGAGGGGGCGCTGTATCCCTTGGCCTTTGCCCTTCCCTTTTTTATCCTGCAAATGAACCGCAGCAATGTGGCATTGGATTATGACTCCCTTCGCTATGGGCTTAGAAGTGCGTATGTCCTGTTTCCGGAGGGCTTTTTCTCTGCCCACGGGCAAATCAACAGCGTTTACAGCTATCCCAAAGGATTGGAGCTTTTTGACCTATCCCTTTAAATTATCTTCCGAGCTATGGCTTTCTTTTTGTCCTTCAGTCTTTGGACTTATCTGGCCTTGGCTTTGGTTTTTGGGCTACTGCTCTTTCATTTTCAGAAAAACAGAAAAAAACTTTATATCGGCATACTCGCCTTTTTCCTATTGTCGTCTGTGGGGAATATGTCCCTACCATGAAAACGGATTTATTCACCCTTTTGCTGCAGCTCTCCGCCTTGTATTTCTTCCTAAAAGGAAAAGAGACTGCAAAGCTGCTTTCCTGCTCTTTTTCAGCTACAGCTTTAAGCCTACGGCGGTGGTTTTTTCTACCCTTCTGGGAATCGTTTTTCTCTTCACCATGCTTTTGGAGTTTTTCGGGAAGAGGAATACAAAAACAAATACGAAAGAAAATATCAACATCAATGCGAATACCGGCATAAATAGCAACACAAATCCTAATACGATTCAGGCGAAGGGAGAGAAGTGGACTTCGGAGCTTCCTTTGTCCTGTTTTCGCTAGTTTATACAGGACTGATTACTCTTCGGACTTTCTTGATTACGGGGCTTCCCTTTTCCACTACCTTTACCGGCATTTTCAAGGCAATCGGTTTTCATGTAAACTGGCCCTTTAATCTGGATGCCCATGTGGATTACAGCGGAGAGCTTTCCCTTTCGGAAAGTCAGCATTCTCCTTTTTCCGTAGACTCTTTTCTTTCCTTTTTTTATCCGGTGGGAGAGGATATGGAGCATGTGGCCATTGCCCGGAGCGGCGTGCTTTTTCCGCTGATTTTAGTCTTCGGGATATGGCAGTGCTTTTCCTTAGGAAGAAAATGCTTATCGGGAAGAAATAGTTTAGCGGGAAGAGAAGCCTTTCTTCGTAGGGAGAGCGGGGAAGCTTCCCTTTGGGACTACCTTCCCTTGTCTTGTCCTTCCTTGTGATAATGGCATTTTCTCTGCTGAGTTTTGTGATGCTTTGGCAGATTGACGGAAATTACTATATTTTATGGGAAAGTCTGGCATTACTTTTGCTTTAGCATGGGAAGTGCTCCGGAAATAAGTTCTCAAGAAGAAAGCATTCCGGAGAAAATCCATCAGGAGGAAATACATCAAGAGCGAATCTATCAGGAAGAAATCCATCAAGAGGATCTCACACTCAAGAAAGATTTTCAGAAAGAAAATGCAAGGGGCTCCAAGCTTTCGGCTTTTCTTTTAAAAGTCTTTGCCTTCTCCCCTTCTATCTTGCCGTATTTCTTACTACCATCACCACCAGCTGGGCGGGGGCAGTGGGCTTCACCCCCATTGACTTGGCCAACAAGGGCTATTATGACCATGCCTTGGTGGAACTGGAAAACCAAGGAGAAAAGGGAAGCCTTCCCGCCTTTTCGGAAATGGCAAAAAATCCAAGGCACCATGTTTTGGCCTTTGCGGAGACGCCGGAATGCTATCGTATCCCCTGTAATGTGCAGAGCATTACGGATGTGGAGGGCTCGGAGGAAGTCCCGACTTTACGATTCCCCTCTACTTTTGCCTCGGTTCCTAAAATGGTCCGGTACCGACTATGTTTATTTGGAGCAAAGCTTCCTGCATGATGAGAGGGAAGAGCGGGCTAGGGAGATGCTTCTGCAAATGGCGGAGGAAGGCATTTTCCAAAGCCCCATGCTGGTGGAGAGGAATGAAATCCTGCCTCTTGATGGCGTAAAGGCATTTTCAGAATCCAATGGCGAAGGGGCGGAACAGCTTTTGCTTTTACAGATTCGGAAAGAGCGTTTAGAATATCCTTGGAACAAAGAGCCCTATCCCGCTTTGACTAAGGAAGAAATAGCAGAAAAAGATAAGATTGTGCAGTTGCTGTCGGAGTATTTGCAATAGGGTTTCCGAAGGCATGAAAGCGGTAGTTGACAGTAGGATGAGAGTGGCAGCCTCGCTATATCTCTAGGGAATAAAGGACAGGCGGATTGTATTACGAAATCCCACAATAGAAAGGTAAGGAGTAAATGAAACAAGAAGGAAATAAAGCTTTTATAAAAGGAATACCGCTGGGGGGCTATTTGCTGGCCTTCCTCCTGCTATTAGGCGCAGCCTATTGGATCAACCGGCAGATTCACATCAAGGCCCTTTACATGGACGACCTGTATTTGTTTTCCTTTTTCCGGGAGCAAAATTTCTTTGAATTCAGTTTTCCCATTGGGCAGGCGGTGCGGTTTCGCCCGGTGTATTGGGCGATTTCCTATATCGAAATGGCTTTGGTGGGGGCGGATCCCAACCGTTACTTGCATTTCAACATTTTCCTGAACAGCCTGCTGGCCTTTTTCCTCTTCTTCTTTTCTTTGAAAATGACGAAGAAGCGTATCCTGTCCCTGTCCCTTGGGCTTCTCTTTTTGTCCGCCCACTTTGCCTACTACCAGATCGGGCAGGCTATCGGCATTTTGGAAAACCCTGGCTTTGGGCTTTGCCCTCTTTTAACTTTGTATTTCCTTTACCGACAAATCGACTGCGAGGAGAGAGCTTTTTGGGAAAATGCTGCTCTTTTCTCATCTGTTTTTTTCTTCCTCTTTGATTTTTCACCCATGAGCGATATGTGGCTTTGCTGCCCTTGTTTTATATTCCGCTGATTTTTAGAGGAAAGAAGGCGGGGGAAATACCGGTAGTCGTGGGCGCAGAATAGAGGACTAAGAGAAGCTGGAGAATCGGAAAAATGCGAAAGCTTTTGGATAGTAGGAAAGCTTCAGATTATGAAAAGGATTCAGATAGTGCTTTGGTCAGGGAATGCTACTGAAGGAAAGGGGTACATTGTAGTAGAGCAAGGCGAAAGTGAAAGTACAAGTGTAAATACCGGTGCAAGTGCAGGTGCATTTGCAAATGAAAGTGCAAGTGTAAGTACAAGTGTAAGCACAAGTGCATATACAAATGTAAGTGAAAGTGTAAATGCAAGCGTAGGGAAACTGGATAATTCGAGAGCAAAGTGCTGAAAAGACCGAAGTTTCTTCCCTTTCTTCCTGCCTTTTGTACAGGCCTTTTTGTTCTTCAGCATTCGATGCCTCGGGCCATCGGTTCCTTTGTACCGAAGGGAACAGGAGGAACGGAGGTACAAGACGGCTTTTCTCTAACGAAAGCCCTGTCCCATGCCTTTTCTCAGGTATTTTATATTTTCGGCATTCAGGCGGGACCGGATTACCTAGCGGGAATTCTTGGGAAGAAGTAGGCAGAAAGCATCGCTATGTCATTTACGCTTCCATTGCGGTTTTAGCCTTTTAGCATTCTTTTTGGCTCTGGTTTTTGCCATTCGTAAGGGCAAGCTGAAAAAGAGTTTTTCGGAAAAAATATTTTGTTCCTAGGCTTTATTGCCCTTTGCATCGGTTGTTCTTCCATCACCATTCGCGTGGAAATGCGTTGGGTTTATGTAAGCTTTGCGGCGGCTCTTTTATACTTTGCCTATCTGTTGGGAAATACCGGCATGCCGATTCCCACATTTTTGCCCTGCCTCGTTTGCCTGCGATTTCCGGGTGGAAATGAAATATCGTGAGTCCTTCCCCAGAATTTACTTTTGGGAGGATCAGGACAGAATGAACTCCTTGGCAGAGCAGACCATAGGGAAGTACGGCTGGGACTATGTTTTTGGGAAAAACAAGTTTATATCCTGAAAAATAACTATAAGATGAGTAAGTTCTACGGAGATACTTTTCTTCCAGGTCTTTGACCCGAAATGTCCGGACAGGGCACAAAGATTCATTTCATCAAGGACTTTAGGGAACTTCCGTCGGAAGCGAACTTCTACAATAGCCTTGTTTTAAAGGAAGTGCCGGAGGAAAGAGCCTATAGGGATATTACCCAAGAGGTATTTCCCAACCTCTGATGTTAAAAAGATTCTCCGGATCGGAGAAAGATTAATCTGATTTTGGAACTGTAGAAGTGAAAAATGGATTTGCTTCTATGCTTCGAAAGCAGAAAATTTAAAGCAGTTTGTCTAATATCATAGATTTGCTTTAAAAACTGTATTTATGAAAAATGGCTTTGCGCCAAAGGACTATATAAAAGGTGATACATAGCGGAGAAAGGAAGGGAGAGCATGGCAGAGTATGAGGGACAAAACAGAAATATACCGGTGGCCGGATCGGAAGTTTCTACGGCACTGATTGCAGGCGTAGAAGCCTCCGGAGAGCAAGCTTTTGATGTGAAAAGTTCCAGCGAAGAAGCTTCCGGAGAGCGGGTTCCTTTTAGGGCAAGGTTTTGGGGTATCGGCTTCGGGCAAGCATCTGCTTTCCAAGGGGAAAGAAGGAAGCTCCCTCATTGCTTTATTGCTCCTTTCTTTCCTCATGGCCCTTTGCCATTCTCTTTTATGTTCTTCTAAGCACTACGGATGTTTTGTATTCCGACCATATCCGGCTGGTAAATTCCTACTTGGGAAAGCCCTTTCAGCTTGGGGATTTACTGCAAAAGGATATTTTAACGAGAATTCCTTTGACCTATTTCTTTAGGGAAATAAACCGTTATTCTTTTGGTTATACCCTGATTTTTGACCGGACACTTGGGGTACTGGGACTATTCTTAGCTAGCAAACCCTTACTGCTTTTTATGAGAAAAAAGCAGCTGCCCTTTTCACAGCAGCTTCTATTGTTACTTCTTTTTTACAGCTTAAATAAGTGGGAAATGCTTTTTAAACGGCTCGGGTTATATTCATTTTCTGGCCTTTTCAGTATTTTATGACTATTTCTATGCTTTTGGATCAGGCCTTCAGCAAGAAAAAGCTCCTTGCTTATTCTATCTATTTATCCGCCATTTATTTTACTGGTGGCAGGGCCATATTGCTTGGCGGTATTCCTTTCCTGCTTTTGCCCTGTTCTTCTTCCCCGGTTTTTGGGAAAGAAGCTTTGGGATATGAAGGGGACGATTCTTCTCCTTATTTCCAATGGACTTTGCCTCTTTCTGTATCTTCTCAGTAATCACTACGCGGTGTATGAATATGCTGTGGCAGAAAGCATTTCCCTAAGGGAGGTACTGCAAAATCATCTGCTTTTTGTAGTGAAATTTATCTTTTACGGCTTTTTCCTCTATGCTTGTTTTCCGGGGAAAATCTGGAGGCGCTTCTTAAAGATGGAGTGCTACAGGAAAAAGGAGTTGTTCTGCTTTAGGGGCATTTGTGCTTTTCTTTTATGTTCTTATGATACTGTTGTATCTTTTGGAAGTTTTTGCATCTTCGAATAATTCGGGGAACTAAGACATTGCTACGAAAAATAAGGAAGCCTTCTCGTCGCAGCAGAGGCAAATGGCTGAGCAAAAAGCAGACAGATACAGAATGCTTTGACAGGGGAAAATGTTGGAGAGTCTTTCTACTTTGGTTTATTGCCGGGGCTACTGCTTCTCCACGGCTTAGCCAGTCATGCTCTGGTTTTCCTCACTCGCTATATGTTTTTAAAGGAAAGCTATGCTTTTCAAAGCCGTTATGCTCTGCAATATCAAAGCGCTTTGTTGGGAGCATTTTTGCTCTTATTTCTTATGGAAAAATGAGAAGAGATCAAGTTTGGGACAGAAATCAAGAACAGCACAGGGCAGACTTGTATTTTGCCTCTTGATTAGCGGAATTTTCCTTTTGGGAACCCTGTGGACAGACCGCAGTGAATGGGGAAAATCCATGTATCGGCGGGATCATTATGAGCGTATGTGGGCCTATTCCCATGACCTTTCCGCCTATTCCGATGAGGAGTTGGAAGATGTTTTTTTGAGTATCATCATGGCGGAGAACGAATTCGGAAGGCCTTTGCTATCTGGGAGCAGGTGAAAAAGGAGTGGAGAGCAGATAGATAAGTTCCTAACCCCGCATTGACAGAAAAACTGCCGGATAGGTAAAAATAGTAGGTTCTGTTGTTCCCTTAGTTAAATGGATATAACAAGCGCCTCCTAAGCACTAGTTGTGAGTTCGATTCTCGCAGGGAACATGTGTCTTGCAGCAATGATTAGAATTATTCATTGCTGCAATTTTTTTAAATATGGAATAGGGATGCTTAAAACTATTTTGAAAGAAGGCGTAAAGTGAAGTCCAAGAATATCAAAAAGAATGTGAAGAGCTCTGGGCAAAAAAATAAATATTATGTGCTGAGCAAATCCCATAAAGCATATCTGAATATCAGAGAGTATTTGAAAGAAAAGGAAGTGGATATTGCATATCTACAGGGAAAAATACAAAGCGTAAAGGATATAGAAGAGAGTAAAAAAGATTTTAACAATGCCATTCTTCATGTATGGGGATATTTCAAGAAAGACGCAAGTGAAACGGAAAAAACAAGGATTATTTGAGATATTAGAAGAATATATGGAAGGGGAAAAATAGTCAGGAAGCTGTGATTCAATATCTTAACGCTTTACTAAGGAAATATCCCAACAAATATTTACAGGAATCCACTTTATTAACAGGAGAAAAATAAATGAGACTATGGCATGAACAACTGATTCCCTTATTGCCGAAAAATCAGCTTCTGGACAACATAGAGAGTGCTGTGCCCTTAGAGGGAAACGGGTGGAATAAGAAGCATAAAAACAGTAGATTATGCATTTTCCTATTCTCCATATCACTTATTTATCTATCATTCCTTAGTTATGGATGAAATGGAAAAAAGAGGGTATAAGGTTTCTGAAGAGTGGAGAGATAAGAATTATAGAGGAAAGACAGCAGAAAAAAATACGATAATCTTGAAGAAAAAAGTGATAGAAAGCCCAATTTACAAAGAGCATAATGGGGAATATCTGCTCGAGTGTATAGAAAACCTGCGAAATAAGGGTATAAAAATAGAACTATAAATGTTTTAATGGTTTATATTACTAAAGCTTATTGCTCTCAAAAGGAGAGATAAGCTAATGATTCTTGTAGCATCTTTTTAATCAGACACAAACCACTGTTAAAGGAGGATTACTATGTTGGAAGTTGGAACAAAGGCACCGGATTTTACATTGCCGGATCAGAATGGAAACATGCACTCTCTGTCAGAGTACAGAGGAAAGAAGGTCATTTTATACTTCTACCCAAAGGACAATACCGCCGGTTGCACAAAGCAGGCTTGCGGCTTTGCAGAACGATATCCCCGGTTTATGGAAAAAGGTGCCGTAGTTTTGGGAATCAGTAAGGACAGCGTGGCTTCCCACAAGAAGTTTGAAGAGAAATACGGACTGCCCTTTACTCTTCTTGCGGATCCGGAGCTGGTGGCAATTCAGGCCTATGATGTATGGCAGGAGAAAAAGAACTACGGTAAGACCTATATGGGCGTGGTTCGTACCACTTATTTGATTGATGAAAAATGGAAAGATTGTAAAGGCATTTGACAAGGTAAAGGCGGCGGATAACCCGGAGCAGATGCTGGGAGAATTGGGATAGTAAGTATCGGGCTCAGACTACCCCATATTCAGACCTATATTGCCGAAAATTTCTCTATTATTTTGATTTTTTTGCAGCTCTCTTTTGTTGCCTTTTAAAGGAAATCCCTAATGCCTACCAGTTGCAAGTTTCCACATGTTTTTTGCTACGTTTTTTGACAATGATTTCTGATATTTCCGTATTATCGGCATTTGTCTTAATAAGAATCCAATCATCAAAATACTTGTAGACATAGGGATATCTTTCAAATAGTTTGTAGCTTGAGGCTAGTCCGTCTTCGCTAATTTCCCCAGTGATTGTTTCTGCATCATAGCCTTTATTTTTCAGAAAGTCTGCAAATGCAGAATCATATTTTTGATAATCTTGCAATATAAAAGCTGACTACCTTTAGCCTCGACTTCGTCTCGAAAAATCAAATTCATAATCATCTTCGTCAAGCCTGTTTTTATTAGTTCTAAGGGCATTTTGATTCTGAAAGGACCGGGGAATAACATAGTACCACCCTATGGTCTATATCATAAAAATAGCCATAATCGACAAAAATCCAATTCACTGAATATTTCCCTTTCCGTATTGCCTTCGGAAAAGGTCTCTCCGGTAGGGGAATGGGTATCAAACCATCCATATCCGCCATTTTCACTACCTATCTGTCCAATTAAAGCGGTTGCTCCCAGTGAGAAAAGATATTCTACATCCTTTGGAGATTGATACCACCAGAGAAGTCTGTTTCCCGATATTTTTAAAATATCCTCCGTTTCCGCCCATCCATATTGCACGTGTCCATTTTTAAGTCTTCTGGCAATAATACTGGTATCTCCCATTGCTTCTTCCTCCTTTCAAACTTATTAGTAAAATTACTGAATGTATCGCAAAAATATTACATTACTGCACTGCTCTATAGCGAGTGGTAAGGCTTCCGCCCAGTTTTATAATCTGCCCCCGATCCACCATGGTTTTTAGAATGCGGCCCGCAGTAGACTGGCTGACTTCCAATAGCTCTTGCACTTCCTTTCTGGTGATTTCTTTTTGTCTGGAAAGGACTTGCAGGATGTGCTCTCAGCGGAGGGCAGGGTAGAAGAGGATGCGACAGAACAAGGAGCTACAGAATAGATGACACTATCCTCTTTTTACGACTTGTCCTGCATTGGTATTGGGGAGGACGATTTTAAAGGCATTATTGCTACAGATAATGGAGGGTTGTTTCCATTTTCCAATGTAGCTGTCCATGATTTTTTTAATGCCGGTTCCATAGGCTTCTATTAATTGCAAACGATAGAAAATATTGGCAAGATGGGGGTTTCGGCAAACGGAAATCCCTAACTTGATATCCGCAAGTTCCAATCCTGTGGGTAGACCGCCAAGAGTGACAAACTCCATATGATCCGGATAAATACTGATAAGGGTAGCGGCATGGAAGGCGTAGTCTCGGTGTATCAAGGAATTGAGCAGTGCCTCCCGGACGGCCACTTCCGGATAGTCCCGATTATCAATCCGCAGTAATTTATCAAAGCTTGCATGCACTTGGTTGTGAAGGTCGATATAGTCGTATACATCATGAAGCTGTTGCATAAGAGAACCGGAAAACTCTCTACGATCTTTAAAGACAGTTTCCGTACCACCCTCAAAAACGGCAACTTTAATAGAGTAGGGACATTGATCGGAAAATAATAGGGCAAGATTTGTATAAAGCTTGTCGGCGGACTGCATGTGGAGTGTTTGCATTTGGGCCTGTGCGAAAGGAAGCTTACGCGTTTTAAATTCCTGCTTTAGGGCATCAAAGCTTAAGGCTTGATTTAGGGAACGCATCTCTTCGAAACTGTCACCATCTGTTTCCTTAATCATTTGCCGGATGGCAGTATCGCTTGCAGGAACGGAAGAATATCCCTGCCTTACATAGACTCCTTCAGGCCGTAGTCCTTTTTGGCTAGATAGTACGGACGGTTGGTCCCTCTTTGGATATGGACTGCGATAACGGATTTTCCCTCCAGCTCCAGTGTCTCATAGTGGATGAACATGGTGACATCCGGCTTAACACTGTCTCTGACCATGTTGGAGATTTGTGACGCGGAGTCATCTGCATTTTCTACGCCAATAATTTCTCCTTGATCTGTTATACCAACATAGATAGTCCCCCTGTTGCAGTTGGCAAAAAGCAATAATTTCTTTTCTTGATATCATCTTGTACGATTGATTTTAGTTCGACAGTTTCTGATTCTTGAAATTTCATTTCATCACCTTAGGATTTTATCTTTGTTTCCTCATATGCTAATCATTCTCTTAATTCTGTTCTTGCTAATCATTCTAATCACTCTAACCATATTTGTCAATAAGAGTGATTAGAATATGCTATTTTCGTGTCTTTCTTATCGCAACCTTGTTTTTTCACAAGGGAAATGACCGCTGCCTATTAGTGGTAAGAGCCTTATTTTTTGAAAGACAGGGAAACTTGCTCCAGAAATTTATTGGCGATTGGTGTGAAGGTCTGATATTTATTCCAAATAAGATAGAGCTTGGTTTCGCATTTAGGAGACAAGGGAATAAAGGTCAAATCACTTTCCTTAGAGCAGTTAATGAGGTTTTTAAAGCTAAGAAGGATGCCAAGACCTTCTGCAGCGAACATAGATCCGTTATATGACAATCGAAATGAACCCTCCAGGTGAAGATGAGAGAAATTCTCCTTTGCCCAGGAGGGTATTTCATTTGCCCAGCTTTGATCGGAGCAAAATAGGGCTTGTCCGATTAAATCTTCTGCTTGGATATAACGTTTATTTGCCAATTTATGGTCTTTACGCATAATTGCTCCCCAGAGGTCTGTTCCGGGAAAGGGGAGATAGTTGAACTTGTTGATATCGGGAGTTTCGCAAATCACTGCAAAATCTAAAAAGTCCTTTTTCCAATCTTTCACTTACCTGCTCTGTATCACCACTGCTCAGTCAGGCTAAGCTAGCGAGAGCGTGCCCCAAATTTAGACCTATATTGCTTAGAAAACTATTTTGATTTTTTACAACTCCTTTTTCCTCATTTATAGAATTTTCTAACTGGGATCAAACTAAGGATTATACTGATGCAGATTATGCAGCATTAAAAATAATCTAAATTCTAAAAGAGACTCTTAAAAATTGGTGCGATTCTCAAAATGCTGAATCGCATCATTATTTTATTAATTCATGGAAGGGAAGACTTGGAAGTGAAAGAAAAAAATTTGTGGATGCGTATCACTGGATTAAAGAAGAGGAAATGCTGCGATGCCGCTTATTCAAGGGCAGGTGGTGGCAGCACGTGGGTGGCTATCGATAGCAGAGTTTACGGATTTAATTACCATATCCCAAATGACACCCGGACCGATTGCGGTTAACTCAGCTACATTTGTTGGACTAAAAATTGCCGGAGTACCAGGAGCCATAGTTGCCACACTAGGTTATCTATGGTAATTCAAAAAAATTAATAGTTGTAAGAATAGTGGGTAAAAGTAGTCTGCGTAAAATGTAAGCAGCAAATCAAAAAGGCGGTAATACAGGTTTTTGCTAACGACTGTTCTGCATTCCGAGGGAGAGAAACTGCAATCTCGAGTATCTTTTGCGCTTTTTAGAAAAACCATAGCAAGATTTGTTCCTGCTGAACCGCTTGATTCAGAGATTTTTACCAAATGTTATAGCAAAAAATGATAAAAAGAAGAATTGGCAAATATACCTTTGTTAAATATATTATTTTGTGCATGTTTAAAATAATTTAGGATATTGTTTTTCACTTGTTTCTATATGCTGTTCTATAACGGATGATTATCTATAGTATATACAAAAAGACGAAGGAGGACATACTATCTAATGGACGAAAAAAAGTATTTGAAGTGGTATAACAAGCTTTGGTTATGGTTCCGGTGATTTGGCAGGAAATATAGTTTATGCATTTCTTTCGTCATTTGTAATGCTATATCTTACCAATACAGTAGGGTTAAACTCGGTATCATAGGAACTTTTAATCATGGTGTCGAAATTATTTTGACGGCATAAGCGATATGTTTTTGGAACGATGATTGATAAAACAAAGAGTAAACTGGGGAAAGCAAGACCGTGGATGTTTATGCATATATTGGCTGTGCTGTGACTCTTGTAGCTAATTTTGCCATTCCGGATAACTTAGGAACGACGGCACAATATGCTTGGTTCTTCCTTGCCTATACACTCCTAAATGCGGTGTTTTTACTGCTAATAACATTGCGTATGCTTCTCTGGTTACCTTCTGCACCAAAAATAGTAAGGAACGTGTGGAAATGGGTTCACTTCGTTTCATTTTTGCGTTTTCAACAAGCTTAATCATCCAGTCTGTTACTGTTCAGTTTGTTCGATATCTTGGCGGTGCTGCTGCCGCATGGAGAACGGTTGCCATTGTATATGCCGTTATAGGATTGGTAGTCAATACAATTTCCGTTTTCTCTATTAAGGAGCTGTCAGAAGAAGAATTAAATGCAGGAAAAGAGCATATCGAAGAGAAATACGGTTTAACCGAAGCTGCCAAACTCCTTTTCTCCAATAAATATTATCTTATGATTTGCATGGCTTTTATTTGCCAGCAGATTTATTCTGCTATGCTGAATATGGGTATTTATTACATGATTTATATTCTTAAGAATGAGAATTTGTATTCCGTGTTTTCTTGGGCAATTAATATTCCGGTTATTATTGCCATGTGTATTACACCGATGCTGGTTGAAAAGATGAATGGTCTATATCGGATGAATCTTGCCGGCTATATATTAGGTACGGCAGGTCGTGTTGGTGTGATTTTTGCCGGCTATATGGGAAGTGTGCCTTTGATGCTGGCCTTTACTGCAATTGCCGCACTGGGAATGGCGCCTTGGCAAGGAGACATGGGGGCAGTTGTAGCAAGCTGCTCTGAATATACCTATCTTACAAAAACGCAAGCATATTGATGGAACGATGTACTCCTGTACATCTTTTGGAACCAAGATTGGAGGTGGCATAGGAGTTGCTCTTTGCGGATGGCTACTGGAAGCCAGCGGTTTTGTTAAAGAGTCTGCCGTACAACCGGAATCCTGTTTGAGTATGCTTTATGTCATGTATTTGTGGATTCCGATGATTTTGTCATTATGTATAACTTTTATCATGTCTAAAATGAATGTTGAAGAGGCTAAATCAGCAGCTGAAAGCACAAATAGAGGGACATTGATATGACGGATCCTGCAATCATCGCGGAGCTAAGTCAGCAAGAAGATTATGGATCTTCAACATAAGAAAACGAAAAGGCTTGAAGTGCACATTGAAGATTCGAGAGTAGCACCTATCATTTCCTTTATCGGAGTTTATTAAAACAGTAGAGTATTGTTCACGAACGCCCTTGAGGATAGGTATCAGAGGTTTGCAAAAAAGAAAGGAGCCCTATGAACGCTTGCATAAAATGGTTGGATAATCCGGAAATTTTTCGTGTGAATCAATTGGATGCACATAGTGACCATTCATACTATATGGATTATGCGGATATGGGAAAAACGGATAATCCTTTATCACAGTCACTGAATGGTCAGTGGGAGTTTGCTTTTAGCAAAAATGCAGCGAGTAGGCCCGGCAACTTTTATGAAGAGGGATTTGATGCTTCCGATTTTGATAAAATCATGGTGCCGGGGCATATCGAACTAGCCGGATATGATAAGATTCGCTATATCAATACCATGTATCCATGGGAAGGCAAAGAGTACCACCGAGGTGCGTATAGCCTGGACAGCACGGGAGCAGAGGAAGGAATGTTTTCGGAAGCGAGCTATAATCCTGTGGGCTCTTATCTTAAACATTTTGATTTAAAACCGACGATGCTTGGAAAAAGAATCCGCATTTGCTTCGAAGGAGTAGAGGAAGCGATGTATTTGTGGATTAATGGGCAGTTTGTGGGTTACGCTGAGGATAGTTTTACACCCTCTGAGTTTGATCTTACACCGTATATTCGTGAAAAAAATAATATCCTTGCCGTACAAGTTCATAAAATGAGTACAGCAGCATTTTTGGAAGATCAGGACTTCTTCCGTTTCTTTGGAATCTTTAGAAATGTTACGTTGAAAGCAGTGCCGGATGTCCATATGGAGGATGTGTGGTTTAAGCCTGTATTGAACCCGGACAATGAACATGGAAGTGTAGCGGTGAGCATGAGAGTATCTGCCCGAAAGCAAGTCGCTGTCCATGCGCAGTTTGTGTTGAGAGATAGAGAAGGGAATGTGGTTGCAGAGAGCAGCACTCCATTGCAAGGCTTAAATCGGAAACCTCACGGGAGAAATATATACGGATGTTGGCGCAATTCATTCTTGGGATAACCACCACCCCTATCTATATCAAGCAACAATTGCGTTAAAAAATGCCGAGAATGGAGAGTTACTGGAGCTTGTACCGTATGATATTGGCTTTAGAAGAGTAGAAATCATTGATAAGGTCATTTATCTAAATGGAAAGCGTCTCGTCATCACAGGGGTTAACCGTCATGAATGGAGCCCAAAGACCGGAAGATGCATCGGAATGGAGGAGATGCATTCCGATATAGCATGCATTTTGAAAAATAATATCAATTCCGTACGTACCTGCCATTATCCGGATCAAATCCCCTGGTATTTTCTTTGTGATGAAGCCGGAATTTATGTCATGGCAGAGTGCAATCTTGAAAGCCATGGAAGTTTTCAAAAGCTCGGTGCTATTGAACCGTCATGCAACGTGCCGGGGTCTATTCCCCAGTGGAAAAGAAGCTGTTATGGATCGTGCAAGAACCAGCTTTGAAACTTTTAAAAACCATACTTCGATTTTATTCTGGTCTCTAGGAAATGAGTCCTATGCAGGCGATGACATCGAGGCTATGAACGTTTATTTTAAGGATAAGAAGGATGGACGTTTAGTTCATTATGAAAGTTCCTATTATAATAGAGCATACGAAGATACAATTTCAGATATTGAGAGTAGGATGTACGCAAACCCCAAGGATGTAGTGGAATATTTAAGTGATAAACCGAAAAAGCCGTACATTTTATGCGAGTTTATGCACGATATGGGGAACTCAATGGGCGGCCTTGGGGATTACATGAAGCTGATTGATGAATTCGACTTGTATCAAGGCGGATTTATTTGGGACTTCATAGATCAGGCAATCTTGGTAAAAGATCCGGTTACAGGGAAGGATGTTCTCCGTTATGGCGGTGATTTTGAAGATCGACCTGCCGATTATGAATTTTCTGCAAATGGTATTTTATTCGCAGACCGTAGAGAGAAACCGGCAATGCAGGAAGTGAGGTATTACTATGGCTTATACAGATAATGATAAATTAAGGATGGTATATGGCGACTTTACTCTTGGCGTACATGGAGAGGGGTTTAGTTACATTTTTTCCTATGCCCAGGGGGGGCTTGAATCGATAGTGAAGGATGGATATGAATGGCTATTCCGGTGCCCTAAGCCTACATTTTGGAGGGCTTTGACAGATAACGACAGAGGAAGTAAATTTCACATTAAAAGTGGTCATTGGCTAGCAGCGGATATGTTTATTGATTGTCAGGACATTACGGTCATTATGGATGGAGTGGTGCAGAATTGTAAGGCACCGGATAACAACAGCTATGGTGGAGATGTATCGGCAAATGAGATTACGGTCAAGTATCTGTATAAGACCATTTCTGTTCCCGTCACAACGGTTATGGTATCATATACCGTAAATACTTCCGGGAAAATCAAAGTAGATGTACACTACGATGGCAAGAAGGATCTTCCGGAATTTCCGGTTTTTGGCATAAGGTTTATTATGCCCACACTTGCAGAAAAGTATATTTATAAAGGCTTGTCAGGAGAGACGTATCCGGATCGAAAAGCGGGTGCGCAACAAGGTGTATTTGAAGTTACCGACCTGAGCCTGACCCCTTATATTGTGCCTCAGGAATGTGGTATGAGAATGGATACGGAATGGCTTGAAGTTACACGCCGTACAAGTCTGGACAACAGCAAAACGGATGTATCTAATCACACGCTTCGGATCGAAAAGGCAGACGCCAAATTCGATTTTTCATGCCTGCCGTATACTGCAAGTGAAATTGAGAATGCTTTACATCATGAGGAATTACCGCCGGCGAGAAGAACGGTGTTGTGTATTTATGGTGCAGTTCGTGGTGTTGGTGGCATAGACAGTTGGGGAACCGATGTTGAAGATGCTTATCATATCAGTGCAGAAAAAGATATCGACTATTCGTTCTATATTTGCTGATAGGAAATGACATAGCATGTATCCGGTTATAAAAAGGCCAAGGCAAGGGATGAGGTAATTTGCCTAAAAATTTTTACGAATTATCGATGCCTCTTTGATTCTTGGTGCAAGATAAAATCTTGACACCTTCATTTTGATGGGTATAATGCTAGATAAAAGCATAAAACGGCGATTGGATTGTGTGCAAAGTCGCTAAAAACTTGTTGAAATTGGAGGAATAGTATGAAGAAAAGAAAACTCTTATCCCTTGCTTTGGCTTTAGTCCTGGGGCTTTCTCTGCCGGGCTGTGCGAACAATGCATCCAAGGCGGAAAGCGAGAAGGGCAGTGCTGCGGCAGGAGAGACAAAGGCTGAGGAGGCAGGCGGAGAAAAGGCGGAAGCCTCTGAGGGAGTTAAGGAGATGAAGCTCCCCACCTTCCTGGCAGGAGAGAATGTTGGCGCAAAGTTCTTCCTTCCTCAGGTAGAGCGTTTTAATAAGAAGTATGAAGGAAAAATATAAAAATCACTGTAGAAGAAGTGGTACAGGATTCCTATGCGGAGAAGATTAAGCAGTTGGCTACCCAGAAGAAGCTTCCTGCTTTGGTGCATAGCCCTGGCTCCGGCGGAATCGATGCCCAGTGGTTTAAGCAGGTGATTTTTGGACAATGACCTTGCCTACGATTTGACAGATTTTGCCAAGGAAACTCCGGAGCTTTCCGATTTGTGGATTCCGGAATCCAGAGAGTATTGTACCTATAACGGTAAGTTGGTGGTTTCTCCCATGCTGGTAATCCGTCCTATCGGAATGTTCTACAACGAAGATCTGTATAAGCCGGAGAAAAGCTCTTGGAGAGCTTAGCTATGAGGAATTTGTTTCTTCTTTAGGAGACAACAAAATTGCTTTTTATGACCTCTGAAAATGCTTGGACTTCTGCTTTGATGCTCTCTGCCCTTGTGGGGAAATGAAGAAGGGTGGAGCAAAGCTTTTGCAAGACAGTGTAAAGGATAAGCTATGGGACTATACGGAAGAGCCATTTGTTAAGGGCGTGGAGAAGCTACAGACTCTTTTTGCAGAAAGAAATGCCTCCGCAAATACTTTAGGAGCAGCTTATGCGGATGCAGCCAATGCTTTTCATGAGCAATAAGGCGGCCGTAATTCCCAACGGTTCCTGGATGGTTTCCGAGTTTAACGAGGAATCCAAGGACAAGTGGAGTAATGATTTTAAGGGATCCTCCGTGCATGCCGGCATTTATCCCGGAAATATTGCATTAGCAAACCCCTGCAGGATACGGAGATTTCTGGATTCCTGCAACTGCAAGCGATGAGGAAAAGGAAGTGGCTAAGGCCTTCCTTGCTTTCCGCGGCAGTCAGGAAGAGCTGGAAGCCTATCTTTTGGCAGAGGGCGGAACCGCACCAAAGCTGAAGTATAGCGAGGATTTCCTGAATAAGCTTAAGGAAAACCCATTGTTATACGAGTACAATCAGAGCGTAAATGATGATACAAAATATGTGCCCATCTTAGGGGATGTGTTCCCCGCTTCTATCGGAGATCAGGAATTCGGAAAGCTTTCTGCCAAAAGCTGATTGATGGAAGTCTGAGCTCGGAGGAGTTCTGTAAGGAGCTTACAAAGAAGGCGGAAGAGGCAAAGCAGTAATACTTTAACAGTAAAAAGCCTATAGTTTTTGCCATATTAAGCTACGAAGTGGAATAGCCGGAAGAGTGCATTAGGCTAATAGAAAAACAGTTATAGGATATTAGCCAATAGAAATTTAGTAAAACAGATTTATAAAAACAGATTAGCAAAAACAGATTAGCAATAGAAAGAGTAAAGGGGAGTAAAATAGGATGAAGGCATCAAGCTTGGAAAGACGGAATTATAAGTGGATTGCCCTGTTTTTGCTCCCCTCCTTTTTGGTTTTTCTCTTCTTTTATTTACAGCCGATTCTCAGTATTTTTCCTGACGTCCTTTACGAAGTATGACGGCTTTAACAGTCCCCTGTTTTGTGGGATTGCAAAATTACATACAGCTTTTTTTGGGCAGGAATCCTTTTCAGCTTTCCATGAAGAATCTTTTTTTGTGGTCTCTTATTGCCACCATCCTTCATGTGGGCTTTGGAACGATTCTTGCTTTTATTTTGTTCCAAAAACCTAGAGGCTGGAAATTCACCAGAGCGGTTTTCATGGTGCCGAATGTGATTTCCGCAGCAGCTTGGGCTCTGATTTATCGTTTCATTTTCAATGATGAAATGGGCTTTATGAACGGGCTGATTCGCCTCTTTCACAAGGATTTTCATCACCAATGGTTCTTTGAATCTCCCTATGCCTTTCTGGGCGGTGACGCTCACATGGCTTTTCTATGCGGTGATTGTAACCCTCCTTGTGATGAATGACCTGTATTCCATTCCGGAGGAGGTATTTTCCGCGGCGAAGGTGGACGGTGCCAATACCCTTCAGATTCTTTGGCATATCGAGCTCCCCTATGTGTCGTATTTCCATCGGAACCTCCATCATTGCCTCCATTACAGCCAGAATCGCCATGTATGAGCAAATCGCCCTAACCACTTCCGGAGGACCGGGAAACGATACCATGAACCTTCCCCTCATTTTGATGAAGAACATTTTGGACTTAAAATACGGCTTGGCCAATGCCAGCGGTGTGATGATGTTTCTGGCGGGAATTTTGGTGCTGCTTTTTGGTGCATAAGGGCCTTTTCGTTTAAATGAAGGGATTTATGACTAAAAAGAAGAAATAGAACTGGACGAAGTACTGTACGAATTAAAGAAGAAATTTACGTCCAATGTAAAAGGCTTATCATGAGCATAAAGGCTTTGCCATAAGCATAAAGGTTTTTGCCACAAGCATAAAGGTTTTGCTGCAATCATAAAGGCTTTGCCATTAGCAGAAGGGATTTAGGGAAATGAAAGCAATTTTGCAAAAATAGGGAACATGGCGTTGCAGGAAATAAGAAGGGATTCTTATCCTCCCTTCTCATTGGATTGCTCTTGTGCTTTACCATTTTGATTTCTCTTTTCCCGATTGTGTGGGTAATTTTTATCCTCTTTCAAAACCAATGCGGCGATTTTGTCGGATCCTTTTTCCTTACCTACAAGTTTTTCTCTAGAGCCCTACAGCTATATTTTTTTCCAAATATGATTTTATAGGGTACTTTTTTTGAATTCTACCCTGGTTTCCCTTTCGGCAACGCTACTGGCTTTACTGATTTATGCCATGGGGGCCTATGTCTTTGCCAAGTATAACTTCCCGGGGAAAAATCTTCTTTTTATTCTGTATTCCATCACCCTTTTGGTACCGGCACAGTCTAAGGCTCAGCCGATATTTTCCCTTTTGATTCATCTAAACCTCTATGATTCTTTGCCGGGACTTAGTCTTGTGTATATTTCCATGGGACTGGCCATGAGTATCTTTGTATTAAGGCCTGCCTTCCTTGCCATTCCCAAGTCTTTGGATGAGGCGGCAATTTTGGAGGGAGCGGATTTCTTCACCGTCTTTTGAAAATCAACCTTCCCTTGGCAAAGGGCGGCTTAACCACGGCAGGGATTCTATTGTTTTTGGGGAACTGGAATGAGTATTTCTATGCCTCATTGTTGATTAGTTCGGACAAGGCCAGAACACTTCCATTGGCTTTTACAGTTCTTCACAGAGTCCTTCTCCTATAATTACCCTCGACTTTTTGCGGCTTTGACTGTGGTGGTCTTACCGGGAATCTTACTCTATGCGGTAATGGAGGAGCAGGTGCAGACGGCCATGGCAAGTTCTGGGATTAAGGGATAGAGAATAAAAATTTGTCGTAAAATTTATAATGCTTTA